>VFQN01002402.1_pt1 | contig 28958 bp, 41 predicted proteins | sample 3512371 | NCBI WGS metagenome assembly VFQN01 (sample SAMN10412370, study PRJNA504923) | tailings metagenome | isolation source: Replicate 2 from Balatoc abandoned mine | place: Philippines: Itogon, Benguet | collected 2017-08-28
TTCTTGGGCCAGCTCCAACGCCTGCATCCCAAAGAGGGGTTCACGGAATGGCTTGAACATCAACCCGTCGATTCGGCATTGCACAACAAGCTGAATAAAATCGGCGCTCTTAGAGGTGGTGATAACCAGAGTGGCCAGCCAGCGATTACGCACCTTCACCTGTTTCAGGAATTCGAACCCGCCCGGTACAACCGGATCGATGACGACGAGATCCCATTGGCGCTCGGCCATCATCTGAGTAGCAGCCGAGATGTCGGCAGCATGGCCCAGCAACACATGGGCTCTACCTCGATACAACCGCCTAACCCGCGATGCCATGCCTAGATCGCCGTCGACTAGCAGAATTCCCGGCAACTCGTCGGTCGGCGAATACCTCGCCCCCAGGGCTCCTGCACCCCTTCTTTTTGTGTTCATCATACCCACACCAATTTGACCGAGGCCCGGACCCCACGTCCGATCTTTCAAATTTGATCGCAATTAGCGTGCAAAAACGACAAAAATATTTTATCAGATATGCAAATATGCCGCATGCTCCGCGCGGGAAAATGTGTCTCCTCTTCTGAGAAACGTGGCGTTGGAGGGGGTTAGGTCCAGAGGATCCGAGAATAGGGCGTCCCGGCTCCCGAGTAGGCGAGCACGTTCCAAGCTGCTGCGATTGCACAGGGAAACGCGTGAATCTGATTGATTGGATCCGCACGTACTGCGTAGGGGTAAGAACCATCGGAATTCTGGGCTTTTACCAGTGTTGCCATGAGGTCGTTCGCCTGCTGCGGATCAAGCGTCCGTATTACGATAACCACCCCGAAGCTTCCTTCATACCAGGGACTCACAACCGTTCCCAATGGATAGCCATCGGCGGGCACGAAGGTCGTGAAGCCCGATAGCCCGCTTTCCTGGTCAATCACGAAATAGAGCCTCCGCATTCGCGCGATCGCGCCTGCGGTCAGCTCGGACTTGCCCCATCTATCCAGCAACACTCCACCCCAAGACATAACATCAAGCGCATGTTGCCCGTCCGGCGAGTTGTGACCGTTGGTGACGATTCCGCCCTGCCAGAATATGCGGTTCGTGCCATTCCAGCCGGTGGTTTCAAGTTCAGCTCTGATCGTGTCCGCGATCATCCGGTAACTGGCATCACCGTACAATTCAGCAGCGAGAGCGAAGCACCACCACGCGTCAATGTTGTGCTCGGTACTCCACCAAGGGATGATGAAATCAGGATGCAAAACGCTACCGATATAGCGGCCCTTTCCACCGTTTAGCAGTCCAAGGGAATTCTTGTAGGTCAGCAGGTGTTCGAGACAGCGCTTGGCCGCGTTGGCAGTCCTCTGGGTGAACCAGCCACGAAACTCGGGCTTGTCAGCAATCAAAAGGGCGTAACAGACCCAGGCGACAGCCCCAGTGCGGATGAAGCCCGTGTTATGTTCGAACGGAATGCTTTGATGATTCGCGAATGGATAGCCCCCGTCCGGATTCTGGACAACCAGGAGTATGTCTACCATTCTTCGCGCCGCGTCGCGATCCCCCAGTTGAATAAACCCAATCAACGCGACGGCTTGATCGTAAAGAAAACAGCAATCGTTAAAGCCCTCGTAATAGACTTCATCGGTCGTCTGGCCCGCATCCGCCGCAGGCACGTTGAAGGACCTCAACAGCCCTGAAGACATTGTGTGCTCGCCGTAGATACGTTTGGTCCCTACGTCGACGAGGGAGACGCGGCCAATACCCGATGGAACCAGGGTCACAGACCATGCTCCATCCCGGTTCGCCGGTACTACGCTGGTGGGAGACGACGGAATGACGGTTGTAATGCTACGATACTCGATCCGAAGATCGGGCCATGCGCCGCGATCCGCCGCATTCTCTTCGGCCCATACTTGGCCTACGACACTTCGGGCGCAGCCATTTTGCAACTCGACCAGCCTCAGCTTGATTTTACCGCCAAATGGGCGCGGCCTTGTAATGCTAAAAGATCCTTCCCCGGCCTGCTCCAGCGCCCAAGCATATTCGACATCACTCTCGCTGGTAACGAGAATTCTGTAGGCAGATGACGGGTTGGAGGTGAAGGTGCCGAGGGTACCGGTGATGATGGAATTCCCATCGGCGGCGCGAAGCACGACGTTGCTGAAAATCGGTGCACGCGGGGCGTAGTGGACAGCATAGTATTGCCTCACGTCGCCGGGACGTTCCGCTTCCAGCCACGGATGGCCAATTGCTATCCGGTTGACGTCAGCTAGTGCATCCGCCGCGGTGGCATACGTGATGAGCTGGAACGACCAGCTGCCCTTCGGTGGACTGACAACAAAGCCTTCAAACGTCGCATTGTCCATGACCCGGGCGATGAACTGATTCACGCCATCGACGTTTCCCACCACAAAGAAGCTACCCCAATTCTTGCCGCCCTCGGCATACTGAGTGTCCGGGTCTGGCTTGACATTACCGGGGCACTCCCTGTCATCAATCAATCGAACGCCGGCGGGGCCATTCATGCTGATGAAGGGCAGATCGACAGTACCCTGAAATGTCACTGGGCTGCCGAAGATGATCGGGAAGTAAAGGGGGCCCTTCATCAGGATTGGCGTATATGGCGTGGAGGTAGGACCGGCAGGAAGCGTATAGGTCCCTCGCCAAATCCCGCTCGACGTCCGTCCCACGGCTGCATCATCTGGAACAAGCGACGAGGAATTGTAGGGTGTCCTAGACTTCGCCTGCTCGGTGAGGAAATGCTTGGCTTTGTCGACACTTGCCTGCAAGAGCTGGTCGGCAGGAGGGTCAGCAGGAATGCGTCATTCTCCCAGTGGAGGCGTGGGCACTTGCAACCGCTTCACTGTACAGCTCGATCACTTCGCCATTCGCAATCGGCTGGGCAGTCTCGGCGGACCTGTAGTCCATCATCCATTGTGCCGAGCTGGCAAAATTCACTAACCGGGCTAGCAGATAGGCGCGGAAGAACTGTCCGTGACCGACGGCGATCACGAAGCCGTCGTCAACCGTCAGAAGGCGGTCGTGAAAGTCGCCAAGCCTTTTCATAAATTGCCGAAAGGATTCGGCATCGGGCCCGTCGCGATAGTCTGGATCGCACCGTCGCCAGTATTCTTCGATCCACGGCCGGCGGCTGGCGCCTGTCGTGCCGTGACAGCGCGCGGGACTGAGGTAGGTAAGCTCTTGGATCGGCCAGGTCTCACAGGGCACTGACGGCCAGCGTGATCGGATCGGCTCGGCAGTTGCCTGTGCGCGTAGGAAGGGTGAGACGATCAGCAGGTCGGGCTGTCGCTTGACGCGGTTTGCGACCTCAAGTGCCTGCTTCTCACCCAGCGCGGTCAGCGGCACGTCTCCGTGCCCGATCGCCGGCAGGCCGGCATTCGAGGTGCTTTGACCGTGACGGACCAGCCACGCTACTGTAGGCGGCATAATGTCTTCCATTCCGTAACGTCTAAATAGTGTTCGGCCCAGTAGCGTACGACCATCAATTCCTTGAACGGCATCAGCCTGTCCGGCCCCGGGCGGCCCATCAACTCGTCAACCATCAGCTTTGGCAGGTCGACGCCGGCCGCTGCTGTCAGCGGTAGTGTGCCAGGGTAGCGCGGGTTGACTTCGAGCAACTTAAACACGCCATCCTCTGCTCGCTTGAACTGCACGTTGGCAGTGCCGCGAATGCCGATTAGCTCGGCCGTACGCACCGCCGATTCGATGACATCGGGCAGATTCATCGTGCGTGCCACCACCGCAATGCCAGAGTCGATCTTCATGCGCTCGCGCGGTACGGCGGCAATGACTCTCCCCTCGTGGCTCACGTAGACGTCGACCGAGTATTCGGCGCCAGGCAGAAACTCCTGCAGTAGGAGTGAACCATCCTTAGGCAAGTCCTTGAGATCCTCGTAGCTGTTAATCTTGGCAACGCCGCGTGAGCCAGCGCCACACCGAGGCTTAGCCAGGCGCGGAAAAGACGTCATGCGATCGGCGACCGCCTGCGTAAGCGGCTCATTCTCGGGGATTGGCACCACGCCTTTCACCATCTCCAGGAGAAGCTGCTTATCGCGGCAGATGCGCAGGCACTCCGCGGGCGAGATCGGCAGTGCAACGCCAATCGCGTCGAACCGCGCATGCGCGGCGGCCACCGGAAAAAGCTCGGCGTCAACAGTTGGCAGCAGGGCCTGGATGCCGCGCGCTCTGCAGGCATCAAACAGCTCGTCGAGCAATCTCGGATCGTCGCCGCGCGGAATGATTAAGCGCCGCGCCGGAGGTACAAGATAGAGGCCTGTCGCCAGAGGATCCATGTCGGCCATGTGCAGTTCGTGATCGGCTCCCAAGCTCTTCCAGACGCTGATCGCGGCCGCGCCGCCTGCACCGGTTATCAGGATGCGCATTGATCATCCTCATAATTGTCTGCCGGGAGTCCAGGCGCTGAATCGCTTGTACCGCCGCTTCGCGTGGGGGCGCTATCTCGCTCGCGGATGACTTTCAATGGCTCGGCCAGAATATAACCGGCAAAGCGACCCCAGTAGCGCGCAGTTGCCACTGTGACATCGCTCTGGATTGACGCCCCACGACCGACTTGGCTGTGATAGGTATCGATTAGCTTGAGTTTCTGCCCAATGAAGTGGGTAATATCAACGAACCGGTGAGGACGAAAGTCTACCGTTGAGGATGGCGACTGGTAGCTGAAAAAGTTAGGCACGTTGCGTGCCGCCACTAGGCTTGCGGCATGGACTGCCCGGTGATCCTGGTGCGTGTCCTCCACAGAATGAGTATAGAAGTGCGTTGGCCGCACGTCTTTGATTGCAGCCTCAATGATCTGGATCGTCTTTACGCCCTCGCTGATCTGCGCATTCCGGAGGTTTGCGAGACGAAGATTGGCGCCAAGAAGCTCGGCCGCCCGATTTGCTTCGATCGCGCGCACGACGTCGTCGTCCGACGAACCGCGGGATAGCGTTAGTATGTGCAGCTCGTCGCCCCTGGCTTTATGCCAGGCGAGCGTCCCGCCGCAACCTATCTCGACATTGTCCGGGTGGGCGCCGATCGCCAGCACGCGCCTCTGCTGGCGTTGGCGGCTGGCACGCACTGCTCTCGCCAGTAGCAGGACCTGCTCCACGAATTCTTCAGCGGTAAGCGGTCTGAACAAAAGTCCGTCGATCCGGCACTTGACGACCTGCCGCATGAGTTGCGGTGTCTGGTCCGACGTCACGACCAAGGTGGCGGTCCAACGACACTTCTCCTTGATCTCTTTCAACAGGAGAAGAGAATTCGGTACCACTGGATCTACGACAACGAGATCGAAATGCTCAGCAGCCGCTAACGCGGATGCGGTTTCGGCCTTGGCGGCGGCTTTCAGGCTCGCGATCGGCAGATCTCTTAGGGCGTACTGGGCTATCATCAAGGATTTTTCGTCGGTGTCGACCAGCAGAATGCGCAAGGGCTGCTTGGTCGCCGCCTCGACGACGTTCAGCTGGGGCATTCCACGCTCGGGGCTTTTAATTGTCGCCATGAGACTACACTACCAAGTGAAACGAAGGCCGACTGTTGCGCGGAAATCAAGGTTGATGGAGTTGTATCCAGTCGTGAACTGGAATGCGAAGCGCTCGGTGAGCGGCAGAGTGGCCCGCGCATGGAGGTCGAGGTTGTTTATCGTCGGACTGTAACCGACGCCCGCGGCGACGAGGGAGTTGCCGGGACCGTAGTAGGTCACGTCGAAAACCCAGCTCCATATGTTCTGGTAGTTGTTAAAGATAGCCTGCGCCGAATTATATATCGTCGCGGCAATCTCGAAGGACTGCGATAGTGAGGCGCTGAGTCCAGACCGAATCAGGCGGCCGTCCCATTGGAAGGCGCCGAAGGCCTGCCGATAGCCAGCAAAGATGCGAAGGTACTCGGTGATATACAAAGCTCCGCTGGCGTCGATCCAGTGCTCGGTCGGCAGGCTTGCATGGCCACGATAGTCATAGACTAGAGATGCGCTGTAGAAGAGTGGCACCAGCCGATGCAATCCGATGCGAATGTCGTCCGACGGCAAGGTGGAAACGCCAACAGCCGACACTGTCTGCAGCTCGTTGGTGTAATGGAATTCGCCGAGCTCCAGCGTGTCCAAGGCCGTCAATCCGAGAAGCGCCTTGCCGCCAAAACCCCAGGCCGTGCCGTTGGCCGTCGACACGAAGCCGGCGTCGGCGTCGAATGCATATCGGTAGACGCTGTCTGATTTGGACAGACCTGCCTTCGCTTCTTCGTTGTTTGAGTCAAGGCTAAGCACATACTCGAAGCCCTCGCGCCCCTGCGCGCGGTCGCGGTCGGCAAGCGATAGCCACGCCAGTCCATTTAGCGCTTCTTCATCCTTGGTGTTGACCGATAGAAGCCGCAAATAGATTCTTCGCGCGTTGTCGAAGCGGCTTTGGTTGCGATATACACGCGCCTTACCGAGCAGCGCAGGGCGATTGTCGGGATTACGTGCCAGAATCTTATCATAGACCTTGCCCGCCTTGCTGGCATGCCTTTCCTCAAGGGTAAAGCCAAGCTCTAAAGCCGGATTAGGGGCCTCTGGAGCAAGTTCATGTGCTTTCCTCAGATAGACGATCGCGCGCTCCCAATCGCCCATCTCTCGCGACATGACACCCTGAAACAGATAAACGCGATAGTCGGTCGCACCTGCAGCTACGCAGGCTTTCAACAGCGGCTCGATCGTGGCGTTGGGACGGGGCTGCTGACCGAACAGCCACTGCGCTTCATCAATATCGCAGCTTGGCTGACTATACGCGATCGGTGCCGGACCGATACTGCAGATTGCGAGCAGCAATGCGACGCCAACCCTGCTTCGAAGCCGCACCTCAATCTCCCTGCAAGATACCGACAGGGCGGCGATCAGAAGCATAGACCGAGTAAGTAGTCTCGTGCGGCAAATCTCCATGCAAGATAAGCCGCCGCCATTAAAGCAAGAATCACCGCGGTGCCAACTTCGCTCCACATCACGCGCTTTTCGTTCCACAAGTCCTTGGCTTGGACCGTGTCGAAGGTGCTGAGTGCAATCTTCTCGTCCCCGGCCTTCATGTCGGCAATCTCACTTTCCCCGACTTGATTGTCTTGTCCCATTTCAAATCGGCGCTTCTGAGTTGTCCGACGATCGCGCCCATCGATATCGCGCACAAGAGCGGGCCGTAGCCTACCAGCACTAGCAGAATGTTACGCAGCCACTTGGGTGCTCCCGCCTTGTCGATACGATAGACGCACCATGCCGCAAGGGTGGAAAGGGCAGACCATCCCAGAATGACGAGGGCGCCGATTTCGCCCTCAACCTCGCCCCGGAACCAGCCGCCGGTTGGTGACCATTGGTCTGAACCGACGAAGGGCTTAAGCTCCAAGATGGCGAGGGTCATGACGCCCAGTGAGAGCAATCCCGGAAAAGCAATGCCCTCGAACCACGCTCGCTTGGCGGTCTGCGGATCAATTGCCATGGAGTAGAGCGTCTGAAAGGCATAGCTGATGAAGGTGACGGTCCACGACACACTGAACGCTATCGGCGCCCACGATGGCCAAAGATAGAATAGCCCTATTAGCCCGGCCGAGCCCAGGATCATGAACACCGGCATCAGGGCGATGCTGAACCACAGCACGCCAAAGGCGGGGTTGCCGAACTTAGAACCTCGGCGCGGCCGAAACCACAGGTCACGAAAGGCCAGCGTGATCTGCAGATTACCGCGTCCCCAGCGTAACCGCTGCTTCCACAACGCCACTATGCTGTCGGGTTCCTCGGCCCACACAACGGCATTCGGATCGAAGATTGCGCGGTGGCCACAGAGCTGGGTCTTAATGGTGGTGTAGGTGTCTTCAGCCAGAGTGCTGGTGTCGATCACTCCACCTATCGCGATCAAGTTCTCGCGGGTGTGAAGCTGGGCGCCTCCCGCCATGCAAGGAATGCCGCCGGCCACGTTCTGCGCCCGCCGCGCCGCAGCCTGCGCGGTAATGTATTCAAAAGCAATAAAACGCGATAGGAGGCTGGAGGGGTTACTGCCTTCCTTCACATAGGCAGTGACGCCGCCTACCTGCGGATCAGCCAGATGCCGCGTCATGCGCATGAGTGTCAGCGGTTCGAACAGAACGTCAGCGTCCATGATCATGACCGCCTCAGCCCAGTCCTCCGCTAAGATTTGGCGGATTCCGTAGTTCAGGGTGTGCGCCTTGCCTTGACCACCATTCTCCCGCCGCAGATGGAACACCGCCCCCGGATATTGAACCATCTTTTGGAGCATGATTTCTGGTGTGTGGTCGGTACTGGCGTCGTCGACTATGTAAAGGCGCCAGGCGTCGACGGGGTAATCCATAGTCATCAACGAATCGATACTGGCACCCAGAACGTCGGCCTCGTTCCATGCCGGCAAAATAAATGCCACTCGGGGCCTATGATCGGCACAATTCGGATAGTGGTTCCGGATGCCGTGGAAGCCGACCATCAGGAATTGACCCAAGGTAGCCAGCGTAGGCGCCATGCCCAAAAACACGAGGCACAGACAAAATGATGTCAGGATTTCGATCATTGAATCTCATTCTCGGGCCACTTCCACCGCTGAGAAGATTCGCTTTCAGAGCCCCTGCTGCGATGAAGGGCAGCTATGTTAGACAAACGCCCGCCAAAGTCTGACAATTCACAGTTCCGCAGCGCCTGATGTGATGGGCAGGGCCACGAAACCGGCGAAGACGCCTTTGGAGGACGACTAGGCGGTTGACATGGAGACTGAGGGAAACACCAGAGAGACAATTGGGAAAAGACCAAAGTCGGAGTTTTACTTGTCTGAAATGGAATCATTGGGACAGTAGTGACTGCATCTTCAGCGTCCAGAGGCAAATACCCAAAAAGCTCGATGTTAATCATATCGGTAGTCTCAGTCGCTGGACGGACGTTGGTTGGCGGTGAGGTGCTGGTACAAGTACGCGACAATTCCAGCCTGAAGCTGCTCGGAACCGGGCTCGTTGGGCACCGCCGTCATGCTCTCGAATGCGGACCTTGAGGCCGACATGCTGACGCAGGACTCGCCGGCCTTAGCCTCGAGCGTATAAAGTTATCGGCTGGCACCAACTTCGCCTGCATAGCCTTGCCGATCTCATGCAATCGGTTGCCGGTCTATACGATCAGCGCCTGGCGAATCAGCATTCTGCCCTTGTTGCCCTCGGTGTTTAGCGCCCTCGACAGGATGGGCGCGACCTGCCCGCTCCCATCCAGCGCACCGAGCTCGTTGCCGTACTGGGCGAGATGCCTATCGGCCCCGGTCACGATGCGCATAAACGGCCTCCGTCATCGTAACCGAATTGCGCCAGTAGGGCTGGAAAGGCCGTGATGTGGATTTACTCTGATGGCAACCGCTCGGGAGCCCAAGTCATCGGCCGGCCAAGTCCGCTCGGCTGCCGATCAGTCGGGCGGAATTGATCCCTCAAAGAATACGCCCGCCAAGCTTCCCGCCAAGCGCACTTCAACTACGTCAACATAATGGCGTGCAAATGTCAGAGCGCATGCTGCCAGACATTGCCTGCACATCGCCTTCCTCCCGTCCGCGATGACGTCGATAAAGGTGTTGCAGGCCTTAACCAGCATGTGTTGCTGACGGCATTCACCAGGCGGCAGTCGGGTTCGGAGTTATCGATCCGGGCCAACCACCACGCTAGCCTGCAGGATGTATTTGCGCATCGCCTGGCGGGACCAGTCGAGATAAGTCGACACGAAGATGTTCATCCGGCTGGTAGAACTCAGATGCGCCTTGTTCGGTCGTTCTCCCAGATTTCGAGCGCCGCTTAGTACTACTTGGCTCCTTGCTGCCCTCATGCGGCATTGCCGGGGACAAGGGCGCCGCTGTGCCAGGGTCTCCGTTGTTGCCGCCGCCCCTTGCTCTGCCCGGCTCACGCTCTGGCGCTTCTTCGCTCGATGCTTCTTGGCCTTTGCCATCAGCACTCCGCCACGTGATCATTGCACCGACCTTGGTAAACCTCCGGGCAGTTTTCATCGGCCCGCGATCTCATGCGGTCGCTTCCCCGACGGCCACGGAGACGTTCTTCACCGTCGACGGTGATCCAGAGCGCCATGGATCCGACCCTAGTCGACTTAGCCGACAGCTACTGAACTTCGATCCTGTAGTGATAGCGTTCAAGCTGCCCAGCGTCGGTTTCTGCCTCTATAACCACCTCGTCCTTCCCGAGGAAGCCATCGTTCGACTGATAGAAGATTACGGCAACAGAGGTTTCGATGGCGGGGCAACCAGCGATCTTATCCGTCCTCAGCTTGGCGGATCGTTCAGACATCGCGCCGTGGTCGGGTTGGTCGATAACGCGAACAGCGACAGGGCCGGACGTGCAATCCGGCCTCACCCGGCCAAATACACCGATCTGCGTTAGTTTCCCGGCTTTGGCGGCTTTGGTGCGCTCTACGGCCCGGATCTGAGCGAGTGAAGGGCCGGCGATGGCGCTCAATACTGCCGCGACCACTAGAAGCTTCAGATGCATCTGGCTTTCCTTTGCCGCTAAATGTGTGGAGCGCTCAAACGTTGCGCAGCGACAACCCAAGCAGTTTGCGGTGAAATATGACGATCACCACTCTAGCCCATAGATTGGGCGTTACGCCGGGGAAGATCGTCATCCCCGAGATCGAGCAAGCCGACGACAGCGGCTACCACGTCCGAGATCCGATTCCGGGGCGCCGGCGATGTACTGTTCCTGTCGGTTCGCGTCAGCAACACCGACGCCAAGGTGTTGGCGCCGGACACGAGTTCTCGTTGCTTTCAGCCCTCACTACATGCGCTGATTGCGTTGATGGGCTTCGCGAAGAGAAGTGTCCTGTGAAGGTCGTCTAACGCAGCAATAGCAAAGGCTTCGGCTTGTTTGATTTCACTGCTGTCCCGGCTTCCCTGATGCAGGTCGACGACCTCTGCGAGATTGAACAGTCGCATTATCGCTTCAGCTATTTGATCTTCGACCAGTCTATCCGGTGCGGTCAGGTACAATAGGCGCGGCCCCAGCAATCTTGTTGCGTTGCGTCGCAGCTCGTCAGTCTGGCCGTGCAACGCTCTGCCAATGTCGGAGCGCACGGCCGCGAGAGTTTTTCTAAGTTTATCTGGCAGATTCGGCGGAAAGTCGGCCTTGGGCATGATCGGGTTCGCAGTCCGCTGGATCTCCCGTCATCACGAGCCCTGATCGCGCTTTGTGCAATCTGAAACGACTCAAGCCTGTTTGGGAATCCCTGCGGTTCATGCACCCCTCGACCCGCCAGCAGGCGGGCCTTTCGTTAGAGGCATTCGCGGGACCAGTCTTCGGCGTCGTCTCCCGACAATGGGCCGCAGCCAATCGTCGGGGAGGCTTCTCCAGGAGCGGCATCGCCAGCTCATACTCGGCCGCTTCTTCGGCTCCGCCCGCGACGAGCCGGACGCCCGCGACCACCGCTTCCTGCTGGTCGAGCCCGAGGCGGCCGAGTATGAGCTGCCGCAAACCACTGATCTGCATCAGCGGCTGCCGCCGGCTTGGCACTACCCGCGCTCTCGAGGGCCCCGCCGATCGTGATGTCGGCGTCCAGATCCGCAGCGCCATGCTGTTGACGCTTGCAAGCGCCGCTGGCCTCGTGCTGGTGCTGGCCGCATGCTCGCCGACGCCGCCCGGACCGGCGCCGGTCGCCGTGGCGCCGATGCCTGTCAGCTACTTATGCCCGCAGCTCGCCCGCGCCGCCCACGGGTTCGACGCCCTGCCGGCATGCTCGATGCTGGCCCAGGTGAAGGACGACTATCGCGTCGAGCGGCGCGCGCTGAAGGCGCTGCATCGGCTGCCCGAACAGAGGTGTCCGTGACGGCCGCGCTATTGGCCAATCCGCGAGCCTAAAGGTCAGTTGTGCCGCTACCTTGGTCGCCTGGAGAGGCGATTGTGAGATTCACACCCACCAAGGTGACCGTATTGTGGGCGTCGCAGGTAATTACCGTATCTGCGCCGACCTGCGCAGCATGGGCCCTGATGGCTTGCATGTTGGCGAAGATGGCTGGGTCGAACTGGAGCGTATCGCCGGGGCCGTAGTCCTTTACAACATCGTGGCCGAAGCCGGCCTTGAAGACGAACGTGTCGCTGCCTTCGCCGCCGGTCAGCTGGTCGTTGCCCTTGCCACCCTCGAGTCTGTCGTCACCTTTGCCGCCGTAGAGCATATCGTTACCGGCGCCGCCGCTCAGATCGTCATTTCCGCGGCCGCCGTACAAGACGTCTTTTCCGGCGCCGCCCTTCAGGCCGTCATTGCCAGCACCGCCAAACATCCAATGCTTCCCCGCGGCACCTTTCAGCAGGTCATCGCCGCCGAATGCAAAGATTAAGTCATCGTCCCGCGCCCCGAAAAGCTTCTGCGCGAGGCTGCTGCCCAGCAAAATCGATTCCAGCATCTCCCGCCCCTTAGTTCTCTTCGTTGGCGTGCAGAGTGAGTGCCGCCAGCGGGGATGTCAGGCGAAGAGACCCCAATGTCTTTTCCCTTCGGCGCCTTACCGAACATTCGCCACGGCGCACATGAGGTCGGGATCTGCATGCGTCCGGAGCCGACATGCGGTCTGGGAGAAGAAGCGGAGGCAATCGTCATGCCTCTGCTTCCTCTCAGCCTCCCTAAACTCAAGTTCAGATTGGTGGCCGGCGTTAGTCGACGATTCAGCCTATGGTGCTGGAAAGGCGATGCAACCACTGTTATACAAAGGCAGTTTTGTTTTTCGTGTGAACCGAGTCCAGGGAAGGTCCTGTGATTCACCTGCATCCTGGCAGAAAGCCCGTCGCTCTCGCCCGGGAGGCAGTCTCTTCTCGTCGGTTTGGAGAAAGCTACTTCCATCCGGGTAATGGCACGCGCATTGGATCTCCTTTCATCGAGCTCATAGGATGAGATGAACGGAGACGGAGGAGCCCTCGCATGCATTGGCTGAAATGTCTGCTGGAAAATTCTGCGCCATTTCCCTATGGGCTCAGAACTCCTGGAAGGTAGCGTCGTGCTGCCAGGGCTCGTGTTCGTCGGGCTGTCTTTCCTGATCCCTTTGTGGGCCAAGAAGGTTTAACTCAACATCTTGGCTTGGGAGGCCGGCCGTGCGCGCCGTGATCCACGCCGACGAGCATCTCGCGCGCACAACAACTAGCTTGGCGCGCGAGCCGCAGGTGGCGCTCAGGCTGAAGGGGTTGGCATTGCTCCATGGGGCATGGCCCTCAAGCCAAGGGACCTAGGCCTTGCTGTCGAGCAGCCACGACGCCTGCCTCAGTGAGGACGACCATTCCTCGTTGTCCAGCGGAAGCTATCCAGTTCATTTCTGCCGCATAGCGGCGCCCTGCATCGAGCAATTCAGGCGACCATGGCGAGTGCGAGAAATGCCGAACCAGTCCCCCGGGGCTGAAAGCATGTCCGACCTCTATGTTAAAATGCCGTGCGGCCAATCGCAAGATTTCCTTGGCTGCTTTTTCGGCTGACGGTGCGTTCACGCTTTTCACCTTCTAAGTTCGTCGTCAGCCAGCTTAAGTAGCAGCGCTCCGCGGCGATAACGCTAGTGCGCCAATCAGTTTTTGCCGTCGGCTGCATGCGGGATGTAGGCGATGCGCATCATGATCCGGGCTGATGAGCACTTCGCTCAGTAAGGTGACCAAATTGGCGCGCTTGGTGCTGGGCAAGACGCTCGGCTGATTTCCGTGGCGCTGAACCGGGAAGGCGACAAGGGCCGCACCCGTGTCCGTCGCTCCGATGCAGCACACCGGCATCCGCTCGCATCAGCGCAACCAAGGCGATCCGCGCCAAGCGAGCCGGGCCGGGGCATCTCGCCTACGAGATCGAGGCCGATGGAGCGGAGACCAAGTTCCGCATATTCGGCCTCGAGGTGCAGTGGCAGCGTGTCACTGCCATCTCGACCCGTCAGCGGATGAATCTGCAATGGATATCGGCATCGTCTTGGAACCAGGGCCGGCAATTACCCGGCGCGTTCGCGATCAGGACTTCGGAAAGAGGGTGTTCAAGCGGGCCAGCGATGCGCGGTTTCCCTTGAAGCCGCTTTACGGCCCGAACCTGGCGCGCGAGATCGTGAAGGCCCAGAGCCTGACCCAGTTCGAGACAATCGCGCCTCGGGAAGGCGTCGAGGGATGTCACGGGGCAGTGACGCCTGAATAATGGGCAATGACCTAGTCTGCCGTGCTGCCTGCGCGAATCGAGGTCAATGTTCAGAAAAGAACCGGTGACGACTAGCTCGATGTGCTCAACGGGGGCGGGTGCAGGAAGTTCGCGACGCACAAATGGATGAATCACCATGTCGCGGTGCCGCGAAGGCTACAGACGCTCCTTCATGCGTTGGCCAGCTTCGCTGACGCCAAGCGGTTCGCTTACACAGCCAGAAGGCACCGCAGGCTCGCCTACCACCGTGCCGGCGAAGCCTTCAAGCCGGCGTGACTGGCTTATGGTAAGTGGTCCTACAGGTGCCACTGGACACCGTCCGCACGAGCCTTGACCGTCGCGGGCCGGCAGGGCAAGCGGCCCGCTCAAGCCGGGGTGTTTGGCATTGAGCGGGCCTGGCCGAGCCTGGATTGGGAGCCGGACACTCGGTTGCGGGGAACTTACTCGGGTCGACATGATGCGCCAGCGCAACCACCGAAAGTCGGTTGCGGGCATTTCCGATTACACGCGGCGGTGCGATTCGGCCCTGCCCGGGTCAACCGAGCCAAGGCCTGGCCATCCGGCAAGACGGCTACATCCGGTTGGGTCGGAGCAGGCTTGCCTCACCGATCGGTCATGCCAGCCCGACTGCCAAAAGATCGTTCGGATATCCGAGAACCGCTTCTGTGCATCCAGTTTGCCCGACCGATGAGGGAAAGCGGCTGACGCAATGATCGAGCGAGCGTCGATGATAAATCCTCGGCGCTTCTCGGCCGAGCGCCACATCCGATGGTCAACGGATTCGATCTCGAGGGGTGCTGGCGCATCTGGCGCCAGGGGATTAGGCGCCAGTGCGGCAGTACGACCGCACCGAGAAGTTAGACTGCCTCCAACCCACTCAAGCACTTCTGCGATCAAGCGGAACATCCAGGGTGTGTAATGGCGCAACGGTGCGCGCCCAATGCTTCGCGCTTGGATGCGACAAAAAGCGCGATTCCGGGGCGGGGTTGGGGCTGCCTACCCTGCCTAAGCATTTTCTAATGCCTTCGCTTTCAAGGCCAAACCACGGGTTCAATTCCGTAGCGAGCGCCAGCCTTAGCACCCGATAAGCAAAGACTTTTCACGCTTTCCGGCTAATCCGGTGGTGTGCGCAATTGGCCCGGGAAGGCCCCAACGGCCTGAAACTCCGGAGTACGCCCGAGGCAAAATTCCCACCCTGTTCCTGGCTAAAGCAACGTCTTCGATAGAACCGCCAGCAGCCGCGCGCCGCGCTCATGACCTCATGCGGACTCGTCGGCAGACGACATCCAGCGCGAGGCGCTACTTAGTCGCCCCAGCAAGAGCCGGCGGCGGTGACGGGGGCGCAGCCAACCGGGGCTGAAATGCCATTCTACGCCCACGCTGAGCCTGGACGATGAGTCCAAGCCGGTGCCCCGGCCGAGGCACGGGCCAGTGCTCATCAGCCGGTTATCCTGATGGTCGGCCCGCGGACCCAGCGGTGCACCACTCTGCTGACCGGGGCATGGGTGTTTGAACTAACATCGGGGGCGGGCGAATGGTCACCGAACCGACACGCAGATGTGGAGTGGTTTGTGAGTAGCGTAGGTGCAGTTCTGAACAGATGGACGACTTCACGGTGATGTAATGGGAGTGAATACCAAAAGGTCTTTTCGCTGTCTTCCCGGTAAGCTAACCTGCATGCTTAATGAAACACGCTAACGAACTCATTGCTCGTCTTCGCAGCCGGCTGTCACAAGAGATGTCCGATACAGAATTCACGCAAGCCTTGGCTGAAATTCTGGCTGCCGCGGATACGCTCACCGGTGCCGATGCTCTAGCCCTGTCGCAGAAAATTCGTGAACTGGAGCGAACGTGGCGGAGGAGTCTTGAGCGGCGAGTTAGCTGAGGTTCTGCCTGCTGGGCTCGATCGTGGTGGCTTCGCTGCAGGCGTCCACCGTCGCGTCCCAACTCTCGATCGCGGCCTTCAATGCGGCCAATCTGCCTACCTCTCGGCGTTGCCGGCGGCACATCCACCAGCTCCATCGTCATCATGGCGACGTTCGCCTTGGACGGTCGCGAGAAATGCGGCGGCCTTCCCGTGCAGCGCTACAGTCCAGCAACATTGGCGGCTCGCCTCGGGTCGGAGTTCCGTTTGACCCAACAGGCCAAGGAAAGCGCTCCAGACCCCTTGGGGCTCGGAGCAGCGCTTCAGCTACGCGGTGTTCAGCGACAGGCCTAGCTGCTTCCCTTTCCCGATCAGAAAAGCACCGACCCGGCTGAGAGTGATGCAGCAACGGCCCGCCGCCCCTCACATTTTTCCATCGAGCAGTCGCAGGCTTTCTGATCCTCGGGCGTCGCTTTCAGCGACTGTATTAGCCCGTGCGACGAAGACGCCGTCACGAAGGTCATCGCCCAAGCTGCCTGCCCGGGATCGGCACCCGTGAGCGTTTAGGCGGTTGACGTACAGATACCGCCAATGTGGGAGAGCGCCTTGGAAAACAGCATCGTTGCGCAGTTTGAGACCGCCGGGGTGCCGAAACGCTGTAGAGCATCTGGTTCAGGCGCACGTCATTCCCCGTGCCGATATCTTCATTAGGGCGCGCGGCGTAGCGAACTCCTCGGGCGTGAAACCTGCCGGCGCGGATGTGGAGAACGGCCACGACGGCGCCCAGGAGCACGCCACGCCAGAGCTTTGGGCACCTGCCGACATCAACTTCAGGCGATGCAGCGGTGAATCGCGGAGTCCGGGATCGAGAGCAGGCCGGCGCCTGAGAGATACAATGGCCCACGGATTGCGGTCGCCGGAGGCATCACGTCCTGCTAGGCGGCCCCTGGCGCTACCCGCCGGGCACCTTGCGCGCCCTGCGGACCATTGAGCGGTCGCGTTGCGCTCCCAGTCTTGGTGCACTGCACTGCTCAACGCGGGGGAGATTGGCCCCGCTCGATTGCGATAGGGTGTTTCTGAGCGGGGCCTGGCCGTCCAACAATCAGGACGCGGGCGGTTCTGGGCAGCGTACTCGCTCGTCGATTACAAGCCACCTTAAGTGACAAAACATCCTTCAGGCACGCAGGCGTCGGGCATCAGCGGTTGGGCCGGAGACTGAATGCTGCACGGCGACCGGTGTCCGTACCCTCCAGCCTAACCGATGCGACTTGCCAAAAGCCCGCTTCGTCGTCTCCGCACCATTCGAGCTAGTCATGGGGTATCGTCGTCGGCCGCTCGATCGCTTGCAACGCTTGGCGTTACGGCCGCCGATAACGGTACGACAGCCCCCTTCTCGAAGAGCCCTACGGATACGGCGCCTCCCCTGAAATGCCACTTCACTGGACGATCGAATCTCGCCTCCAACTCGTGCTCGCGGTTGCAGAGGGCGATGTCAGCAAAGGCGATATCGAGGCATACTTGACGATGGTAAACGGCAGCCCGAGCATCCCTGAATGGCGTAAGCTCTTCGATGCCCGACTAGGGCGCCTTGCCCTCAACCCTCAGGAGGTCAATCATCTCGGCGCAATCATTCGTGCCGCTGACGCTGCCCAGACCGTTGGCCCTCTGGCATTCGTTATGCCGAAGAGTGAAACGCCCGAGCTATCGCGGCTTCTTGGCTTCTTTGCTGCGGCGAAGAGGCCAATGCGGATCTTCCGCGAGGTCGCGCAAGCGCGAAGATGGCTCTTGAGGCTCGCCTGCTAGGCCTCTCTTTGACTGCATCGGCGCCTCTCCAGAGGATCCGGGCCGCGTGGCGCTCCGCACAGCGCTCGTTGAGGCCCCCACCAGCCTGCGTCCCAAGCACGTCGGAGTGCTGGACTGGGGCGAACGACAATCGCCCTTCGGATCGATGACCGCCATCAGGTTTGGCTTCTTCGGCTCCGATCGCCCGAGTTCACCGCACAGCCCGGCACCCTTCGGGTGCTGCTGACGATCCTCAATGGGCCGTAGCAAGTCGTCTGTCGACCGTACCAGCGCTACGCCCCGATGCTGGTCTAGCATCGGGAGCTCGGCCACTCATGAGTCCTGTCCGTTCGCCTGCTCGCGCTGCGGTGCTCGAGCCGAGATCGTGTCGGACGTGCCGCGAGTTCACGCTGACGACCCCGGCGCCACGCATAGTGAAGCCGAAGGCTGCCACGAACTCGAATCGATGGAGATCGCGGAACAGGCTCGCGAGAATGGCAACGCGATCACCGTGTCGCCAATGGCCGTCAGCGACGGCGCCGACAACGATGCCGAATGGCAAGAGGCACTTCCCCGTGTCGACGTCGTCCTTCGTGGCATCACCAAGCTGGGGGGCCGCTTGATGATCGCTCCCAACGAGGTTTAGACGTGGCAGTTGTTGATGATGTCGGCCGCGCGGTCGTGGTCGATTACAGTCGGAAGCTTGTCCCAGTCCCGTCCTATTCGCAAAACGCATCTGGTGAACATAAAGAACGAGCATCCGACGCGCCGCAAGATCTGGGCCGAAGACGACACCGAGGCCCTGCGGTACTGGCACGGGCGCCGGCTGACGGACGGGCAAATCACTCGGAAGTTGGAGGGCCGCAGGCGGACCATTCTCCGGCAGCGGAAGGCGCTGGGCCTTCATGCAGCCGGTCATCCTTTTCGTAACAATTTTTCAGTCTCCGGCCCCGCAATAGCTCAAGAGATGGATCAAGCGTGGTACTCACCGTCCCACGCTGGTCGAATGAATAGGCCAGTCAATTGGACTATCAACTCTGGGTTTTCGAGAGAATTTGCGGCGACCGCGAAGAGGTCCACCAATTGTAAGGCTTCTCCAACGCTAGCATCAGAGACATCCACGACGTTTGCTACCAAGCGCGCGTCTTCCAAATTGCTTAGCCCCTGTGTGACGGCGAAATACGTGCCGACAGTGCTCCGATTGAGCAAATACTGAGCATCAAGCGCACCCCCTGATGGAGCAAAGGCGCCGGCAAGCATTGCGAGTGGCAAGAGGTCGACGCTGACATTGCCGCTGGATACCTCGCCGACCCAGTAATCGAAGCCATCCGCGTCCGGAGTGCGATCAAGTACGGTCAGATAGGCTTTTTTCACGGCATCCTCGACTCCGGTCGAGGTCCGAAACCCGGCCGCTTCCGATGACCCAAAGAAGCTGCGAGCGATATCGGAAAGGGGCATGCCGTCGTGCAGTCTGGCGGCCCAGTAGTAGAGTCCCGGCGCGTCGGGCGCACGGTCCAGATAGGCGGAGTACAGCTTCGCGATCGACGTAAAGGTATCGGCTGGTGCTGATGCGGCCGTCACTAGCGAAGTCAAATCGAGTGGTGCATCAACGAAGCTGAGAACCTGAATGCCCGAAAGAGTATCGGTCCCGTCGCTACCGACGCGGTCATGAACGGTGACAAGCTGGGAGCCCGCCTCGATTGCGACCGAGTAGTTTGTCGTTGGTGCCCAATAGAGCGCCGAGTTGTGGCCCGCTTCTCCAATGATCGTGTCGTCGCCGCCTCCACCCATGAAGTGGTTCAATGCGGTGGCTCCCATGAGCCTGTCCGCGCCAGCGCTTCCGAAGACCGTATCGAGCGGAGTGGTGCTCCAAATCGGGATATTGACGCCGTCCTTCAGGCCCGTTGGAGCAAAGGAACCATTCTGCGAGAAGATGCCGTACTGAGCCTGGACCGGGTCGGCATTCGCCGGCTGATCGAAGGCGTCGAATGCAAAAAGGGGAACCGTCTTGCCGCCCTGTGCGTACTGGGCATCGAGCCACGCGAATATCTGTTTGTAGACCAGATCCTGGTTCTGTTCGCCGTAGTAGGTCGAATACCCGGTTTCACCTACAAAGGGCTCCACAGAGCCGTTCAAAGTTTGATTTACCGAGTTGAAGTAGTTGATGACGGGTGCATAGTTCGTTGTCGCAGCTTCGTGACCGCTGCTGTCAGCCGGCGTGTATTGGTTGAAAAGAACAATGGGTGATCCCCCATTCCACTCCGAACTCCAGTTCGACTGGATGTAGTCGGTGGCTCCCGTGGCGATGGCGTTGGTCGCTCCGTAGTTGGCAATCGTCGTCGAGACCGGGATGGAGCCCAAGCCTGCACTGGCAAGAGATGCCTTCAGATTTGAGAAGGATTGATTGATCCAGGTCTGATAGTTCGCAAAGGCGGGATCGCCAAGAGGTGGACCATTCGCATCAACTTCGTTCCCTAGGAGGATCATTCCAAGCTGCCCCTTGACGGCATCTGCGCTGCCGAAAGCTTCAACGATCATCTTGACCCACTGGTCGGTGTAGGCAGAATTGGTCATCAGCCCGGCCGACCATGGAGTTCCATATCCCCCGGCCGCGAGCGCACTGTTATTTGTGCCCATGACCAGCTGTAAGCCGGGATGAGCCACGACATACGAAATGACCTGAAGTTGGGTGGGATCGATGATCGGCTCGGAGGGGTTCGCCGTTCCAACTGCCGCGTCATGAAACGTCTTGATCAGTTTGAAGTATCGGGTGATTTGATCAAGGTCTGCATTGATGTCGTAGCCCGTTCGACCTCCGCTCCAGCTCTCATAGTTGATTCCAAGATTGAAATTTAAAGGCGTGCGCGCAGGTATGAGGCTGTTCGTTTCTTCAGAGCTAGACAAATTCGACTCCTGGTGAGCCTATGGCTCGGCAAAGTTTGCCCGATGTAGACCACCAGAAATCCATTAGAAAAAAATGCTTTGGCAATCGACCGAACCGGCGCACCCGGGCACAGGCGTGCCGGCACGGGCTGGTCAGGTGGGGCGGCGAAACTAAGGAGGGGCGCCGATCGCTCGGCTCGTGGCGATAGCCAAGCCACTCTTCGGCATCAACTCTTGCTCTGTTGCTCCGCTTCTCTGAGGCTCGGTGGATGAGAGACGGGTAAATTGTCAGTGTGCTGTTCCATCGCGTCCGCGCACCTAGCCGAGGAGCCCCTACGGCTTCCCGGAATTGTGTGCTTTGGCCTAAAAGGGCCGTACAGATGCAAACTGAATAGCTCGAGTGATTCCAGAAGTCATACTGAAAGCACTGCACGAAAGGACAATCCTTCGGCAGCCCCTGCATCTTCAAGAGCGCGACTTGCCGGAGCACGCGAGGTGCGCGTGTTGAATGACCGTGGCAAGCTCTTTTAGCGACGACGCCTACGTCGTCGGCGGTGCGGTCGCACTAATCTTCATCTTCTCGTGGATCCTTGCGTTGCTGGATCCATGAGCGACCTCTGGCTCGAACTTGCAACGGTCACCGCTCTTATGTCTATCGGAGTAGCGGTCTGGGTCTACTTTAGCGCGAGGCGGTAGGTGTTTAATTGGATCGTGTTCGACGACTTGGTTTGGGTAGCTGGCGCCCTCAGTGCTGTAACGCTTCTGCTGTGTTTTTCGTCTTTGGGAGACCTTGGTCGTGAGAGCGCCGCCTTTGTTGCCGGTCCTCATGGCATGTCCGCTGGTGTTGTCATCCGGCGCACAGATTATTTTCAACGGCGCGAAGCGGCCGCTCTAGTGGAGTGGCCCTTCAGCGGTAGGCTGTTGCATAGCTTCTTCGGAGAGGTCGATGAACTCGGCGCCCATCTCCTTCAGGGCATCTGGAAGGACGTTGGCGCGCACGCCCATTGAGCCCTCAAGATCGACCACCACCAAGGCATGGGCAACTTTTACACCGATCTCTGCCAGTCGCTCGCGAAGGAACTGGTCAACGTCGGTGAGGACGTTCTGCAAAGCGTCCAGCTTGTCGGTCATCGACGATCCGGGTTGATTCTTTGGATCCACTACTCCCCTATGAGCGGGGCCACCAACGCCCCGGCGCCGCCGCCACCCATCAAGCTCGCCGACATAATCAGCCATCGATCGAAAGTCGGGCCGTTATAGGCGTACTCGAATACTGCAAAGGGGCCGACCGCCATTCCGAGGAGCGATCCGACGATCGCCCACCGATGCGACCGCGGCTAATCTCTCCACTTCCCGCGCATGACCGACCCCTCCTGCATAAACTATGCAAGGATGGCACGCTTTTCTCCTGGTGCGCGGCCTATCCTGAAAGCATTGATCGCCAACTGTTTCTGAGTCAGCGGTCTAAGCGGCACGGATAAGCCGCCCGCCAACGGCGTGCCGCGGTGGGTAGGCCTTCTTTCCGCGGTGATACGCCCGCCGGGAGATCGAGCGGGCATTTTCTTAGCCTGCGAGGCCGTCACCTGGGTGTAATGGCCAAATCCGTTTCGGGTTCAGCGAGACGTCAGCTCTATCCCATACGGCTTCCAATCGATTGATTGGAGGTTGCATGGTTGGATTGCTGCGGTTCTGGGGGTGCTCTTGGGTAGCTCTGGCGGCCTTGCTGTTAAGTCTCTACGATTGCAGAATTCTGCACCATTTCCCAAGGGGGCCGGAACTCCTTGAAGGCATTGTTTTGCTGCCAGGTTTCATGTTCGTCGGGCTGTCGTTCGTGATCCCTTTCTGCTGCAAGAAGGACTAGCTCAGCATCTTGGCGGGGGAGGCTAGCTCTGCACGTGGTGATCTGGGCTGCAGAGCAACTTTCCCAATACTGCAGTCAGGTCGGCGCACTCGGTGCGGAGCAAGCGGTCCGCCTGATGTCAATGGCTCTGAACAGCGAGGGCAACAAGAGCAGGACGGAGTTCGGCAGGCGCTGACTGCGCAGACTGGCATTCGCTCACACCGGATCGGCAAGGCCATGCACACGGTGAATGCTGGTGCCGATCACTTGCAGTACACGCTCGAGGTCCGGGCCCGCGAGACCAACGTCAGCATGTTTGGGCTCAAGATGCAGTGGCGGAAGATGAGCAATGTCAGGACCCGCCCAACGCATGAAACTGCAGTGGGTATCGGCCTCACCTTGAAACCAGGGCCGCGAATTCCCCTGAACGTTCTCGATCAAGTGTTTCGGCAAGCGGATGTCCAAGTGGACGGTAATGAGCGCTTGCCCCCAAAGCCCGTGTATGACCCGAACCTGGCACACGAGATCGTCAAGGCTCAGAGCTTTACCCAGTTCGAGACCATCGCTCCAAGGGGAGGCGTCGAAATCGGCGTCTTCTCGGCCTATTCATGAGCGCCCGCTGAAGCTCGGCACGACGAGGGGTGTGACGCGGGAGCGGTGCGCATAGGCCTTCCGCTCCTGCCCATGGCGTCGGCAAGACATCTAGAGAACCAGATTAGAGTGTCGATAAGGCGAGGGGAGAACGGCCCCGCCCGGCCGATGGTCAACCGAGCGAGGCCTAGCCATCCGGAGCAATGGGTACGTCCGGTGGATCGGAGCAGGCTAGCGGCACTGATCGGGCATGCCAGCCCGACTGCCAAAAGATCGTTAGGATACTTTGCGACGCGCTAGGAAAGTGCCTCTCGCGGGTCTTTCCGGCGGGAGCCCCATGCGGGCCGCGCGGCCGTGGCTTTTGAGCACATTTCCGACGTTCGGTTTCCGGTTTTGATTTGAAACGGCAAGTGACGATGACGAAGGGGAAACCGCCCGCGAATCCCAAGCCGAAGGCACGCTCCCGCTACTCATCGTCCTTAATGGCAGATGCCGCCGAGGTGTTGGATCGAAGCGCCGAGCGCATCCGGCAGTTCATCAAGGATGGGCTGGTCGAGCGTGCCCCTCGCGGCAACTCGCAACGGCACGCAGGCCATTGATTCGGCCACGCGGGGGCAGCTCCGGCCATCGCCGTTCATTGCCCTGACGCGACAATCCACTACCACCGACGTCGCGATTGTCGAGAGGCTGGACTACGACGCCGAGACCGGCGTCCTCGAATACACCGTGCATTCGGTGACACTCGTTTGTATCTCCTCACTTCTCCGCCGGCGCTCGCCGAGTAGGCGGACTATCGTTGGTTTTCGGGAACCTTGCAGAGAAGGGCGAGTGTCGATTGACGCGGCAGCGTAGTCCGTCGCTGCTTGGGAGGGACGTGTTGGATGTTGGGCTAAGATCATGGAATTGGGAATCGGTGCCATAAATCGGGCGCGGCGGGTCGTGATCGAGAAGCTGGCGGCTTATCGGGAGGATTGCACGCAAGAGCGGCTTGCGGACCTGCAGTCGGCGATCGATGATTGGCTGAGAGTCGCAGAGTCGGCTCGAACAGTGTCCAAATAGATCGACTAAGGCGTGCGGCCTTGGCTGTCGCCTTTGCCTCGCCTCCTAGCCGCTCCGTAGGAATGAGCTAGGTGGGACGCAGTAAAAGCAGTACCGACTGGGGGCGGTTCCGAGCGGGGGGAGGCGCTACCTCTAGCATCATCGCCATAGGGATGGCTTGCGAAGAGTTCGGTATATGAGCTGCTTGGCTGATGTAAGGATGTAAGGTCGCCGAAGCGTCGAGCTGGAGATGACCGTGCTTCTAGATAGCAGCCCTGAAGGCTATTCGCTTCAACGCGCATTGCGTGAGACAGAAACACTGCTGATGGAGCAACCAAGCAGTCACGTTTTGATCGGATATCGACGCTACCTTGTTGAGCGGATAGACCGAGTCCAGAAATTTCGCGTGCGCTGACCAGCAGTTCAAACGGAAAATAGGCCCGAGCCGCGTTTGTCTGCTCAACTCTTTCGGATGGCGGCAGCTTGGACTGGACCCAGCTCGAGTGGACTCGCCTGCGGTGGCGGAGGCTTGCCAGGCTAAGCTACCGGTCGGCTTCACCCGCATACTTCTCGCCTCTCGCTGCATGGCGTGATGGGAGGAGTTTCGCACACCTCAGAGCTGTCGGTGGTTGAACATCTATCTTCATGCGATTCTCCTGTCTGCTTCGAGAGTTAGAGGGCTGCGCTTCGCGCCCTGACGGATTGGAGGTCAAGAGAGAGTCTCCTGGCTGTCCGTCGCGGAGTGTTCCTCATGGCAAAGGCCGTACAGACGATCATCCTCAGCGCCTCGCGCGGCATCCCCTTCAACAAGCTGGTGCTCAGCCAGTCCAACGTCCGGTGGCTGAAGTCGGGCGTCTCGATCGAGTACCTGGCCGAGGACATCGCCCGGCGCGGGCTCCTGCAGGGCCTCAGCGTCCGGCCGGTCCTCGATGCCGAGGGCGCGGAGACCGGCATGTTCGAGATTCCGGCCGGCAGCCGCCGCTACCGGGCTCTCGAGCGGCTGGTGAAGCTGAAGCGCCTGTCGAAGACGGCGCCAGTCCCCTGCATCGTGCGCGATCCGAAGGCTGAGATCTCGGCGGCGGAGGATTCGCTGGCCGAGAACGTCCAGCGAGTTGCCCTTCATCTGCTCGATCAGTTCCGTGCCTTCAAGGCGCTGCGCGAGCAGGGCGCCGGCGAGGAGGAGATCGCCACCCGCTTCACCAGCTCGTCGCCGCTGGGTGATGCGACACCTCCGCTCCTCGCCGCAAGAACGTCTGCCTCTCGTTGTTGAGCGTACCGCCACCTGCCGAATGGCTGCTAGGCGCTGGGTACATTCTTGGGTACACCAAAAAACGCTCTTTCAAAGAGGCACATGATTTCAACAAGATGGCGTAGATTTCGATTCCGTCTCGGGGCACTATTTTTCCGTTCGCGCTGGTTCTTTGTTGTCCGCGCTCGTTCGCCGACCACTCCGAACGCTCGTAAGATCAGGCTTTGAGCGTTTGTTGGCGTTCGGCACTGTTCGTGGCTGTTCGAGAGAATCCGGCTTCTTCGGGTACACTGCGGGGGCACCTGAAAGGCCGGGTACACGGGCGCTTCGCAGCTTACGACGGACACCCTTCACCGTGGATGAACTGAGAGCCGAGACAAGAGCGTTCGCGGGACGGCGCTGACCCTTAATACTGGTCTGCGGCGCCGTGCCGTGGGCATTGCAGAGCGACCGGCAGCGGGGCGTCTAGGCTGTATACTCATTACGCCGCTGGCTCCTGTTGTCCGCTCAACCCCTAGTAGCGGCGAGAAAGCGGACGTCTCCTGAGGTCGCCGAAGAGGCAACAGCGGAAGTCCCGATTCGCGCGCGGGGGCGAGGCCTACCTATCAATGGGCGAGAATGTGCGCACGACCTCATACATGCCCGGCTCAAATTTCGCGATCTTGAGCGCCTCTTCGAGAAAGGGTAGCGGTCCAGGATCCTGGCGCATGGCCTCATAGTCTTCCGCGCTGCGCCACTGCGCATACATGGCCACCTTCGTGCCGTCGAGGTTCCGATGAAGGGTCGAGGAAACAAAGCCAGGTGCCCGGCTAACGAATTCATCGGTGGCGCGCGCAAGCAAATCGAGGAGCCGATCCTGATTGGCTGGATCTACCGTGAAGACATTTATTAGGCTGATCATACGGTCGGCCCTCTCTTTTGTTGCCTGATGCCTTGCCTATCACGAAGGGGGGCGTTCCAATAGGACCGTCACCATTTCAGCCTCGCGCCGGATCGACCGCCCGAGGTCGTTGCTGGACGCAAATGACGCGCCCCGAGAGAACCCTATCAAACCAAAGGTCGGCCGCACCGGATCAAGGCCATTGATGCCCCTTGTTGGTCATTCGCGTCGATCTGACCGACAAGGAATGGGCTGCGATCGCCCGCTTCTGCCGAACAAGCCGCGGGGCGTGGCGCGGGGGCGGCTACTTCGGCCGCGCCGTGACCGAAGCAATCGAAGCCTCCGGCGCCACCGCTCACATCCCAAGTCAGAGCAACGTCCGCGTCGTCCGCTCCGTCGATCGCGAACTCTATCGCAACCGAAACCTCATCGAACGCTTCTTCAACCGCCTGAAGCACTTCAGGGGCATCGCTACGCGCTACTTCAAGACAGCAGCGAACTTCCTCGCTGCAATCCATCTCGCCGCGGCGCGCCTGTGGAACAGAAATTGTGAGTCCACGACCTCGTCGTAGCCGGTGCGTTGGCATGGCAAGCAGCGCCTATATCAAGGTATCGCTCGCCCTATCCCCTGACCCAATCGATCGCAAGGACGCCTGACCTTAGCGTCGCCGATGCCGTGTGTAGAGCGGCGGTTAAAAGGAGATAGACATGAGCTTGCAAATTGCACCACGCCCCGGCAGGCCGGGATCCGACGAACTGGTTCCGTCGCGTTACGCCCTGCGGATCGGCGAAATAGACGTCATGGTGATCAGCGATGGCGTGTTACCGCTTCCGACCGAGATGTTGGGACACAATGTCGGCTCGAGCGTGCGCACGGCCTGGCTGAACGACATGTTCCTGCCGGCCGACGCCTTCGACTGGGCGCTCAATGTGATGGTCGTGCGCAGTGGCGATCAGACCATACTGGTCGATACCGGGCTGGGGTCCGATCCGAACCTCAACCTGCCGCGCGCCGGCAAGCTGATCCATCGGCTCGAGGCCGCCGGGATCGACCTGGCGTCCGTGACCGATGTGGTGCTGACCCACATGCACATGGACCATATCGGCGGGCTCCTTGAGGACGGATTCAAGGACCAGCTCCGTCCGGATGTGCGGATCCACGTGGCGGCGGCCGAGGTGAAGTTCTGGGAGTCGCCCGACTTCAGCCGTGTCCACATGCCGCCGGGCTTCCCGGACGCGCTGCGGTCCACGGCCGATCGCTTCGCGAAGGCGTACAGCAATCAGCTGCGCCAATTCGATGAGGTGCACGAGGTGGCGCCGGGGGTGGTCGTCCGCCGCACCGGCGGTCACACCCCCGGTCACAGCATCGTCCGCGTGGTATCCGGTGGCGAGGGATTGATGTTCGCCGGCGACGCCGTGTTCACGGTCGGATTCGAGCACCCTGGCTGGTACAATGGCTTCGAGCACGATCCCGAGGAAGCCGCTCGCGTTCGCATTCGCCTGCTGCGCGACCTCGCTGCGTCCGGCGACCAGTTGGTGGCAACCCACCTGCCGTTTCCATCGGTCGGTCGAGTGGCGGCCGACGGCGATGCATTCCGCTGGGTACCGGCTTTCTGGGACTACTGAGCGGCAGGCGTCAACGGAGCCGTCCCGCGCTCAGAGAGAGTGATCCTGTAGGCAGACATTTGGCGGCCGATGGTGCACGGGCACTGTCGGCCGCCTTTGGCGTAGAGGCATGTGAGCCCGTCCACGGCTTCATGAGTCCGTTGGCAGCTTACACTCTCAAGTCTTTGCCAGACGCGCGAGAACGATCTTGACGGCAATCACGACAGGCGCGGCCACGACGAAGAACGAGGCAACCGCGAAGAACCCCGTGTCGAAGGCGATCACCGTGGACTGGCCTACAATGGCCTTTCCCAGCAGGGCCGCAGCGGCCTTGCTGGCCGCGACCGCGTCCAATCCTCTCGCAACCAGCAGAGACGTCGTCGTCGTCAGGCGATCTCCAACGGCCGGCATGCCTCCGGTGATGTTTGCGTTGAGGACAGCGATGTTGGCTGCGACGTCGTGATCGATCAGCGTCTGTAGTCCCGCGACGCCCAGCAGACCCCCCACCTGCCGTCCGGTGTTGAAGAGCCCGATACCGGCAGCCAAGGCGCGGTCCGGCAGGGAGTTGAAGGCGACCAGAGTGATCGACAGGAACAGGCAACCGAGGCCTAGCCCGCGGATCAGAATCGCCGACATCATGTCTCCCGCGCCGCTTTGTCCGTTGGTGCGGGAGAGCATCCACATTGCAAGCATGATGGCCAGGATGCCGAACGGCACAGTGGCGATCGGCGGCACACGGCGATACTGCATGACAAGCGCCGCGAGAAGGAGCGCGGCGACGAACACTGTGCCGCTGGGCAGCAGCAGGAGGCCAGCCTCGGTCGGGGTGAAGCCGAGGACCGACGCGGCAAAACCGAGGATCAGGAAGCCGCTGCCAAACAGCGCGGCGCCGGCCACGAAGCTGACGATGAAGGCGAATGTAAAGTCTTGAGACGAGAAAAGGGTCCTGTCGAGAAGACCTCTCCCCTTGCAGGCGATCTGCTGCACCAGGAACAGTGCCAGGACCAAGGTCCCGATTGCGGTCAGCCAAGCGAAATGGGACGCCTCGAACCAGTCCCATCTGGACCCCTGGCTCAAGACATAGGCCGCGCAGAAAATCGCGACGGA
>VFQN01002403.1_pt1 | contig 28956 bp, 19 predicted proteins | sample 3512371 | NCBI WGS metagenome assembly VFQN01 (sample SAMN10412370, study PRJNA504923) | tailings metagenome | isolation source: Replicate 2 from Balatoc abandoned mine | place: Philippines: Itogon, Benguet | collected 2017-08-28
GCCATACTGATCGCGGATGACCGTGCCGCTCCTCACCCCGCGCTTCCTCACGATGTGCGGGTTCAGCTTCCTCGTCTTCGTCTCGCTCTTCCAGCTCCTGCCGGTCGCGCCCTACCGGATCCTCCAGCTCGGAGGCACGACGGCCTCGGCCGGCTGGTTCCTCGCGCTCCTCACCTTCGCGTCGGCAGGGTTCGCGCCGCTCACCGGCCCGCTGTGCGACCGCGTCGGCCATCGCCGATCGCTCGTCATCGCCGGCGCGCTGCTCACCGTCATCGTCGCCGCCTACACCATCGTCTCCGACGTGCGCTGGATGCTGGCGCTGGTCGTGCTGCAGGGCGCCATCTGGTCGGCGCTCATGACCGCCTCGGCGGCGTATGCCACCTCCACGATCCCGCCCGCGCGGCGCGCCGAAGGCCTCGGCTACTGGGGCCTGGCGTCGATCCTCGCCGTCGGCACCGCACCGAGCCTCGGCTTCCTCGTCTTCGGCTGGGGATGGACGCTGCTGTGCGTCGAACTGGCCCTGCTCAACGCGGCCATGACGACCGTGGCCTGGCTCCTGCCCGACGAGCGGACCGCCGCCGGCCAGGCGGGCGACCACGACCACCACGACGAGACGCCCCGACGCTTTCGCATCGAGTGGAAGGTGATCGCGCTGGCGGTGAGCCTGGGGCTCATCTCCTACGGCTACGGCGGGCTCACGTCGTTCTCGTCACTGTTTGCCGACGCGATTGGCGTGGCGCCGCGCAGCACGTTCCTCACCGCGATGGCGTGCTCGGTGGTGGCAGGCCGACTCCTCGTGGGACGCCGGATCGATGCGTGGGGGCCGACGCCGGTGCTGGTCGTGAGCTTCGTGGCCCCGGCCATCGGCCTGGCGCGACTCGCCACGGCGCACGACGGGCTCGACGTCGTGCTCGCAGGGCTCGCCTTCGGCGCCGGCTTCGGCCTGATGTGGCCCGCGTTTGCCGCATTCGTCATGGGCTCCATGCCGCTGGCCCGACGCGGCGCCGCGTTCGGCGCGATCCTCGCGGCCTTCGACACGGGCATCGGCGTGGGATCGGCCACCACCGGGTGGATGGTGCGCGCGCACGGCTTCCGCCCCGCCTACGCGCTGGCCGCCGGCGTCGCCAGCCTCGCCCTGCCGTATTTCCTCATCGCCCGGCGGCGGCTGGGGCATGGCGGGTGATGCCTGATGCTTAATGCCGGATGCCTGATGCACGCATGGCGCATAGCGCATAGCGCATGACGCAGGAGGCCTGGCACTGGGGATGGGGTGAAGGACCACTCGCGCCTCGAGCGGAGTGAGGGGCGAGGTTCCGTAGGCTGTAGGCCGCAGGCCATAGGCTGTCGTCAGACCGCGCATCACGCGTAGCGCATGGCGCACGAGGCCTGGCGCTGGGTGCGGGCGTAGTGGGCTCGAGGACCACTCGCGTTGCCCCGAGTGGAATCGAGGGGCGAGCGGTCCCGTAGGCTGCAGGCCGTAGGCCATGGGCTGCAGCCTGTGGTCAGACCGCGCGTCGTGCGTAGCGAAGCAGCAGCACGGCGATGACCACGAGCACGACGGGCATCGCGAGGCCGGCCGCGCCGTAGGCCGTCCAGGCTGGCGTGACCGCGTACGTCGCGAGCATCTGCACCACGACGGCGGCCAGCGAGACGGCAAACGCCGTGACCGCCCAGCGCTGCCGCATCAGCAGGCCCACGGCGCCGGCCACGCCCGTGACCACGGCGACGCCGAACACGGCCAGCAGCCAGCCCGGTGTGGCGTCGTAGACGGACCGATCGGCTGGCGTGAGCGCCGCGACCTGTGCGGGGCTGATCGTGACGCGCAGGACGAACATCAGCAGGCCGATCAGGTTCCAGAGCAGCGCGGCGACGGCAATCCAGGTGTGCGCGCGCGGACGCGCGCCGGCAGGGGCAGCGGTCATGGGTGGGCTCCTCGGATGGCCACAAGCCTACGCCGAAACGCGACGCGAGGCCTGGCCGTGCGAGGGAGACGCGCGGCCAGGCGGCGAGGTGACAGGACGAACGGCCCGTTGACGGACGGCTGGGGCTGGCGGTGACGGACGGCTGGGACAGCCGTCCCTACCGGCGCGGTAGTCGGAGTCGCGGCATTTCTATTGCCCGAGCAATGCCGCGGCGGTCGTGAAGCGGGGCTCGATGTCCACGGGCACGTCGGCCAGGCGGTCGAGCACGGCCTGCACCTGCGGGCGGATCGTGGCGCGGGCCATGAGCGCCTTCGCGCCCTCGTAGTCCCCCTTCGCCTGCACGGTCATGATGGCCGTCGTCAGGGCCGTCACCGCGTCGCGAATCTTCGTGGGCTCCACGCGGAAGGTGCCGTCGGCGTTCACCACCACCGCGCCCGCGTCCATCAGCGTGTTGAGCTGTATCGCGATGCCGCGCCCGTGCGCGCTCGTCGTGCCGAACCGGATCGACCGGAACGTCGAGGCGAGGAACGTCGTGTACATCGTGTCGGCCAGCCCCTTGTCGATCACGCCGTCGTCGATCAGCGTCTGCAGCGCCCACAGTCCCGAGATGTCGGCCTTGGCCTCCTCGAGCGTCGAGTAGGTCTCCTTCAACTGCGCGCGCACCGTGGTCTTCTGCCCGTTCACGGTCACGGCGTTGGGGCCGAGCCCGTGCATCAGTTCGTGCATCAGGATGTGCGTGAAGAACGCGTCGAACTGCACGCGATCCTGGTCGGCCGCCGACAGGGCCACCTTCGCGATGGGCTGCAGCACGAGCCGGAACTTCGCTTCCTGCGTGTTCTTCAGCATCGTGCGCTTGGCGCCCTTCTCGGCCACCACGCGCTCGTCGTTGGGCAGGTTGAAGGCGGCCGTCTGCACGCCGCGGTTGCCGTCGCCGCCGCTGAACACGACGTTGACGACGCGGATGGGCGACAGGGCGCCGAGCTTGGGGTTGCGGAACGCCGGGTCGATGGGCAGGCGGTTCTCCAGCCCCTGCAACTGGCCGGAGAACTTCGCCAGCCTGGCCGTCTCGGCGTCGTCGCGCAGCGTGACGAACGCCTCGAAGGCGGCCTTGGCGGCAAACCACGTGTCCTCGTAGACCTCGTAGGGGCCAATCGTCGGCTCGATCGACGCGTCGAGCTCCATCCAGGCCACGTCGCTGGCGTAGTAGTCGTTGGTGGCGAACGCGTCGGCGCGCGCCTCGAGGAAGCGCTTCAAGGTCGGCTGTGTCGTCGCCGCGGCGGCGGCCCGCAGGTGCGCGGCGGCGGTGGCGAGTTCGCCCTGGTACTCGATGGCGTAGGGCACGACGACGAAGCGGCCGGTGGCGTCGCGACGGATGGTCGTGAAGAAGCCCTGTGCCCGGGCCTTCTCGGCTGGCGGGAGGGTGGCGAGCCAGGCTTCGACCTCGGCCTTCGTGGCGCCGGCCGGGTAGAAGTTGGCGCCGCCGGGCTTGTCGCCGACGCCCTCGATGAAGGGCGCCTCGCCGTCGAGGCGCGACCAGGGTCCCTTGTTGAGCAGGAAGTACCGCAGGCGCGTGTCGGCGCCCGGCGACCTGTCGGCGGCCAGCCGCAGCAGCAGGGCCGGGTTGCCGGCCCAGACCTGACGGAGGAAGAGGCCGTCCATCACCTGGGCGGCTTCGATCAAATGGCGAAGGGCCGCGCGCTCCGCCTCGGGGAGCCCCGACAGGTCGGCTCCGATGTCGGCCGGCGCGAACCGGGCGGCCTGGGCGGCCAGCGCATCGGGGCGCCTCGCGGCCTCGCTGACCGGCGTGGTCGCGGTGCGCGCGGGCGGGGTCGGCGCTGGCTGGCAGCCGGCGATCGCGACGAGCACGGCGGCGGCGATCAGCGGCCGCGCGGACGACCCTGCGCGGAGACGCGGCGGGCGACTGGTACCTGTCATGGCGCGAATGATAATGTAACGCGTTGTTCATACCCCGGCGGCCGCCGAGAGCGGCGGCGCCGAGCAGCCCGCCCCGGCTAGAGGACTCAGACTTCCATGACCAACGGCCCCCAGGACGTGCAGGACGTCACCGCGATTGAAACGCAGGAGTGGCTCGACTCGCTCGAGTGGGTGATTCAGAACGGCGGCCCCGCCCGTGTGGCGCAGCTGCTGCGCGACCTCGAAACCCACGCGCGGCGCAAGGGCGTGCCACTGGATTTCACGCCGAACACCCCCTACATCAACACGCTGACGCCCGAGCAGTTCACGCCCTTCCCCGGCAGCCGCGAGATCGAGCGACGCATCAAGAGCCTGGTCCGCTGGAACGCGATGGCCATGGTGGTGCGTGCCAACAAGAACTCCGATGGCATCGGCGGGCACATCTCCACGTACGCCTCGTCGGCCACGCTCTACGAGGTGGGGTTCAACCATTTCTTCCGCGGACCCGACCATCCCGAGGGCGGCGACCTGGTGTTCTTCCAGGGCCACGCCTCGCCCGGCATGTACGCCCGGGCCTTCCTCGAGGGACGGCTCGAGCCGGCGCACCTCGAGAACTTCCGGCGCGAGCTGGCAGAGGGCGGCGGGCTGTCGTCGTACCCGCACCCGTGGCTCATGCCCACCTTCTGGCAGGTGCCGACCGTGTCGATGGGCCTCGGGCCCATCATGGCCATCTACCAGGCCAGGTTCTGGCGCTACCTCGAGGCGCGTGGCCTGAAGACGACGACCCACAACAAGGTGTGGGCGTTCCTCGGCGACGGCGAGACCGACGAGCCGGAGACGCTCGGCGCGATCACGCTGGCGTCGCGCGAGAAGCTCGACAACCTGATCTTCGTCATCAACTGCAACCTCCAGCGCCTCGACGGGCCGGTGCGCGGCAACGGCTCGATCATCCAGGAACTCGAGGGCGTGTTCCGCGGCGCGGGCTGGAACGTCATCAAGGTCATCTGGGGCACCGAGTGGGACGACCTGCTCGCGCGCGACAAGACGGGCCTGCTCGCCCGCCGCATGGGCGAGATCGTCGACGGCGAGTACCAGCGGCTGTCGGTGTCCGACGGCGCGTACATGCGCCAGCACTTCTTCGGCAAGTACCCCGAGCTGCTCGACCTGGTGAAGCACCTGTCGGACGACCAGCTCAAGAAGCTGCGCCTCGGCGGACACGACCCCGAGAAGGTCTACGCGGCGTACAAGGCCGCCACCGAATCCAAGGGCCAGCCGACCGTCGTGCTCGCACGCACGATCAAGGGCTACGGGCTCGGCGAGACGGGCGAGGGCCGCAACCCCACGCACCAGCAGAAGAAGCTGAACGAAGCCGAGGTGCTCAGCTTCCGCACCCGCTTCAACATCCCGCTCAGCGACGACGACGTCGTCAAGATGCCGTTCTACAAGCCGGCCGACGACAGCGTCGAGATGACGTACATGAAGCAGCGGCGCGAGCAGCTCGGCGGCTACCTGCCGCAGCGTCGCACCGAGGCGCCCGCGCTCACGCTGTCGGGCGTGGACGACGTGTTCGCCGAGTTCCTGCAGGGCTCCGACGGCCGCGAGCTGTCCACGACGATGGCCTTCGTGCGCATGCTCACGAAGATGCTGCGCGACAAGGAGTTCGGCAAGCTGGTGGTGCCGATCGTGCCCGACGAGGCCCGCACGTTCGGCATGGAGGCGCTGTTCCGCCAGGTGGGCATCTACTCGGCGGTCGGCCAGCTCTACGAGCCGATCGACAGCGACCAGCTGCTCTACTACAAGGAAGCGAAGGACGGCCAGATCCTCGAGGAGGGCATCAACGAGGCCGGGTCGATGTCGTCGTTCATCGCCGCGGGCACGGCCTACGCCACCCACGCGATCAACACGATTCCGTTCTACATCTACTACTCGATGTTCGGCTTCCAGCGCGTGGGCGACCTGATCTGGGCCGCGGGCGACATGCGGGCGCGGGGCTTCCTGCTCGGGGGCACGGCCGGCCGCACCACGCTGAACGGCGAGGGCCTGCAGCACCAGGACGGCCACAGCCACCTGATCGCCTCGTCGGTGCCCAACTGCATCGCCTACGATCCGGCCTTCGCCTACGAGATTGCCGTCATCATCAAGGAAGGCCTGCGTCGCATGTATCGCGACCAGGAGAGCGTCTTCTACTACCTGACGCTCATGAACGGCAACTACCCGATGCCGCCGATGCCCGAGGGCGTCGAAGAGGGCATCCTCAAGGGCCTGTACCGGTTCCAGACCTCGGCGCTGAAGAAGCCGAAGGCCCGCGCGCAACTGCTCGGCAGCGGCGCGATCCTGCCCGAGGTCCTCAAGGCCGCGGCGCTGCTCGAGAAGTATGGCGTGGCCGCCGACGTGTGGAGCGTGACGAGCTACGTCGAGCTGCAGCGCGACTGCCTCGCCGTCGATCGCTGGAACCTGCTGCACCCGGGCGAGACGCCGCGGACGTCGTGGGTGGCACGCAGCCTCGAGGGGGCTCCGGGTGTCGTGGTGGCGGCCTCCGACTACGTGAAGCTGCTGCCGCGCGGCATCGACCACCACATCGCGCAGCCGTTCACCGCGCTCGGCACCGACGGCTTCGGGCGGAGCGACAGCCGCGAGGCGCTGCGCGATCACTTCGAGGTCGACGCGCGACACGTGGCGGCGGCAGCCCTCTCGGTGCTGGCGCGCGAGAAGCAGATCGACCTCAAGGTGGCCACGGCCGCATTCACGGACCTGGGCATCGATCCCGAGAAGGTGAACCCGGCCACGGCGTAGCGCACGACGCAGAGCGCCTGACGCCGAACGCCGAACGCAGAGAGCTGAGCACCGCGTGCTGAACGCGGTGCGCTGAACGTAGCGACTGAGATCACATGGCCAATCAATTCACGCTGCCCTCGCTGGGCGACAACGTCAAGGCGGGGGACGTGCTCCGTGTGCTGATCAAGCCCGGCGACGTCGTCGCCGTGGAACAGCCCGTGCTCGAACTCGAGACGGACAAGGCGACCGTCGAAGTGCCCTCGTCCATCGCCGGCACCGTCGCCGAGGTGAAGGTGAAGGACGGCGACCGCATCGACGTCGGCGCGGTGGTGTTCACCGTGTCGGGTGACGGCGCAGAGACGACGAGCGGGTCCGGCGCGCCAGCCGCAGACGTCCAGGCGTCGGCCGCGGCCGCGGTGGATGCGCAGGACGAGGGGCTCGACGCCAAGACGGCTGCGCCCGCCTCGGCCCCTGCGTCGGCGGGGGAGACGGCCCCGCCGGCCGCGCCGGCGGAAGGTGGCGGCCGTGTCGAGGTGACCATCCCGTCGCTCGGCGACAACGTGAAGGGTGGCGACGTCCTGCGCGTGCTCGTCAAGGTCGGCGATGCGGTCGAGAAGGACCAGGGCATCCTCGAGCTCGAGACCGACAAGGCGACCGTGGAAGTGCCGTCGCCGCAGGCCGGCACGGTGAAGGAAGTGGCGGTGAAGGACGGCGACCGTGTCGACGTCGGGCAGCTGGTGCTGGTGCTGGAGGGCTCGGGCGCGGCGCCCGCGCCGGCCAAGGCCCAGCCCGCGCCCGCGGCGACGCCGGCCGCGCCCGCCCCCACCACGGCTGCTCCGGCCCCGGCCGCGTCTCCCGCGTCGACGCCTGCGAGCCGTCCGGCCGCTGCGACGGCGAAGGGGGCCGGCAGCGGCGCCGTCGCGCCGCCGCGACCCAACGTGCCGGCGGCGCCCTCCGTGCGGCGCCTGGCCCGCGAACTCGGGCTCGACATCGCCGACGTCCCCGGCTCGGGCAAGGGCGGGCGCATCACCGAAGCCGACGTACGCGCCCACGCCAAGAACGTGATCACCGGGAAGGTGGCCGGTCCGGCGGGCGCGGCGCCCACGGGCGCCGGTTTCGCGTTCGAGCCGCTGCCCGACTTCTCGCAGTACGGCGCCGTGGAGCGCAAGGCGATGCGCGGCATCCGGCGCAAGACGGCCGAGCACATGGTGGCCAGCTGGCACACCATCCCGCACGTCACGCAGGTGGAGAAGGTGGACATCACCGCGCTCGAGCAGCTGCGCAAGCAGTTCGGCAAGCGCGTGGAGGCGGGGGGCGGCAAGCTCACCGTCACGTCCATCATCACCAAGGTGATCGCGGTCGCGCTCCGCAAGTTCCCGCAGTTCAACACGTCGGTCGACCTGGCCGCCGAGGAAGTCGTCTACAAGTCGTACGTCAACATCGGCATCGCGGTCGACACCGAGCGTGGGCTGCTGGTGCCGGTCATCAAGGACGCCGACGCCAAGTCGATCACGCAGATCTCGGCCGAACTCGCGCAGCTGGCCGAGAAGGCCCGCGCCGGCAAGCTGACGATGGACGAGATGTCGGGCGGGTGCTTCACGATCACCAACCTCGGTGGCATCGGCGGCACGTCGTTCACCCCCATCGTCAACCACCCCGAAGTGGCCATCATGGGCATGTCGCGGTCGGCGATGGAGCCGGTGTGGAACGGCGAGAGCTTCGAGCCGCGTCTGATGCTGCCGCTGTCGCTGTCGTACGACCACCGGATCATCGACGGCGCCGACGCGATGCGTTTCCTGCGGTTCGTCGCCGAGGCGCTCGAACAGCCGTTCGTGCTCGCGCTGTAACAGGCTCACGGCTCGAGGCTCACGGCTCAGGACGCACTCTGAGCCCTGAGCCCCGAGCCCTGAGCCCTGAGTCCGTCACAAGAATCACCATGTCAGAGATCACACCACTCGTCGTGCTGGGGGCGGGGCCGGGCGGCCACGCCGCCGCGTTCCTCGCCGCGGATCTCGGGATGTCGGTCACCCTCATCGACGAGGAGGCCAACCCCGGCGGCGTGTGCACCTACCGCGGGTGCATTCCCTCCAAGGCGCTGCTGCACGTGGCCAAGCTCCTCGGCGAGGCGCGGCACGCCTCGCAGTGGGGCATCGACTTCGGCGAGCCGACGATCGACGTCGATCGCCTGCGCGGCTTCAAGCAGGGCGTGGTCGATCGGCTGACCGGCGGACTCGGCCAGCTCACGCGGCAGCGGAAGATCTCCTACCTCCAGGGCCGGGCCTCCTTCGTGGATGCGCACACCCTGCGCGTCGCGCTGACGGCTGGCGGCGAGCAGGATGTGCGCTTCGAGAAGCTGATCATCGCCACCGGGTCGCGGCCGACGACGCTGCCCAACCTGTCGATTTCGCCCGACCGCCTGCTCGACTCGACCAGCGCGCTCGAGATCAAGCGCGTGCCCACGAGCCTGCTGGTGATCGGCGGCGGCTACATCGGCCTCGAACTCGGCACCGTCTATGCCGCCCTCGGCACGGAAGTCACCGTCGTCGAGATGCTGGACCGGATCCTGCCGGGAGCCGATCGGGACCTGGTCAACGTGCTTGCGCGCCGCATCAAGCAGATGTGCAAGCAGGTGCTCACGAGCACGAAGGTCGCGAAGGTGGAGGAGCACGCCGACGGCGTGCACGTGACCTTCGAAGGCGAGGTCGAACCGAAGACCCAGGTGTTCGACCAGGTGCTCGTGTCCATCGGCCGTAAGCCGAACGGCAACATCCCCGGCATCGAGACCACGGGCGTCGAGGTGACCCCGCGCGGCTTCATCACCGTGGACCCCCAGCGTCGCACGACCGTGCCGCACATCTACGCGATCGGCGACGTCGCGGGCGATCCGATGCTGGCGCACAAGGCCACCTACGACGCCAAGATTGCCGTCGAGCACATCGCCGGGCACAACGTGGCCTTCGAGCCCGCCGCCATCCCGGCCGTCGTCTTCACCGATCCCGAACTGGCGTGGTGCGGGCTCACCGAGGCTGAGGCGCAGGAGCGCGGGATCCAGGTGGAAGTGGCCAAGTTCCCCTGGGGGGCGTCGGGTCGCGCCACCACCGTGGACCGCAACGACGGGCTCACGAAGCTGATCATCGAGCCGAAGACCGAGCGTGTGCTCGGCGTCGGCATCGTGGGCGTGCACGCGGGTGAGCTCATCGCCGAGGGCGTGCTCGCCGTGGAGATGGCGGCCACCGTTTCCGACCTCAAGATGACCATCCACGCCCACCCGACGCTGGGCGAGACCGTGATGGAGTCGGCCGAGGTGTACTTCGGCACGGCGACGAACTACTACAAGCCGAAGAAGTAACGGGTAGCGGGCAGCGGGAATCGGGTAGCGGGACCGGTAAGGACGGCTGCCTGGCTCGCCGAAGCCGCCAGGCGAAGGCGGGTCCCAGCCGTCCGCCATCGACACGGCAGCCCGTCACGGTCGCGGCGGAGCAGAGACATGGCACTCGAACTGACCTGGCTCGGACACGGCACGTTCCTCTTCACGTCACCCGGCGGCGTGCGGGGCATGATCGACCCCTTCCTGTCGGGCAACCCGTCCTGCCCGCCACGCTTCCACGACGGCTACGGTCCGCTCGACGTCATCCTGGTGACGCACGGGCACAACGACCACATCGGCGATCTCGTGCGCGTGGCGAAGGCCACGGGGGCGACCGTGGTCGGCTCGTGGGAACTGGTGCAGTGGTTGGGGCCGCAGGGCATCACTGCGCTCGAGCCGATGAACGTGGGCGGCACCATCGACGTGAAGGGCCTGCGCGTGACGATGACGCAGGCGTTCCACAGCGGCGGCTTCCTGACCGACGATGGACAGATCGTGTACCTCGGACCGCCCGCCGGGCTGATGGTCCGGTTCGAGGACGGCTACACCGTCTACCACGCGGGCGACACCTGCGTGTTCTCCGACATGCGGCTGCTCGCCGAGCTGTACCGGCCCGACGTGGCGATCCTGCCCATCGGCGATCGCTTCACGATGGGGCCCGAGCAGGCCGCCCGGGCCGTCGAGTTCCTCGGCGTCGGCCACGTCGTACCCACACACTTCGCGACGTTCCCGCTGCTGACCGGCACCGTACCGGCATTCGAGGCCCTGCTGCCGGCCGGTGTGAAGGTCGAGCACCTCACACCCGGGACGTCCGTCACGTTGTCGCGCTGATGAACCCCCTGCTCCCCCCCGACCGTCAGCTCGGCGTCATCGGCGCCGGCGTCATGGGCCGAACGCTCCTGCGTGGCCTCTTCGACGCCCGGCTGCTCGCGCCCGCGCAGGCCTGGGCTGCCGCGCACTCGCAGGACAGCTGCGACGAAGTGGCCGCCGAACTGGGCATCCCGTGCTTCCGCGATCCCGCAAGTGCAGCCGCCTCTGGCGTCGCGCCGGGGCCGGGGTCCTCGAGCTACGCCGAACGGCTCGCCGAGACCGACGTCATCCTGCTCTGCGTCAAGCCGAAACAGGCGGCCGAGGTGGTGGACGCGCTGCTGCGCGGACACGTGCGTCGCGACACCCTGCTGGTGTCCATCCTCGCGGGCGTCACCACGTCGCGTCTCGAGCAACTGCTCGACCTGCCGAACCCGTGGGTCCGTGCGATGCCCAACACCCCGTGCGTCGTGGGCGCGGGCATGACGGTCGTCGCCGGTGGCACGCACGCGACGGCTGCGCACCTCGATCTCGCCGAGCGCATCTTCTCGTCGGTGGGACGCTGCCGCGTCGTCGACGAGGCCTACTGCAACGCCGTCACCGCCCTCAGCGGCAGCGGGCCTGCCTACATGTACCTGATGATGGAGGCGATGGCCGATGCCGGCGTGCGCGTGGGCCTGCCCCGCGATCTCGCCCTGCAGCTCGTCGCGCAGACGATGCTGGGATCGGCGCGCATGGTGCTCGAAACGGGCCGTCATCCGGCATCGCTGCGCGACGATGTGACGACGCCGGCCGGCTGCACGATTGGCGGCGTGCTGATGCTCGAGGACGGCAAGATCCGGTCGGTGCTCGCGCGCGCCGTCGAGGAAGCCACGCGCATCGTCGAGCAGCTCGGGCGCACCGCGAAGGCGAAGGCCGAGTAACGCAGAACCCAGAACGCAGCGCATTTCACCGTCGCGCATGGCCTCGACGGACCGTGCGTCAGCCGCGGCGGCCGACGGACAATGGCGTGAAGGCCGGCGCCGACGGGCGATCGATCGCGTCGGTGCGAGCCGCCGTCGAGGAGGGTGCGATGAGGTCCATCCACAGGATCGCGCTCGCGGGGCTCGTCGTACTGGTGCCCACTGTCGTGCCCGCGTCGGACGGGCCGCCACTCGGCGTGGACATCGTGACGACCGCCGGCGTGTTGCAGGCGGTGATGTCGGCCAACGGCCGGTTCGTCGCGTGGATTCAGTTCGGATCGGGTCCTACGCTGTACGTGCGCGATCGTGCGACGGGGACCACCCGGACTCACCCGAACCTCGCCACCGTCCTCCAGGACGTCTTCGCGATCAGCGACGACGGCCGATACGTGGCCTACCTGGACGGCTACCGCGGCCTGTACGCGTACGCGAACCGGAAGTGGGCCGACCTGCAGACGGGGACCATCCGCGACCTGGCGCTCATGGGCGGCGTCGTGCCGGGGCAACCGATCGTCGACGGCTACCAGGGCGTGGCCATGAGCCGGGACGGCCGTACCGTGGCCTGGACGACGGCGCGCTACGACTCGTCGGGTCAGGTCCTGGCAGACGTGATGGCGATCACGCCGACCAGCGCAGATCCGTTCCGTGTCGGGGGCACGTGCCTGCGGCCTCAACCGCTGTACGTCGCATGGTGTCTGACGCCTGGCGTCAGCGGAGACGGTCAGCGAATCCTGTACGCGGCGGGGTCGACGACACCCGCGGCCCTGGCGTACTACGACGTCGCCACGGGGCTGCGCGAGTACTACCCGGACGTGCAGCCGAACGTCTACGACGCCAACCGACCCGAGGCGCTCGCACCGAACGTCGACGGCCGAGTGGTCGTCACGCCGGCGAACCTCGACGGACGTGTCACGTCGGTCCTGTTCGAGCGCACCGCCCGTTCGGTCGACTCGCTGATGTTGGCCGCGCCGGGCTACGTCGGGCGCGCAGTCAGCGACGATGGCGAGACCGTGCTGCTCGGCAACGCGAGCGGGTACGGTGCCGGCGCCGTTCTCGATCGGCGCAGTGGGCTCCTGGTCGAGCTTCCTGAACAGGAGGTGTACGCACTCTCTGCCGGTGGCCGCTTCGTGCTGGGGCAGCAGTACGTCGACGGGGTCCCGACCGATCTTCGCGTCACCGATCTCGATGCTGACGACGACGGCATGCTCGACGGATGGGAGCGGCGCTTCGGACTGGACCCGACGAATGCAGGCGACGCCATCGCCGACCCCGACGGCGACGGTGTGGCGAACCGCGACGAGTTCGCCGTGCGCTCGCATCCGACGGCGCTGGCGTCGGCCACGCGGCTCTTCGCCGAGGGCGCAGCCGGCTCGTTCTTCGACACCGTCGTGAGCGTGTTCAATCCCGGCACCCTCACCGCCGATGCCGTCGTGCGCTTTGTGGGCCCGGCAGGCACGGCCGGAAGCCGAATCGTTCGCCTGGCGCCGCTGGGTCGAGCCGATGTCGCGTCGTGCTGCGTCGGCATGCTCGAGGCGACCGAGTTCGGCATCATCGTCGAGAGTACCCAGCCTGTCGTGGCCGACCGTCGCATGACGTGGGATCGCGTCAGTGGCTACGGGAGCCACGCCAGCACCGGTACGAGCGCCGCGGCGACCGAGTGGTTCTTCGCCGAAGGCGCCACCGTCGGTGGGTTCCAGACCTTCTTCCTGATACAGAATCCCGGCCCTGCAGAGACCACGGCCTCGGTGGAGTTCCTGCTGGCGGACGGCACGAGCGTCACGCGCAGCTACGCGGTTCCTGGCGAAAGCCGTCGCACCATCTGGGTCAACCAGGAAGGCGCGCCCCTGGCACAGGCGGAGTTTGCCGCCGTCGTGCGCACGCACGCGCCGGTCGTCGTCGAGCGTGCCATGTACCGCGATCGGCCGGGCGCGTTCTTCGCGGCCGGCACCAACGCCATTGGCGTCACCGCACCGGCCACGCGGTGGCAGTTTGCCGAGGGCTCGACCGGTCCCATGTTCGACAGCTTCGTGCTGGCGGCCAATCCTGGCGACACGCCGGTTCAGGTCCAGGCGCGCTTCGACCTCGTCACCCGCAGTGGCCAGAGCGAGACCCTCCTGCGCACCTACGATCTGGCGGCGCGGAGCCGGCTGACCATCTGGCTCGACCAGGTCGATCCGTTGCTGGCCGATGCCGATGTCGTGACCACGCTCGAGGCGACCGCACCCGTCGTCGCGGAGCGTGCGATGTGGTGGCCCGGGTCATCGACCAGTTGGGCAGAGGGCCACGTCGAGTTCGGTGCGACCGGGGGCGCCACGCGATTCGCGCTGGCCGACGCCGAAACCGACGACGCCAGTCAGACCGAGACGTTCCTGCTGGTCGGCGCTGCCGATCCTCACGCGCCGCTCCCGCAACTGCGGGTCACCGTGTACCCGGCCAACGAGGTGCCGATCACGCGAGACGTGAGGGCGACCGACGGGCGTACGACGATCTGGCTGCGACAGACGTTCCCCGAGGCGACCGGACGCTTCTCGGTGGTCGTGGAATCGGTGGCCTCCCCGACGCCGGTGGCGATAGTGGTGGAGCGCGCGATCTACAGCCGTGGGTTCGCTGCTGGCGCCGTCGCCCGTGCGACGCCGCTGCCTGAGTGACTGCGCGTCACCCCAGCGACCTCGAGGTCGACGGCTACGACGACTGCGGTGGTACGATGACCGTCATGCGCAGACTCCTGTCATTCGTGGCGGTCGCCGGCCTCGGCGCGGCGCCCGTGGCGGCACAGGCTCCTGCCCCTGCACCGGCGACGGCTCAAGCGCCAGCGCCGCAGTACTCGGCAGACTTGAAGGTCGGCGACGTCGCGCCCGCCTTCTCGCTGCCGGGGTCCGACGGCAAGACCCACAAGCTGTCGGATTACAAGGGCAAGACCGTCGTGCTCGCGTGGTTCCCCAAGGCCTTCACCGGTGGTTGAACGGCCGAATGCAAGTCGCTCGGTGCGAGCGGCACGATCCTGAAGACCTACGACATCGTCCTGTTCATGGCGAGCGTGGACGACCTCGACACCAACACCCGGTTTGCGAAGGAACACGCGGTGGACTTCCCGATCCTGGCCGATCCCGGCAAGGGGGTCGCGAAGAGCTACGGCGTCATCCGGCTCGATCGTCCGCCCGAGCAGCAGCTCGCGACCCGGTGGACGTTCTACATCGGGCCCGACGGGAAGATCCGCGAAATCGACAAGAGCCCGACGACGGCGACGGCTGGCGAGCGGATGGTCGCCAAGCTCGCCGAGCTCGGCGTCAAGAAGCGGTGACGGTAGGGACCGCACTTGGTAGGCGGGCTGTCCCAGCCCGCCGCCGCGATGCGGTCCGTCGGACGGCTGGGACAGCCGTCCCTACCTACCACTCGGGCGGACGGCTGGGACAGCCGTCCCTACCTGACACGGCGGACGGCTCGGAGAGCCGTCCCTACCACTCCGTCCCTACCGTCTACACGTACGCGGTCGCGATGAGCCAGACGCAGGCGATCACCAGGATCGCCGTCATGATGTGATCGAACAGCACGGCGTCGATGCGGGCGATGAACCACCGCCCGAGGTAGACGCCGAGCGCCACGAGCGGGCAGAACGCCAGCGACCACGCCAGGGCTGATGCCGACACCACGCCGGCAGCCAGCGACCCCGGCAGCTTCAGCAGGTTCACGATCGCGAAGAACAGCGTGTTCGTGCCCATGAACACGGTGGGCGTGATCGGCTGGAGCAGCAGGTATGACGTGATCGGCGGACCGCCCGCGTTGAGCATGGCCGACGCCACGCCCGAGAGCAGCCCCGCGAGCGGGCCGTGCCACGCGCGCCGTCGGTAGTGCTCGCGGCCGCGCCAGTGGCTGAAGATCTTGTAGCCCACCACCACGAGGCCGGCGAGCCCGAGCCCGACCCGCAGCGTGCTGTCGGGCAGCCCTCGCAGCAGGAACAGCCCGAAGCCCACGCCGATCGCCCCGCCGGGGATGAGCGCCCACGAGTGCTTGCGGTCCCACGTGCCCCAGTAGGAGTACAGCGCGAACGCATCGCCCACCATCAGCATCGGCACCGCCAGCGCCACCGCCGTGGCCACGCTCACGCGCTGGCTGATCATCAGCGTCGCCAGCATCGTCGGCAGCGGCCCGCCGATGCCGCCCTTCGAGAGACCGATGAGCAGCGCGGCGATGCACAGCGTGGTGAGGTCGCCGCCCGACGCGTCGAAGGTCACCGGCGCACTCCGTCACGCCGGCCCGCATGCGGCCCGGAGTCGAGCCGTGTGCGGGCGTCGAGGAAGACCGCGGCCAGCATCGCGTCGGTCAGACGACCGGTGTGCGTGTTCTGCCGCGACGGGTGATACGACTGCAACACGCCCGGCAACCCGTGGGGCGCACCGTCCACGAAGTGCCCGTGCGCGAACGGCGCTGCGGGGAGCCGCGCGCCCCGGCGCGCACACAGGCGGCGCCAGGCGTCGTAGGCGATCCGGCCGAGCGTCACCACGATCGTCACGTGTGGCAGCGCGGCGAGCTCCGCGTCGAGGTGCGCGAGACAGCGCTCCACTTCGTCGGGCTCCGGCTTGTTGTCCGGAGGGGCACATCGCACGGCCGCCACGATGTAGGCATCCGACAGCGCGAGCCCGTCGTCGGTACGCTGCGACGTGGGGCGGTTGGCGAACCCTGCCGCCATCATCGCCCGCATCAGGAAGTCGCCCGAGGCGTTCACGCCGTCGCCCGTGAACACGCGCCCCGTGCGATTGGCGCCGTGCGCCGCGGGCGCGAGCCCCAGCACCAGCAGCCTCGCCTGCGGATCGCCGAACCCGGGGACGGGCCGTGCCCAGTACGTCTCGTGGCGGAATGCGGCGCGGCGCGTCTCGGCCACGGCCGTGCAATGGGCCCGCAGGCGCGGACACGCCTCGCACGCGATGACGGCAGCGTGCACCGCGCGCAGTGCCGTGGGCACCGGTCGTTGGGCGGGATACACGGGCCGACGCATCGCCAGGCGACGTGAGGTCACGACGACGGAGGCAGACAGGCGGTGGAGCGCCGCTAGCGGCAGCCGCCCGCCGCGGCGGCGAGGCTGTCGGCCTGTTCGTGCGCGTGGTAGGAACTCCGCACGAGGGGCCCCGACTCCACGTGCCCGAATCCGAGGTCGAGCGCGATGGCCTTGAGCTCGCGGAACTCGTCGGGCGTGTAGTAGCGCACCATCTCCAGGTGGGCTTCCGTGGGGCGCAGGTACTGTCCGATGGTGAGGATGTCCACGCCGACGGCGCGGAGGTCGCGGAACACCTCCACCAGTTCGGGCTTCTCCTCGCCGAGGCCGACCATCAGGCCGGTCTTGGTGGGGATGTGCGGGGCGTACGCCTTGGCTCGCTCGAGCAGCTCCAGCGTGCGCGTGTACTTCCCGCCGCTGCGCGCCTTGCGGTACAGGCGCGGCACCGTCTCCGTGTTGTGGTTCAGCACGTCGGGCCCCGCGTCGAGCACCGTCTGCAACTGGTCGGCCCTGCCCTGGAAGTCGGGAATCAGGACCTCGATGCGGCACCCCGGCGACAGCGCGCGCGTCTGGCGGATGGTCTCGGCGAAGATACCGGATCCGCCGTCGGGCAGGTCGTCGCGATCGACCGACGTGATCACCACGTAGTTCAGCCCGAGCACCTTGACGGCGTCGGCGACCCGGCGCGGCTCGTCGAGGTCGAGCGTGGCCGGCTTGCCGTGCGCCACGGCGCAATAGCCGCAGGCCCTGGTGCAGACGTCGCCGAGGATCATGAACGTGGCCGTGCCGTGGTGCCAGCACTCGCCGATGTTCGGGCAGCGCGCCTCCTCGCACACGGTGTTGAGCCCGAGGCCGCGCATCAGTTTCGTGAGGCGCAGATAGTTCTCGGACCCGGGCGCCTTCACCTTGAGCCACTCGGGCTTGGGCTGGCGCGGACGGACGACGTGAAGAGGGGCGACGGTGCTCATGACGAGAAAGAATGCGTGGCGGGGACGCGCCCGGCGGACGGCTGGGGCGTGTCCCTACCTCCCGGCGGCGGACGGCCGGGACAGCCGTCCCTACCTCCCGACTGCGGACACCTGGGACAGCCGTCCCTACCAGCGGCGATCGTAGCACGCAGGGTCAGGACTGGCCCGCGGCGCTCTCGGCCTGTCCCGCGTCGATCAGGGCCGCGACCGCGCGCACCAGCTGGTCGGGCCGCCACGGCTTCTGGAGGAAGGTCGTGCGCGGCGCCGTCGTGAGGTCGCCGGCCTCTTCGGCCGTGTACCCGCTCGTGAGCACGATGGGGAGGTCAGGCCGGAGGGCCCGGATGCTCTGCATCACGGCGCGGCCCTGGATGCCGGGCAGCGTCAGGTCGAGGACCACGAGGCCGAAGTCGTCGGGCCTGGCTTCGAACAGGGCGACCGCGTCCTCGCCCGTGGTGACCTCGGTCACCGCATGGCCCGCGCGTCGGAGCGCGGCACGGGCCACGTCGCGCACCAGGCGCTCGTCGTCGACCACGAGCACCTCGCGGGCTGCGGCCGCGGCCCCTGCGGCAGGCGTCACGGGATCGGGAACCCGGGGAGGGCGCGGGGCCTCGGTCGGCGCCGGTTGCCGACCCGCTCGTGGACGGCCGGCCGGCAACAGGTCGGGCACCGGCTGCACCGCCGGGAACAACAGCGTGAAGGTCGATCCCGCACCCGGCTCGCTGGCCACCAGGATGCGTCCGCCGTGGCTGCGCACGATGCCGAGCGCCGCCGCGAGCCCGAGGCCACGGCCCGCGGGCTTGGTGGAGAAGAAGGGATCGAAGATGCGGCCCTGCGTCTCGGCGTCCATCCCCGCGCCGTCGTCGCGGACCTCGAGCCACACGTACTCGCCCGCCGACAGGCCGGGGGTGCCGGCCTGGGTGACCGTTTCCGGCTCTCCTGGCGTGATGGTCCGCGTCCCGGCCGATACGTGGATGTGGCCCGGGGCGTCGCCGATCGCGTCGGCGGCGTTGGTGAGCAGGTTCATGATGACCTGCCGCAACTGGGACGGGTCGCCGGCAACGGGCGGGATCGTCCTGGCGAAGTCGAGCGTGACGGTGATGCTGCGCGGGATCACCGAGCCGAGCAGTTCACGGACTTCACCGGCCAGTTCGTCGAGGCGGGCCGGCGCGGCGATGAAGCGGCCGCGTCCCGAGTAGGCCAGCATCTGTGCCGTCAGCTCACTTGCGCGCAGGGCGGCGCGCTCGATCCGCTCGACGTGCGGACGCGCGGGCGCACCGGCCTGCAGGTCGGACAGGGCAAGGCTGGCTTCCCCGAGCACGCCGACCAGGAGGTTGTTGAAGTCGTGCGCCACGCCGCCGGCCAGCACGCCGAGGCTCTCGAGGCGCTGCGCCTGCTGGATGCGCTCGTCGAGCGCGCGCCGTTCACTCTCGGCACGTTCCCGCTCCTGCATCTCGTGACGCAGCGCCGCCGTGCGTTCCTCGACGAGGCGTTCGAGCTGATCGTGCCGGCGATGCAGGTGCCGCACCCGCAGGCGCTCGAGGCCGACGATGGCCAGCCCGGCCAGCGCCGCCGCGAGCGCGTAGAAGCCGGGTCGCTCGTGAAAGCGCGCCGGGACGGCGATCGCCAGCGTGCGCACGCCTCCTGCCGGCGCGCCCGGCCGCGCACGGGCGCGCACCTCGAAGTGGTAGTCGCCGGGCGCCAGGTTCGTGTACGAGGCCGTCCGCCGCGTGCCTGCGTCCACCCAGGCCCCGTCGAGGCCCACCAGCCGGTACTCGTAGCGGACGTTGCGGCCGCCCTGCAGGAACGGCGCACTGAACGTGATGTCCAGCGAGCGCGCGCTGACCGGCGTCGGCTGCATGGTGAGTGGCACGGGCTGTTTGTCGACCCACACCGCGTCGATGTGCGTCGTCGGTTCGGCCTGCGCATCGGCGATCTCCATCGGATCGAAGATCACCACACCGTCCACGGTGGCGAACCAGAGGCGTCCGTCGCGCGCCATCCAGCTCAGGGGCTGGTTGCCGTCGGTGCCGTCGCTGCCGGGCACGCCTTCGGTTCGACCGTAGGTCGAGACCGAGAGCAGGTCGGGGTGCCCGCCCAGTCGCCGGTGGACGTCTGTCAGGCGCACCACGGCAAGCCCCTGCGGTCCGGTGAGCCACAGCCGTCCGACGTTGTCCTCCATCACGTCGAACACGACGTTGTCGGGGAGGCCGTCACGAACGGTGACGGCGGAAAGCCGCTCGTCGCGCATGCGGAACAGGCCCCCGCCGTAGGTTCCCACCCACAGCGTGCCGCCCTGGTCGATGTGCAACGAGGTGACGAACGGGTTGGTCAGCCCCTCGGCCTCACCATACGAACGGATCCGGCCATCGCGCTCGATGGCCTGCAGCCCGCCGCCATAGGTGCCGACCCAGACACGCTCCCTGGTGGAATAGACGACCCGCACTTCGCTGCTGAGGAGGCCCTGGGCCCGACCGATGCCCCTGGCGGAGCCCCCCTGGTAGTGCACGAGCCCGCTGCCGCCGAACCACAGCGCGCCGCTCCCGTCGTGGTCGACCTCGATCGTCCGCAGCGAGGACCCGACGACGTCGGGGCCGATGCGTTCGACCACACGACCGCCGGCGAGCCGGAACGCTCCCTCGCCATTGGTCGCCACCCACACGCTGTCGCCCTTGCCCCCTGCGAGCGAGGTGATCGCGTTCGAGGGCAGGCCGTCGGCCGTGGTGTACACCCGCACGCGGCCGTTGCGGATGTTCGCGAGGCCGCCGCCGTACGTGCCGATCCAGAACTCGCGCGTGGTGCCGTGCTGGTAGATGGTCGTGACCGGATAGGGCGGCAGGCCGGACCGCGTGTCGAGCAGTTCGCGAGCGGTCGGCGCAAGGCGGTTGAGGCCGCCACTCAGCGTGCCGACCCACAGTGCCCCGTCGCGCGTCTCGGCCAGCGAGATGAGATAGTCGCTGCTGAGCCCATCCTGCCGGCGAAACGTCTCGAACGCGCCGCCGTCGTAGCGGACGAGGCCTCCACCGTGGGTGGCCATCCAGACGACACCACGGCGATCGACGAGCACCTGGAGGACACGCTCGGCCGGGAAACCCTGGGCGGGACCATACGTGGTGACCCGGTTGCCGTCGATCCGTGCGGCGCCCTGCGGTGTCGCGAGCCAGATCGTGCCGTCGGGCGCCTCGGCAACCGACCAGACCGAGGAAGCCGGCACGCCCTGCGCCGTGGCAAACCGGGTCACCTCCGCTCCATCGAGTCGGACGGCGCCGTTGCGCGACGTGCCCAGCCAGAGTCGCCCGCCGCGATCCTCGAACACGACGTTCACGCCGTCGTCGGCCAGGTCCGGCGGCAGTTCGGGCGCGACCCAGCGGCGTCCGTCGAAGTAGCGGGCGCCCCGCGAGGACGCTAGCCACACCTGGCCCCGGCGATCCCGGGTGACGTCCCACACGACCTCGTGCGGGACGCCTTCGGCTGCGCCGTAACGTGTGGCCGAACCGTTCAACACGCGAATCACACCCAGCCCGTACGTGCCGAGCCAGAGCCCGCCGTCGGGAGTCGGGAGGACGGACGTGAGGCGGATGTTGCCGATGTCGAGATCCCCGATCGGGCCGATGGGCGTGAAGACCGCCCCGTCGTACCGTGCCAGGCCCTTGCGCGTGGCGATCCAGAGGTATCCGCGGTCGTCCTGCGCGATGCTGGTCACCGTGTCCTGCGGCAGGCCGTCGGCCGCCCGCCACTGGTCCACGAGCAGGCGAGCGGTGGGCTGGGCGGGGGTCGAGACCACCGTGGTCAACCACAGGCACACCACGAGGGCAGTCCGGAGGACGTAGGGCATCGGTCGCGACGTCTGAACCGTCGAGTTCCAGAGTGTAGACCGTCCCCACGGTCGAACGGGAACGCCAACGAGGTCGGGCCAGTCGAAGTGAGAGCCATGGGACGGCCCTTGACCGCACGCCGATCGCGGCGGATGCTGGCGACGGCCCGCTGGGTCCTCCTGGCGCTGGCCGTGGCGGGTGCCGTCTTCGTGGCGGCGGTCGCCAGGCCCAGGGGCCGGGGCGGACCAGTGGCACCTTCGATGAACGACATCACCACCGACACCCAGGACCCGCCCGCGTTCGTGGACGTCCTGCCCTACCGCCGCTGGGCGAGCAATCCGCCGGAGTACCCGGGCGAGGCTGCGGCGTCGCGCCAGCGCGCCACGTGGCCCGACATCGGTCCGCTCGACACGCGTGTGGCTCGCGCGCGCGTGCACGCCCTGGCCCGCGAGGCGATGCGCCGTGCGGGCTGGCGCATCGTCGGTGACCGCCCCGGCGAGGGCAGGCTGGAGGCCATCGCCACCACGCGCCTGCTCCGATTCAAGGACGACATCGTCGTGCGCCTGCGGGACCGTGCCGAGGGCGGGACTCGTGTGGACATCCGCTCCAAGTCGCGCATCGGTCGCAGTGATCTGGGAACCAACGCCCGACGCATCCGCGCCTTTCTCGCCGAGCTCGGCGCCCTGCTGAAGGCCGAACCATGACCGATCCGCTCCTGGCGTGGCGCGCCGAGTTCCCCATCCTCGACACCTGCACGTACCTCGTGAGTCACTCGCTCGGTGCGATGCCCACGGGGGCGCGTGCCCAGGCCGACAGGTTCCTCGACGCGTGGGCCACCCGCGGCGTCCGCGCCTGGTCGGAAGGCTGGTGGGAGGTGGGGCGGCAGACGGGCGACCTGCTGGCGCCGCTGCTCGGGGTGCCTGCCGGCAGCGTGACGATGGTGCAGAACGTGTCGGTGGCGCAGTCGACCATCGTCTCGGCACTCGACCTGCGTGGTCCCCGTCGGCGCATCGTGGTCTCGCGGCTCGACTTTCCGACCAATCACTACGTCTTCGAGGGCTGGCGTGCCGCCGGCGCCGAGGTCGTGTACGTGGAGAGCGCCGACGGTCTCACGCACCCGCCCGAGGACTGGCTGCCGCACATCGACGAACGGACTGCCCTGGTCTGCTGCTCGCTCGTGCTGTTCCGGAATTCGGCGATCGTCGACGTGGCGCCCATCGTCGCCCACGCCCGTGCCGTCGGGGCGCCGGTCGTGCTCGACGTCTACCAGGCGACCGGCACGCTGCCCCTCGACCTGGGCGCCCTTGGCGTCGAGTTCGCCGTCGGGGGATCGGTGAAGTGGCTGTGCGGAGGACCGGGCGCGGGGTACCTCTACGTGCGTCCCGACGTGGCCGCGACGCTGCGCCCCGCGGTCACGGGCTGGGCGGCGCACGCGCGGCCCTTCGCGTTCGAGACCGGGCCCATCGCGTATGCGGAGGGCTGCGAACGGTTCGCCACGGGCACGCCGAACGTGTCGGCATGGACCATCGCGCAGGCGGGCTATCGAATAGTGGCGGAGGTGGGCGTGCCGGCCATCCGGGCCAAGTCGCTGCGACAGACCCGCCGCCTCATCGATCACGCGCTCGCGCGGGGCTGGCGGGTGCGTACGCCCCTGGACGACGAGCAACGCGGGGGCACGGTGACCATCGACGTGCCCGACAGCGCGCGCGTTGCCGCCGACCTGCTCGCCCGCGACGTGGTCATCGACCATCGGCCCGACGCCGGGATCCGCATCGCCCCGCACTTCTACACGACCGACGACGAGATCGACCACGCGCTTGGCGTGCTCGACGCGCTCACGGGCAGGGGGGCGTGAGGGGAATTGCGGAATTGCGGAATTGCAGAATTTCAGGACGAACGCCAGGCTTCGAGGCAGTCCTGACCGTGATGCAGTTCTGGAATTCCGCAATTCGGCAATCGTTCTACCGCTGCAGGAACACGAAGACCCCGTGCTTGTTCGCGCTGGCGACGTCCAGGCGCCCGTCACCGTCCACGTCGCCCACGACGACCTGATTGCCCACGCCTGACGTGTCGTCGATCAGGTGCCGGGTCCAGGTGACGCCCGACGGTGTGCGGCGGGGCTGGAACCAGTAGAGGACGCCCGGCGCATTCGGCTGCGGATCGCCCATCGGCCCGTGCGCCCAGCGTCGCTTGCCGGTGATCACGTCGGTGAGGCCGTCGCCGTCGATGTCGCCCGTGTCGAGCGCATGCGACTGCGAGAACGACGCGTCGATGGCGTGCCGCACGAACCTGCGCCCGTCACCCTCGCGCCGCTGCTCGAACCACCACACGCCGACCTGGTGCGCCGCGCTCGCGACGATGTCGGAGAGCCCGTCGCCGTTCACGTCGAAGACGGCCATGTGCGCGGCGTCGGGGCCGAGATCCGCAGCAGTGAACGGCCATGGGCCCTGCGCCGGCGCCGCCGGCGCGAGCCAGTACCCGCCGGTGCTGACGACGTCGGGCCGGCCGTCGCCGTCGAGGTCACCCACGCCCAGACCGTGGGCGTAGCGATGCGCCGCGGGATGCTTCGGCTCGCTGATCGGATGGAACACGAACGGCGCCGACGGAGACGCCGCGGGTTCGAGCCAGCCGAGCTGGTCGGCCAGGCCCATCACGAACACGGGGCCGCGTCCCGCAACCAGCCTGGCCAGCGCCGGCGACTCGTTGCCCGTCGAGGGGGAGGCCACCTGTGACCGCCAGTGCCCGCCACGAGGCCCGGGATTGGCGCGCCATGTCGCGGGTTCGCCGGGGAAGCCGTGTATCACCTGGTCGGGCCAGCCGTCGCCGTTGACGTCCATCGCCCAGGTGTGGAATGCGTTGCTGTAGCCCGTGGCGGGATCGAATGCCTCGAGCGGAGCGATCTCGTGGCGGCGCCAGGCCGCGCGATCCGCGACGGCCGCCCCGGCAGGGCTCTCGTACCAGGCGTTGCCGGCGAGCACGTCGATCCGCCCATCACGGTTGACGTCGGCCAGCGCCACCCCTTCGGCCCTGAAGGCGTCGTCGAGGACGACCTTGCGGAACGACGGAACGGGACCGCCTGGCGGGCCCTGCGCGGCCAGCCAGGTCCCCCCTGCCGTGATGCCGATCGCCGCCAGCCATGCGATGCCTTGCGCCATGGCCAGAGGGTAGCCGAAGCGCAGCGCTTCGCGCTGCGCAGTTCACAATCCACGGTTCGAATGAAGGACTCTCGCCTGGCTCCCCGTCCTCCCGGCAGATCCTGCATTGTGCATTCTGAACTGTGAATTGTTGTGTGGTTCACCGCACGATGACGTATCCCATGAAGTCGCGATTGAGCTGCTGGCCCGGACGCACGTCGTCCAGGAAGGGACAGGTGCCGGCAGCCGTGAAGTTGCCCGACGACCGCGACTCGCCCGGGGCCAGGTAGCCCACCTGGTTGAGCGCCGGGCATGTCGATCGATCGAGGTAGGGGCCCGAGAAGATCTGGTGCGCCACGGTGTCGAGGTTGCGGACGGTGACCTGTTCGCCCGGAGCCACGACCAGCACGCGCGGCGTGACGCCCTGCGCCGTGATCGTGATCACGCGCTCGTTGGCCAGCGGCGTGCCGAGCGCGTTGGTGCCCGAGGCCCACCGGTCGCGGCCCGTGTCGGCATACATGGCCCGCTCGACGACGAGCTGCGCCGGCAGCGCACCCAGGCTCTCGACGAGCGTCGCGAACCGACGACCCGTGGCCTGCGGGAAGTCGTCTCGTACCGGCACGTTGGTGCGGCTGCGGGCCCCGACGGCGTAGTCGCGCGAGAGGCGTGACCCGTCGTCCTCGAACGAGAGCGTCACGCGGGCGACGCCGTCGAAGGGCGACGTGTTGGCCACCAGGATGTACGTCTCGGCCGCGCTGCTGCCGCCGAGCATGCCCTCGGCCACCCCCCAGCGGGCGCTCGTGACGAGCGACCCCGGCGAGTTGTGGGCCTCACGCCAGTTCGAGGCCGCCGGCCCTGGCCACCACATCGCCCGCTCGGCCACGAACGGCCGGTCGTCCACCGACTCGAGCAGCGTGGACACGGCGGTGTCGGCCAGTTCGGGCGCGACCTGATCCACCCAGATGTTGAAGCGGCTCTTCGGGGCGATGTCGTACGTGCGCACGACCGTCGCGCCCGTGGGCAGCAGGAACGTCGCCTTCACCTCCAGGGACTCGGTCGACGGGTTGGCGATGAGCAGGAACGTGTCGAAGTACGGCCCTGTGGCGCCCTCGGCGAACGACCACGTGGGCGCGGGCGTCGTGATGCCGGCGCTGGCATGCCCGGCGCCGAACAGCCGGCCTCCCGCGTTGAGGTACATCGCCCGTTCCACGAGGATGGGCGTCTCGGGATCGCTCTCGATGCGCGCCGAGACCTCGGCCGCGCGCAGCGCGGGGTGCTGCGTCGAGACGTCGAGGGTGGTGCGCGAGCGCGGCGGCAGCCGGTACTCGCGGGTCACCGGCGCCGCACCGCGTCCGAGCAGGTACTCCACGGTGACGCGCGCCTCGGTCGCATTGGGATTCTGGAGCAGGTAGAACAGCTTGAAGCCGTTGATGGTCGCGCCCTCGGCCAGGTACCAGGCCGTCGCGGGGGCGAGCATCGCGGTCTCGGTGTGGCTGCCGTAGGCCGTGGCGTCCCACGACATGGTGCGGTCCACGACCACCGGCTGGTCGGCCTCGACGATGGTGGCGAACTCCTCGTCGGCCAGGCCGGCAATCGTGCTCACGACGATCGTCCCGCGGGCGAACGGCGCGAGCGTCACCAGGCGCCGGACGATGGTGTCCTGGCCCGGGATGTCGGGCACGCCGCACGCCCGCTGGCAGAGGAACCGCACCAGGACGGCGGCCGGCGACTCCGTCGGATTGAACAGGGCCAGCGTCGTCTCGAAGGGGGCAATCGTCGCGCCTTCCGCCAGGTAGCGCGTATGTCGCCCGAGCGGATGCGTCCCCTGCTGGTACTCCTCGAGGTTGGTCACGCCGTCGCCGTCGGGGTCGCCCTCGGCATCACTCAGGCGCGGGTCGAGGTTGAACTGCGTCTCCCACGCGTCGGGCAGCTGGTCGTTGTCGGTGTCGCTCCCGGCATCGCCGCTCGAGAGTCGGAACAGGAAGGCGTCGGTCGGCCCTCGGCCGGGCGCGCCGGCGGACTGCACCGTGCCGGTCAACACCACGCGCCCGATGCCGTCCACTGCGACACCGGCCGCATCGTCGTTCGCACTCGTGCCGACGTAGGTCGCGTACACGATCGTGCCCTGGCGCAGCATCACGACGAACGCGTCTCGGTTGCCGGCCACGCTCACCTGCGCGGGGTGCAGCAGGGGGAAGTCGGCCGAGGCCGTCTGGCCGGCGACGTACACGCCGGTGGCGTCGATGGCGATCGCTCGTGCCCGATCCATGCGCGTGCCACCCATCCGGAGCACGTGGCCGCGGGTTCCCGAGGATGCGTAGGCTGCGACGAACACATCCATTGCGCCGGTCGGTCCGGCCGTCGCGGTGGCCGGGAAGTCCGAGGAGGTGGTGCTGCCGGCCAGGTGGATGGTGCCCGCGGCGTCGATGGCCACGGCCTGCGCGGCGTCGTATGCGGTGCCACCGAGGACGGTCGAGACCAGCAGCGTGCCGCCTGCGGAGAACCGCGAGAGGGTGGCGTCGAAGCTGCCCGCGAACGGCTGCGAGGCGTGCGCCGCCGGGAAGTCCGCCGAGTTGGTGGTGCCGGCCACCACGACACCGCCGGCGCCGTCCACGGCGACGGCGAACAGGCTGTCGCTGGCCTGTCCCCCGTGGTAGGTGGACCACTGGATGGCGCCACCCGCGATGCGCGTGACGAACCCGTCGAGCCCCTGGCCCGCGGGCTGCCGGGCCGAGGCGACCGGGAAGTCGGCCGACCGGGTTTCGCCCACCACGACCAGGGCTCCGTCGGGTGTCAACGCGAGGCCATGGGCCTCGTCCTGGTCGCTCCCGCCGAGGTACGTCGAGAACGTCAGTGCGCCGCCCTCTGGCGACACGGTCGCGACGAAGGCGTTGGCGCCGGCCGGCGCGGCGCCCAGGCCGGGCAGCGGCGACACCAGCGGGAAATCGGTGCTGAGCGTCGTCCCCGCCACGTGCAACCGGCCTGCGGCGTCCACGGCAGCCGCGCGGACCGTGTCGGCGCCGGTCCCGCCGAAGTACGACAGGTACTCGACCACCTGCCCGCTGGGATCGAGGCGAGCCACGAACACGTCGCCCCGGCCGCCGGTGCCGCCGATTCGCGAACCCCCCAGGTCGCTCGACGCGGTGAAGCCCGCCAGGTGGATCCGGCCGGCGGCATCGAGTGCGACCGCCGTGGCCTCGTCGGGGCCGTTGCCGCCGACGGCCGTCGAGTACGTGAGGACCGGGTCGATGACGAGCGGACGAGCCTGGTCCCAGCGGCCCAGGGCGAAGCCGAACGTGCCGTCGCCGATGTCCGCGAAGGCCACCTCCACCGGTTCGTCTCGGCCGTCCCGTCCGGTCTGCCAGGCGCGGGGGGCTTCGAGGCTCACCCGGTGGCCAGGGCCCAGCACCGCCTCGAGTCGTCCGGTCGCCGTGACTTCGGCTCGCCCGGGACCCACCGTGAACCGGATGCGGCCGGGGTCTGCGCCGGGCGCCAGCAGGAAGTCCTGTTCGACGCGCCGGTCCGTTCCGCGATACCGGACGTCGATCCCCGGATAGATCTCCCGGTAACCGACGTGCGCGTGCAGGTCGTGGACCCGTGCCGTCGGATGGCCGAGATACGTGGCCTGCCCTGTGCGGCGCGAGCGCCACGCCGCCCCCGCCCGTGCGCCCACGAGCGTCAACCGCCACGTCGGCGCAGCAGAGCCGCCTGCCGGCGCGACCTCGACGCCTGTTGGCGTGATGCGCGCCGCATACCCGCGTGCGGCGGCTGCGAACACGTCGCCCGGCAGGGCTTCGAAGGCGAGCGGAAGCGAGGCGCGGACCGCCGGGCCGCCTGACGCCGGCGTGACCACCGGGCTGGTAGGCAGGGGCTGTGTGGCGTCTGGACGACGGGCGCCGACCGACCCGGGTGCCGCGGCGAGCAGAAGCAGGCCCGCACAAAGCCAGACGCGAGGCCGGCTCGATCCGGAGATGGGCATGTCGCCCGTGCAGCAAGCTTTCGGCCGCTGCCGACCCACGTGTTTCCGGGCAGACCAGGGTCGCGGCTGCCGGCGTCGGCGGCACGGCCGTTACCGGACTGACAGTTTCGTAGGCGGGGCCGTGACGGGGTAGTGGGAGGCAGTAGGGGGCAGTCCGCCGAAATGGCGACCGATGGGGACCCTTGATTGTCTGCGAACGGACGAGTACCTTTCGCAATGCGGAAGGCGATTCCGCATAGTGGAACGATGGCAGGCCAGACGTCAGCCGACAAGGCGTTGCACCTGCTCGAGGTGCTGAGCGGGGAGCCGGGCGGCATGGCCCTGGG
>VFQN01002404.1_pt1 | contig 28955 bp, 26 predicted proteins | sample 3512371 | NCBI WGS metagenome assembly VFQN01 (sample SAMN10412370, study PRJNA504923) | tailings metagenome | isolation source: Replicate 2 from Balatoc abandoned mine | place: Philippines: Itogon, Benguet | collected 2017-08-28
TGTCGCAGGCCCTGCAGCTGTCCACCATGCAGCCCACGCCCGCGCGGTCGCCCACAGCGAAGCGCGTCACCTGGCCGCCCACCTCCGTCACGATGCCCACGATCTCGTGGCTGGGGGGCAGGTAACGAACAGACCAGAGCGGGGTGCTCGACATTTAGTTGATTACTCGAGCGCAGGGTGTCTGTCGCGGCACGGCTGCGTGGCGGAGCTGGCATTGCCAAACCACTAACGAGTACGCGCATAGCAATGCAGGGCCCAACAGCCTAGTTGGGCCTAAAAGCACCAGTCCTATGGGGCGCCCTGTCCCAGCAGCATAACCTGGCGGGTCCCGCCCGCGCCTGGCGCACATGGCATCTCCCCTGGATCACCCGAAGCAGCCAACCTACCCGAGTAATGGGAGACAGTTTACACACGTGGACATACGAGGCAGCAGCCCCACGCGCAACGGCGCCCCCTTCCGCCCCCCCGCTCACCCCGGCACCATGGGGAACAGGGAGCCGCCCCACTCGTCCCTGGCTTGGTGGATGTCGCTGTGGCAGATGCCCGCGTGCGTGATCTGGATGCGCACGTCGGTGGGCCCCACGGGCCGGCGGTCGAAGCTGTAGGGCGCCAGGGCGCTGCCCTTGTCCCGCGCAGCCCAGCCCACGCAGTTGGTGCCCTCGGCGGTGCCGGGCCGCGAGAACAGCGACGCAAACTCCTCGAAAGACAACTCTGGGCGGGTGTCGGATTGCACGAGTAAAGGAAAGGGCTGAAGGCGGTTAATCACATGTCCAGGTAGTGTAACGGCAAGCTGGAGCAAGGCTGGCTCATCGGGCATCCCGCCGGGCAAAGGGACCTGGTGTACGGGTCGTTGGCACATGCGTCTCAGCTCGTGCCACCAGCTGATGGCTGGTGGCACAGGACAGTGAAGCAAGGTGGCTTGGGCTTCGCTTATCCTCCCACAAACAGCATATGAAGGCTCACCGCCAGACTCCACAGCCTTCTTGGGGTCGCCATAGAGGGTGATGTAGTTCTTCAGCACCTAGGTGTGAGGCAGGCGACGAGGGCAACGCCGGGGTAAGGACCGGACTTTCGCCACAAGCCAGTCGCAGTGACACTGTCAAGAATTAGGCATGCACAGTGTACACGCTGCGTATGAACAGGATGTCATCTTACACCAGTTTCAAGGGCATCGGCTCAGGCAGCAGCCAAGAGCCGCGCATTTTCTCCTCAATAGAGTGGAACAACTCTTGCAAATTGCTTCAATCAGATGCATTATATCCCTTGCTATCATGCTTGGCGGCCACTAGTTTTCGGCGTCTAGAAGCCTTACGCGGCAACTGGCCTACCTCGTCGTCGACCACGTCGCCACTGCTTGGAACCGCCTGCTTATAAATTGCATAGGCCCTAGGATTGGCCGAAATGGCCGTCTGGCTCGGCTTGTGGATCCGTGGCATTTTGCGGCAAGGGCGGTTCGCGGCTTTGGCAAGGGCGTTACAGTCCCACGGGACCAGAGAGGAGCACTGCCGACGAGCAATCAATCAAAAATAAAGGGAAAATAGCTTCTCCTTGGCGACATACCCCTTTTGACGCCCGATCACAGGCGTAAAAGGCATTGCAGATGACCCACGACAGATGACCCACGACTACTGCCTTATTACTATACTGGCATGCACCGAGGCAGCTTGCCTCCAATGAGCAGTACGTGCAACCTAGTCAATTTTATCACTCTTTGTCCGGTAGGTGCTGTATGCCGTAAGGCTTCCTTACTTCCAGATTACGTAACCGGCGGCAGTCCTGACGCCAGTCCAACTTCCTTTGCATAAGTTTGTACTGATGTGTTCAGCAGTTCAGGGCTGTAACGGCGCTCCGGCATTTGAGCTGGACGCTTGACCGTACCAGCAGTGTCTTGACTGCGCACAGGCACGAGTTCCTAACCGTGTGTCCCACCCGGCAGTGTGGGCCTGTTGGCAGCCTTGCATATGTTGCTGTACCATGTACAGTTAGACAGGGGTGCGCGTTATGTAAGTTGCACGTGAGCGCGCCACCTCCTGTGTGGTGTCCAAGGTCGAGTGCAAGGTCTGATGCTGGCTCGGGTTGTCTTCGGCGGTCTTGGGCAATTCACGCGAGGCCAGGCGAGGCACGGGAACTCCGCCAAGGGGGGAGCTTCCCACGTGCGGACAAAGCAAACGGTTACATGCGCTTAATGTGCTGCCGCCCTGGACGACAGGCTAAGGACTGGCAAGCGCGTATCACTCATTCACACCGCACTCAGTAAATTAGCAGGGAAGCAACAGGGAAATCCAAATGCAGGTGAAGGTACACCACCACGTACTTCATGCCCCACACCAGCAATTGCAGGAGGGCTTTCATGCTACGCCCTTCCCGGCATGGGCAGGTGCTGGTTCCCGTCCCATGCCCTGGATGGGCGGCACGATGTAGCAACCCAGGCATATGTACGAACTCTCAGTCCTCCCTTCAACATGCACGGGTAGCTGCCGAGCGCGCAGGATCAAAAAAGCGCCCAGTCGGCCCTCTGGACCAAGACGCGACGCCCGCATACCGTACAGTGACACGCCCCAGCAAAGAGGCCAAGAGTGTGCAGTACTGCCGCTTGCTTGGTTGTGCGCTGTGTATGCCCGCAGGGCTGCTGCAAAGCGCATGTGCCTGTGAATGTCGGTCACGGTACTCCGCTGCCCATGTGACGTCTAGGTGCGACACGCATCAGTCTCCGTAGCACAGTTCAGGGGCCCAGCGAGCGGAGCGGGCAGTCTCCCCCCATACGGCAAACCCTTCCGCAATACGCGAACTGCCCCGTGTTGTCAGTAGTGCATGCAACAGTAAACATGCAAGACCACTACGCAACGGAGTACACCTTGCCCTGCCCTATTCAGAATCTGCGGAAGGCCGGAGCGCGCACCCGACCAATGCACACTGCGGCACACCCCGCGCCCGCCCCACACCCCACTGCTTTGACGCGCCGCCAAATGGAACCATGCTTCCCGTTTGGCCCGCCCCCAATACTATGCATGATTCCCAGTTCCCATTCTGGAATAAGGCATTAGTTGAATCCGGCAAGGCCACCTGCACCTATCAACCGAAATGCAGCAACCAACAGCCGCTCGTTGAGAATCGGCTCACATAACAAGGCCGGACCGGGCCAACCATACCGGTACGCCTCACAGCGCACTACGCAACGCCTTGGCCGTTCCAGACCCCTGCGCCCGTCCATGTCCGCGTCCACGCATTCTCCGTACGCACGCACAACCGATCACGCGCAGCCAGTGCACGCACCCACTCAACACTCCCCGTACGCAGTGGCGCTAGTACAACTGTAGCTACCGATCCTTAAGCTTTGCCCCCCCACCGCCCCCCACCTCCAAGACCCAGACGACGCCACAGCTGTCAGCCCTGCTGCGGCCCCTCTGCGAACGGCCGCAGCAAGTCCGACGCACTGACCGGCTCCCCTAGCCCTCCCACCAGCGCCCCCAGGCCAAACGTCCGCAGGCTGTCCACCACCCCTGCGTTGCTCATCCGCCCCACCACCGCTGAACCAGCGAAGCTGGTCCGTGCCGACATGCCAGCCGTCTCGTAGCCCCCGCCGATGTCCAACCCCGCAGCCGACACGGATGCAGTGGAGCCCTGGTGCACCAGCCCCGACAACGCCGCCGCCATACGCCCGTGGTCCACCAGGCCTTGACTGTCAGGGCTGGCCGCCATGCTGCCGCCACCGGGGAACCCGGCTCCGCCGCTGCCGCCAGCGGAGGCGGACGCCAGGCCGGGGGCGGTGGCGCTGCCGGTGTTGGGCGAGAAGGCGGCGCGCCGCACCGCCGCCGCCGCCGCCGCCGCCGCCGCCAGGTTGGTGGAGGCGGCGGCAGCGGCGGCGGCAGCGGCGGCGGCGTAGTCCACCTCCTGAAACAGCGCCTGGCGGCCAGGGACGTTGACGTGCGGCGTGGCCTCGCCGCTGCCGCCGCCATTGCTGCCGCGGGAGAGCGGGTGCGGCAGGCCCATGTGGGCAGGGGAGTTGACGGCGCCGCTCCCGCCGCTGCCTGCCCTGCTTATCAGGGCGCCGGCCATGCGCTCCTGCAAGCGGTCGCGGAACGCCCCGCGCTGCACGGAGTCGGAGCCGCCGTCCTCGCTCCCCGGCTCCGCCGCCAGCGCCGCCGCAGTGGCCCACCGCAGCGACGGCGACGGGCCGCCCATGTCGGTGTCAAGGCTGCCGGCGGGCCGCAAGCTGCCGCTGCCCTCGGCCCTGTCGTACAGGCTCCCCGCCGCCACCGCGATTGACAGCGGCACGTGCCCTGCCTGGAAAGAACGCCGTGTGCCGCCTCCGCCTCCGCCCGCCACGTTGGGCTGCCTGTGCTGCTCGTGGCGGTGCTGGTGGTACTGTGCGGGCTGGTGCTGCGTGTCGAGGAAGCCGCCCAGCTCCGCCTCGCCGTCTGCCGCCGCGCCGTGGCCCCCCACGGGCTGCATCCGCAGCTGGCCGCCCTGAACTTGCCCCTCGCCAGCGCCACCGCCGCGCCCCTCCTCCCCATGCTCGTGATCAGCCTCCTCCTCCTCCGCGCCCTCGCCGCTGCCGCTGCCGCTCTCCTCCAGCAGCGCCTCCTCCCTGGACTCCATCCCCTCATGGGGCAGCCCCAGGCCACGGTGCACCAGCGATCCACGCCAAGCCCCGCCCACCATCGACCCGCCGCACAGCCCCGAAAGCGGCGACGGGCCGGCGCCTCCAAAGCTTCCGCCGCTGGCGGCCCCAGCCGGGCCCGCGAGCCCCGCACCGCCGGACGCGCTGAGCCGGCTGGGGCCAGGCCCTAGGCCGGGGGCACGGCTAAAGGAGGATGCAGACGGGGCCGGCGGCGGGCCCTGGGCGCGGTTGAAGCGGCTGGGTCCGGCGCCGCCGGTGAAGGAGCTGCCCTGCTGAAGGAGCGCGGGCGGCAGGGGTCCACCGGCTGGGTTTGTGGCGCTGGCGTGGGAGGTGGCCACGGAGTTGCCGGACACGACGCTGCCGGCGAAGCTGCCGCCGCTGCCGACGAAGCTGCCGCCGACGCTGCCGCCGGCGAACGAGCCGGCGGAGGAGCGGTCGTACGGCACCGTGCCGGCGCCGGTGCTGCTGGCGTAGCGTGCGACCGGCGGCCCGCGCTCCGGCAGGACCGCCGGCAGGATGCCGGGCGGCGGCATCATGCCGTCGTACTCGCCGTCGACGTCGACGGACCCGCCACCGCCACCGCCACCGCCGGCGGCGTTGCCGCTGCTGCGGCCGCTGGCCGCGGTGCCCGTCAGCGGCGAGTCCTGGAACGCGGCGCTGGTCATGGAGCCGCCGCCGCCGTGGCGGCTGCGGCCGCCAAACGAGCGGTCCGACGCCGGGGTGGTCAGCGGGTTGCGACCTGTGCTGAGTGCGCTGGCAGGCGTGCCGGCGGTGTTGCGGCCGGTGGACGCCGCCTCCGATTGAGACAATGCGGGGGAGGGCTGCTGCAGCGGCAGCGGCGGCAGCGCGCCGGGCCTAGGCTCCGGGGCCTGTTGCAGGCCGCCGCTTGCGCGGCCTGGTCCTGGGGCTGGGGCTAGGGCACGGTCGCCGCTGGCGTCGGGTCCGGCTGCGTTAAGGGACACGTTGGAAGCGGGGGCGGGGAATCCGTTGTGGAAGCCGCTGGACACGCGGTCGATAAGCAGTGGCATGCCGGCCCCGAAGGGGCCAGGGGAGATCCTGTCACGCTCCAGGTCGTGCTGCATGCCGCTGACGCCACCGTCGCCATCGCCGTCGTCGTCGCCGCCGCCGCTACCGCCGCCGCCAAAGCGCACGCTCGTGCTGGAGAGGCGCTCCCCGAGCACGATGTGCTGCTGCTGCACCTGCTGCTGCAGGGTGTGGTGCTCCTGCAACGCGGCCTGCAGCAGCGCCACTCGATCGGGCTGCGACCCGTGGGTCGGCAGGGGGCTGCCCGTGTGGCGTGACAGGGAACCTGTGGCGCTTTCCCCTGCGTTGCGCAGGATCACCTCGTGCAGCGTGCTCGTGGGGTGGAACTGCGAGCGGCTGTCCCCTCCTGGACCTAGCGTATACGTCAGGGATGTCGGCAGGACTCCGGCAAAATCCCTGCCGCCGCCGCTGGGCCTCTGGGAGCCGCCGGCGCCGCCGCCGCTGGTGCCCCTTCGGCCAGACGAGGTGCCCGTGTTGAGCAGGGAGCTGCTGGTACGCCTCATGGACTGCTCATGCAGCATCTGCAGGTGGCGGGGGGAGCCTGCAGCCGCGGCTGCTATGACAGCGGCAGGGGACAGGGAGGTGGTCGGCGCTGGCACGGCGCGCGGGGAGGTCGGCCCAGCGTCTGGGATGATGACCGGCGGGGGCGGGAAGACGCCGCGGCGGTGGCCCAGGCTGCCGCTCTCGCTGCCGGCTCCACCGCTGCCGCGGGAAGGAGGCAGCGCGTCGGAACCGGGGTGGCTGCCGGGGCTGGCGGCGGCGGCAACGGCCGCCAAGGACGCCCCTGTGCTGATCGTCGGCGCACCGCCGGCGGTGCCACCGTGCCCCCTGCTGATGATGGGGCTACTGATGGGCGTCACCACCTCGCTGATGGGCGGCAGGCCCAACTCCGAGTTGTCCAGCTCGCCTGCGCAAGGTGAGGGCAGGGTCCGGGGTTAGTGGGGGACGCCTTACCCAGAGTGCACAGGTGATGCGAAGTGCATTTCCAAACGGACATGGCTTCGGATAATGCTTGGCAACGCATATACCGCTAAGTACCGTGCCAACGGTTCCAAGCAGGACCAGCAGCAGTGTTCGGACTTTCGCGATAGGACGGCAAGCGTCGTACAAGCTTCGTTCGGCACTCCGGCCCCACTTACGTAGCGGGTTTCCTGTGCGCGCCATGCCCATCCAGCGGGCCGAGGGGTCCGACCCCAGCGCCCCCGCCGCAGCCATCTGCCCCGGATGGTACGTCCCCTGCACGTTGCCCCCCGGGCTCATGCGCGACGGCCCTCCCCCACCGCCCCCAAACCCCGCCATGTGCGAAAGCGTGACGCTATTGGCCGTCAGGCCGCCGGGCAAGGACCCGCTCATGTCGCCCATGCCGCCACCACCGCTCGGGTTCATGCTGCTGTACCCGCCGCCCATGCTGCCGTATCCTCCGCCCATACTGCCAGGGTACCCCCCTGGGGCCGTCACGCTACCGCCCATGCCCCCCAGCGCGTCGGGGACAGCCCAGGAGGCGTACGACGGGCCCTGGTCCATGATGAGCGGCATGGTGTACCCGTCGCCCGAGTTGGTGCGCGAGGCGAGCCCGCCGCCGTCGCCGCTGCCGCCACGTGCCAGCATGGACACGCAGGCTAGGCGTGACACGTCCGGCAGCTGCAGCGTGATGACGTCCAGGCAGGCCACGCGTCGCTCGATGCAGCGCGCCTTGCCGCGGTTGAGGCCGGCCTTGTTGAGGGTCGCCAGGCGGCCCTCCAGGCTCACCGGCAGGACCTGTGTGGGGTGCCGTGGTGCGGGCAGTTGTGGGAAGTTACGTGGTGTGGGCGGTTTTGGGGGCTACATAAATTGGCAAGGCCTGAGCCCGGGCCTGGGCAGGGTGCGGGCGTGCTGGAGAGGTCCGCTTGACAGTCATGACACGGTGGGTCTGCGGTCCGCAAGTGCTTCGCTGCAAAGTAGCTGTTGGACGCCTGGAGGCCTGGAGGCGACAGAGACAGGGTCAGCAGCCATGCCGTAACTATGCGGCCGTGTGCCGACCCATGCGGTAACATAGGGCACAGCCGCTCACCTGCACGATCTTGATCGCTTCGGTCACGCCCTTGAGCCTGCAGGCCAGGCAAAAGCAGGCGCAAGCATGAGCACGACATACCGTACATGCGTTCTACAAGGCGCCAGCTACCCCGAACGGCAGTTACCCAAATCACGTAGCAACAGGTGCCAGAGAATCCACATGCTTCTCAAGGAGCGCGTGTCTGTGCACGACCGCCACAACGACACCGGCGAGGCAGTGCCATGCTCGTGCGTCCCCCACCTGAAGGAGCCCAAGCTCCACACCGCCACCTCCACCGCCACGGTGGGCACCAGCAGCGTGGTGGTGGGCACAGGCACGTCGTCGCCCTCGTCCTCCTCGGCGCGCTCCAGTTCCTGGGGATGGGGGTAGGCGGACCGTTCCCACGTCAAGCGGATACGCATGCACGCAGTCGTAGGCTTCAGCACAGCATGCACTACAAGGCAGGACTTGCACAGTCCCACAAGCGACAGCTGTTATCGCCGTACCAATGTGCATGTGTTGCTGGACAGGACGCACCTGCTTCAGGTTGGTGTACTTGATCATGGTGATGCTCTGCGCCACCTCGCCACCGCCGCCGCCCGCGCCGCCCGCCGGCTGCTGCGTGATTTTGTAGCACTCCGCCATCACCGCCGGACGGTTGTCCTTGTCCACCTTGTCCTTCGCAGCGCTCGTGCCGCCGGCCGCCCCGCCCGCCTCGCCACCACCGCCGCCGCTGACGGCCAGCTGCGGCGCCGCCGACAGCTTCTCCAGCGGTGCGCTCGCCGCCACCGCGCCGCCAGGGCTGGCGCCCGCCGGCTCGTCCCCGGTGGCCGTGAGCGTTACGCTCATGCCGGCGCGAGGCGACCGCCATCGTGCGCCACGCGACGGAATCGGCACGCCGCCGCTGGTGCCGACGGCGCCGACGGAGCCGCTGCCGGTCCCGAGGCCACCGGCGGCGGCACCGCCGCCGCTGGAGGTGTCATACCCACGTGTCAGGCCTGCTGCGTTGATCACTTCCTCGGGCATGGACTGGTGGCTGGCGCGAAGGCGGGCCAGGTGCAGCCCTGCGCCGCCGCCCCCAACGGCGCTGCTGGAGGAGGTGCCGGCGTGGGGTATCGCGAGCCCAGCTGCGGCCAGTTCGCCCAGGAAGTGCGGCATGCTGCGTGCCAAGGAGGCACGTGGCGGCTGCCCGCCCGCCGGGCCGCTGCCGCTGCTAGTCCCTGCTGTTGCGGCGTGCAGGCCCTGAGGGCCAGAGGCGTAGGGAGGCGAGGAGGTGGCCTGGGAGTGGCTGAGCCGCGGCTGGCGGTGGGCTGTGGAATAGGGCGACAGGTGCTGCGCGATGAGGGGGCTGGAGGACTGCTGCAGGAAGGGCGTCTGACTGGGTACGGGACCGGACATGTCGGCAGTTGCGAGGCGGCTGAGCGCGCCGGAGGTGGTGTTGGAGCCGGCCCCGTGTTGTGCTGTGAGATGCTGTGCGTGCACATGTGACAAGGGGTGGTGGTGGGCTGGGGGCAGCTGCTGCTGCTGGCTCCCTGGACCGGAAGCGGCGATCATGCTGGGATGGCTGGCAGCAGAGGGCAGGCGGGAAAGGTTGTGCTGGCCCGGCTGGAACCATGCGTCGTTGCCGGCGCCAGGGCCAGTGGTGACTGGAGCTTGCGACCCAACCGCCGCCGCTGCCGCCGCAGCCGCAGCGGCGGCGGCAAACGGCGGCAGGGGGAGGCCTGCGACGTCGAAGCTGGCAGCGGTGGCGAGGGACGGGGAGGAGTGGTAGATGGAGGAGCCGCGAGACATGGGGACGTGCATGGGAGACATCGCGCCGGCGCTTGGGACCCCGCTGGTGCGCGGAGGCGTCCCTACATTGGCAACGTAGCCCCCGTGCGGACCCGTGCCGCTGCCGCTGGCAAAGGGCGGAATGAGCGCCGAGGACCGCAGGGGAGCGTCCACTGTAGACTGAGCGCTCCCGGGGCCGCTCCCGCCGCCTACCGCTGCCGCAGCAGCAAACACAGCGCTCAGCGGGTGGCCAGGGGCAGACCGCCGGAGGACGGCGCTGCCACCTGCCCCGCCGCTGCTCCCTCCGCCATCAGCACCGACGCGTGGATGACCCGAGAAGCCTCCGCTGCCGGCGGCGGCGCCGCTACTGGACGGCCCGTTGCTGCCGCTGCCGGCGACGGCCGCGCGCGGGGTGCCGCCTAGGCGGTCCATGGGCGGGGAGGAGCGCAGCAGGTCCAGGGCCCCATTCTGGGACACCAGGGTGGCCAGCTGCTCCATGGATGTGCCCATGCCAAAGCCCAAGCCCATGCCGCCATCGCGCTGGCGCCTCAGGCTGGTGGTGCGGAGCTGGCGGCCCAGCAGCGCGGTGCTGGAGCCGCCGGCCGGCAGCGTGGCGGTGGACAGGTCGTAGGAGGCGGCGACGCCGGCGCTGGCGGCGCCCAGCGCACTCGTCCCAGCGCGCCCGAAGTCGGCCTGAGGGGTTGTCAGCCGTTGCGCACAGCTTCACTTTACCATGACGAGCATTGGCGTAATGCAAGGGCGGGCGTGCAAGCTTGAGTTAGCGGTAGGCACTTTTCGGCATGGGGTTACAGCGAATTTAGGCACAGCAGGAGTGGCGGCGGTGGCGACTTACTGAGATGTAGCCCCGGCTGCGGCCCCGGGAGCTAGTGCTCTTGCGCAGGCCGCGCTGCGGCGTGGTGGGCACCTGGCCCCCGGCCGTCAGCCCTGGGCTGGCACCCGCCGGGCTGTGCCCTGGGCCACCAGCAACATGGTTCATCAGCTGCAGTTGCGACATGGCCGCATCCGCCGCGGCACGCAGCGACACCGCGGCACCAGGACCCAGCCCCATTGCGCCAGCGGACGCTCGCCGGCGCATCGACTGTGTGGCGCGCAGCCCCGGCCGGGAGGACCCTCCTGCGGCGCCGCTGCTGGACCCCTGCGCCGCCAGCGTCGCAATGACGGACAGCACACTGCCGGCGGGGGCAGAAGATCGCAGCTCCGCAACCACGCTGTTCGCGCTCCCGTCGGTGTCCACCCACCGGGGAGACGCTGCGCCGCCCCTCGCTGGCCCGTATGGGCCGCGCTCCGCCGCCGCTGCAGCCCCTCCCGCCAGCAGCCCCTGAACCTGCGCGCTGCTGACTATGGCGGCCATGGCTGCTGCGTCCTGAGAGGATATGAGCGCATTGCGGCTGCCGCTGAAGAGCGACCCGGAGGTGTGCCGCGAGCCGCCGCCGGCGCCGTCACGGCGCGAGCTGGGTAGCCTTGCGAGCATGGGCCCTACCGCTGGGGCAGACGTTTGGTCCGCTAGTCCGCTGCGGTTGAGCCCCCGGCGGTGGATTGGCGGGCTGTCAGTCACCGTGGCTGCAACCCCGGACGGCACCCACCGTGAACGTGTGGGGACAGGAGTGTGAGTGTCGTGGGACGGGGCTCGAACGGGGTTCGCCGCTGCTGTGCCGTCCGCGCCATCCGAGGACGGACCCACGGAGCCCGTACGGGGCAGCGCGGCCCCGTTCGGTGCAGGCGCGCCGCCGCTGCTGCTTCGCGTTGCGCCTGCAGCTGCCCCAGGCCGGTATATCGCCGCCGCCACTGCCGATGCCGCGGCCTGAAACGGCCCATGCCCACCCCCTGCCCCTGGTACTGCGCCACCCGCCGCAGTAGCGTATCGCCCTCTCCGCGACCTGTCCTCAGGCGCACGCTCCTGCTCGCTTCCCATCCGCGCTACGCCCAAACTGTCCAAGTTGCTAGTCACCAGAAGCCCGGAGACGTCCCTGGTTGACCCCTCCCCGGGGGCGGTGGCTGTCGGGGTGCTTGAGTCGCCGGATGGAGGCCCCGCAAACGCGAGGCGTGCATGGAGAACGGCGGGCGACACTGCGGTGGAGGACTCCGTGTCACGTCCGGAGGAGTGTGTGCCCCAGCTGCCCAGCCCCGGCATCCCGGCACGAGGCAGCGGCTCCCGCGGGGAGGCGCCCCCAGGCTGCACGTTGGCTGCAAACGTCGGCATGGCCTCGCCAGGGTCTGTTGGTAAGCCAATGGACTTGGCGGTGGTGGTGCGCTGCGGGTACGTGTGTCTTGGTGATGCGTTGGTGGACAGGCTGGCCACCGCAGGGGAGCTTTCTGTTCCCATACTGCTGTTGGTGCCGTGGCCATGCAGGGCCTCTGCTTCCATCTTGAGCTGCGAGCGTGGCTCGGAGGGCTCGCTGGCCGGTGGAGGGGTGGAGGGGCTGGGATGAGAACTCTGCTCCCCGCCCGCTGCAGCTGCCCCAGTGTCCGCGTCTGCGTCTCCCGTGGCATCGCTGTGGGACTGTCCCCTGTCGCCGCTTATGCCGTTTGCCAGCCGCCGGACCTCCTGCTCCTGCTGCCGCTGCTCCTGCTCGTGGCCCGCTGGCCGCCGCTGGTGCGGCTCCCCCTGCTGTGCCTGCCCCTGGGACGTCGGCGCCCTGCTGTACCCCTCACCTGTCGCGAGGCCGCCGCTCACCGCGCCACAGCTACTGACCGCTGCGTCGCTGCCAAACGGCCCCTGCGTGCTGACCCTCGCGCCCGCTTCCGTCCCCAGCAGCTCGTCCTCGCTCCGGTACAGCGCCGCCTCCGGCATGCTCGTCAACAGCCCCCCAAGGCTGAAGCCTGACCCCAGCAATGCAGGGTTGACCGAAGGGACGGGGTGGCGGCCCCCAGCGTCCACCAAACCACCTGGGATTGTGCTGTCGCGTGCGTTTGGGCCCACGGCCGGCGTTGCCGCGTCCTGTAGAATGGTGTTAGCGTCTGCTGACTGCGCGTTCGGGGAGCCGATCAGTGTGGCGTCCTCATTGTCACGTGCCGTGGAGGACGAACCGACCTCCGGGGGCACGGTTCGCGCGTCGGGCATACTCATGGGTCGGTCGCCGTGCGGCACAAGCGGCTGCGGTTGGGTTCGTTGGGATGGTTGCGACGGTTGCTGCATATGCTGTGGGGCGCCCTCAATAGAGTAGTGAGTGGAGAGGACAGGCGGGAGCGGCTCCGAGACTGGGGGAGCATGTGCGGAGGTGAAGGTTCCAGCGATGGGTGTGTACGGCTCCGAGGAGCTCAGCGGGGGTGACGGGGGGTCCGGGGGCAGGCCTGAATTCTGCCAGTGGACGGACGGTGGCGACACGGGGGCTGTGTGGCTGTTGGGCGGGGAAGGCGGAGGCGGCGGCGGCAGGTGGCGGGGGCCGTGACCGTGCCCTTGCATCGGGCGATGGCCATGGCTGTGGCTGTGCCCGTGCGCGTGCGCGTGGCTGTGGGGATGCAGGCGCTGCTCATGCCGGAGCCGCGCGCCTGGGCCCGACGGAGGCCGCTGGGCGCCGGGCGCCCCCGACCGGGGCCGCTCCCGGCGGCTGCGGTCCCCGCTGCCCGGCAGCTGCGAGCGGTGTACGGCGTCCCCGTGGGGCGAGGGCGGCAGTGAGGAGCCTAGGTGCGACAGGGCCGGGCCCATCGGGCTGGATGCCATGCGCCGCACGCCCAGCGGCGAGCGGGGGCTGTGCAGGGGGTTGCTGGACGGCGACTCAGGCAGCTCGACATGCAGCGCCGCTGAGCTGCCCCCGGCGGGGCTTCCGCTGACGCCGCCGGCACCAGCGGAGCCACTAGCGGCGGCGGCGAACGTCTTCCCGATGCCGCTGCCGCCGCCGCCGGCGCTGCCGCTCGGCGAGCCGGGCAGCAGCCTCGCCAGCGCTGCCCCCACCTGGTGCAGCCGGCCGGTGCGGCTGCCGGCCGACGGCGCCACCTCCGCGGCCACGGCGCGCTCCCGCGCACGCCCCGAGTGCGGCGGCGTGACCGGCGTGCCGCTGCCGCCGCCGCCGAGCGCGTGCCCCGGCGTGAGGAACGACGCCCTGCGCCCCGTCGTCAGCATGTCGTTCACCATGGCCCCGATCGACGCGCGACGCCGCCTGCGGGCGCGGTTGGCGCCCCGGGTCGCAGGGTCCCATCCCACCGGCTGCAGCTCCAGCCCCGGTCGCAGCGGCAACACGGCAGACGCAGAGCCTTCCGCGCGGAGGGGCCCGGGCCCTGGACCCATGGAGTTTAGCCCCGTGATCGAGCTGTGCAAGCTGGCCGCAGGACTGGGGCACGCAGCCGCGCTCTGGAACCATGGGATCTGCACGCTAACCGACCCGCCGCTGGTGTAGATTCCGTGGGCAGCCGAGTTGCGGGGGCTGCCGTGCCCCGGGCCGCCCGTGACCCTTGGGCTGCCAATGCCGGCGCTGTCCCGCCCCAGCGTGCCTTCAAGCCAAGGCGGCAGGCACGCGTGCCCATCCACGAAGGGCGAAGTGGGGGTGGTGGGCGCACCGTTGCCGGCCCCGGCGCTGCCGCTGCCGCCGCCGCTGCCGCTGGCGGCACTTTGCACGCCAGGGCCCCCGCTGCCGGCGCCGCCGCCAGTCCGGGGCGTGTGCAGCCCCAGCCGGCTCACCCGGTGGATGCGCGGCTCGCTGCTAGCGCTGCGCTGCACCCGCTGCTCCAACAAGAACCTCTCCAGCGACTTTGCAAGCGACGTGTTGTTAATGCCATTGCCCCCGCCTGCCGTGGCCGTCCTTACGCTTCCTGCGTTCTGTCCAGCAGCGCCGCCCGCCGCAGCCGCGGCCCCATCGGACCCCGCTGCCGCCCCGTCGCTCCCTGCTGCGGCCCTGTCCGGCGTTGCCAGGCCCCGGGCAGACGTGCCAGCCACCGACCCATGGGTCAGGCCTAGGGAGCCGTCCCCCGGCCCGGCCCCGCCCGCGCTCATGCTCGCGCCCGGGGCGATGGCCGTGCTGCCGCTGTTGGCGGGGCTGAGGGCGCGGTACAGGGAGCCCCTGGGGCTCAGCGAGCTATCCGTGACAAACTCCCGGAAAGCATTGGCGGGCACTGGACGGCCTATCAAGCTGTTGCCTGGAGTGCCGTACGTCCCGCCGTCGGCGGTGGCCATGGCGGCGGCGGCGCCACCGCCGCTGCTGGCCGCTGCACCAAAGGGGCCCATGGTGGCTGGCATGCGGGGGCTGGGGTAGCCCGTGGGCAGCTCGGGGACGTTGGTTATGGAGGGGTTGGAGCTGTGCGCCACGGAGTGCACGCTGTTGAGGACGCTGTGCTGGTGGGCCAGCCGGGACCTGTGGGGAGGCAGCGGAACAGCGGAAGGCAAGCGAGCGCACACACGCAAAGCGTCAGGCATCATGAAGGACGACGGTTGGCAGCCAGCAAGCTCTAATGGTGACAGCGCAGCGAAGAGGCAGAGTCTGAGCAAAGAACCTGAGCCCATACCGGTACTTTACCCGCGCAGGCCCATTTACTGCCAGCGTTTGGAACCAGACCCAGACCCGGACCCCAGCCGTGCACACCCACGTTGAGCGCGCGGAGACGAAGGACCGCGCGGTGCGGACCTCGGACGGCGTGACCACGCTGCCCTCGTCCGCGGGGGAGGCCGGCTCGTCCACGGAGGGGATGGTGGCCAGCCGCCGTACCTCCTGCCGCCGCCGCCACTCGTCCAGCACCTACACAGCATCAGCGACAGCAATCCACACATGGCCTCCGCACCCCGAGCTCAGCACTGCCGTGCAGGCGCTGCAATAGCATAAGGCACTGCACTCCACGCCCGCGTCGCCAAAAGAGTTTTACATCTGTTCGCCGTGGCGTCCCGGCGCCGTATCCTGCTACACACTAGCATGCGTGCCTTCGCACCTCTTCCAGTAGCGACTGGTCTAACACCACCTGCCCGCCCTGGGCCGCCGTCATCAGGCGGGCGGCGCGGTTGACGGGCTGCAGGACACACAGCAGCAATGCGTGGGTGGGAGCAGGGTGGTGGTGGTCAAGGGCAGCAGCACAGTGGTGTGGAGGCCGGTACCTCCCTCACAAGCCGCCACAAGCAGTACATGGCAGGTGCTTGGTGCAGCGATGTGGTTCTGAAGCTGAAAGCGGTCACACTGCTGGTAGATGCGTGTTTGCTGGAGTAAGACGGTGACTTGGAAGACCCACCTGCCCAAAATAGTCTGCGCGGCCCGTTTTGGTGTGAGGCGTGACGCGGTCGATGGGGCCCGAGTAGATCCCCACGCGGCACCGCAGGCCGCTGAAGATGACCTGAGCAATCGGTAACAAGCAAAAAGCACCAGAGAGTTGTGCGATGACAGTAAGCAGCTGCAATACGCTTCAGCACCCGCTGGGCAGGGCGTGCAACCGTGACACCGGTTCCGCTAACCCTCTTCTTTGCCGCACCTGGTCTGTGTCCGGGTGTAGCACCACCGCGGCCTGCTCGCACGCCAGCAGCTCCGGGGGCCACGGCATGGCCACCAGCGCCAGCTGCAGCGTCAGGGCCCACTCCACGGCGCCTGTGGGCAGGCAGGGCGGGATGAGTACACCACCGCAACTGGCCGTGGTCGCTGCTAACCTCTCGAACACTTACCCGTGTTTCTGTCATCGCTGGACCTAGAAGCTGTTTGCTCTTGCTCATAGTATCTCACCAGGCGCATCGTAAACAAGCCGTGCTGTATGGTACCAGGTCGTGGCCACAACGACCGTATTGAACCTGACATATGGTAGAGCGCTAGGCAAGGGGACCGTCGGGCCGCCGGGCTGCGTGAAGCAGCAGAAAGCGCGCGCCGTGCAGCGCTGGGCTAAGCGCCGACTGCTCGCACCTGTGGGCTGCGCAAAGGTGGTCATGAAGCTACCGTTGAACTCCTTGCACTCGTAGCCGCTGCAGGTGGACAGCGTCTCGCGCACCGCCGCGTTGTGCAGGTTGAGCACCTCCCGGGCAGCCACCAGGCTGGACGCAGACAGCTCCTGCGTGTATCACCATTACCAACGAACATCCATACGTTACCATTGCAGGTCCGATGGATCCCATCTGGAGAGCCACGGGTGCCAGAAGGACGAGCAATGCGCACACGTGTTTGGCGGCATGACATTAAGAAACAGTACAGCTTGCTTCAACTGCTGGGGGCAAACAAGGTCATCCGCTGGTTGCAGTCCAGGGTCTGAGGGCCCACCTTGAAGCCCTCTATGGACGAGAAGGCGACGGTGACGGTGGGGCGCAGGGACGCGGCGTCCGCGCCCAGGTGCTCCCGCATGGCGGGGAACAGCAGGCGCAGCGAGCCGGGCGCGTCGAAGAAGCCGGGGGAGATCTTCTCCCACCCCACCGGCAGCGACAGCGGCCACGGGAACAGCAGGACGCGCGGGGCCACGCTGGCGGGTATGACCTGTGGGGCACGGCCGCACACGACAGCGTCAATCGCGTGATGCGCGGAGTGCCCAATACGTGCGGACCCACAAGGAAGGCCGAACCCCCGACTCAAGGCCCGATGCCGGCGTTTCTGCCAGGTTGGGTCACCTCTCTCCCCACCTGCATCAGGTGCACCGGGTGCGCCACGGGCCCCTGTCCGTTGTAGTCCACGGACATGAACTCGTAGTAGCCCATGTCCACCAGCACCCCCTTGGTGTCCTGCGCCTTGGCCCCGGCGCCCATGGACTTGGGGTGCCCCACTGCCGCGCCCACCACCGTACTGTCCGTACGCGCCCATGCGTCAACGTCCCCCGGGTCGTCATCGCTGCTGGTCAGTAGCCCTACGCACCGCAAGCAGCGGCTGTGTACGGACCGGAACGCGCCGACCAGCCCCAGCCACAGCTGCTGCAGCATGCGCAGCAGCCGCCAACCCAGCGGCTCAACCACCCTAACCGCCATGCTCCCGTTGCCCTTGTCCGTGCCTGCGCTGCCCATGCCGTCCACGAGGTCGTTGTCGGTTTGGTAGTACGACCCTCCTCCGTGTACGGCATTCTGCGGGTACGACAGGTGGGACTGCAGGGCGCCCATCTGGGTGTAAACGCCCTGCTCGGTGATGAGCCCGTTCGCGGTGCTGTGGACGGCAGTGAGGGAGTAGCGGGAGTACTCAGGCCCTCCGTGGCCGCCGGCGCCATTGCCGCTGCCGCCGGTCCCGTTCCCACCGTCGTTGCTGTGGCTGCGGTACGAATCCGACATAACTTGGCGGAAGGTCGATACTTGTGTAAGGGTGCGGTTCGGGGCCGCTCCACTGGGGGTCGTCAATGAGTCTGGAGGACAGGGAGCATGGCAGGCAGGTTCAGTGCCGAAGGTGGCTAACACAGCACGTGAACGCATCCGCATCGTGTGGAGGTCGTGAAGGCATTGAAGTCGAGAAAGGGCGTCGCAACGTCTGCCGAAAAACCTGCCAACGTACCAATCCCATGCCCACCCGACCGCATGCAAATCTGCCGCCAACCCGCCCCGCAGCGGCCATACTGGCACCCACCTGCTGCTCCCTCCACCTCCTGCACCCCACCGGTGGGCGCCTCCGGTGGCGCCAGCCCCAGCGGGCTGGGCCCGGTGGCCCGGTGCAGCTGCTGCGGATGCCGTATCGCTCCGCGCCCCATGAGCAGCGGGTGCGCCGGCAGCGGCGCACTGCCACCCACTGGGAGCGGGTTCAACAACAGTGGGTGCAACCCGATATCGTTTGTCAACGACATGCGAGGCGGCCCCGGCCCCTGCCCTGCCCCACGCCGGCTGATGATGGCACCTTTGAGCTGGTCCGAGGGTACCTCCGTTGCCCTGGGCTGAGTTGGTAGGCCAGACACGAGAGGCCCCGAGTTCGCGTCCCCTTGCGGCGAGTTCGCGGGCCCTGTCTGGCCCTGCAGGCTACCGCTGTGGTTCTCTGCGAGGGTACCCGGGGCAGGGGCAGGTCCAGTTGCGACGGGCGAGATACGCCCGCCGTGCGCGCCGGGCGTGTGTGAGTCCACGCGCACGGGCGTGGCGGCACCCGACACGTCCCTGCTGGGCTCCCGGGAGTGGTGGCGCAGGAACAGCGGGTTGTGGTGGCGCAGGGAGGAGCCCTCCCGCGACCCCACGTCCGACCCGACCTCCCCTGCCCGCCCCCGCCGCAGCGACAGCGCCGCCAGCCGCGACAGCCCCGCCGCCACCGCGCCCGCCGCCGACGCCGGCAGGGACGACATGCGTGCTAGCGCCCTGGCGGACTGGCTAGATGCCGGCCCCAGGTCCGCGCTTTCCTCCGGCGTCGGCCCCACACTCAGCACCTGCTGCGACGCGGAGCCGTCCCGAAGGTCGCGGCCGCCAGCGGCCGCCGGGCTGTTGGTCGCGGTGCTGCCTGCGCCGCTGTTGACCCCTAGCTGCAGCACCGGGCTGCTGTGGGGCCCGTGGTTGGCCCCGCTGTTGACCCGGGACCACAGCAGCCTGCTGGCAGAGGTGCCAGCGCTGGTGCGCTGCGGCACGCCGCTGGGCGAGGCGGTCATCCCACCCACGCCCTGCGCCATGGCCCCCGGGGATGCCGTGTTGGTGCGGACTACCGGCCCCGGCCGCCCGCGCCACCCGTGCGACAGCCACCGCTGCAGCCCCTGCGGCACACTGCCCACCGCCGCCGGCACATGCCCGCCCGTGGTGAGCGTGCCCCCCGCCGCCAGCACCTCCTCTAGCCTCCGCTCCCGCAGCGCCGCCTCCGGGGCGCAGGGTGCGCTACTCCGTTGGTTTGACAGCCTGGTGCCAAGCAACGGCCCGGAGGAGTGCCGCCCCGGGGACGGATGCCCTGCACGCGGCGACCCCCGCTCGTCGTCCGAGCCATCGCCAGCCCCAATGCCCGCTCTACCCCCGAGGCTCGAAGGCCTGCTGTGAGCCCCCGCCAGGTGGCTCCCCACTAGCGCCGCCACTGGCCCCGCGCTCGCAGCCGCTGCGCCGCCGCCGCCGCCAGCGGCAGCAGCAGCAGCAGCAGCAGCAGCAGCATGCTCCGCCGCCCGGGCCGCATGCAGCCTCGCAACGCCTTCCATGCTATTCACCCGCCGCACCCCAAACGTCCTCGACCCCGGCCGCAGCGCGTCCGCCTCCTCCCGTACGATGGACGCGCGTGTACGTGCGTGCGTGCCGTCATTGTACGACATCCCGCTGAGCTGGATCGCGCGGGGGCTGCCGAGCTTGCTGCGGTTCCGCGCCACGGCACGAGACACATGTGGGCTGCTGAGCTGCGGCCCGCTGGACGGCCCGGCGCCTGCCGTGGCCGTGGCGGCAGTTGCGCTGCCGCCCGGCCCCGTGCCGTCGCTGCTCTGGGCCTCAATGCGCACCGACAGGTTCCGGACCGCGCGGGAGGGGCTGCTGGAGCGGTTGGTGCGCAGGGAACGAACCGTAGGCAGCCCCGAGGTGCCGTTGCTGGGCCGCATGGAAGACTCGTCGTCTGCGTGGCGGGAGCGATGGGTGTTAAGCAGCAGCACGATACGGAGGGCGACGGTCCCTAATTAAAGTGCTACGGTGCTGTGCGGCATAGTGTCCGTATCCATCAACCCCGTAAAACACAACGCTTTTGTGCAGTGCACTCTCGGAAAAGCACGTCGCTTGCATTTCGACAAAGCGCTTCTCTTGTGCCACGTGTCCACGAAACCCACCTGACATGTCCGCGTCTCCACTCGTCCGCCCAAACACGGCCAGCCCCGGCCCTCCGTGCACGTCGCTGTTCCTCAGCATTGACGGCGCCCCCAGCATGTGCAGCGCGTTGTGGGGCCCGCCCGGCCCGCCCCCGCCCCCCGTGCCCTGCGCCCCAGACGTGCTGGTATAGTACCCCTGGAGCTGCTGGCTGTCGCGCGCCAGCCCGGGCATCCCCCCCAGCGCGTTGGCTCCGTAGCTGGTGAGCGAGCCGCGCCGAGCGGACAGCCCGTGGGGCAGCGGGCCTGCGGCGCCGCCGCCGCCGCCTCCCTGCAGGAAGGATCCCCCCTGCTGGTCGCGCATGAGGTCGGCTGTGAGCGGGTCTATCATTGCGCTGTAGTTGACCTTATTCCACCTGTTGGGGCAAGGTGTGGCAAGGTAAGTCAGTAAGGAGTACGTGTCAGTACAGCACGTAGCACGGCCAGGGGGCGCGCTCGGTGCTCACCTCTGCAGCGTGCGGGGGCCCAGCAGCACCTGCCCGCCCTCCGCCAGGTCGCAGATCTCCCCCGCCAGGTCGTACTCCAGGCCGCGGTAGTCCACGTGGTCCGTGAGGTCGTGCAGGAAGATGTCGTCCGGCACGCCTGGGAATCAGGGAAACAGAGCAACACGCCGTTGAACATAAAGAGTTGTTGCAGCACCAGCCAACCAGCGCATCTCCAGCTCTCGGGCCCTGCGTCCGCTTCGCGATTGGGACGTCATTACGGCTGCACGTGGCGATTGCCGCCGCCCCGGGGTCACGGCCGTTCCGCTCCGCACCTGTGTTGACGCCCATGCGCACGCGCAGGCCCGCGATGAGCGGCGCGCCCTTGCCCGCGGCGTCCGGGTTTGAGGTCACGTCCCCCACGCACACGGTGGACGTGCGTGGGTGCTCCGCCAGCTCCTTGGGCCACTCCACAGCCATCAGCCGCTCCTGGGCCTGAGTGCGGGGAGGGCAATGACCGGGTGACAGGGATAACCATCCTCACAGCAGGAGCCGCAGGAGCAGCGCAGTGGTGGCTGATGGAGCAGGTAAGGCAGTAGCGGTGGCGCGGCCCGCGCACCGGCGGTGGCCGGTGTTGGAGTGAGGGAAGCTCGCGTGCCCCGCCACCTACCAAGAGGTAGGACATGACTAGTAACAGCTCACGCTGCTGACGTCGCTTTACCTACTACTTGTTTGCGCTACGCTTTTGTCCATCCCGCAGCCGCAACGCTACCCACCTTGAGGCAGAACATGACGGCATCCACAGCGTCGTGGAAGGACAGCGTGAACGAGTCCTGCGGGTGCAGAGGCCAAATAAGGGGCCAGCCTCACACGATGAGCACCCTGCCACCCGCCCTGCCAACTGCCCTGGCAAATCGGTACACCCAGATGCAGCCCCAGATGACGGCCTCGTAGCTAGGCCAAGCCTCGGCTGCCAAACCGCGGCCCCCTCCCAGCCTCCTCTCCACGGCTCACCCCCTCGTTGCGGATCTCGTGGCCCCCGTACTCGTCCATGAGGGTGCGCAGCGCGGCGTTGTGCAGGTCGATGGCGCGGTCCATCACCTGCGGCCAGAAGAGGGCGAGGTAAGGCGCCCAACGGACCCAGAAACACAGCGTGAGACCCCGCTTGGGCGCGACATGACACTGTTGTGTCAGAGGGCGATGCGCCAAGCTCCCGCAGCCCCCGACCCCGCCCCGCCCAACGGCCCCGCGCCCCCGACCCTCAGTCCCCAGCCCCAGCTCCGCCAGCCCCTACTCACGTCCGGCTTCCATTCCCACAGCTGCGTGCTGGCCGCCACGTCGGTGACCACCCAGGTGACGATGACGTCCGACAGCGACAGCACGCCGCGCCCGTTCTGCAGCACCACGCCCGGCGTGCCCGGCACCTTGGAGCGCTTGCGCCGCATCTCCTCCTCCTTGCGCCGCACCAGACTGTTCAGCGTGGCCTTGTGACTGCGGGCACCCGTTCAAGCGCAGCACGCAGAGCGTCAGGACATGGACGCACAACCTTTACCGAGCATGTCCTCAACCCTTGAGCTGTGCCCCGCTTGCCTGTAAACCCCAAAAGCGGCGTATCAATACCGAGGCAGCCAGGCAGCTGTCAGCCGTCGGTCGCAACCCTCCCCTCAACCCCACTTACACGACGCAGATGTACACGCCTGCCGACACCAGCAGCCACGGCACCACCGCCACCACCACGATGCCCACGATGAGCCCCGTGCGCCCGCCGTCCCCGCCGCCGCCGCCGCCGCCGCCCCCCGCCACGCACACAGCCGCCCCGCCGCTGCCCGGCTGCGGAAACGCCAAGTACTCGTCAGGGCGGATGCAAGTGCAGTTGAAGTACAGCGTGAAATTGCCGCCAGCTGTGACTGCCCCCGGGGTCGGTGGGGGCGGGAAGGGCAGTGTGACCAGCGCCAGGAGCTCGGGGTCAAAGCCGGCGGTGTAGGAGAGGAAGGAGGAGAGGAGGGGCACCGGGCACAGCATGGAGTCGGTGGCGTAGGGAGCGTAGGGCAGGGGTGAGTAGACGAGGCCGGTCGGGAGCGTGCAGGGGCCGCTCAAGGCAGGAGGGGGCGGCGGTGCTGGCGAGGGGCTGCTGCTGCTGCTGTTGGGGGTAGAGGGTTCGCTGCACGCCACCATGGATGTTTCCTGCGCGGGGCGTGGTGAACCATGGGGGCCGTTGTAAGCTTGGTGCTAAGCGAACAGCGCAGGAGCAAGCAGCGAGGGCCCGACTGCATGCGCACCCGCCCCACCCGGGGGCTGTTCCGGACGTGCGAAAGCCCTGCTCACGCCCCGAACCGCGGCACATGCACCTTGTGCCGTCGAGCACGTGCCGACCGAGGGGCCTCCTCTCAGCACCACCCAACGCACACCTAGTCCCGGCACCTCCCACACTCTCACCCCACAGCCCCTACCTCACGCCCCACGTGGCCCATCCGCTCACCTCCACGGACACCCACAGCAGGTGCTGCAGCCCAAGCAGCCCCTCCGGCAGCGCCCCCGCTAGCCGCGGGTTGCTGGCCAGCCCCAGCACCGTCAGCTCCGACAGCCGGGCCACGTCGGCCGGCAGCGAGCCCGCCAGCCCGAACCCCGACAGCGACAGCACCACCACGGCGTGCGGCTGGCTGCACGGCACCGCCACCAGCGGGGAGGTGGCGCAGCAGATGACCCCGTACCACCTGGCCGTGGGGCGTGGAGGGCGCGTGGGTTAAGGGGTGGTGAGACCGGGCGGGTGTCGTATTTGAGGTAAGAGGGGGAGGTAGGGGGTGAGCAGGTGTGTGGCGGAGGGGCTCACGGCCCGTTGGTTGGGGTTGCGGAAGGTTAGGGTACCATATGCAGGTGGCGTTGCGGGTTGGGTTAGGGAGCTGTTCGTGACTGCTGGCTGCGGGACTGATGTTACGGCTTGCAGCTATCAAAACATACACAGATGCAAGTGGGAGGACCGCCGAACGCGTGCGGCCACGGTGTGCTCGTGTTGCAGGTACAGCGGGTTGGCCCTGCCACCCGGGTTGCCGGTGCAACTGGGTGCGGCAGCAACCCCAGTTGGGCTCCTGACCAATACCACACAGGCCCCGGAGCGCCAGACTGTGCCCCCCGCCCATTAGCGCGACATCATCCCGCGCTGCACGGCCGGGTGTGCCCGGTGCGCTTCCGGCCTCTGACGGTTGCTACCGATGGGCAGCGGCGGTCCCTGCTAGGTGCTCCGGGTGCGCCCGGCAAATGCACCGAGCAGCCCACCTGCAGTAAGATACTCCATCAGTGCCCCAGGGTGCTGCTGACGACGCTGCGCTGGCAGAGCGAGACACCACCCAGCCCGGTCCATTCGTGGCATTGTAGAGCGCAAGAAGAGCGTCGCGCTCCCACGACAGGTCCAAAGATATATTGGAGTACGGACTTGTCGCTAGCTGGTTGCGCCGGTGCTGAGCCAGACGACCAGGCTGGTCACCTGTGCCGAGTTCTGCCCTCACAGGCACAGCCAACTGAGCGTGCCATACCAGCAGTAGCGCCCAAACGAACTGCACCGCTAAGGGTAGCCCAGGGCCAGCCCTGGCGTAGGAGTTGGTCATACCAAGAGCTCCAAGAGACCACCGGACCGGCTGGGCCCGGTGTTACGCCTCATCCCAATTGCCTGTATGTAATTGGTTTGTTTACAGTCCTGCCTCAGCTAGGCGAACGGGAAAAAGGAGCAGATGGACATTAACGTCTTGCTGAAACAGGCTGCTGATGCTGTATGGTATTGTTCAATCGAAGGCATGGTGTTTCTACTGCAGCACTTTGGCATCCCGGAACGCACCGCCAGCCCTCTCGGATAGGCTCTGGTTTCAACCTGTTTCTCTTGACTGCAGTTGATCAGTTCCTGTCCCATTCCATCTTCTCTTGACACGGCATAGCTTGCATGTCACTTGTGGAAGTTGTGCTTTGTTACATGTCGCACGTAGGTTGCCAGGGCCCAGCCGCACATGCTGGGAGCGCACACATGCGGTGCCCCGCGCAGCACTTGCAACGCGTATGTATGTACCTATTGTCGGGTGTGTTGATAAGTGCCGATACTGGAGAGCTACTCAGACTCAATCGTCGTGATATCTCGGCGCGGCGTGGTTTGCCATGGTTTAAACGCCATGAGACAAATCGCTGGCTGCGTGGTGTATGAATTCCTGCGCCGAATCACTATGCATGGTCGGTGTGTTGAGGCCAATAGAGCGCACATGGGCTGCCACGCGCCAGGCCGCAGGCCCATGGTGTTGGGGGACAATGTGCGCAGGTAGGTGGAGGCGCAGTCAACTGGGCCCTGATGAGGGCTGGGCAGCTGGCTGTTCCCCCATGTGCTGTGTCAGTGGCTGTACACTAGATCTAAGCCTGTTCCCCTGTGCATGCGCCCGGTCACGGCACGGGGGATGGGGGGAAGCCCATGGGGGAAGCCTATGTCTGTTCAACCCTGAAGTATGGGACCGATACGTTGGTACCGTCGTGTGCTGCCTTCGAGGCTGAGCTTCAAGCACAAGCGTTTGTTTCTGGGGAGGGCGGGTGGCCTGTGTTAGAGCAATTGAAAGGCGCACAAGGGTGCAGAAGACGTTCGCGCCCGATGGCGCTGCTTACGGTACCCACCTAGCCTCTTCCTGCCCCGCACTCGGTGCTGCTGGCAGCACCGTTAGTGATTGTGCTGACAGGCAGCCTAGCCCATTGCTCCTTGCCGGGAAACCTGCACAGACCCAGGTGTGCGATGTCCCGCGCCCGCAATCCGCAACAACTGCGAAGAGCTCTAACGAATGGGAGCACAGACGCCTGACACCAGCCTTCGTGTGCTGCAAGATTGTGCACTGTCGGCATGGCGTTTGTTCAGTATGCCTGAGTGCACACACAACCCTTTGCACGTAGCCATTGCGTATGCTGCCACTGATGCGTGGCCCCGGGATGCGTCAAGCGTGCCTCGACAGACAGCCTGCGATCCATCATTCCTCGCCTTTCAAGTGCCCTGTCTCCTAGCCTTCCTGCACGCCTTTGTCCAGGGAGCGACACCGGTACCAACCACTAGCACTTCTTTGCAGATTTGGCCACTTGCACCAGCGGTTGCACCCGAAATGTTCCGGTGCGCGGTGCCGTGCCACGCGCCAGCCGGCGTGGTCGGCCGACCCATGGGTCATGCAACCCAGGACAGCCCCCGCCAGCTGCCGCGTGGGCAGACACTCGTCCTGCAGGACTACCCTGGCGCCCGGGGCTTCTTCCCCGTCGGAGGTGACCCGTGGGTTCGTGGCCTTGAAGTGTCACACGAGGAGGTTGCCGCCAGGGCTGCGAGCCGTCCATCCGGCAAGGGCGACAGCACGGCGGCAAACCAAACAGTTGTAGCAGGACGATATGAAGCCGTTGATGCGAGTAGCACGAGCATCTCGATCAAATCCTTATGTTTCGGTGGGGCGCACCAGTACGGGGCAGGCTCTCTGCGCCACCCTGCTTTTGATCCCGCCACAGGTGCCGTATACCTCGTGCAGGTGAGGTCCAAGCTCCGATCCAGCGGGTTGCCTGTCAGCGCCATCGGATAGCTTGTGACCACCTGGAAGCTACTGACCATGGCGTAGAGAAACAAGCTGTGCAGGAAGTCCGGCAGGCCCTTTGCCCATTGGCTTGGTGCCCTTGCTTTGCCCCAAACCGCAGGGAGGTGCCCTCATGCGGCTTACGGCGTGGGACGAGGTGCAGCAGGTGGCGGGGCACTGCACCCAACAGGGCTGCGCGGACGGGACGGGCGACGCTGCACGCTTCAGCAGCATACGCGCCATCGCCCCTGACGGCATGGGGTGCGTGTTCGTGGCCGACGGGCCTCAGCTGCGGCGGGTTCAGCTGCCGGACCACCCGCCCGGCTGTGCCGACGCAGTCCACAACACAGCCCTTGGCACGCCCTGCAGCACCGCCGCCCTCGCTGCTGGTGCCAGGTGCACAGCACACGGAAGTGCCCCTGATGCACGGGGCCTGCTGGACGCAGCAAGCAGCTCTGCCACCCCTGCTGCGCAGGTGGCACCGGCCGCCAGTGGCTCCGCCGTGGTGACCACCCTCTACAAGGCGCCTGCTTCAATCATAGGCCTCGCCTTTGTGCCACAGACAGGGGCCCTGCTGTTGGCCACAGCAACTGCTGTCTACCGTGCCCTCCCACCACCGCCTCCTCTCCTGCGCGGCCCCTGCTGCAGCCCTGCCGCTGTGCCCACCTGCAACAGCACCTATGACGCCGAGACGTATTCTGGCAGGCAGACCAGCGCGTCAGCGGGCTGCACAAGCTGCTGCATGCAGGACAGCATGGCAGCCATGACGCAGGTGGTGCTTGTAGCGGGGTGCGAGGGGGCATCAGGGGTGCAGGCTGACGCCGAATGTGGGCAGGAGGCGCGGTTCAACAACATCAGGGGCCTGGCGGCGGACGACCGCTGTGACGCCTACGTGCTGGACTGGTGCCCGGGTGGCACGGGCACGTGTGCAACACGTGTGCGTAGCGTGGGCGTGGACGGACGCGTCCGCAGCCTGGGGCCGGACCTGCCGTGCTTTGCGCACGACCCGTGTGTGCTGGCAGGCCTTGGTAGTGGCCATGGGGGTGGGGGTGGGGTTGGGGGTGCCATGGGCTGCTTGGCCACATGCAGCAGCACGACCGGGCAGCTGTGGCTGGTTGCGCTTCCAGGGCTGCAGCCGGCACTGCCGGTGGTTGCGGCACTGCAGAAGCAGCAGGGGCAGCAGCTTGCTGCAGGATGCAGTGGAGGAGAGCTGGTGGGCTGGGCCGGACCGTGTGGGTGGCACGGGGGCTGGACGCAGGGGGAGGAGCACCGCCTCGCAGCCGACCTGGGGGTGTTGCTGTCATGCCCACCGGTTGGCCAGCGGAACCAGCGGCAGCAGCACGGGCAGCAAGCCTGTTCTGCATCAGAGCGCTACTACCAGACGCGGCAAGAGCAGCAACATCAGCAGGAGCACCTTGACCACCAGCACCACCAACAACCTGACCCTGCCGAGCAGCGGCAGCAGTCAACTTGCGGCTCCACTTGCACTCCAGGCTCCAGCGGCGCCAACACCGCCACAGACGCCTCCGCCGCTCCCTCGCCGCCCCGCCACGACACCGACGACTTGCCTCCCATGGGCCCCCGCCTATCGTATCCTCCCCCAGACGTCACCATCCACGTGGCAGGGGTCTCCTTCCACGCCCACCGCACCATCCTGGCCGCCCGCTCCGAATATATCTGCCAACGCCTGTCCCTCACCTGGCTCCACACCCCGCCCTCCACCTCCATGCCCCCCTCCGCACCGTCCTCCCTCCCCCACCTCGCCCCAACCCCACCTTACGTCCAGTCTCACCTTCAATATCCCGCTTCCGGGACCTTCGATGCCCTGCAACCACCTGCAGCAGCACCCGGGCAGCTAATATACTTGGACCTGCCCGACGCCCACCCCGACTCCTTCGCCGCTCTACTGATGTACATGTACACAGACAGGCTGGCCGTGTCCCCACACCTGCTGCGCCCCACTCTGGAGCTGGCGGACCGGCTGCTGCTGCCCGGCTGCGTGTGGGCGTTACGGCGCCGGCTGGCGGGCTCCACGTGGCATGACACGGTGGCGGGCGACGTGCGGTGGGCGGAGGCACGTGGCTGCGTGGGGCTGGCCCGGAGCATGGAGGCAGCCCACCGGCACCAGCACAAGGACTAAGGGTCTCACAGGCATTGATCGTGTCAAGGATATTCGTTCTTAAAAATGCTGCTGACGAAGGGACAGGCAGAAATGCTCCTTGCCGGGGCCGACTTGCAGCAGGAGCAGCGGCGTCCACGACTCGCACTTGTGTGCATGGCGCTCCAGGTGCTACTGTAGCACTTAAGGCGGGGAGGGATGCACATGGCCGTGGACGGTTCTTAGATGGGGAACGGCGGGGCTGGATCGGTGATGTTGAGTCGGGGCACGGGGAGCACCTTGGGGAGGAGGATCGGAGCTGAGCTGCTGGCGTGTGCCGGTGGTGGTGCGCTGCACCTCAACACTTAAATCCGAGATGGCTCACATTGCTGAGCATCTGTTGTATGCACTCAGCGGTGGATCTTAAGGCGCCATCACTGCTGCAGGCACAGTTTATGACCCTGGCGCATATGTCGCACGCTCCGCCAATGGGGAAGTTGGCCGCACGCAACCGGGTTCCACTCCCTAGGGGGCACATGTCCTCACTTTGGGCCGCAATAACTTTTTTCGATACAAAAAAATAAGGTCATGCCGTAGTGCGCTGGATAGGTCTTGAAGCAACGCTTCCGGTGGTGGTACACACATCCTTATTTTTTTGTATCGAAATTCCGTACGTGGCCTGCCGTACAAGGGGTCATTTTGGGCCAAAGGCACGTGGAAAGGCCCCAAAATGGCTGAGTTCCGTGTTCCTGCAACCTTATATCCACTATAAGAGATGTACAGTCCT
>VFQN01002405.1_pt1 | contig 28951 bp, 21 predicted proteins | sample 3512371 | NCBI WGS metagenome assembly VFQN01 (sample SAMN10412370, study PRJNA504923) | tailings metagenome | isolation source: Replicate 2 from Balatoc abandoned mine | place: Philippines: Itogon, Benguet | collected 2017-08-28
ATGCTCTCCGCCGGGTGTTCGAAGTCGGCCGCCGACTACCTCGCCAGCGGCGACGCGTTCCTCGCGCAGGGCAAGACGCGCGAGGCGCTCATCGAGTATCGCAACGCCGTCCAGAAGGAAGCCACCAACGGTCCGGCGCGGCTCAAGCTGGCCGAAACGCACGAGAAGCTCGGCGAGATGCCGCAGGCCTTCCGCGAGTACATCCGTGCGGCCGACCTGCTCCCGCGCGACGCGGCGCTGCAGGTGAAGGCCGGCACGCTGCTGATGCTTGCCGGGCGCAGCGAAGACGCGAAGGTCCGCGCCGAGCGCGCCCTCGAGATCGACCCGAAGAACGTGGACGCACAGCTGCTGCTGGGCAACGCGTCGGCGGGCCTCAAGGACCTCGACGGCGCGCTCAAGGAGATTGAGGAGGCCATCCAGCTCGCACCGGCCAGCGACCGCGGCTACGCGAGCCTCGGCATGGTGCAGCTTGCCAAGGGCGATGCCACCGCGGCCGAGGCGGCTTTCCGCAAGGCCGTGGAGGTGGGGCCGAAGTCCGTCCAGGCGCACCTCAGTCTTGGCAACTTCCTCTGGGCCGCCAATCGGCGCGACGAGGCGGTGCAGTCGTTCGAGCAGGCGCTGGCGCTCGAGCCGAAGAACGCGCTGGCCAACCGCTTGATGGCGACGTTCCACGTGACGGGGCCGACGCCCGAGAAGGCCGAGCCGTACTTCAAGATGCTCGCCGACATCCCCGAGAACACCGAGGGCAAGCTGGCGCTCGCGGAGTTCTACTTGCGCACCGGCAAGGCCGAGGAAGGCAGGAAGACGCTGCTGGCCGCGGCCTCGCAGCAGGCGACGTACGCCCCGGCCACGCGCCGGCTCGCCTCGTTGGCGTTTGCCGAGGGTCGCAAGGCCGACGCCTACCGGCAGGCCGACGAGATTCTCGCCAAGGACGCCAAGGATGCCGAGACGCTCGTGTTGAAGGGGCGCATGCAGGTGGCCGACGGCAAACTCGACGAGGGGCTGGCCACGTTCAAGGCGGCGGCAGCGGCCGAACCCAACAACATCAACGCCCAGTTTGCGCTCGGGGCTGCGCACGCCGCCAAGCGCGAGATCGACCCGGCCATCGCCGCCTTCACCGAGGTGCTACGGCTCAACCCACGAGCCTCGGCCGCCCAGCTGCAGCTCGCCAACCTGTACCTCGCCAAGGGGCAGGTGCAGCAGAGCTCGACAATGGTCGGGGATGCGCTGCGCAACGCACCCGGCAATCCGATGGCTCGGCTGATCCAGGCCCGCACGCTCATCGCGCAGGGTCAGCTCCAGGAAGCCGGTGTGGCGATGGCGGCGCTGGAGAAGGAGTTCCCGAAGGCCTGGCCGGTGCAGGCGCAGCTCGGCATGTACTACGCCGTGCGCAAGGAGTTCGCCAAGGCTCGCTCAGCTTGGGAGTTGGCGCTCTCGCTCAACCCGGAGTCGTGGGAAGCCAACCAGGGCCTCGTGCGCCTCGAGCTGGCCGAGAACAAGCCCGACGCGGCGTGGGCGCGCGTGTCTTCGCTGGCCGAGAAGTTCCCCAAGGACGGCCGGTATCGCGTCGAGCAGGCCCGTGTAGCCGTGGTCAGGCGCGACATGCCGGCGGCCGAGGCCGCGCTCAAGCAGGCCATCGAGGCCGACCCGTCGGCGATGGACGCGTACGGCATGCTGGGGCAGGTCTACCTGGCCCAGAACAAGCTCGACCAGGCGAAGGCCGAGTTCGAGACGCTGGTGAAGAAGCAGCCCCGCTCGGTGGGCGGCCACACGCTCATCGGCATGATCCTGCAGCAGCAGGGCAAGAACGCCGAGGCGATGGAGCAGTATCGCCGCACGGTGGAGATCGACCCGAAGGCGGCGGTGGCCTCGAACAACCTGGCCTGGATGCAGGCGACCAGCGGCGGCAATCTGGACCAGGCGCTGCAGTATGCGCAAGCCGCCCAACAGGTGCTGCCCGACCAGCCCGAGGTCAACGACACGATCGGGTACATCTACCTGAAGAAGGACATTCCGACCATGGCCGTGGCGCCGATGCTCAAGGCGGTGGAGAAGGATCCGAAGAACGCCACCTATCACTACCGACTCGGCGAGGCCTACCTGAAGAGCGGCAACAAGGCCAAGGCGAAGGAAGCCCTTCAGATGGCGCTCGGGATCAACGCCAACTTCGCCGAGGCGGCTGCCGCACGGTCGCTGCTGGCGCAGGCGCAATAGCAGGGTTTCATGGATCCCGACCCTGTCGCGCAAGCCGTGGCTGCCCCCCGTCACCAGGCGGGTGCGGCAGTGCTGTCGAGTGGGGCCGCCGCCGACCGTGTCGCCTCACCTGCGCTCGTTGCGCTCACCGGGCTGCTCGTGGCGCTCGTGTATGCGCCGACGGCCGCGTGGCTCTTCGAACGCTGGACCTTGAGCATCTGGCACAACGCACACGGGGCACTGGTGCTACCCGTGGCGGCATGGCTGATGTGGCAGGAACTGCGGCCCACGTGGAAGGCCGGGCCAGCCTCCAGTGCATGGGGCTGGTTGTTCGTGGTGCCGGCGCTGCTGATGCACGTGCTCGACCAGGGCATGCAGACCCAGCTGCTCTCGGCCTTGTCCTTCGTGCTGCTGTTGCCGGGTCTTTCGCTGTTGCTGCTTGGCGCCGACCGCACGCGGCGCATCGCCTTCCCACTGCTGTTCGTGGCGCTCATGCTGCCGATCCCGTTGGCGGTCACCGAGAGGCTGCACATGGTGCTCCGCCAGATTGCGGCGCATGCGTGCGAGGCGCTGGTGCCGCTGCTCGGCATCCCGGTGATGCGTGTTGAAACCACCCTGCACACGCCGAATGCCAGCCTGCTGGTGGCCGATGCCTGCAGCGGGTTCTCCACGCTCTACGCGGCCGGGGCGGTGGCGCTGCTGACGATGTACCTGAGTGCCTCACCCTTGCGGCGGCTGCTGGTGGGCCTGTTGTTTGCGCCGATTGCCATCGTCGTGAACATCGTGCGCGTGGCGTTGCTGGTGGTGCTCGTCTACTGGCAGGGCACTGACGTGCTGGCCACCTCGGCCCACGAGCTTTCCGGCGTCGTCACGTTCCTCGTGGCACTCCCCGTCATCTTCTGGATCGGCGGGCCGGCGCGTCCGATCGAGGAGCCGGCGGGATGATGAGTCGCCGGTATGCTCCCGCGCTGATCGGTTTGCTCCTCGTGGCCCTGCTGCCTACGATGCGACACGGATATCTCGGTTTCGTCGAGGCGGCTCCCCCAGTCACCGAGGCACTGCTGCCCGTGGTCGTTGCCGGTGCGACCGGCGCGCCGCACACGCTGCCGGCCAACGGGATGGTGGGGGCGTACGACGCCCAGTCCTGGGCCGAACGCATCTACCAGGTTCCTGGCGGCGGCCGGGTGTCGCTGCTGGTCGTTCGGGGATTCGACCACAAGAAGCTGTACCACCACCCGGAGCTGGGCGCGCTTCGTGGTCGCACCTTCGGTCCTTTGAAGAAGGGAGTCCTGCCGGGGCCGTCGGCGGATCCGGTGTATCTGTTGCAGAACACCACGGGTGGAGAGTCTGCCGTCTACGCGCTCCTGTTCGGCGATCGCTGGGTGGCCGACCCGTACCTCCATCAGGTGGCGTCGGCCCTGAGCACGCTGTGGGCGGGTCGAAGGCCGATGACGCTGGTGTTTGCGTCCGGCGACGTGCTCGTCGACGGGCAGCCCACGCCGTTCGTGAGCGACCTGCTCCGCGCCGCCGCGGCCAGGCTCGGGACCTCGCAGACCGGCGCACCGTGAGCGAGCCTTCGTCGTCCCGTGGCCGACTGCAGGGCATGCTGCATCAGCCCGCGACCTGGCGAGGCGAGGTCTTCGTGCTGGCCCTGGCGTGCGCGATCCCTGCGACCGCCGTCGACGTCTACCTGCTGGACCGGAAGCTGGGGATCTTCACCGGCGGGTACCTGGCCGAACACCAGATTGCGGGTGCTTCGTGGTTCGTGATGTTCCTGGCGCTCAGCGTGCTGACCGACGTCGCGGTGCTGGCACCGATCATCGCGGCCGTGCTGTGGGTGGCCCGGCTGCGCTGGATGCATGCCGTGTCGCGAGCGTTCCTGGCGCTGTCGGTGGCGCTGGGCGTCGTGGCCGCCGCAGACGTGGCCGTCTACGAACTCCAGCGGTACGTCGGGGACCTGGTCAACATCGGCGTCTTGCTCGACCTCATCGGGGGCGATGTTCGCGAGATCCTGTACTTCACGGTCAATCCGGCCCTGCATTGGCTCGGCGCACTGAGCCTCGGCGCGCTGGCTGTCATGGGGGCCAGCATCCTGCTCGATCGGCTGTTCCCGAGCGCCATGCGACAGGACCCAGGGGCCCGGCGGAAAACGTTCGGTGCCCTCGCGGGTGCGTTCCTGCTGGCCCTCGGGCTCGGGGCGGTGATGAGGCTCCAGGCCCCGGCCATCGAGCGAGCGATGCGGTTCAAGCCCACCGGACGCGTCATGGGGACTGTGACCCAGTGGCTGACCGACGTCGACCGCGATGGCTATGGCCTGCTCTCTGCGCCTGGCGATCCGGCGCCGTTCGATGCCCGCATACACCCGTATGCCACCGACATCCCCGGCAACGGCGTCGACGAGAACGGCATCGGTGGCGACCTGCCGATTGGCGAGCCGTTTCGCGAGGCTGCGTATCCCGCCGTGACGTTCGCGCGAAGGCCCGACGTCATCTTCGTGATTCTGGAGTCGTTCCGAGCCGATGCCGTGGGGGCGACGCTCGATGGCCGATCGGTGACGCCTACGCTCGACCGCCTGGCACGCGAGGGGGCGTCCGCTCCTCGAGCGTACTCCCACAATGGGTTCACGATTCAGTCGCGCTACCACGCGTTCACGGGACACCTGATTGGCCCCGGGGACCCCGGGTCGCTCATCGACGACTTCAACGCCAACGGCTACGAGACGGCGTTCTTCTCTGCGCAGGACGAGAGTTTCGGGGCCGATTTCGCCGTGGGCTTCTCCCGCGCCCGCGTGCGCTACGACGCACGCGACGACAGGGAGCGGCGATTCACGCAGTTTGCCACGCCGGCGAGTCTGACCGTGTCGTGGAAGGTTCTTGAGGAACGCGTGAATGCGTTCCTCGCGCAGCGGTCTCCGGAGGCTCCGCTGTTCCTGCACCTGAACCTCCAGGACGGCCATTTTCCTTACACGAATCCCGACATCCTCCCGCTCCTGGCTCGCGACCGACTCGATCGGCAGGGGATCGCCGCCGCCAACGCGGCGAGCCTGCGCCGCATGTACCTGAACACGCTTGCCAACGTGGATGCGGCGTTGGGACGGCTGATCGATCAGGTGGCTGCCACGACCGGCCGTCGACCGGGCGTACTGGTCATCGCGGACCATGGCGAGAGCCTCTTCGACGAAGGGTTTCTCGGGCACGGGTACGCCATCAACGATGCGCAGACGCGCATCCCGTTCATCGCCTGGAACCTCCCGATGGCGATTCCAGACCCCGTGGGACAGATCGACGTGCGTCGCCTCATGCGCGAGGCGTTGACGGGCGAGGCAACGGGGCCGAGCGTGTCGACCACACCGGGCGGTCCCGTGTTCCAGTACATCGGTACACTGCAGTCACCCAAGGAGATTGGACATGCCACGCGCGAGGGCCGCACCCGGTTGACGCTGATGGCTGCCCGACGACCCAGCGAGGTCACCGCCGAAGGTCAGCGGCGTCTTCTCCACTTCTGGGAGCGGGTCGTTGGCGCCGGCAGACAGCGGCCTCAGACGGTGGACGCGCCCTGAGTAGTGCTGTCAAGCGAGGTCGGATGCGCGACGGCAATCACCTCCCGGAGTGGGGCCCACGCGAAATCACGCAGTAGGGACCGCAGGCGCCCCTCGGTTCGGTGAAGGTTGGTGTAGTGCCGGAAGGTACTCAGGCGTCCCGCCTCAAGGCGCGGCTGCTCGGCGTCGATTTCCCAGGGGTGCAGGTAGAAGACTGCGGGTGTGCTTTCCAGGCGATTGAGCCGGCCGATACCCCAACGATGCCAGGCGTAGGGCAGGAGACGAAAATATCCCCCCCCGGCTACGGCGGCGTTCAGGCGGCCGACGCGAATCGTGGCCGGAGGGGCCTCGATGATGGTGCCCGTCGATACGCGGCGGTCGTGGATGCCCCTCGGCGCGTCGGGAATGCCGTACCTGTCGTGCCGCACCGGGAAGATGCTGGCGTCGTACTGGTAGCCCTCCTCGGCCAGGACGTCGAGCGCCCACAGGGAACGCTCCGTGACACTGAAGCTCGGCGCGCGATAGCCAAGGACAGGCTGGCCCGACAGGTCCTGCAGGAGCTGCCGACTTCGCCGCACATCCTCCCGAAACTCTGCAGGCGATTGCGTGTAGACGAGCTGATGCCAGAAGCCGTGGGAGGCGACTTCGTGACCGCGACTGGTGATGTGGCGAACCACCCCGGGGTGGTGGTCGGCCACCCATCCGAGGACGAAACAGGTGACCTTCACGCCCGCCTGGTCGAAGATATCGAGCAGTCGCTCCGTGTTACGGTCCACGCGGCTCTCGAAGTGCGACCACGCCTCGCGCGGTGCGGCAGCGGCCAGTGCACTCACGTGGAAGTAATCTTCCACATCGACCGTCATGGCATTGGGACACGTCACGCCGCCAGTGTACCGTGACGCGGAGGGGATGGCCCGAGTGGTCCGACGCAGTCCGAGGCAGGGCGGATGGTACAGTACGAAGTCGGGCATGAGACCCCTGCGCATTCTCGAACTGCGGTCCGTCTGGGGCACGGGCGGCGGCCCGGAGAAGACCATCCTGCTGGGCACGGAGCGCGCGAATCGCGACCGCTACGCCATCACGGTCTGCTACATCCGCGACGAGCGGGACACGGTGTTCGGCCCCGGAGCGGCACTGGCCTCCGGGGGCATCGATTACGTGGAGATCCGCGAGCGTCATTCCTTCGATGCCGGCATCTGGCGCCGGTTGACGGCGCTGGTGGAATCGCGCGAGATCGACATCGTTCACTCGCACGACTACAAGACGGACGTGCTCGCGTGGGGACTCGGATGGCGTCACGGCCTGAAGGTGATGGCCACCGTTCACGGCTGGACGGGCCACAGCGCGCGTGAGCGCTGGGCGTACTACCCGCTCGACAAGCGTGTACTGGCCAGATTCCCGGCATTGATTGCGGTGTCGTCCCAGATTCGTCGAGAGCTGATCCGCACCGGTACGAAGCCAGCCCGCGTGCAGACGGTCCTGAACGGCATCGACCATGAAGCCTTCCGGCGGGACCGGTCGAGGCAGGCCGAGGCGCGGCGTCGTTTCGAACTGCCCGACGACGCCGTGATTATCGGCTCAGTGGGCCGGGCGGAACCGCAGAAGCGGTTCGATCTGCTCGTGCGTGCGTTCGCGGAGATCGCGCGCGAGAAGCCAGACGTCCACCTCGTCATCGCCGGGACGGGCAGTTGTGACGCCCAGTTGCGAGACCTCGTCATTGCCACCGGACTCTCTGGTCGCATCAGGCTCCTCGGGCACTGCCCGGAGGTGCCGTTGCTGCACCATGCGCTCGATCTGTTCGTACAGTCCTCCGACTACGAGGGCACGCCCAACGCAGTCCTCGAGGCGATGGCCTTCGAGACGCCCGTGGTGGCGACCGACGCCGGCGGCACGTCTGAACTGATCCGCAGTGGTGTGGACGGGTTGGTGGTGCCCGTCGGTGACGTGCTCGCGCTGTCGCGGGCGATATCGCACGCGGTCGACGACCCGACCTCGCGCGTGGCCTGGGCGGGTTCGGCACGCCACCGGGCCGAGACCGAGCTCTCGTTCGCCACGCGCATGACAAGAGTCGAGACCGTGTACGACAACCTCGCCGCCGGCCGGCCGCCCTTTGCCGGCCTCGTGCCCCTGGACGTCCCAGCGTGAAGGGACTCCTCAAGCGAGTCGCACGTGGCGCTGCCTGGCTGGCTGTCCTTCCCATCCGGGTGTCGTTCGAACTGCGCGCCCGCATTCTCGGCCGCGACCGTGCGCTTCACGGGTCGAGCCAACTGCTGGCGCTCGTCCCGGGCGTGGTCGGAACCTACCTTCGGGCCGCGTTCTATGGGGGAGCGCTCGAAGCCTTCGACCCGAGCGCATGCGTCGAGTTCGGGACGCTCCTGTCAAAGGCCGCTGCCCGGATTGGTGCCCGCACCTACATCGGTCCGGGGTGTCACCTCGGACTGGTCGACATCGGGGAGGATGTGCTGCTGGCATCTGGCGTCCAGGTGCCGAGCGGAGGACGCACCCACGGGATCGACGCGCTCGACGTGCCGATTCGCGACCAGGAAGGCGAGCTCACGCGCGTCAGGATTGGCTCCGGCACCTGGATCGGCGCAGGCGCGATCGTGATGGCCCACGTCGGCCGTGCGTGCGTCGTGGGCGCTGGTGCCGTCGTGACCAGGGAGATGCCCGATGCCGCCGTGATCGCGGGCGTACCGGCCCGCGTCGTGCGGTCGCGCGTCGAGAGCGGCGGGTTGGCGTCGTGACCGGGGAGTCTGGCGGCGGACTGGGGCGTCTCTACCGCCAGGTCATCCAGCACTCGGCCGTCTACGGCGTCGGTCAGGTGCTCACCCGTCTTGCGACGGTCGCACTGCTGCCGCTCTATACGCGGTACCTCGATCCAGCAGCTTACGGCGTTCAAGCGATCCTCGACCTGCTCGGCTCCCTGATTGCTATCGTGGTGGCCTCAGGCTTCACGTCAGCCGCGGCAAGGCTGCATTTCGAGCACGAGGGCGATGCCTGGAAAGCCAGGGTCTGGTGGACAGCGACCTGGGCCCTGCTGGCGGCGAGCGTGGCGGTGACGGTGCCCATGTGGCTGTCGCGGGGATGGATCGCCCGGCATACGCTCGGGGCGGCGACCGGAGATGGCTCGGTGTACCTGGCTCTCTTCCTGCCGGCCATCGTCTCGGGGAGCATCGAGTATCTGCTGGGCGTCTACCTTCGTGTCGAGAAGGCCTCGGTGCTCTTCGTCGCCCTGTCGTTTGGGCGACTGGTCGTCAACATAGGGCTCAACGTCTTCTTGATCGTCGGCATGGGTTTCGGCCTGTCTGGTTTGCTCCTCGGCAACCTCCTGGCATCCGTGCTTGCGGCCACCATCCAGGTCGGCGTGTTTGCGAGGCGTGTACCGCCTGTGTGGGTCGATCGGGTCCTGCTGCAGGAGATGTGGCAGTACGGCTGGCCACTGGTGGGTGCCGGCTTGCTTGCGACGTTGATGCACCAGGCCGATCGGTACATCCTGCTGCAGTTCGTCTCGCTCGAGGACGTGGGCGTCTACTCGCTGGCCTACCAGATCGGCCAGGGCCTCAATGCGCTCCTGCTGCTGCCGTTCGCGTCGATTTGGAGCGTGGTGATCTTCGAGATCGCAAAGCGCCCCGAAGCAGAAGAGGTGTATGCGGAGGTCTTCAAGTACTTCACCTACGGCCTCGCGTTCGTGTTCATGGGGGTGTCGCTGTTCGCGGTGGAGTTCCTCCGCCTACTCACGACAGAGCAGTTCTGGCGAGCGGCGCCGCTCGTGCCGGTGATCTGCTTCGGCTACCTCTTCTTCAGCCTCCACGACCACTTCCGGATTCCTGCGTTGCTCGCCCGCAAGACCGCCGTCACGCTGTGGGTCATGGCTGTCGCGACCGCACTGAACGTCGTCGCCAATGCCGTTCTCGTGCCGATGTTCGGCATCTCGGGTGCCGCCTGGGCGACGGCGCTGTCGTTTGCGGTGTTCGCCGGTGGGGGACTCCACGCGTATCGGCAGATTGCGCGCTATCCCTACGACCTGAAGAGGACTGCTGCCGCTGTTTGCGGCATGGGCGTCACCGTCCTGCTGCTCGGCAGCTACAACGGTCACACCACCAGGGTCGAGTGGCCGTACCTGCTGATGCGGGCAACGGCAGTCACGATCTGGGCGTTCGTGCTCTTCCGCGAACCGTGGCACCGGTTCAGACGGGGCATGTTCAGCGGCACCACCGGGCCGGTCGTCGTCGGCGGGTCGGGCGGAGTCGTGCCGTGAGTGCCAGGTCGGGTCGCGGGGCACGTGCACCGGTGGTCCTGCTGGCCACCGATAGTCGCGACCGGGGGGCTGGGTCCCGGTTGCTCGAGTCGCTCGTCGCCGGCCTTCCGGCGTTGGGCTTCACGCCGGCTGTCACCGTTGGCGGCGAGGGCCCCCTGGCCGAGGCACTCCTTGCGTCGGGCGTGACTCCCGCCATCGTGCCACTTCGAGTCGTTCCGTACCGCTCGTGGCCCGTGCCGTTCGCACTTGCCGTGCTTCGGCTGGCGAGGGTCATCGCAGGCAGCGGGGCCCGCCTGGTGCACGTGAACGAGCACGAGTCCTTTCCGCTGGTTGCGCGTGCGGCCCGACTTGCTGGCGTACCGGTGGTGTGTCACGTGCGCTTCGGCATCGAGGAGGCCTATGGCCGCTGGTTGTTCGCCCCGTCGCGTCTTCCAGTGAGACTCATCTTCAACAGTCACACGCTCCAGCGTGCGTGCGAAGGGGCCCTGCGCGACGTCGTGCCTCGCGAGCGGTGGCGTGTGGTGCACAACGGGATCGATTTCGAGCGGTTCGGTCTCGACGCCGATGCCCGCGGCCGACTTCGCCACGCCTGGGGGCTGGGACCAGACACCATCGTCTTTGGCAGCGCCTGCGCCATCTCGCCCCGCAAGCGCGTGGACCACTTCGTGCGGCTCGTCATGCGGCTGGTGGCGCAGGGTGCCGACGTGGTCGGCTTCCACGCGGGTCGGCCGCACTTTCCGACCGATCGCGCCATCGAGGACGCACTTCATGCCCAGGTGCGTGCATCCGGTGATGCGGACCGCTTCCGATTCCTTGGGTACGTCGAGCCGGTCGAACCCCTGTATCACGCGTGGGACGTGGTGGTGAGTACGTCGGATCGCGAGAGTTTCGGTATGACGATGCTGGAAGCCATGGCTTGCGGATGTGCGGTGCTGGGCTATCCCGCCGAGTCACTGCCCGAGGTGGTTGGCGAGGCCGGCGTCCTCGTGCCTGAAGGCGACGAGGACGCGCTGCTCGCCGGCGGAGAGCGGCTGGTTCGAGATGCGGCCTGGCGGCAGGACCTGGCATCTCGTGGTCGCCGTCGGGCGCAAGACCTGTTCGACGTGCGCCGAAGCGTCGAGCGACTGGCAGAGGAGTACCAAGCCGTGCTGCATGGAACAGGTGACCGATGAGTCTCGCCAACGAGGCGCACACGCGGCGAGCGGGCATGCGTGGGCCACGGACCGTGCTTCATGTCGCGTGGGCGCCGTTCTTCAGCGGCGCAGAACGCGCCTTCCTGCTGCTCTTGAAGGGCCTCGACCCAGCCAGGTACCGACCGTTCGTGGTGTCGGCGGTGGCTGGCGAGTTCACGGAGTTCCTCGGGGAGGCGGGGATCCCGCACGCCGTTGTCCCTCTCGTCCATACGGACTGGCGGCGAGTGGTGCCCTGGCTGCGCGGCCTCTCGCGCATGACCGGGCTGGCTCGTCGCCACGGGGTGGCGCTCGTTCACGCCAATGAACTTCCGAGCTTCCAGACGGCAGGCTACGCGGCGCGCATCCTCGGGGTGCCGGCGATCTGCCACGTGCGGTTCCCCTTCAGTGGTCCGGCCGCCCGCTGGATGCTGAAGCCTGGCTTCCGGCGCGCGGTCTTCGTATCCGACGCGCTGCGGCGCGACGTGACGGCCGGAGAGGAGAGCTTCTTCGGAGCCCGCTGTGCCGTCGTGCACGATGGGGTCGAGTTGCCGGTCCTGCCGTCGCCCGAGGAGCGGCGTCGCGGTCGGCTTGTTCTGGGCCTGTCAGAGTCCGGGCCCCTCGTGCTCATCGCCGGCCAGGTGTCCGAGGTCAAAGGAATCTGGGAGTTCATCGAGGCGGCCGCGAGACTGTGCGGGGCCGGCAGCCCCGCGCACTTCGTGGTCCTTGGCGACGACCTCAAGACCGCCGGAGCGGTCAGGCGCGATGCCGAGGCCCGGGTTCGGGCGCTCGGGATTGGCGACCGGGTGTCCTTCCTCGGATTCAGGAAGGACGCGCCGAGTCTGATCGCCCTGTTCGACGTCGTGACGGTGCCGTCGCACGTCGAACCCCTCGGCAATGCCACGCTCGAGGCGATGGCGGCCGCGCGTCCCGTCGTCGGCTCGAACGTCGGGGGCATTCCCGAGATGATCGTGGACGGCGAGACGGGACTGCTCGTACCGGCGCGCGACAGTGCGGCCCTGGCGGCGGCCATCGACACGCTCGTGAGCGACCCGGTCCTGTCCGATCGGCTCGGCGCAGCCGGGCGGGAGCGAGCGGCACTGCACTTCAGCGTGCCCGCGCACGCCGCACGGATGCAGGCCATCTACGACGAGGTGGTCACGGTCGGCGCGGCCTGATCATCCTTGAGCCAGAGCACGTTGCAGTAGGACAGGCGGTTGGCGATGTACTCCTGCTCGTAGAAGCCGGCCAGCCGGTAGGCCTGGCTCTGCATGAACGACAGCAGGTCGACCAGGGACGGTTGGCCTTCGTACATCGGCACGAACATGGCTTCGGCCGACACGGCGCGTATGTCCCCGCGCGCGAGCAGGGAGGCGGCGCCCCTGAGGACGTGCAGATCGAATCCCTGCGTGTCGATCTTCAGCCAGTCGACGCGAGCAATCGCATGATCCGCACAGTACCGGTCGAGCGTGGTCACGGCCACGTCGACCTTCGTCGAGTCGGGGCTGAACGTGGGCCGGAGAAGTGAGTCGTTCACGCTCCAGTCCCCGCACACGGTGAACGGGAGGGTACCGATCGTGTCGCCGACGGCCAGGTTCTCGAGGCGGATGCGGCTCGCCCCGCTCAAGCGTCGTGACAGGCTGGCGAACGTGCGCGGTGACGGTTCGAACGAGACGATGGTCGCGTCCGGGAAGACGCGCCTCATCTCCTCGATCGTCTGCCCTTCGTTCGCACCCACGTCGAAGAGGACGGGATGCGCGACTGTTCCGAGGTGGATCGCGACGTCCCGTGCCAGATCGACGGCCGTGACGGTGGACCGGTCGCCGAGGCTCCGGACCGAGTAGCCCATTCGAAACAGCGTGTCGCGGACCAGGGTCTTGGCGTTGCTCATCGTCGTTCGTTCCCGTGCCTCATCGCAGGCACGACTCCAGGTATGCGTAGTCGCCGGCGAACCGATCGGCTTCCTGCTCGTCCCAGTACCGCATGGTGTTGAGGTGGCAGACCTTCACGGAGAGGTCGCGCGTCCAGGGCTCTCCCCGGCGCGCCGCCTCCGCGCGCAGTGCATCGCCGATGATGGACGTGGCGATCTGACAGGTCATGTTCTGCATCACCCAGTCCCGCGGCCTGAAGGAGTCGGCCCTGGCGAGCATGTCCAGGATCACGTCGGGCAAGGTGTCCTCATCGGCATAACAGCCGGTGGCCTCGTTCACGTAGGGATAGCGGTACCCGTAATTGAAACCTTCCCTGAGGATGCAGGGCACCTGCGCGAACATGCCCTCGATGATCGCGCGGTTGACACCTTCGCGCCGCGACCAGATGACGTTGACCCGAGCGCGGTTGTACTGCTCGTTGACGGCCTCCGCCGGCAGGTTCTCCAGGAACTCGATCTGGCCGTCCACGCGATGGTGCCGCGCTTGGGCCAGGATGTCGGCCCGGGTCGTCTGGTAGGGATACCCGACCAGGAGGACCGATGGACGGTGCCCGCGCTTGGCGAGCCTGGCCAGGGCGGCGAAGAATCGATGGTGGCGCTTGAAGGGCGCCCAACTGGCCACCATGATCAGGTCAACGTCCTTCCGGACCTGCGGCAATGGCCGCATCACCCGGTGGTCGACCCACCAGTTGGCCGCGATCGGGATGGGTACCAGGTTCGTCCGCTGCGTCGTGAGGAAAGCCGCGTCGCGCGGTTCGAGAGCCTGGACCAGCACCTGGAAAGGCAGGCTGGTGTAACAGAGGATATCGAGGTCGCAGTATCCGCTCCAGCTCGGTTCCAGCACGAGGCGGTAACGGTCCGACACTCGTGCCAGGTCGTAGAAGCGCGCGAACAGGGGGAACGCGAAGTTGTAGTCGATGAGGAGTACGCCCTTCTCCGGCCCTTCCGCGGCCTTGAGTACGAGGGCTCGTGAGCGCAGAATCTGGGAGGGACTGTCGAAGAGCGCGGCGACACCCTGGTCCCTCCGGTAGCTCGTGATGTGGGTTCGGTACGCGTCGCGCAGGCGGCGGGTTCGACCTGAGGCCGGAGCATCCTGGGGGGCGTAGAGCACCCGCTCGACGAGACGGTCGAACGCAGGAGCGTAGTTGCCGCGGTGGACTCGCGTCAGGTAGCGCAGGGCCGCCCCCGTGTGACCCCGCATCCAGTGAGTCCACGCCACGACGAGGCTTGTCAGGGCGAAGGCGCGCCGCGACAGCCACGAGTCCATCTGGACGTACTCCGACGCACGAAGCCTCCACATCCGCAACCGCATGGAGGGCTCTGTCGACCGGGTGGCGCTGGGAAGGACGTGACGGGCTCCGGTCACGCGGCAACCTGCCAGCAGTGGATGATCGGCTTGAATTCGACGCCATCACGCCAACCAGGCGACTGAATCACGTAGAGCCTGCGCTCATCCGGGGCGTAGACGGGTGCGCCGTAGGCCCACGCCCGACCGCCCACGGGCCCACTCGGAGCCTGCTTGGGGTGACGCACCACCTGAATGTCCTGCTGGTACTGCCGCTCGCGGGCCCCGCGAATCAGGTCGTCGAGACCGAGCAGGAAGAATGCGGGGTGGTAGAACTCGGCGCCGATGCGCGTCCGTTCCCCGTGATCGAACGTGTCGGGCACCGCTTCGCCGAACCGCCGGTCCCCCGGCCGCCAGTCAGCCGGCACGAAGCCAGACGTCGTGTACCAGGTGCGCCCCGACAGGGTACCGCCCGTGAAGACCATCCCCTGCCTCGAGGGAGTCTCGACCCAGACGGCCCCGTGCGTCACATCGAGGTGGGTCCACCAGCCGGTGCCTTCCGAGGGATTGACGGTGGTTCCTCCGGCACCCTCGGCCGGAAAAGGGCCTCTGATTCCCAGCAGCGCGTAGTCGGGCGGGCGCTTGGCGCGCGCTCGATAGGCATAGCGGTGCCGGGCATCAGGAGCACCGGGCGAACCGCCCCCGTAGCGGAGCACGTTGACGTAGGACAGCACCTGACGGTCACGGTTCCAAGGATACCCGGTGCCGGCCACCATGGGCCTCGTCGCGTCGGTCGGTTCGTCGATGGCAACGACCGCGGGGCCGAAATCGTGAGGACCCAGGATGGAATGGAAGTGGGCCCCGCCCATCCCGAGCCGCCGGTTGCCGACGTGGGGGCGCATCGCGGCCGGCAGTTCGATGATCATGCCCTTGGCCGTGTGGTTGCTGATCGTGTCGGTGAGGTCCCACGGGCCGAAGGCCTCGGCAGAGGCCAGTGTGGCCGGACTTCCGGTGGGGTTGGACAGGCGAGCGTATCCAAGACAGGGCGATCCGCCCGCCTGATTCTGCCCGACCTCGCCGATGCTCCACCAGAGCACCTGACGCTGCTCGTCCCAAAGGAGCCCGTACGTGCGCACTTCGTTGCCGCCCCTGGGCCAGTTGCGCGAGAACTTGAGGCTGCTGCCGGGGCCGTACACGCTCCCCGTCGGACCTGCCCAGAAATCGCGAGTCTCGGCAATTGGCGCTTCCTCGGCGACGCGTGCGAGGCGAGCAGGCAGGGCAATCTCGATGACTTGATTCATCGCATGCCCGTGTCCGACGATGAAGAAGCGGCGCTCGCCGGCAACCACGCGGGATGCGAGGGGTGCCGACCCGAGGAAGTAGTACGAGTAGGCGGTGTTGGCCCCCTGGTTGCCGCTCAGCGCCGGATGGGGGTGAAACGCGTGCGGGGGACATCGGAAGCAACCGAGATACTCGAAGTCAGCAGCGCTGAGCGCAGACCGCGACCGGCCATCCACCTGCACCTCATGCCGGGGCAGGGGCGACGAGAGCGCCAGACCGGCCGCACCGAGAGCGTGGAAGAACTCCCGCCTTGAAGAACCTGGACGTTCAATGGACATGTGCCGGCCACTCCACCGGTGGCGCAACGAGTATCGTCGTGCAGGCGCCGCGGACCGACCGGCCTGCGGTAGCGTATCCCGGACCTCGCTTCCTGTCAGTCTGCAACCTGCCAGCAATGAATCAGCGGCTTGTACTCCGTGCCTTCGCGCCACCCTGGTGCCTGAATGACGAACAGCCGACGACTCTCCCGATCATAGACAGGTGCACCGAAGGGCCAGGCCCTCCCGCCCTCACGCGTCGAGTCTGGCGCCTGCTTGGCGTGCCGCACGATGGCCACATCCTGCTGGTAGTGTCCATAGCCTCGCGTCGCTCCGGTGACAAGGTCGTCGAGGCTCAGGAGGTAGAACGCCGGGTGATAGAACTCGCTGCCGATTCGCAGGCGCTCTCCGAGGTCGAACATGGCTGGCACCGCTTCGCCAAACCTCGGGTCTCCCGGGCGCCAGTCATGCGGTACGTAGCCGGACGTCGTATACCACGTTCGCCCCGAGGAGACGCCCCCGGTGAATACCATTCCCTGGCGTGTTCCGGTGTCGACGAAGACGGCCCCGTGCGTCACGTCGGTGTGGGTCCACCAGCCGACGCCGTTCTGAGGATTCACGGTCGTGCCGCCCGCTCCTGCCGCGGGAAACGGTTCGTTGATGCCGAGCAGCGAATAGTCAGGGGGACGCCGCGCGCGACGCAGGTACTCGTATGATCCGTGGCTATCGATGCCCCCGGGCGCGCCATTCCCGTATCGGAGCACGTTCACGTGGTCCAACACGCGACGGTTGGCATTCCAGGGATAGCCACCGGACGGGCTCATTGGGACCGACGAATCGGTTGGTTCGTCCACGCCGATCACGGCGGGGCCGAAGTCGTGTGGTCCGAGGATCGAATGGAAGTGGGCCCCTCCCATCCCGAGGCGCCGGTTGCCGACGAGCGGTCGCAAGGCAGCCGGCAACTCGACAATCATGCCTTTGGCGGTGTGGTTCGAAATGGTGGGCGCCAGATCCCAGGGGCCGTAGGCCGTGGCAGACGCCGGCGTCGTCGGACTCCCCGTTGGTGTAGTGAGCTTGGCGTAGCCGAGGACCGGCGAACCGGTGGCCTGGGTCTGGAAGACCTCGCCAATGGCCCACCACAGGACCTGCCGCTCCTCGTCCCACAGAAGTCCGGTCGTTTTGACCTCGCCACCCCCTTTGGGCCAGTTTCGCGAGAACTTTCGCACCGAGTTCGGGCCGTACACGCCTCCCCCCGGACCGTTCCAGTAGTCGCGTGTTTCGGCAATCGGTGCCGTCGCCGGGTCCTGTCCCAGGGAAGAAGGCAGGGCGATTTCAATCACCTGATTGCCGCTGTTGCCATGACCGACGATGAAGAAGCGGCGCTCGCCATTGACGACCCGGCTTGCCAGTGGAGCCGACCCGAGGGAGTAGTACGAGTAGGCAGTGTTGGCGGCCTGGTCGCCACCGAGCGCATTCGATGGCCAGAACGCGAATGGCGGGCAACGGAAGCACCCAAGGTAGGTGAAGTCGGATGCGGTCAACGGCCGTTTGCTAGTTCTCAGGAACTGTGGGGGCGAGGGCTGGCCTGCCGCACCGGCGGGCGACGACTGAAGCAGGGAGGCAGCGGCGGCGCCCGTCAGGGAGGCGAGGAACCGTCGACGTGCGGGATCGTTGGGGCCGAACATGAGAAGCGAACCTCCGGCGCTGCTCCGCAGCGCGTCCAAGCAAAGTATCCCGTTGACGGCCACTCAAGGCCGCCCGGCTGGCCGACAGAACGCCACCAGCCGAATACAGCTATGCAAAACATGCGCCTTGCTTGGTGACCTTGAATCGCAAGGTATGCTCTCTGGTCATCGATGATTGGACTCGCGAAGTCGGTTCGTCAAGACGCAAGGTTGACGTACCGCAAAGGGGAGATCATCGACCGCGGGACACCAGGGCGCGATAGAGATCGCGATACCGGGCCGTCATTCGGTCGCTCGAGAACGCCGTGCACACCCGTTCGCGTCCCTGGTCGCCCAGCCGTGCGCGGAGTTCCGCGGAGTCGATCAGCGCCAGTACCGCCTCGGCGAGGGCGGTCTGGTCCCGCGAGGGGACGAGGATCCCGCCGCCATGGCTCAGTACTTCCGGGGTGCCCCCCACCGCCGTGGCTACCACAGGAACGCCCACCGCCATGGCTTCCAGAATGGTGAGCGAAATGCCCTCAGAAATCGAACTGTTGACGTAGAGGTCGAGTCCGGCCAGCAGCGTGCGCACGTCCTCGCGAAAGCCGAGGAAGCGCACCCGTTCGTCGAGGCCGAGGTCGTGCCGCAGCGTGATCAATGCCTCACGCTCGTGGCCATCGCCAAGGACCAACAGAGTGGCATTCCGCTGGTCCGCCACCGCTCGGAAGGCGTGCAAGAGGGTGCGCAGGTCCTTCACCGGGTCCAGACGTGCTGCCGTGCCGATTGCCAGGACGTCCGGCGGCACGCCCAACTCGCGGCGCGCATGCTCCCTCAGCTCAACAGACGGGCTGGGGCCCGGTGTGATTCCGTTTTGAATCACCTCGATTCGATCTCCCGGCAGTCCCTCGTCCTGCATGAACTGCTTGACATCAGCCGAGACGGCGCAGAAGGCCACGCCGGGCGTCAGCCCCAGTAGGGTGTTGGCCAGCCGGCGCCTTGGTGACGGCGGGGCGTCGGAGAGTCGGCCGTGTTCGGTGAAGACCACACGCGACCCGCCCGGCCCGAGGCTAGCCAGTGCCCCGTACACGAACGGCGTGTACTGGTGACAGTGAAGGACGTCGGCGCGCTCGTCACGGGCGAGTCGCCAAAGCCGCCGAGCCAGGCCCGGACGGAACCCGGGCCGACGTCCCAGGAGATGGACGGTGATGCCCTCTCGTGACAGTTCGTCACCCCACACTCCAAGGTGGTCCAGGCAGGCGACCAGTGCCGTGCCGTGGCCGGACATCGCCCTCACCAGGTCGACCACGAGTCGCTCCGCTCCACCTGGGTCGAGCCCCAACGTGACGTGCATCACCCTCATCGGGACGGCTCCGGTTGCCAGGTCACCTGCCTGCCACTTGTCGGTGGCAGGCCAGAATGGCCGCGGCCGTGTGACACCATGTGAATCCGTCGAGGACCCGCTGGCGACCCGCACGCCCGAGCCTGTGGCGCTCGGACTCGTCGGCGATCAATCGCCGGAGTATGTCGCAGAGTTCCCGAGGGTCCGTCCCCGTGACGAGATACCCGGTGGTGCCGTCGTCGACCGCTTCGGACACGCCACCGGTTCGACCGCCAACGGTGGGTTTACCCGCGGCCGCGGCCTCCAGGAAGACGATGCCGAATCCCTCGAAGTCGCCGTCGTCCACGCGATTGGGCAACACGAAGACGTCACAGGCAGCGAAGTGGGCCGGTAGGTCCGCACCGTCGATGGTACCGAGGAAGGTGACCCGATCCATGAGACTGAGTCGTGCCACGTGTGCCTCGAGTTCGCCCCGTGTCGCGCCGTCGCCGACGACGACATAACGCCATGGTGGGGAATCCACGGGGAGCTTCGCGAGCGCCTCGAGGACGAGATCGTGTCCTTTGCGTCGCTGGAGACGACCGACGCTCATGAGGACCACCTCGCCCCTCGGGGCGAGTCGCCGGCGCAGGGCGGTCACGTCGAGAGCGGGCGTGAATACGTCGGGGTCCACGGCGGGATGTGCCACGACCGTGGCGCATCGGAACGAGCCGAATCGGCGGAGTTCGTCAGCGGTATTGTGACTGTTGACGAGAATGGCGGCGGCCCGAGAGAACACGAGTCGGGCCAGCAGCTCCAGTTCTCGCGAGGAGCGGTAGTAGGCCAGTTCCTCTCCGTGCACCCAGACCACGACCGGCGTTCCACTCCACACGCTGCTCAATGTCGCGGCGACACCCTCGGGCACCGCCCGGCCGACGTGAACGACAGCCGCGGTCCGCCGCACAGCCCTCCGAATGTGCCAGGCCCGGCGCAGGTAGTAGCTCAATCCGTCACCACTCAAGAGACTCCATGAGCGAGGCACCGGTGAGAGCGGCCGTACCGCGAAGGGCCAGGAGTCGGCCTCGGAGGCCGGTGCGCTGGTCAGGACCGTGACGTCGACGTCGTGGACCCGCGCGTAGGCCTGGGCGAACAGCGTAGCCGAGCCCCCCACCAGCGGGGGAAAGACTTCGGTGACCAGTACAATGGGTCGGGGGGGGAGGGTACTCATCACGCAGGGCGCAGCGGCGAGGCCGCTGCAGTTTCCGCACCGGCGACCCGATGACTATCGAGGAATGGCAACGGACTACCTGAAACGCGGAACCAGCGGCTGGAGCCGATTAGTCGGAACCCGGCGGTCGCTGGCCGCGGTCGTCTTGGCCGCCGTCGTGGTGCGATGCGTGCTGCTCATCGCAACTGGCGAGGCATCTCCGCGCATCGTTGACGAGAGACACTACCACGAACTGGCTACCAGCCTCGTCGAGGGGCGCGGCTTCGCATGGGGGAGCGGGGTGCCGACGTCCATCCGTCCCCCGCTGTACCCCGCATTCATCGCGGTCTTGTGGGGGCTCTGGGGAGAGCCGAGCCTGCTCCTCGTGCGTGTGGCGCAGTCCGCCCTGTCGGTGGGGCTGGTTGTGCTGACGTGGATGCTGGGTCGGCGGCTGTTCGACGATCGCGTCGGCGTGGCCGCGGCCGCCGTATTGGCGCTGTACCCCCCCTTCCTGATGGCCAACCTGACCCTCCTCAGCGAGGTCCTGTTCATGGTCCTGCTGACGTCCGCCATGCTGCTGGCGGCCGGGCGCGAACGGAAGGTGGAGCCGTTGCGGGCGGGAATGGCGGGAATGCTGTTCGGACTGGCCAGCCTGACCCGAAGCGTCGTCTGGATGTTTCCGCCCGTGCTCGCGCTCCTGCTGGTCGTCGTGCCGGGGACGACGCCACTGCGCCGTCGCGCGCTGGCGGCTGTCCTGCTCCTGGCGGGCCACGTCGTCGTTCTTGCGCCCTGGGCCATCCGCAACACCCGTGTCCAGGGGGTACCGGTGGTCGTCGACACCATGGCCGGGTTCAACCTCTGGATGGCCAACTCGGACGCGACACCGGCCGATCGGATGTGGGCGGCCGTGGATCAGGGCGGAGCCGAGGCGTTTGCCGAGGCCTTCACCGTCGAGTATGGCACCGGTCCGAGGACCGAGGGGGAGAAGGACCGATGGGGTCGAAGCAAGGCGATGGCCTACATGCTCGCGAACCCGGCGATTACCGTGCGCCGGGCGTTGATCAAGATCGCGGACCTGTGGGGGCTCGATCGTGAATTCGCCGCCGGGGTCTCGCGGGGCTATTACACGATGCCCGCTGCACTGGCGCTCACGATCACCGTGGCCATGGTGATCTCCTTCCCGATCGTGGCACTTCTGGCCGCCGTCGGCCTGACACTCGTGCCCTGGCGGCCGACCGTCGATCATTGGGCCGTCCTGCTCCTGATTGCCTACACCGCGGCGATGCACGCGGTCGTGTTCGGGCACCCACGCTACAGGCTCCCGCTGATGCCATTCCTGGTCGTCTACGCGTCGGCAGCGCTCCTGGCTCCGCGCCAGGCGTGGCAGCCTCGCGTGTGGCGAGTGGCGACGTGCGCGCTGCTCGCAGCTGGGCTCGCCGGCATCTGGGCGCGCGAGCTCTTCGTCCGCGACGTCCACCGGGTGCTGGCCTGGTTCGGTACCCTGGCCCTGTGAGCCACGCGCGACCATGCTGAGGCTGCTGCTGGTCTTTGTCGCGATTGGGGTCGGTGTCCTGTACTCGCTGCGGGGCCCCTTCCAGATGTTGCTGTTCTACATCTGGTACGCCTACTTCCGGCCCGATATGTGGGTATGGGACGGCGGCCTCGTGGCGGACCTCAATCTCTCCTTCGTCATCGGCGTGTTCCTGCTGGTGTTCACGCTGATGACGAGGTTGGGTGCTCTGCGTATCACGTCCGGCTGGGTGCTGCTGGCGGTGTTCCTCGCGCATTGCACTCTGTCAACCGCGGTGTCGCCCTACGATCAACTCGGACTCGCGTCGCTGCAGCAGTTCGGCAAGGCTGCGGTCATCACGTTGCTCATACCGATGATCGTCGACGACGCCGCGAAGCTCCGCCTGCTGCTGGCGACGATGGCGCTGTCGCTGGGTTTCGAGGCGGCCAAGCAGGGCTGGGTGCAACTGGTGACCAACCCCGGGGCCATCAACACGAACTCGGTGCCGTTCCTCGGCGACAACAACCACGTCGCGGTCGGCATGCTCATGCTCGTGCCGGTGCTGGGGGCGCTGGCCGCAACGGCGACTGCCACCTGGGAGAAGCAGATGCACCGGTTCCTCGCCGTAGGGGTGCTCTATCGGGCACTGGCTACCTATTCGCGCGGGGGATTCTTGAGCGCAGTCGTGATGGCCGGCATCGGCCTGGTACGGTCAAAGCACCGTGTCCGGACGCTGCTGGCCATGGTCGTGGTGTCGGGGCTGATCCTGCCGTTGATGCCTCAGCACTTCTGGGATCGGATGGAGACCATCCTCACACCTGGGGAGATTCAGCGTGATGCCGAAGTCGTCGAGGACTCGTCGGCCAGGGGCCGCCTGCATTTCTGGGCGGTCGCCGTCCAGATGGCGGCGACAGCGCCCATCACCGGCGTTGGACACGGCAACTACATGGTGGCGTACGACGACTACGATTCCTCGAACGGCCAGTACGGTTTCCGGCGGGCGGTGCACAGTTCGTGGTTCGGGACACTCGGTGAACTCGGCTACGTGGGACTGGTTCTCTATCTCGCGATCATCCTGAATACGCTGTGGACGGCCCGCGCCACTCGGCTGGCCACACGAGGCAGTCCGGAGCACACGGCGCTGCACCAGTTCGCGATCATGCTGGAGACATCGATGGCAGTGTTCTGCGTCGGCGGGACGTTCGTCACGATGCAATACAACGAGATGGTCTGGCACTTCATCGGCATCGGCATGGTCCTCCAGGTGCTCCGACGGCAGGTCGAGGTGCCGATGGCGGTGTCCGCGGCGTCGGTCGGTGCCACGCCCGACAGGGGGGCGTCGCTCGGGTGGCAGGAGCCGGCTGGCTATCGTCGAGGGGAGCTCTAGGTGCCCGGTCTGTTCGGCAGGATCGAAGCAGGTCCGGTGTCACCGCTGGTGCCGGACCGGATGGCCGACGCATTGACTCGTGGACGCCTGCGAGTGCAGGCCACGGTCGAATCGGACGGCCTCGGGCTCCATGGCGGAGCGGTCGGCCTCGACGGTGCGGTCGTCCAGGTCGAGACGGGCGATGGTGGCGTGCGGGCGGTCTCCATCGGGCGACCGGTCCTCGACGACGTGACGGGCAGCCATGCCGTTCGGCGCGTGGTCGAGGCCATCGAGCAGGGCCAGACCGCCCCCTTCGACCGACTCGAAGGGGACTTCTCCCTTCTCGTCATCGACGAGCGGACCGCCTCCATCCATCTGGTCAGTGATCCGCTGGGGGCCTATCCGCTGTATTGCCACCAGGGCGACCGAACATTCACGTTCGGCGCCAGCGTGGCCGCGGTGCTCGCGGCCGACCGACGTGTGCCGCACCTCGACGAACAGGCGTTTGCCGATTACGTGCACTACGGCTTTCCCTTCGGCACGCGTACGCTGGCCGACGGCGTCTGGCTCTTGGCGCCTGGCACGGTGCTCAGGTACGAATGCCGCTCCGGCACGACGACGCAGCATGCCTACTTCAAGGCTGCCGACCTGTTCGGTGGCCCCACGGGCAGCCGTGCCGACTACGAAGTGGCGGTCGTCTCGGCATTCGGCGACGCCGTTGGGCGAGCCACCGATGGCGCAGCAGACGTCGGCCTCGCGCTGTCGGGTGGTCTCGACACGCGATGCGTGCTGGCGGCGCTCGCGCCCCTTGGCCTGCGGCTGCACACGTATACGCTGGGTCAGCGGGGCTGTGCCGACGAGGCGATTGGCGCGCGACTGGCGGCGATGGAAGGGACGGCGCAGCGGTTCTTCGAGCTCGACGAGTCTTATCTGCGCGACTTCCTCGGGAATCTCGGTGAGATGGTCAGGCTCACCGACGGCCTGTACATGACGCATGGCCTCACCGAGCTGCTGGCCCATGCCTTCCTCCAGGACGTGCCCTTCACGGTGCTCCTGCGAGGACACGGTGGCGAGCTGGCCAAGCTGTCGCTCGCCTGGCCGTTCCACACCGACGCTCGCATCCACACCATGGGGCAGCTGGCGGACTTCAAGCGCTACTTCTACAAGCGTGTCGGGTACCTTTCAGACACGGCGACGCTCGGACGGGTCTTGTCTCGGCCGTACGCGGCCTCCCTCGAGGACGCCGCAGCGCGTTCACTCGACGCGGCACTGAAGGACGTCGACCTCTCGCCGGCGGACGCCTGCGCGTATCTCTATCTCACCGAACACCATCGTCGGTACACCGTCGCGTCGCTCGAGGTATTCCGCGCCCTGTTCGACGTGAGGCTGCCCTTCGTCGATCTGTCGTTCTTGCGGACGCTGCTGGCTGGCGATGTACGGTGGCGTGACGACACGTCGTTGCACAGACGCATCGTGGCGGGGCATCGGCCGAGCCTCATGCGTGTGAGGAACTCGAACACGGGTGCACCGCTGTGGGCGGGGCCGATCCTCGAGGCGGCGTTCGACAAGGCCAACTCGGTGTTGAAGCGGCTCGACGTGACCGGCTACCGGCATTACCACGCCTTCGATGCCTGGATGCGTCACAACCTGATCGAGAGCGTCGAGCAGGTGTTGCTGAGCGACCAGACGCTCGATCGTGGCCTGCTGGACCGCGACGGCGTGCGAGGCGTGATCGCGGACATGCGCGAGGGGCGCGCCGACCACGCCTATCTCCTCCAGGTGCTGCTCATCGTCGAGACATGGCAGCGGCAGACGGGAGACCTGCCCGCATGACCGCCGACGGCACCAGGAACACCGGCAGGGATCGGCATCCTTCGGTTGCCGTGGTGATTCCCGTTCGGAACAATCGCGACGGCGTGCGACGGTGCATTCGGGCACTGCGGGCAGCGGCGTACGCGGGGCCTGTCGCCGTGACTGTGGTGGACAACGGCTCCGTTGACGGATCGGGCGAGGTCGCCGACTCGATGGGGGCCCGCGTCGTGCACGTCCCCGATGGTGGTGCGGCAGCGGCCCGCAATGCGGGCGCGGCGGCATCGGAAGGTGAGGTGCTCGCATTCGTCGATGCCGACCAGCGAGTGGCGGCAGATTGGCTGGCTCGCGGCGTGGAGACATTGTTGGCGCATCCGCTCTCTGTCGTGGGGGCGTCGCAGTTGCCGCCTGAGGAGCCAACTTGGGTGCAGGCGACCTACGACGGGCTCCGATCACGGCCGGCGGGTGTCGAATCCGTCGAGTGGCTGGCAGCCGGCGGCCTGTTGGTGCGACGCGATACGTTCGAGAGGGTGGGTGGCTTCGACGTGACGCTGGAGACCTGCGAAGACGTCGACTTCTGCCGTCGCGTCAGGGCGCTTGACGGGGTCGTCCTGAACGACGGGCGCCTCCGTGTGGTCCACGACGGCGACCCCCCGACGCTGGCCGCACTCTTCCGGGGAGAGCTCTGGCGTGGCAAGGACAATCTGCGGTTCGCGATGGCGCACAGGCCGTCCTTGCGGGAGTTGCCGAGTGTGCTCATGCCCGTGATGAACCTCGTGGCGCTGGGTGGGATCCTGGCGGGTGCCGTCGCGTGGCCGCGGGGCGGCGCGTGGCTGGTCGCGGGTGGCATGGCTGTACTGGCCGGGACCGCGACACTGCGCGCGGTGGTGATGGCCCGCCGACTCCGGGGGCGCGGCGCGGTCGCGGCTGGTGCGATCCTGCCGGTTGCCGCGACGTACGAGATGGCTCGGGCCCTCGCTATCGTGTTCGGGGCGTCGCACCAGACGCGACGCCGCTGAGCGGCACCAGGTGTCAAGGGCCGTCAACGGCCGGCAGGGCGCGCCACGAGATTCTCCCGCCCGGCACCGACGTCGAGGGACTCGGTGATCGAGTATCCACAGGCAGTGAGGTACCGCGTCAGATCGTCAAGGTTCCAGCCCATGCGGCCCGCCACGTCGGCGTGGTACTCGAAGACGACAATCGGCGGATGTGCGCCGGTCATGCACTCGCGGAAGCCCCGCAGTGCCGCGTACTCCGCTCCTTCGATGTCGAGCTTCACGACGTCCACCACGAGTCCGAGTGACGAGACGAGCGAGTCGAGCCGAACCGCCGGGACCTGCAGAATCTCTCCGGTGAAGTCGTGAGGGGGACTCATCGATGACGATCCGCTGTCGGTGCCGAGGCCCAGGTGGAACGGCACATGCCCGTCGACGTCGGCCACTGCTGACTCGACGACGTCGACGTTGCGCGCGCCGTTGAGAGCCAGGTTGCGTTTCAAGCGTGGCAGTGTCGTTGGTGACACTTCGACGGCAACCACGCGGCCGCCCGGCGAGACCAGGGCCGATGCGAGCACGCTGACCTCGCCGATGTTGGCGCCGACATCGATGACCGTCATGCCGGGGCGCAGCGTGCGCTCCAGGAAATCGGCGAGGGCAGGTTCATGGGCACCTCGGTAGTAGACCGCCTGCCCCATTGGGTTCGCAAGGTCGACCTCGAGCCTGAGGCCGCGCCGAAACGACACGACCCGAACCGATGGGTGCGGCACGAGGTCACGCTCGAGGCTGAGCTGAATCCAGCGAGCGCGTTCGGGAACCGGGCCTCCGTGCAGGATGTACTGGCGAAGCAGTGGTCGGACGATTGGCGCGAACGCCCGCGACACGCGTACTACGAGCAAGCCGATCATCGCCATCCTGCCGCAGTGGTGTTCGACCCAGGCTTCAAGGATTGACCGTGAAGAGGGCGTTGAACTGCTCTACAGACACGTCGGAGAGGCTGCGCAGCTGCCTCAGGCTGCCGACCTCGATCTGGAACATCTTGTAGCCCAGCTGAGAAATCTGACGTTCGATTACCGCCACGCTGCTGCCGAATCTCTGCAGGTAGCTAGGAGTGATCTCCACAACGAGGTCTGGTCGCCATCGCTTCAGGGTACCGGCGAGACCCTCAAGGACCGCCGCCTCGGCCCCCTCCACATCGACCTTGATGAAGTCCACCCGCTCCATGGAGGCAAGCATGGCGTCTCCGGTTCGCACGACCACTGGTATCGACTCGGTGCTGCCGTCGAGCGGCGCCAGTGAGGAGACACCGAGGTGATGCGATGGGCCGAGGTTGAGCGTAGCTTCAGTCGTTGTGTTCGACAGCGCCACGTTGACGAGGTCGACGTTCGAGAACCGGTTCAGCCTAACGTTGGACCGAAGTCTCTCGGAGACCTGTGGGAACGGCTCAAAACTCACGACATGCCCCCGCGTGCCCGTGAGGACAGCAGCGAGACATGTGAAGTATCCCGCGTTGGCGCCGACATCAACCACTGTGTCGCCTGCAGAGATTCGGTCGACAAATACGGTTGTGGTAGGCCCCTCGTACTCGCCAGTTGCGTAGACATGCCGACCCAGCCACTCCGACACGTCGAGAGCCATGGAGAAGCCATGTCGAGTCCGAAATACCCGCTCGACGGGATGGCCCACGAACGCTCGCTCGGCTGCGCGAAGACTGGGACCCATCAAGCGCCACCTCACGCCCTCGACTGGACAATAGCGAACGGTGGTTGACAGGAGGTCTGCGAACGCTGTTCCCAGGAATGAACTCATCGACTGCTCCATAGGCGCGAAACCGAACTGCGGTGATTCAACTCAGAGTCCAAGCGCCTAGCGTGACCAACCCGATCACTGCTAAACAGGCAAACGTCACTACGGTGCGCTTCATGGCCAGGGCCTTCTGGGGGACAAACGGCGACTTGGTCGGCCAACTAGGCGTTCTCGCCAGACGTGGCAGGATGCCGCACTGAGATTGACGACAGGCTCCGCTCGTCAGAAGGATGGCCACGGGCCTCGCAAGAACGCGTCTTGGATCGTTCGTCAGTGTCGTGACCACGTACGCGAAGAACCATGCGGCTCGTGAACAGAACTGCTCGCGCATGCCCTCATCGGCGTATCGCGACGAAGCCCACAGCACGTCCGCCTTCCGCATGTCCTGTGCCGCCCAGGTCTCGGTCGGGTACTCCAGCCTCTCGGGTTCGTCGAGATACGGGCGCTCGTGTTCGACCATCCACCGCGCGTAGTGGAGCAGGCTGGCGCACCCGTACTCGTACATCGAATCGATCTGGCCCAGTTCCTCCTTCGCCGCCAGGTACTTCACCAGCGTCTGCAGGAACATGGTGTAGAACCATCGGTTCTCGGCATCGCGCAGATCGAGGGCGGCGATGTCGTCCTCGGGGTGGATGACGCGCCGGATCAGTTCCTCCGCCTTGTCGAGAAAGCGGCGTTGTCCCGAGAGACGGTAGCCGTCCAGCAGCGCATTGACGGAGTTGGCCGGTCCGCGTCCGGGCCCGTGGTAGTCGGGTGAACGGGAGCACGACGCCAGCCCCGTGGGGCCACGGCTGAGCCAACGAAAGATCGTCTTCGACCCATCGTCGATGTCGATGACGAACTGCGCCAGTTCCAGGCACGCCTCTCGTGAGCGCGGGGAGCCGGTGAGGAAGTAGTGCAACAGCAGCCCCGACGTGTAGTTGTGCTCGCTCGCCGGACCGCCACTGGGCGCGCCCTCGGCCCGCGGATACGTGCGGTGCGTGGCCTTGCCTGCGTCCAGATAGTGCGCCGTGTGCCAGAACAGGCCGTGGTTGTAGGCCGACTTGTCGCCATCGGTGTGGTAGATGTCGATGTCGGCCACGTGCCGTGCGAGGTCGTCACACAGTTCCATCCACGTCGGCGTGCCGCTGCGCAGGAAGTGCAGCGCGAGCCCGAGCACCGGGTCGTACTGGTTGTTGCAGTGCGACACGAGTGGAGTTGGGCCATCGTGGAATGCCGCTTCGTGGTCGCCGTACACGTCGCCGAAGTGTCGCCAGCCGTACTCGTCGATCCGCTCACGCTTGGCCAGCCAGCAGTGGGGCCCGT
>VFQN01002406.1_pt1 | contig 28931 bp, 31 predicted proteins | sample 3512371 | NCBI WGS metagenome assembly VFQN01 (sample SAMN10412370, study PRJNA504923) | tailings metagenome | isolation source: Replicate 2 from Balatoc abandoned mine | place: Philippines: Itogon, Benguet | collected 2017-08-28
TGTTTTCCCTCTACGCCTCGTCGGTCGATGCGGTGGCCGTTCTCGGCGGGTTCAACGAGCACTATTTTTTCTGGCCGGGCTTCAGCGAACGACTGGAGCGGCCGCTCAGCAACTTCCTCGACGTCAATCCCTTCGTGGCCGACGAGAATTTCGGTGACGCGGCGATCGGCTGGGTGATGGGCCGGATCGCCGGCACGCTCGCGCTGAATCCGATCCTCGGCCATTCCCATGCCGCCTATATGGTGGTGCGGGGGATCGAGCAGGCCGCCAAGGGCAAGGACATCTTCAAGTCGACCAAGAAGACGACGCTGAACAGCATCTTCCACCTGCCGGAGGACATCCAGCGCAACCACAAGCTCGCTTTCGACGTCCAGCTCGACCTGTACAAGAAGTATGTGAGGGCCACGTTCGCGGTCGCGCGCGACAACAATGTCAAGTCGGCATACTTCATCCAGCCGGCTCCGGCGATCGGCAAGGAGCTCACCGAGGAGGAGAAGCGCGTCGTCGGCGACCTCTCCTATCGCGACATCTACAAGAACATCGTCGCCGGGCTCATGACCCTGCGCGACAGCGGTGCGCCGGTCTACGACCTGACGCAGATATTTGCGGGGGAGAAGGCGACGATCTACGCCGACCATATCCACTACGCGCGGGATGCCAATCAGGAGAGCCTCGGCAACCGGATCATCGCCGCCCGGATGGGGGAGATCCTGGCGGAAAGCTGGGGATTTCAGCGTAAGCCTTGAGAAAGGGCACTGGGCGGAGCTGCACGCGGGGGTAAGTCCTCACCTTTGAGTTACCCTCAAAATAGCTGTTGATTCACGGCCCCTGCCGAGTTTCACTGTCCGAGACGCAGCGAAGAAGAACAGAGGCGGTCAACCGCCTCATGCGCGTCGCTAGGGATGGAGCGAAGCATGGCCGTTACGCGTCGGCAATTCATGAAGGTGAGCGCCGCCGGCCTCGCCGCCTCTTCCGTTGGTGCGTTGGGCTTTGCCGGTGCGAGTGAAGGGCTGGCCGCAGGTATGCGGCCGTACCGGCTGGAAAAGGCGACCGAGACCCGCAACACCTGTCCGTATTGCGCCGTGGCTTGCGGAGTCCTCGTTTATTCCTCGTCCGAGGGCACGAAGGACGGCAAGGCCAGGGTCGTCCACATTGAAGGCGACTCGGACAATCCCATCAATCGCGGCACGCTCTGCGCCCGCGGTGCGGCGTCCCTCGGCTTCGCCAACAGCCCGAACCGCCTCCAATATCCGATGCACCGCAAGCCGGGCTCCGACAAGTTCGAGCGCGTCAGCTGGGACTTCGCGATGGAGCGCATCGCCAGGCTCGCCAAGGAAGATCGCGACAAGAATTTCATCGTCAGGAACCGGGACGGCGTCACGGTAAACCGCTGGACCAGCACCGGTTTCCTCGCCGGTTCGTCGTGCAGCAACGAAGCTGGTTATCTGACTTACAAGGCCATGCGTTCGATGGGCATCCTCGCCCTGGAGAACCAGGCACGAATCTGACACGGTCCGACGGTGGCCAGTCTGGCCCCGACCTTCGGCCGCGGTGCGATGACGAACTCCTGGAACGACATCAAGAATGCCGACGTCGTCCTGATCATGGGCGGCAACGCCGCCGAAGCCCATCCGTGCGGCTTCAAGTGGGTGACGGAGGCCAAGGCCAACAACGGGGCCAAGCTGATCGTGGTCGATCCGCGCTTCACGCGTTCGGCCGCGGTTTCGGATCTCTATGCTCCGATCCGGCCCGGCACGGACATCGCCTTCCTGGCCGGGGTCATGCGGTACCTGTTGGGCAACGACAAGATCCATCGGGAATACGTCAAGGCCTACACCAACGCCTCTTACATCGTGAAGGAAGGCTTCAAGTTCGAGGATGGCCTGTTCGCCGGATATGATGCGTCGCGCAGGAGCTACGTCGATCGCTCGACCTGGGACTACGAGTTCGACGAGCAGGGCATGGCGAAGGTCGACGAGACCCTGCAAAATCCGCGCTGCGCCCTCAACCTTCTGAAGGCCCACGTCGAGCGGTACACGCCCGAGATGGTCGAACGCATCTGCGGCACGCCGAAGGAAAAGTTCCTGAGGGTCTGCGAGCTGATCGCGACGACGGCGAACGGCGAGCGCTCGATGACCTCGCTCTATGCGCTTGGCTGGACCCAGCACACGACCGGCGCCCAGAACATCCGCAGCATGGCCATGATCCAGCTCCTGCTGGGCAACATGGGCATCCCCGGCGGCGGTGTGAACGCCCTGCGCGGCCATTCCAACGTCCAGGGCATCACCGACCTCGCGCTGCTGTCGACGTCTACGCCCGGCTACCTGGTGCTGCCGTCGGAGAGGGAGGCGACCTTCGCCGACTACATGAAGGCGCGGGCCTTCAAACCCATCCGGCCGGGACAGACGAGCTTCTGGCAGAACTACGGCAAGTTCTTCGTCAGCCAGCAGAAGAGCCTGTTCGGGGATGCCGCGACCAAGGACAACGACTGGGCTTACGACTATCTGCCGAAGTTCGACACGGCCTACGACGTGCTGAAGATCGTCGACATGATGGCCGGCGGACAGATGAACGGTCTGTTCTGCCAGGGCCTCAACGTCATGATGGCCGCGCCCAACAAGGCGAAGGTCCAGGCGGGACTCTCCAGGCTCAAGTGGCTGGTCATCATTGATCCGCTGGAGACCGAGACGGCGCGCTTCTGGGAAAATCACGGCGAATTCAACAACGTCGATCCCAAGGCGATCCAGACCGAGGTATTCCAGCTGCCGACGACGACCTATGCCGAGGACGAAGGCAGCTTCACCAACTCCAGCCGCGTAATCCAATGGCATTGGAAGGCCATCGAAGGGCCGGGAGAGACGCGCAACGACATCCAGATCATCGCCGACCTGCACAGCCGACTGAGGGCTCTCTACAAGAAGGAAGGGGGCACTTTCCCCGATCCCATCGTCAACACGAGCTGGGCCTATGCCAGGCCGGCCCATCCCGAGCCGGCCGAGCTCCTGAAGGAGCTAAACGGTTACGCGCTCGAGGATCTGCCGGACCCGGCAGATCCCACCAAGGTGATGCTGAAGGCCGGTCAACTCCTGCCGGGCTTCGCGGTCATGCGCGACGACGGCAAGACGTCGGGCGGCTGCTGGATCTACACCGGCGTCTACACCGAGGCCGGAAACATGGCGATGCGGCGTGACGCCAGCGACCCCAGCGGTCTCGGCGTCCATCCGAACTGGGGCTATTCCTGGCCCGCGAACCGCCGTGTCCTCTACAACCGCGCCTCGGCCGATCCCGGCGGCAAGGCGTGGAGCGAGCGCAAGAAGTACATCACCTGGAACGGCTCGCGTTGGGTCGGTCCAGACGTGCCGGACTACGCGCCCACCGTCGCGCCGGACAAATCGGTCGGACCGTTCATCATGAACCCGGAAGGCACGGCGCGAATCTTCTCCCGCACCGCCATGCCCGATGGGCCGTTCCCCGAGCATTACGAGCCGATGGACGCCTACATCGCCAATCCGCTGCATCCCAAGGTCAACACCAATCCGGTGGCCCGGGTGTTCCCGGCTGACGCGAAGTCGTTCGGCACTCCGGACAAATTCCCGATCGTGGCGACCTCCTATCGCCTCGCCGAGCACTTCCACTACTGGACCAAGAACGTTCACGACAATGCCGTGGTCCAGCCGGAGATGTTCGTCGAGATGGGCGAGCGGCTCGCCAAGGCCAAGGGCATCAGGAATGGCGACTGGGTCGAGGTGTCGAGCCAGCGCGGCGTGATCAAGGCCAAGGCCTCGGTTTCCAAGCGCTTCCGGCCAATCATGGTCGACGGCAAGCCTTGCGACGTTGTCGGCCTGCCGATCCACTACGGCTTCATCGGGCTTACGCGCAAATCCTACCCGCTCAATACGCTAACGCCGCCGGTGGGCGACGCCAGCACCAATACGCCAGAATACAAGGCGTTCCTGGTCGACGTGAAGAAAACCACCCCGCCGGCCTCGCAGCCGGCCGTGTCCTGATCGGGGAGGGTCAGATGTCCGTGATGCAAGCCCTCGATCTCCGCCGTCGGTCGGCCTCAAGCGTGCCGCCGCCGGCCGCCGGCGCGAAAGCCGCCGTTCCGGTTGCAAAGCTGATCGACGTCAGCAAGTGCATCGGCTGCAAGGCCTGCCAGACCGCCTGCCTGGAATGGAACCAGCTCGACCAGGCGATCGGCTATACGGACGGCACCTACAACAACCCGACGGACCTGACGACGGCCTCATGGACGGTGATGCGCTACACCGAGTACGAGCATGGCGACGATCTCGAATGGCTGATCCGCAAGGACGGCTGCATGCACTGCGACGATCCGGGCTGTCTCAAGGCCTGCCCGGCACCAGGCGCCATCGTCCAGTACACGAACGGGATCGTGGACTTTATCTCGGACAACTGTATCGGCTGCGGTTACTGCGTGAAGGGCTGCCCCTTCAACATCCCGCGCATCTCGCAGGTCACCAGCAAGGCCTACAAGTGTACGCTCTGTTCCGACCGGGTGGTGGTCGGCCAGGCGCCGGCCTGCGCCAAGGCCTGTCCGACCCAAGCAATCTACTTCGGTACCAAGGAGGACATGATCGCGCATGCCGGCAAGCGCATCACCGATCTGAAGTCGCGCGGCTACCGGAATGCCGGCCTCTACGATCCGCCGGGCGTGAATGGCACGCATGTCATGTACGTGCTGCAGCATGCCGACAAGCCGTCGCTCTATGCCGGCCTGCCCGACAATCCGCACATCAGTCCTCTGGTCGGTATCTGGAAGGGCGTGATGAAGCCGCTCTCGCTGGCTGCCATCGCTTTCGCCGGCGCCTTCGGCCTCATGCACTACGTCACCAAGGGACCCAACAGGGTCACCGAGCATGACGAGGAGAAGGCGGCCGAACTGGCCGGGAGCGACAAGGCATGAATGCACACGCCAAGCCGGTGAGCCGTTACACGACGGCGGCACGCATCAATCACTGGATCACGGCCGTCTCGCTGATCCTGCTGGCGCTCAGCGGCATGGCGCTGTTCCACCCCTCGCTCTACTTCCTCACCTACCTGTTCGGCGGCGGCCAGATCACGCGCGCGATCCATCCGTGGATCGGCGTCGTCCTTGCGGTCAGCTTCCTCGGCCTGTTCTTCCGCTTCTTCACGCTCAACCTCTGGAACCGTGACGACACGGTATGGATGAAGAACCTCGGCGCGGTGATCAACGACAAGGAGGAGGGCCTGCCCGAGGTCGGCAAGTACAACGCCGGCCAGAAGCTGGTCTTCTGGGGCCAGTCGATCCTGATCCTCCTGCTGCTCGGCAGCGGCGTCGTGCTGTGGGACACCTATTTCGCGCCCTACACGACGATCGACCAGAAGCGTCTCTCGGCAGTGATCCACGCGCTCTGCGCCATCGGCGCCATCCTGATCTGGATCGTGCATGTTTATGCCGCCATCTGGGTCAAGGGCACGCTGAGCGCCATGACCCGGGGTTCGGTCAGCGGCGGCTGGGCATGGAAGCACCATCGCAAGTGGTTCCGCCAGGAAGTCGGCAAGTCCTGAGTTCTGGTCCCGAAAATCCCGCGGCGGCGTTCGGCGAAAACATTCTCGGTGCGGCTGCCGAGGGTGAGCGCATCCGCCTGCCCGATCTGTCCACGGTCTTTGAAAACAGGGCCGCGCGTCTCCAGGCGCTGGCGCCCGGACACGACCTCGAAGGATTCCTGCGCCTCATCGCGGCGCTGGCGACGGCTCAGCATGAGGCGTTGGCGGGACTGCCGCCGGGGGCGATGCCGGGAGCTGCCGAGATCGGCAAGGCACGGCTCGTCCGGCGCGCGCCGCTGGATCCCGCACTGTGCTCGCGCGACGAGAGCTGGCAGGTGGCGCTGTCGCGCATCCTGGAGACGATCGACCTCAAAGTCCTGCCGAACTCGGCACGGGCAGCCCGCGAGGCGCTCATCAAGGCGGATCAGGCTTCGCTCGAATCGCTCGCGGACAGCTTTCTCGGCGGCGATGTCGTGGCCGGGGAAGCCGCCCAGACCGTCTTCGTGGCGGCGGCCCTGCAGGTAGCCTGGACGCGCATGGCGGCATTGCTCGATGCCGGCGATCTGGCCGGTGAGACCGAGAGCGGAGATTGCCCGGCCTGCGGATCGCCGCCCGTATCGGGTCTTGTCTCGCCCGGCGGCACGAAATTCGGCCACCGGCATCTGCATTGTTCGCTGTGCGCCACGTCGTGGCGCTATACGCGGGTGCGCTGCGTGCACTGCGGCAGCACCGACGGGATTTCGTTTCGAAATCTCGCCGGCACGACCTATCTCCGTGCGGAATGCTGCCAGACCTGCCAGGGCTATTCGAAGGTCTTCTATGTCGAGAAAGCCCGTAGACTAGAGCCGCTGGCCGACGACCTGGCCTCGCTCGGCCTCGACGTTCTGGTGGGTGAGGCGGGTTTCGCGCGTGTGCCCAATCCGTTCGTGCTGGGCATGATGGAGCCGCCGGAGAAGTGATTGATCGGCGGTTGACCGTGAGCCATGTTGGCCGCCGGCGGACAGGATGTCCGGCCTCTCTCTGGTAGGAACAATCCCGTGTCGCGTGCCGACCGCGCCGATGGCGCCTCCGAAATCCACCCCCTGTCTATCGATCGCATGGCGTCGTGGAAGACGCTCACGCCTCTTATCGAGCGCGCCGGCCGTCCGCTCGTCATCGAGGCGCTCCGGGCTTGGGTCGAAGAGCGGCGGGGCGCGCAAGAGGTCGTCAGCGAAGCCGCCTGCGTCCAATGGTGCACGGCGCGTCTGGCCGCGTTCCTGCAGCCCTCGCAGCGGCGCGTGTTCAACCTCACCGGTACCGTGCTGCATACAAATCTCGGCCGCGCCGTTCTGGCCGAAGAGGCCATCGCCGCGGCTGTCGAGGCGATGCGCTCGCCAACGACGCTCGAATACGACCTGGGGGGCGGGGCGCGCGGCGAGCGCGACGATCACATCGCGCCCTGGCTCTGTCGCCTGACCGGCGCCGAGGCGGCGACGGCCGTCAACAACAATGCCGCCGCAGTGCTGCTGGTGCTGAGCGAGCTCGCGGCCGGCCGTGAGGTGATCGTCTCCCGCGGTGAACTGATCGAGATCGGCGGTGCCTTCCGCATACCCGACATCATGGCGCGCGCCGGCTGCCGCCTGGTCGAGGTCGGCACGACGAACCGCACCCATCTCAGGGATTATGCGGCGGCGATCGGGCCGGACACGGCCGCCATCATGAAGGTCCATCCGTCCAACTACGCGATACAGGGCTTCACCAAATCGGTTGCAGCCTCTGAACTCGTGCCGCTGGCGCGCGAGAGGGGCGTGCCGCTGATCGAGGATCTGGGCAGCGGCACCCTGGCGGATCTGGAGACCTGGGGCCTGCCGCACGAACCGACCGCGCGCGAAGCCATCGCGTCCGGCGTCGATGTCGTCACCTTCTCCGGCGACAAGCTTCTGGGCGGGCCGCAGGCCGGCCTGATCGTCGGCCACGAGCCGCTGATCCGGCGCATCGCGCACAATCAGGTGAAGCGGGCGTTGCGCCTCGACAAGGTGCGACTTGCGGCGCTCGAAGCGACGCTGCGTCTCTACGCGGATCCGGGCCGGCTCGTCCAACGCCTGCCGACCCTGCGTGCGCTGGCGCGTCCGGCCGCCGAAATTCGAGCGGTAGCGGAACGGCTGCTGCCGGCGATACAGGCCGCATTGGGTGCCAGGGCGCAAGTGGGCGTGGCGGAGGTGCGGGGACAGATCGGTTCGGGCGCGCTTCCCGTCGACCTGCTGCCGTCCTTCGCGATCGCGATACAGGCAAAGGGTCTCGACCGGATCGCCGACATGTTCCGCGCCTTGCCGATCCCGGTGATCGGCCGGATCGCCGACGGCACCCTCCATTTCGACCTGCGCACGCTCGACGACGAGCCGGCTTTCGTCGCGCAACTGGACAAGCTTCATGTCGTGGCTGGCTAGGCTGCTGGATCGCACGCCGCCGGCGGATCAGCAAATGGCGGAGGCGCTGTCGGCCTGGCGCGCCGGCGACTACGGAACCGCACTGGACCTATGGGCGCCGCTTGCGCACGAGGGGAACGCGAGGGCGCAGAGCAACATGGGCGCGGCGTTCCTCCAGGGGCATGGCGTCGAACGAGATCATTCCAGGGCGGTCGACTGGCTTCGGCGCGCCGCCGAGCAGGGCGATGCCGGCGGCCAGCGCAATCTCGCGCTCTGCCACTACGAAGGATGGGGCGTGCCGCCGGATCATGCCGAGGCCGCGCGGCTCTACGAGAAGGCCGCGCTGCAGGGCGATGCGGAGGCGCAGGACATGCTGTCGTGGATGAAGCTGGTGGGCGGCGGCTGTCCGCAGGATCACGCTGGCGCGCGTTTCTGGGCGGAGAAGGCGGCTGCGCACGGCAGTGCGGCGGCGATGGCCCGGCTTGGCGACATCCATCACAACGCGCTGGGCGTCGAACGCGACGCGACCGCGGCTGCTGACTGGTGGGGCCGCGCTGCGCGCCTCGGCCATCCCGAGGCGCAGGCGATGCTGGGGGCGGCCTGTCTCGCCGGCAAGGGCGTCGAGCGCGACGTGGTCGAGGCGCTGCACTGGTTGCGGCGGGCCGAGATGGGCGGTGCGGGCGAGCTGGCGGCCGGGTTCCTGAAGGAGGCGCGGGCGCACGCCAGCGCCTCGCAGCGGGCCGAGGCCCAGCGCCGGGCCGAGGAGCCGCTGCGATGATCGTCGGAACGGCGGGCCACATCGATCACGGCAAGACCGCGCTGGTGAAGGCCCTGACCGGCGTCGATGCCGATCGCCTCAAGGAAGAGAAGGCGCGCGGCATCACCATCGACCTGGGCTACGCCTACAGCGATCTCGGCGATGGCCGACAGCTCGGCTTCGTCGACGTGCCCGGCCACGAGCGCTTCGTGCACAACATGCTGGCCGGCGCCACCGGCATCGATGCGGCGTTGCTGGTCGTGTCGGCTGCCGAGGGCATCAAGCCTCAGACTGTCGAGCATCTGCAGATCCTCGACCTGCTGGGCCTCGATCGCGGCATCGTGGCTCTCACCAAGGCCGACCTCGCCAACGACGACCAGCAGCTCGAGCGGATGGCCGAGATCGAGGCCCTGCTCGCCACGACCTCGCTGCGCGGCGCGGAGATCGTGCCGGTCTCGGCGGTGACGGGGCAGGGGATCGACGAGCTGAAGGAAAAGCTGCTGGCCCTCGGCGAGAGCGGCAAGGGCGCCGCAGGATTCGCGCGCCTGGCGGTGGATCGCTGCTTCGTGCTGTCGGGCGCGGGGGTTGTCGTCACGGGCACCGTCCATGCGGGCGAGATCAGGGCCGACGACCGGCTGCTGCTGACGCCGTCGGGTATCGAGGCGCGCGTGCGTTCACTCCACGCGCAGAACCGGCCTGCCGAGATCGGACGTGCCGGCGAGCGCTGCGCGCTCAACCTCGCCGGTCCGAAGCTTTCCAAGGATGCGATCAAGCGCGGCGAGTGGGTCGTGAGCCCCGAGCTTCACGCCCCGACCGACCGCATCGACGTTCGCCTGAACCTGCTCGCTTCGGAAGCGCAGCCGCTGAAGCACTGGTCGCCGGTCCACGTTCATCTGGGATCGGCGCATGTGATGGGCCGCGTGGCGCTGCTCGAAGGCGAGAGGCTGGCGCCGGGCGACACGGCGCTCGCCCAGATCGTACTCGACGAGAAGGTCGGCGCGCTCGCGGGCGACCGGGTCATCCTTCGCGATCCATCCGCTATTCGGACGATGGCGGGCGGGACGGTGATCGATCCCTTCGGACCGCCGCGCAACCGCCGCGCCGAGCGGCGCCTGCTGGAGCTGGCCGCCCTTGGCGAGACCGACGGCGAGGTCCTGCCGCGACTGCTGCGGCTGGAAGGCGGCTTCGTCGATCTGGGCCGCTTCGGCCTGTCGCGGAACCTCCGTCCCGCCGAGCTCGAGAAGCAGCTCGAGGCGGCGGGCGGCGAGAAGCTCGAAGGTTTCGGTTTCCTTGCCGAGACGCTCGCGGCAGCGCGCAGGGACATCGTCGACAGCCTCAAGACCTTCCATGAAACCAGGGCTGACGCGCCGGGCCTGCAGGCCGAGCGCCTGCGTTTGACGCTGAAGCGGCGGTGGCCGGCACCTGTTTTCAAGGTGCTGCTCGACCAGGAGATCCGCGCCAAGACGGTCGTCGTCGATGGGGCTTTCCTGCGCCTGCCCGGTCATTCGCTGAAGCTCGGGGCGCGCGACGAGGCCTTGTGGCAGAAGATCTCCGCCGATCTGACGCGCGACCGCTTCAAGCCGCCGAGGGTGCGCGACTTCGCTCAGGCCTACAACGTGCCGGAAACCGACGCGCGTCGGCTGCTGCAGCGTCTTTCCAAGCTGGGCAGGGTCGTCGAGGTGGCGCCGGACCATTTCTTCCTGCGCCCTGTGGTGGCGGAGATGGTCGCAATCGTGAACGCCTTCGGTCACGAATTCAGTGCCGCCGAGTTCCGCGACAAGCTCGACAATGGCCGCAAGGTGGCGATCCAGATCCTGGAATTCTTCGACCGGCACGGCATCACGGTCCGGCGTGCCGACCTGCGTCGCGCCGTCCCGCAGAAAGCCGGGCAGTACGGTCCGCCGCCTACGGCTTAGGGACGGGACCACTCAGGCTGACCGGTGCGCCGTCGGGTCCGCTGAACAGGGACAGCAGGAAGCCGTGCTCCTCATGCGGGGCGCTGCCGACATTCACGCCTCGTGCGGCCAGATCGGCTCTCTTCGCGCCGAGGTCGGCGACGCGAAGGGCCGGCTGCCATGTCCCTGCCGGATTTGCCGGCGATGCTGGCTGAAGCGCCAGCCGGGTCGTGCCGGTGTCGAATTCGGCCCAGTCCGGCGTCTCGAACTTTAGCTTCAGGCCGACGGCGTCACGCCAGAAGGCGACCGCCGCCGGAAGGTCGGAAACGTTGGCGATGACGTACTTCAATTCGATGGACATGGTCTTGAATCCCTTGAGGAATTTCATCCCAGTATGACAGGTGACACGGCATCGGTTCTGGTGAATCATCCGCCCCGGAGGGGAAGCGCTCCCGGTGGGGCGGCTGGCCTTCAAAGCCAGAGAGGGCCGTTAGCCGGTTCTTAGTGGGTTCGACTCCCACTCTCTTCCGCCAATTCTCGTCTGCTTCTCTGGAGTCCAGCCCCCCGATGCGTACATTGATCCTCGTCGCCCTGCTGTCGCTGGCGGCCTGTTCGGTGAACTCTCAGTATTCGGCGCCATGGACCGTCAAGGCGGTCGACAAGACCTACGAGGCGCGCGACGCCTGTCTCCAGAGGCAGGCCGCTCCCTATGCCGGCGACAGCTCGGACGCGTCGACCGTCGGACAGACCATCAGTGCGAGCTGCGAGACGGAGACGAATGCCCTGATCGCCAGCAGTAACCCGCACAACGATCCGGCCGTGACGGCGGCCATCCGCCAGGATTCGAGTTTCAGGGCGACCGGTTACGTCCTGAAGGCCCGGGGGCAGAGAAACTAGGCCAGATAACGAGGCCGGGCCGAATGGCCCAAGAGGACGACGTGACGAACGAGGACGCAAAGATCGCACTGGCCAATCTCATGATTCGGAAGGCCGGCCTCATCCGGACGATCCGGCATGAGATGAACAAGCAGGGAGTCGTCTACTCCGTCGGCCTCACCGAGATTCTGGAGGCGATAGAGCGGGCCAAGAAGGAAGACTGACTCTCAACCTCTGAAAGGATGTCGACATGCTTCGATCCATACTCACGACGGCCGCGACCGCCGCCCTCGTGGCCGGCCTCGGCATAGCGGCCCAGGCCCAGACCCCGGCCGCTCCCGGCACGCCGCAGGCGGCCGGCAAGTCCGGTGCGAACGTCGGCTCGCTCACCTGCAAGGTGGCGGGCGGCATGGGCTTCATCTTCGGCTCCTCGAAGGACCTCGACTGCATCTTCGCGCGCACCGACGGCGTCGGGGAGAAGTACACGGGCGCGATCAAGCGCTACGGCGTCGATATCGGCTTCACCAAGGAATCGCAGATCGTCTGGCTGGTCTTCGCGCCTGGCAGCATTGCGCCGGGCGCCTTGGCGGGCGGCTATGCCGGTGCGACGGCGCAAGCCACGGTGGGCGGTGGTGTCGGTGCCAACGTCCTGCTGGGTGGCGGAAGCGGCCAGATCACCCTGCAGCCTGTCAGCGTCGAGGGCAGCGTCGGGCTGAACGTCGCGGCCGGCGTCGCCGAGGTCGAACTCAAGTACGCCAAGTAGAGAGGCTTGCGGCGGCGCCGCCGCTCGGATCAACTCCCGGCATGCCGTCTGCCACAGACTCCCTGATTGCCCGCCTCCAGGCGGATTGCACCGCCGCCGAGACGGCCGAGCGCAAGGTGCGAGCCGCCGTCGAGGCCCAGATCAGGGAGGCCGAGCGGGCGCGCACTTTCGCATGGCGCCGGCTCAGTGCGCTTTCGGACATGGCACGGGTCGCCGCGCTTGAGCCCGATCGCGACCTCGCGGTCGAGCGTCAGCTCGAAGCGCTGTTCAGGGACATCGGCTGGATCGAGAACGGCCTGGCCGAACTGGGCGAGGGAGCCCGTCCCTTGCTCGACTGGTTGCGGCCGATCGCCGAGGCGCTTCATGCCGACGCCCATCCACGGGAAGCGGAGGGCGATCTGCCGGCTGAGCCGCCGGTGATCGCCGATCCGATCGCCGCCTTTCGTGCCTTCGAGGCCTGGTACGAGGCAGAGCGCGGCGAGCCCTTCCTGCAGGTGTTCGACCGCTACGTGCCACCCACGCCCGTGGTCGAGTTCTAGGCGGGCGATGAAGACCGATTTCGAGCACTGGCTCGGGGCCCAGTTCGCCGAGACCGGCCCGTTCACGATCTTCATCCTGCTGGTGCGGATCACGTCGTCGAGTGTGGTGCCGCTGCGATCGAGTTTCGCCCATCTGATCGGCGACCAAACGACGTGGCTGGAGATGCGGAGCCTGCTGGATGGCGCCAACGCGCCGTGGGATGGCGTCGGCTTTTTCGTCGGTCTCGGCCACGACGGCGGCCCGTTGCCCGACCCGGTGGCTGCGCGCAAGCTCAAAGAGGTCGAGGCCGATGTGAATGCCGATCGGCTGGTCCTGAACCGCGGACTGTTCTTCGATCGCGAAGGGCGGCATCTGCGGATCGAGGAGGGCACGGCATGACTGAGGAGGGTTCGGCTCGCCGGCCTGCCCATCGCCTCACTGCCAGCGGCAGCGAGATGCTGGAGGAGATCGTCGCCGAGGAGGTCGCGGTGGCGTTGGTCTACAACGGCATCAGCCATGCCGTGATGATGGCGACTCCGTGCGACCTCGAGGATTTCGCCCGCGGTTTCTCCCTCACTGAACGGATCGTCGAGCGGCCGTCGGAAATCTACGACATCGAGGTCGAGCCGGTCGGCCGCGGTATCGAGGTGAAGCTCGAGATCGCGGCGCAACGGATGGCGAGCCTCCAGAAACGGCGGCGCAGCCTCGCCGGCCGCACCGGCTGCGGCCTGTGTGGCGTTGACAGCCTGGATGCCGCGTTGCGCACCATAGCGGCGGTGACGGACTCGCGACCGGTCGCACGACGGGCGTTGGAACGCGCGATGGCGGGACTGCCCGGGCATCAGAAGATCAACCGGGCGAATGGCGCCACGCATGCCGCGGGCTGGGCGTCGGCAGATGGCACGCTGGTTGCCGTGCGTGAGGATGTCGGTCGTCACAACGCGCTCGACAAGCTGGCCGGCGGGCTGGCGCGAAGCGGCGGCGCCGGGCCCGGCGGCTTCGTGGTCGTGACCAGCCGCTGCTCCTACGAGATGGTCCAGAAGGCGGCGGCTATCGGTGCGTCGGCCATTGCGGCGGTTTCCGCACCGACGTCGCTCGCCATCGAGACGGCGGAGCAGGTGGGCATCGCGCTGGCGGCCTTCGTCCGCGACGAACGCCTGACCGTCTATGCCCATGCGGAACGGATCATCGCGTGAGCCCACCGCGCGTGTTCGGCATCACCGGCTGGAAGAATGCCGGCAAGACCACGCTGACGGAGCGACTGGTGGCCGAGTTCGTGCGCCGCGGCTGGCGGGTGTCGACCATCAAGCATGCCCATCACGACATCGACATCGATCGCGGCGGGACGGACTCGTATCGCCATCGCGCCGCCGGCGCCGGCGAGGTCGCCCTCGTCGGTGGGCTGCGCTACGCCATCATGCGCGAGACGCCTGAGCCATCGCTTTCGGATGTGCTGGCACGCCTGTCACCCGCGGATATCGTTCTGATCGAGGGCTACAAGCGGGAGCCGCACCTCAAGATCGAGGTGCGCGCTTCCCCCGACGCCGCGCCGCTCGCGTCGGACGATCCCGCGATCGTTGCCGTGGCTGCCGATTTCCGGCCGACCGACTGCAACCTGCCCTGGTTCCGGCGCAACGACATCGCCGCGATCGCGGACTTCATCGCGACGAGGATCGGCTGACGCCGGAGCCTCAGTGCCCGGTGCCGGTGCCGGCCTTTTGGCCCGCGAAGACGCCGCCTGCCTGATAGTTCGGACCGTTCACGGAAAAGGTTCCGGCCTGGTAGTTTGGATATCCCTGTCCGATGAAGGCGCCGTTCATGTTCATCGTGCGACCGGGCGTGTTCGGACTCGTCGTCGGCATGTTCGCCTGGAATCCATAGTTGCCGGTGCGAGTCGTTGTGCCGCTGTAAGTACTGTTGTTGAAATTCGCGGTGGTGGTGCCGCTATTCGAGCCCATCGACCAGACCTGCTGATAGGTGCCCGTGCCGAAGGAATAGCGACCGTGGTCTCTCACCAAGCCACCCATTACGCCATTATATGTGATCGTCTGTGTCATTTGGTTGACGTTATTGACGATCCTGGTCGGCTGGTTTGACGGCGCGATCTCCTCGGATTGCGAGATGGCTTGCGTAATGATGTTGCTAGGGTTGACATTGCGCGGACCCGGACCGCTGCCAAAGCGGTCGCCCAAAGTGTTCCCGGAGCCCTGGCCCGAATTGGCACCCGAGAAGCCGGAATTCTGTGCGGCCTGGTCGGCACCGCCCTGACCTCCACCCCGGCTGCCTTCGAGCTGGGCGAACAACGCACCTAGGCTGCCCGGCGGAACCCGGGTGGCGAGGCCCGGCAGGCCGCCGAAGAAAGTCGTCACCTGGAAGCCGGGGCGCGTGACGATCTCAACCTTGCCGCCGGCGCCGACGGTCATGCTGATGCCGAAGACGAAGATCGACATCGTCTCCTGCTGGCCGACATTGAAGATGCTGATGCCGCCGCGGATGCCGATGGTGCTCGACGGCGTCGTGACGGTGATGGCGTTGGTCTTGCTGATCTTGCCGCCGACCAGGCGGAAGACGCCCTTGCTGGCATTGATGGCGAGATCGCCGGTCTTGGTCGCCGGATCGTAGACGAACTTGTCGATGGTGAGCTGCGCGTTGGGGCCGACCGACAGCGACGTGCCGTCGAGGAACATCAGGTGCGCGCGGTCGTTGGCCGAGGTGGTAATGAGTTCGTTGGCTTGGACGTCTACTCCCACGCGCAGCACGCGCTCGGCCTCGCTGGGAGGCTTGCCGCGCGGATCGCCGTCGGCCGCCGAGGTAACGCCAACCTTTGCGCTGGCGGTGGCGGGGAGAAGGGAGGTGCCCGCCGCGAGAAGGGCGGCGGTCAGCAGGGACAGGTTCGCGCCGGAAAGTCTGGTGGTCACTGTGATCTCCTGAGCGGCGCTAGAAGCGCCAGGTTACTCCGATGAGCGCACTGTTGTTCGTGAAGGCGTAATTGGGAATGTCTGCCGACCGCACGAACCGTCCGCCCGACAACGTGAACATCGTCCGCTGATCGAAGGGTACGGACAGCGTTATATTCAGAATGGTGTCCATCTGTTGTCTGGTAACGGACGGATCCACGACGGCATCGGGTTGGTCATAGTACCACCACTGCACGTTCGCAAACAGGCTGATGCTCCAGGGCATCTGGCTCTTGAACAGCGGATCGGCGAAGGAGAAGGACATGCCGCCGCCGGCGCCGTAGAGCATGTAGTTCTGCCAAGGCGTGCTATCGGTCTGGTAGCGCTGCAGGTTGCCGTTGGCATACAACATCAGCGCATCGTTGACTTGGTACTGGAAAGTCGTGTTGGCGGTATATTCGACGCCGGTGAACTGGTTGTTGGTCGGGAGATACCAGCTGTTCTGGTACATCTGCCGCCGCCAGCTGAAGTTCGTGGTGTTGCGCAGCTTGTCCGAGAGCAGCGCGCCGACTTCGAGGCCCGAGCCGAAGCTGCCGTAATAGGGGACGTCGTTGACCCAGATGTAACCAACCGTACCGAACGGCTTCAGGCTGACATCCTCGAAGATGCCCTGGAACGCCTGAAAGCGCGGGCCGGACGTAAGGTCGAGGATGGAGACGTTGGCGGCCTGGATTTGGAACTGCCGGTTGAGGTAGCCCGAGAGCTGCGTTTCGAGCTGGGCCCGGTTGTTCTGTCCGAGATCGTAGGTGTGGCGGACGAAGCCGGAGGTGACGGCGCCCCAGTCCGCGGTGCCAAGCGCGGCCTGGTTCAGGTTGGCCGCCTGCCCGAACAGGCGGACGCTCGACGTCGGCGGACCGAGGTTTGCGTTCGATTGATAACGCATGCCCGCGAATATCTCGCCGCTGAAGCGCGAGCGCGTCAGCCGCTTCTCCGATTCCGCGAGGAACTGTTCGGCGCGGCTCTTCACGTCCGGCGGCAGCGAGGCCGACTTCAGCGTCATCTCGAAATAGCTGCGGGCGACTTCGAAGGAGCCCAGCCTGTAGTAGAGGACGCCCAGTTCGAGGCGGACGCGAGGCAGGTCGGGATCGACCACCAGCATGCGTTCGAGCGCCGAGATGGCGCCTTCGAGATCGCCGGTCTTGGACGCGATCGTCGCAAACTTGAAGAGTGTGTCGAGGTCGGAGGGCTTCCTCAGCATCTCCTGGAAAGCCGCGTCGTACTCGGCCTCATCGGCTGCCGAAACACTCGACGTCTGGGACGCGGAAGGACGCGCTGTCACCACGACAGCACCGAGGCTGCCGGCCAGCAGAGCGAAAACGCCCAGGCACCGTCCGAACCTGCTCACGATCGAATCTCCCCCGAATTCCCGCAAATGACGGGAACGTCAGCCGTGAAAGAATGAAGCAGGAGAACTGCTAGATCAACCAGCTGCGAATTGTAAGTACATAACTCATGAAGGCGTTCGATCGCGCGGCGCGCATGCGCAGGACCATGCGGCGGTACTGCCGGTCGCCGAGTGCCGTCACGAAGCGCTCTTCGCCCTTGATCATTGCATCGAGCATGCGATCTAGCATGAGTGAATACGTGTTTCCCCAGTTGCGACTCGACAGATGGAGGCGTCCGCCCAGCACGGGATTGTCGGCGGCACCGTTTCGTCCGTGCAGGCGATAGGAGTAGAGCGCGTCGTCGATCAGGAGCGAACCGGCCACCATCTGGGCCATGACGACGACGTAGAAGTCCATGTGGAGGCGGAACACCTCATCATCCTCGGGGAAGACGAGGTTGATCAAGGACCGCCGGAACATCATCGACGAGGTGCTGACCCACACCCAATGCACGGCGCGTTTGGTGTAGAGCCGGTAGGGCGTCTGCGCCGGCCACCTGGCAGTGCCCTGCGCGACATCGAGCGTCGGCACCCGGGTCACATCGATGGGAACGAAGGCCTGATCGCGGTCGGCGCGGGCACGGTCCTTGCCAAACCAGTACATGCCGCCCGCGATGAGTTCGTCCTGACCGTTGATCAAGCGGGCATTGCAGGCAGTAAAACCCACCGCATAGGTCTCGTTCAGGTGCGCGGCGAGATGGCGTTCCAGAAAGTCCGGGTTCCACAGATCGTCGGAGTCGAGAAAACAGACGAACATGGCGTTCGTTTCGACGAGGCCGCGTCGCGTCGCGCCGGTCTGCCCGACGTTCCTGTCGAGCCGGATGTGCCGGAAGCGCGAGTCCGCGAGCTCCGCCAGCGTCTGTTCCACGACCGCGACCGAATCGTCGGTCGAGGCGTCGTCGACGATCACGCACTCGAAGTCGCGCAACGTCTGATGAGCGACCGAACGGATGGCGGCGGCGATGTAGTCACGGCAGTTGTAGCAGGTGACGACGACCGAGATGCGGGGGAGCCTGGCTTCGTTCACTTCGCCGGCCCGAGGAAGTCGAAGTCGACGCCTTCGTCGGCCTGCAGGACGGTCTTGAAGAATAGGCCGGTATAGCCGCGGTCGCTGCCGGGATGAGCCGGTGGCGCCTTCCACTGCTTGCGTCGGGCCGCGAGCGTCCTGGCATCGACGTGGAGTTCCAGGCGGCGCTTCGGAACGTCGAGCGTGATGCGATCGCCGGTCTTGACGAGCGCCAGCGGTCCGCCGACCGCCGCCTCGGGCGCGACGTGCAGCACGATGGTGCCGAACGCCGTGCCGCTCATGCGCGCATCGGAAATGCGGATCATGTCCTTCACGCCGGTCCGCGCAAGCTTCATCGGGATCGGGAATGATCCCGCCTCGGGCATGCCGGGGGCGCCCTTGGGTCCGGCATTCCGCAGTACCAGTATGTCGTCGGCCTTCACGTCGAGGTTCGGGTCGTCGCCGCGGGCGGCGAGGTCCTCCAGCGATTCGAAGACGACGGCGCGGCCGGTATGGGTCAGCAGCGTCGGCGACGCCGCCGCGTGCTTGATGACGGCGCCGCGCGGCGCGAGATTGCCGCGCAGCACCGCCATGCCGCCGGTCGGTTTGATCGGGTTTGCGTGCGTGCGGATCACGGTCTGGCCCGGCACCATCTCGGCGGCGTCGATGACCTGCTTTAGCGTCTTGCCGGCGACGGTCTTGCACTTTTCGTCGAGGTTCTTGCGAATTTCCTTCATCAGGCGCGAGTTGCCGCCGGCCCAATGGAAGTGCTCCATGTAGTGATCGCCCGACGGTTTCAGGTCGACCAGAACCGGCACGTTGCGGCCGATCTCGTCGAACTCTTCCAGCTCGATCTCGATCCCGAGGCGCCGTGCCACCGCAGTGAGATGCACCAGCGCGTTGGTCGAGCCGCCGATCGCCTGCAATACTGTGAGCGCATTGCGGAAAGCGGACCTGGTCATGATCTCGCTGGGCTTCGGGCCCTGCTTCACCGCCATCTCGGCCGCGAGCCGTCCGGTCTGTTCGGCGATGCGCAGCCGGTCGGAATGCGTCGCGGGGATCGAGCCGCTGGACGGCAGGCCCATGCCCAGCGTCTCGACGATGCAGCCCATCGTGCTGGCGGTGCCCATCACCATGCACGTGCCTTTGGTCGGCGCCAGGCGCTCGCTTACCTGCTCGATATCGGACTCGGAGAACGTCCCCGCGCGATATTGCCCCCACAGGCGGCGGCAGTCGGTGCAGGCGCCCAGCACCTCGCCCTTGAAATGGCCTACCAGCATCGGTCCCACCGGCAGCACGACGGCCGGCCGGTCGGCGCTGGCCGCGGCCATGAGCTGGGCCGGCAGGGTCTTGTCGCAGCCGCCGATCAGCACGACCGAATCCATCGGCTGGGCGCGAATCATTTCCTCGGTGTCCATCGACATGAGGTTGCGCAGGAACATGCTCGTGGGGTGGGAGAAGCTCTCGTGAATCGAGACGGTGGGGAAGACCATCGGCAACGCGCCGGCCAGCATGACGCCTCGCTTCACCGCCTCGATCAGGTCGGGCACGTTGCCGTGGCAAGGATTGTAGTCGGAGAAGGTGTTGGTGATGCCCACGATCGGACGGTCGAGCGCGTCGTCGGAATAGCCGCCGGCCTTGATGAAGGCCTTGCGCAGGAACAGCGAAAACCCTGCATCGCCGTAGGTGGCGAGACCCTGGCGCAACCCGGTTTCCTTCTTGGGTGCCGCCTTCGACGTACCGCGCTTGGCAGTTGCCATTTCAGTTTCTCTCCCTGGATCGCTGCATTTTGTCAGGTCGGATCATCGCCGACCAGACCGGCCGCCCAGCGCGCATGCGCCCCGGCGTCGCGACCCTCGGCGATGGTCCGCGCAAGCTCGAGACCCATCAGGGCGCCGAACTTGAAACCGTGGCCGGAACAGGGGGACATCGCCCAACCCTTGGCGCCGGCCTTCTCCACGATGAAACGCTCATCGTAGGTCACGCTGTAGAAGCAGACCTTGAAATTGCGGATGGTCCAACGGTCGAACCCCTTGAGCAGGCTGCCGCAGCGATCGAGCAGGGCGCGCATCTCGCTCTCCTGCGCATCGCGCGGCGCCGTGGGATCGCCGTTGCGACTGAACTCGTGGTCACCGACCTTCATGCCGCGCCCGCGGACGGGCGGCACGAGATAGAGGCCGACGTCGCCCGTCTTCTCGATGATCATCGGTCCCCTTGCCCAGGCCGCGCGCTGGTCTTCCGGAAGGTCGAAATACATTACGACCTGGCGCGAGGGCACGAGCCGCGTGGCGAGTGCCGGCAGCAGGCGAAGAACCCAGGCGCCCGCCGCCACCACGACGACATCGCCACCGTGCGTCGCGCCCGCTTCCGTGACGATGCGACCGCGCTCGAGATCCACGGCACGCACGGCTGTGTCGCTATGGAGGGTCACCTTGGGATGTGTGCCGAGATGGCGCACGAGCCCCGCCACGATGTCCTGCGCCAGCAGAACCCCGCCGGTGTCGATCCAGAAGGCGCGCTCGAGCCCCCTCGTGTCCAGCAAGGGGAAGCGGCGCGGCAGCTCCGACAGGGAGAGTTCGGCCATCTGTCTGCCGATCGAGGCGAGGGCGGTGGCGGAACGCTCGGCCCAGTCCGCGCCGTTGCCGCTCAGCGCCAGGGTGCCGGTCGGCTCGTACAGGATTTCGCCGAGGTCGGCCCACAGCAGATCCCAAGCCGCGTAGGCATCGTCGATCATCCGCGCGTACCCGACATGGGCGCCGTAGGGGTGGCGGATCAGCCGATGCTCGTCCATCGAGGAGGCCAACGGGTTGGGAAGCGGCCCCTGTTCGAAGAGCTCGATCTCGTGACCGAGCCGCGCCAGGCCCCAGGCCGTTGCCAGCCCCATGATGCCGCCGCCGATGATGATCGCTCTCACGTTCCCCTCTCGCCGGTCGTTGCGTCGTTCACAACCGATGCACTCGTTCTACATGCTTCGAGGGGCATTGAGACCCCCTCTCGAAGGTGTTGCAAATCGGGGCGCCTTGGGCGTTGATGGTGTGGAGGCTTACACAACCGAAAAAAATCGAAGGAATGAACATGGCGATGACCATGCTGCAGATGGCCGGGGCGCAACCGACGCCGGCCACCATGGCCGACGGGATCCTCCTGATCGTCGACGCCCAGAGGGAATATACCGACGGATTGCTGCCGCTGACCGGGGTGCAGCCTGCGGTGGACGCGCTGGCGGTGCTGCTCGAGAAAGCCCGAACGGCCGGGACGCCGATCGTTCATGTGCGGCACCAGTCCAAAGGCAAGGCCTTCAATCCCGCCTCGGCGGGTTACGAGATCGTGAAGGAGCTGACGCCCCGGGACGGCGAGACGATCATCGACAAGGGGATGCCGAACTCCTTCGCCGGCACCGACCTCGCGTCCCGACTGGCTGCGATCGGCCGCAAGAACCTGATCGTCGGCGGCTTCATGACTCACATGTGCGTTTCGGCGACGGTGCGTGCGGCGACGGATCAGGGCTTCATGAGCACGATCGCGGCCGATACGGTGGCGACACGCGACCTGCCCGATGCCACGGGCGGCGAGACGATCGCTGCCGAGGTCATCAACAGGATCACCCTTGCGGCCCTGTCGGACCGCTTCGCCTGGATCGTGCCGTCGGCCCGGCAGATCGCCTGATCCACGACCGTCATCCTCGACCGTCGGCAAAGGGTCGGCTCAGAGGCCCTTGCCGCTGACGGTGCTGATGGCGGTGATCGCCGCGACGGCGATCAGGGAGGCGATCAGCGTGTATTCGATCGCGGTGGCGGCCTTGTCGTCCGCCATGAACCGGCGAAAAAAGGACAGCATCGGTGTCTCCAAATCGAAGAATGCTGGGGACTGATTGGAGCCCCTGTCGAACAATTAGTTGAAAAATCGCCCTTAACGTATTGGACCGACACACCGATACAATGTGAGAATTGTATCAAGTTCGTCGTGGCGCGCGCAGCCGCGAACGGCGTGTTATCGTTGGTCAAGTTGAGGAGGGGGCGTGTCATGAAGTCCATTCTGACAATGGCCTGGACGTCGGAAGATCCGGCCGCATTCGATCTGGCCGCCAAGATCGCACGCACATTCGGGGCGCGGCTGATCGGCCTCGAACCGCCTTCCTACGGCGTCATGAGCATGGCCTGGGCGGATGCCGGCATGGGCGCTCCGATCGGAGGCGGGCTCGCCGAGGACGCCGAGGAACGCCAGCGGGTCGCGGCGGTGAGGCAGGCCTTCGAGCAGCGCGCGACGGGCCTCGTCTCCGAATGGCGCTCCGCCGACGACAGCGGTCCGACGGCCATCGGCACGATCGGCCGCGCCTATGACCTGATCGTCCTGCCGCAGCCCGGCGCGCTTCCGAAGATGCCGGAGAGCGTCTTCGAAACGGCCTTGTTCGATTCGGGGCGTCCGGTTCTCGTCGTGCCACCCGGTTTCAGCGGCATGGTCGGGAAGCGCATCCTGTTCGCGTGGAACGGCTCGACAGAGAGTGCGCGGGCGATTTCGCTCGCGATGCCTGTCCTGAGCGGCGCCGAGGCCATTGAAGTGCTCAGCGTCGAGGGAGCGATGGTGCCCGGGCCGACGGCCCTGGAGATTGCCGATTCGCTGAAGAGCCACGGTCTCAATGTGACAGGCCAGCACGTGAAGCCGGGCGCCAAGTCGGCGGGGCAAACCATCGTCGACCGCGCGCAGGCGCTGGGTGCCGACCTCATCGTCAAGGGTGCCTACACACAGAGCCGGCTGCGCCAGATGATCTTTGGCGGCGTAACGCGCGATCTCATCCTGTCTTCGCCCCTGCCGGTGCTGTTCTCCTACTGATCCAGACAATCCGCCGCCGGTGGCGTCACCGGCGGCCGTGCTAGAACCGCCCCATGACGGTTGGCTCGCCCGCTTCCGAATCGTTCTGCGGCCGCATAGCGTTGCGGCTGCTGCTCGTGATCACCCTGTTTGCGGCGGCCGCACCGGCATTCGCCCAATCGCAGGAGAAGCAAGGCGTCCCGACGCCGCCCACCATCGCGGAGAAGCTCGTCCTCCTCCAGGCGGAGCGGGCCGAGCTGCAGACGCGTGCCGACAGTCTGGCGCGTCTCGAGATGCTTTCGTCGTTCCGGGCGGCGAGCCTGCTGTTCGATGCCCTGGCCGCGCGCTACGAGCCCGAGCGCGAGCAGCCCTTCGACCGGTTGCCTGCCGCGCGACGGGAAGCGTTCGCGAGGCTAGAGGCGGTGAATGCCGCGTTGCGCGGCGCGATCGAACGCCCCGGCGCGCCCGAGGCGACCGCTGCCGTATCGCAGGCGGCAAGCGGCATTCCGGCGGACCTGGAGTGGATGGCGTCCTTCGATCTCACGCCGGTCATTCTCTCCTACACGCCGATGTTTCTGGCGCCGCGGCGCACAGGACCTGGCGAGCCACCGGCTCCCGCCGATCCGGCCGGCGACGATCCCGCGATCGAGATCGAGATTCTCGGCCTGCGCCTGACGAGGGACCGAACGCCGCCGGTGCTGACGATCGGCTCCTGGCGCGGCGAGGCGGTCGTTACGCCCGAGCGCCTGAAATTCGCGGTACCCCGCAGCGTCTTCGCGGCCGACACCGGGCATGCACGGTTTGCCACGGGATTTCTTTTCCTGCCTCATGCCTCGCGCGTCGTTTCGTTCCAGCTGATCTTCACCTCGATCCCGGAGAGAGCCGGCTCGTTCGCATTCGAGCAGACCGTTCGATCCGCCGTGCCGGAGTCCAAGACGCTGGTGTCGCCGGAAATATTGGCGCGCGCCGCGGCGGGCGAGGCGCGGACCGTGCGGCGTTGCTTCGATCCGCCGCCGGGATGGCGTTTCGACAAGAGCAAGCGGCGTGTCGACATCGTCGAGCGGCTGGGCTGGATCGACGACATCCCCGACGAGACGATGAACAGCGGTTCGGTCGCCTTCGTGCGCGAGGACCGTCCGAGCCAGATCTGCCTTGCCGTCGTTGCCAAGGCTGCCACCAAGACGGCGCGCACCGCGACGATCGGCCGGTTCGAGGCGACGCTTGTACGAGACGTTGCCACGGATCGCGTCGTTCAGAGCGAGGTTCGCCCCCTGGACTGGAACGAGCCGGTGCGCGTGGCGCTCGAGTCCGGGATGATCGGGTGGAAGCTCAAGGTCCGGCTGTTCGACGAAATCGATCGTGAGTTCCAGGGCAAAGCCGATGGCGCGGCCGTTCCCTCCGGCTTCACGTTCCTGGACATTGCGATCGACGGCAACAACCTGACGATTCGGGCCGACTCCGAGGCGCTTCGCTAGCGGCCTCGCGCCTCGAGGCGCATGCGTCTCTTGCCCGTCCCGTCGATGAGATCGAGCGTCGTGCCGGAAATCTGCGCGGTCCTGATCGCATCCAGCGCCGCGACGAAGCGCTTCTCCATCGCCGCCTCGGCCGGCGGGCAGGCCATCATCGTCATCGGCCCCGGCGTGAAGCGGAGGCCAGCCGGGTCCAGGACATAGTCGCCGCTCAACGTGTTGCAGCCGGTCGAGGCGGTGAACTTGTCGAGATCGTCGAGCCGCATCAGCGGTCGCCGCCGCCAGTCATCGAACGAGGGACGCTCGCCGTCGAGCTCGACCAGGCGCCATTCGGTGTCCCGCAATGACGACCCGCGGGCCGCCAGCGCCGGGCAGGCGCCGCCGCGCTTCAGACCGAGGAAGTGATCCACCGTGACCGAGTTGTTGTTGTCGAAGCCGCCGATGATCTCGACGAGAAGGCTGGTTTCACGAGAGGGCGTGGCCTCGACCCATGCCTTTTCGAGGTCGGGCTCGGCGCCGCCCGGTGCGACGCCATAGATGCGGCCGACCAGGCAGGGCGCGAACAAGCCGCCGTCCTGCGCGTCGCGATACATCCCCGAGAGCCTGAATCGGCCGTCGATCGGGTCCGCGGTAGCAGCCTTCAGAAGCTCGCTGCCGTCGTCGGCAACCAATTTGTCGGTCCCGATCTCGCGGAAGGACCGTCTGCTGCCTGCCCCGCCGCGCAGGACGAGCCGTACGCCGCCTTCGACTTCCTGCGCCCACTCCCCCAGATCGAGCAGGGGTTCGGCCGAGCCGTCGCGCTTCTCGCGCAGCCGGAACGTGCCGTCGGGAAACAGGGTGACCGTGAGGCCGCCACCTTCGAAGGTACGCGGCGGATCGCCCGGGCGTCCGGCGGCGTGGCACCGCATCGACCGTCCGGCGGCGGTGAGCGTCACTTCACGTCCGCGTCCGCGCAACTCGTAGTAGGAATCCGAGTAGGCAAAACCGGTACCCGCGGGTACGCGCGACAATTCTATGTCGGGTTGGCCGGGCATGCGCAGCGTCGCCTCATCGCCATCGTCCGAGAAGGACGAGGCGAAGTCCATGCCGCCGGGACAGGAGTACATGACCTCGCCCCGTGGCACGGGCATCGGCGACGGTCGCGGATCCGATGGAGAATTCTGTGCGAGGGCGGGGCACGCAACGAGCAGGATGACGGGAAGCAACGAACGCTTCATGGCGTCGACTCCGGAATGCGGCCATCGGCGGACAGCAGGACGGCGACCGGCCGGGTCGCCTCGAACTGCGCGAGCACGATCAGCGCCACCACCATGATGGGAACGCAGAGGAACATGCCGACGACGCCCCAGAGCGTCCCCCACACGATCAGGGAGACGATCACCACGAGCGGCGAGAGATTGAGCGAGCGCCCCATGATTGCCGGTTCGATCACGTTGGCCGTGACGACCTGGATCGAGCCGAACACCAGCAGCACGATCAGGAACGGCGTGAGATTGTCGAACTGGATCAGGGTGAGCAGCGCCGGCGCGATGATGGCCATGATCGAGCCCACGGTGGGGATATAGTAGAAGAAGAACACCATGACGGCCCAGAAGCCCGCGAAGTCGACGCCGACCGAGGACATGACGACGTAGGCGAGCGCCGAAGTCGCCGTTGCGAGCGTGGTCTTGATGCGGATGTAGATGCGGATCTCTCGATCGATACTGGCGAGGACGCCCAGGACGCGCGCCTCCTGCCCATCGCCGTGGAAGATGGCGCCGAGTTTGCGCCTGAAGTGAACCTGCTCGACGAACAGGAACAGCGTGTAGATCAGGATGAGCCCCGCAACGCTCACCACGGAGGCCGCGGCGGTCGCGACGCTGCCGAGCGTGTCGGCAAGGCTGATGCGCGCCACCAGTTCCGACAGGGTCGGCGCCTGCTCGATGCCGGCCAGACGCGTGGCCTGCTCGACGAGAGTGGTGAGACGGGCTTCATAGCTCGGGACGGCCTCCACGACGGCCTGCACGTTGCGCCCGATCGTGCGTCCCACGATCCAGAACAGGCCGCCGATCATCACGACGGCGAGGACCATCGGCAGTGGCCGTGGCAGGCGCATCCCCCCCAGTCGGGGCTGGGCGAAAGTATCGGCCAGCGAATCGACCATGTACCAGAGCACGATGCCCAGAACGAAGGGTAGCAGCAGGCCGCGGCCGGCGACGAGCAGCAGGATCGTTGCGGCGATAACCACGGCCCAAAGTGCGGCGCGTTGCAGCGTCATGGGATCACTATAGTCGCAGTCCTTTGCGGTTGGGAGATGATGTGCCGGGCGCCGACGAACTCAGGCGCGGCCAAGCATCGCGCGACCGCGGTCGGTGAGCTCGACCCGGTGCTCGCCGGCCTCGCCGGCCTCGCCGCCGCTCTGCTGCACGAGACCGTCTGCGCGGGCGTCTTCCCATGCCGGGAAACGCGGGCAGGAACCTTGCCAGGCATCCAGCACGTCCTCGCGGCGGCGCGGCCGGGCCGCGACCCATTCCAGGAACTGGATCATGATCAGGTCCGGGCTTGCCGACATGATCCCCTCCTACTGGAATCCGCACGCCTGTGCAGTCGCGCCGACGGTCGCCCAGCGCTTGTTTTCGCGGAAGCAGCCGTTGGTCCAGGTGCCGGTGAAGACCTGGCCTCCGGGGCCTCCGGACTTGGTCCCCCAGCCATTGGCCCGGTCATCCATCCATTCACCCTCGTAGCGGGCGCCATTGGCCCAGACGCGCACACCGTGTCCCTGCATCTTGCCGTTGACGAACTCGCCCTCGTAGCGGCCGCCATCGGCAAACAGGATCGTGCCGCGGCCGGTCCGCTGATTGTCCCGGAAGTCGCCGATATAGCGGTTGCCGTTGGTCCAGACGTACATGCCGTGCCCTTGTGGACGGCCTTCGCGAAACGCCGCGGTCAGCCTGGCGCCGCTCGGGAAGACATAGGTTCCCTTGCCGTCGCGTTCGCCGGCTTTGAACTCGCCCTCGTAGCGGGCCTTGTTGGCATAGGTCAGCTTGCCCTGGCCCTCGTAGAGCCCGTCCTTCATCTCGCCCTCGTAACGGTCGGTCGGGACACCGTTTCTGGTCCACTGAAGGACGCCCTTGCCCTGGGCCAGACCGTACTCGCAGGCGCCCGACCAGCTGATCCCGACGCCGGGATCGGCGTTCATCATCACCACGCCGCAGCCGGTCTTTGGGTCCTTCACCTCGTCGCTGGCCGGCGGAGGCTGGCCGGGGGTCGGCAGCGTGGGAAGCTGACGGGGTGCCGGGGCGGCGCCGAGTTCGGGCACCGGGCGAGACGTTTGGGCCGCGGCGGGGAGGGCCAACGCCGCCAGCCACGCCAGGAAGCAATAGATTGGGCGGCTCATGCGCCAAAAAGTTTAGCACCCGCCGTGAGAAGCGTCTTTCCCGTTGTCTTTCTCACCATTCTTTCCGCGGTCGCCCTTCCTGTCGGTGCCGATGTCGAGCTTCACCTCCAGCGTCTGCAGCAGACCCATGACCACGAGGGTCAGGAACGTTCCCAGCCCGGCAATCTGCCACAAGCCCAACCCAGCGGAGAGACCCACGGCGCCCGCCAACCACATGCCGGCACCCGTGGTCAGCCCCTGGACCTCGCCGCGCCTGAACAGGATCGAACCCGCGGCGAGGAAGGCGACCCCGGCGGTCACGGCCTCTACGGCGCGGAGTGGATCCACCTGCACGTCCCGTCCAAGGAAGGCGGAGGAATGGGAAATCTCGACGGTGAGGATGCCGAACGTCGCGGCGGCGACGCAGATCAGGATATGGGTGCGTAGACCCGCCGGCCGCGCCCGCCACTCCCGTTCGAATCCGATGAGCGCGCCGAGCAACGCGGCGAAGAGGAGCCGCGCCGCAATGACAGGAAAGGGCAGGAATGTCGGATGGGCGATTTCCTCGACGAGGGCGCCCATCGCTATGAGGCGTACCTGAACTCGGCAAGGGCCTTCAAGAAGTCCCTGGTCGAGCCTGCAAGCGCGATCGCCGGAACGGTGAAGGCGGTGGCCGAGACGATCGCGGCGGTGGCGAGACGCATGCGCATGGCAAGAGACTCCGTCAGAGAAGGACCCCTCAACGGGCTTCCCCCTGAAAGCGTTCCGCTCGCTGCCGCGCTCTGATCCACTCGGCGAGTTCCCTGTGTCCCGCTTATTGTCACATTCTTAATGCAATTGTATCCTTTGGTGGTCGCGCGAAAATGTCGACCGTTGGGGGTGCCGTGACTTTCCTTCAACCTCGTTCCAGAACTGGCGAAGATCTCTAACCCTATGTTTTGCATAGGTGTTTTGTTAGTCCTTTGAGGCAACGTACGGCGCTGGTTGAACGACCTGTGGCTGGGTTGCCACAGTCGCGGCAACAATGAGTTGGATGTGCCTTACTTTGTGGCGTTGTTGGGGGAAGCTCGGGTACATTCCCGTCGTTACGCGAAGAATTTTCTGCCCCGACCTACTCGGCGACGGGCTGTGCAAGTTAAGGAGATGTTTATGAAGAAGGCTCTTCTGGCGGCCGCCGCCATTGTTGCGCTGCCGGTAGCTGCGC
>VFQN01002407.1_pt1 | contig 28912 bp, 22 predicted proteins | sample 3512371 | NCBI WGS metagenome assembly VFQN01 (sample SAMN10412370, study PRJNA504923) | tailings metagenome | isolation source: Replicate 2 from Balatoc abandoned mine | place: Philippines: Itogon, Benguet | collected 2017-08-28
GGAATCCAGCATTCAGACTGCCCTCGATTTTCCGGAATGCAACTTACTCGGGAGCCACATGACGACCAGCGGCATCAGAGCGAATTTGCCGTAATCAATGCCACTGGATTTATCAGTGCCATCGCATTTTGCAGTCAATCGTGCTGGCCTGGTTCCCGAAAACGAAGAGAAAAGGGACAGGCACTGCGCCTGCAATCCAGCTCCCACAACTGCAAGCCATCAGTTCTTGCGCCGCAGGGCTCGGGGTCGCTGCAGGATTTCATTCATGAGAATCGCCTGCCGGAACCCTTCATTCGTCTTGAACATCGCCAGCAGCGGATGCGGTGTATTGATCATCCCGGGCGCCGGTTCGACGGCCGCGACCGTCCCCCCTGAAAGGTGCTGTTGAACCGAACGGGCGACACCTCCGGCGAAATGCTGCCGGACTTCCCGGTCGATTCGATTCTGCCCCATGTAGGCATCGACATGCTGCTGCATTGATCCGGCAGGAGCGAGTTCCGGCTTGCCGACGACGTCCGACCGCCGCTGGACACGGGCCAACGGCTTCTCAAAAGCACTGCCTGGTTTGCTGCCCCTGGCGGATTTCTCCTGGCGGTTTTTCTTTTTGGCGACGGGAGCCGGTCGCTGCTGCGGCGGCGGCTGACGAGGGGGTTCCGGACGCGGTTGCGCCGCTTTGGGTTGCTGCAGTTCTTCCAGAAACACTTCAATCTCGGACCGCAGATCGCGGTTCGGCTTCGCGCGTTTCTTCGGCAATGGATTGCCGTTGGCATCGTTGCCCTTGATCGCATTCGCGATCCAGCCGACGATCGTAATCACCAGGAACGCCAGGCCGATATAGTTTCCCAGATCGGCGGCGAGGAGTGAAATTCCCATACTGGCCTCTCGCAGTAACGGCGGGGCATTCCCGACGACTGAATTCTCAATCCTGCACTGATGCAAGTCGATTGCGCATCACTCGTCCGATTCCCGTGAAATCACACGAAAATCCGGATCAGCGGCTGGCACCAACGGCGACCGGGCCTTGCCCGGAAATGGCTTCCCGCATCTGTGTATCTGCCTGTACGTTCTTCAATTCATAATAATCCAGCAGACCCAGCGAATGGCTGCGGAATGCCTCGGCAATCGCCATCGGCACCTCGGCCTCCGCCAGCACGACCTGAGCCCGGTTGGCCTGCACGCCAGCGACATTCTCCTGCTCACGAGCGGCGAACTCGGCCCGCTTTTGCTCCGCATTCGCCTGAGCCACCCGCATGTCGGCCTCGGCCTGATCTGCCTGCAGCCGGGCACCGATGTTGTCGCCCACATCAATGTCGGCGATGTCGATCGACACAATTTCAAAGGACGTCTGCGCTTCCAGTCCCTGATCCAGCACGGTCTGTGAAATACGATCCGGGTTTTCCAGCACGATCTTGTACGATCCCGTCGAGCCGATCGCCTGGACAATCCCCTGCCCCACGCGGGCAATCACGGTTTCTTCCGTAGCCCCGCCGATCAACTGATGGATGTTCGTCCGCACCGTCACCCGAGCCCGGACCTTCAACTGAATTCCGTCCGCAGCCACGGCTTCCAGAGCAGCCCCGCCGCTTTTGCGCGGGTCCGGACAATCGATGACCTTGGGGTACACGCTGGTGCGCACCGCTTCCAGCACGTCGCGGCCCGCCAGGTCAATCGCCTGGGCCGTCGACCAGTCGAGATCGATGTTGGCCCGATGAGCAGCCACCAGCGCCCGAATGACGTTCGGCACCCGTCCCCCGGCCAGATAGTGCGATTCGAGTTCCCGGGTACTCAGCGGATAAACGTCGGTGATTCCCGCCTGCACGGCCATGATCTTGGCCCGTACGATCACGGTCGGATTCACCTTGCGAATCGTCATCGTGATCAGGTTCATGAAGCTGATGCCAGCCCCGGTGAACACGCACTGGATCCACAGGCCGAAGTAGCGAGCCAGCAAGGCGAAGGCGATCAACCCCATGACGAACAGGAACATTGCCCCGCCCACCAGCAGCACCACCTGTCCCTGTTGAGCCAGCAGCCCGAATTCCGGCATGACACATCCTTTGATTCGTCGGCGATCTGTCCGGGCGGCTATTCGCCAGAATCGCATGGTTCTCAGGCGACTCCGGGTTCCAGCTCTGCTTCCGGATCAATCTTCAGAAATGGATTCGCTTTCCAGTGTAACCGGACACTATCGCCAACGACTACCCAGCCGGAAAATCGAAATCGATCCGGGAACCGGAATCGGGCGAGTCTGTAGCAGGTGCCGAGTCAGGATCAGCGACCGGAGAATCTGCTGGCGGGGAGTGCGACTGCATGACCGAAGACTCTCTGCCCGGGGATTCAGAGGGAGCTGCTGACGGAGGTGTTCCGGGACGGACGAGCAAGCGCGTCCCGCGAACTTCCAGGACCTCCACCGGAGTTCCTGCCTCAACCAGTTGCCCCTCGGTGAAGGCATGCAAACGCTGATTGGCGACCTGCACGAGCCCTCCGGGACTTAACATCGTGCGGGCAACGCCGAACTTGCCGACGAGTTGTTCCAGCCGGGCAGTTTCTGCCGCAAACGGTACGACGTCCTCGGGATTGGGAGCTTCCAGCAGGATTTTTCGTCCTACGGAAGTCCGCGGCAACACATAGAACGCGCCGCCCAGCGTGAAGGGAATGGTCAGAATGACCAGCGTCAGAAATCCCCACCAGACGACCGGAGCCGTTTCATACCAGGCGGAGTACGCCATGACGAGCGACAGGCTCAACGTGATGCTGGTCAGGATGGCCAGAATCCCGCCGGAAGGGATGAAAACCTCAGCCACCAGAATGACCAGGCCTGCGATCAGAAACACGACCGCCAGCACACCATAGGATTCCATAAGAATCGTACGACTCCTGGTCCAGCCACCGGATTCAGGCACAGGCCACGCAGGCGACGGATGGCTTTTCGCCCGCGATCCCCCCACTGTACCGGAATCAGCCGTCCGGACAACTCCGGCCAGAATTCCCTTCCTGACAACCGGCAGCTGTCATGGTCGCCATCACCGGGCGGCACAGGGACATTGTGAATTTTTGTCGTCGCCAGCCCATAGCATCCCTGGATTCCAATGGTGCGCCCGCCCTGCTCACAGGTGACGCATGGCCAGCCCGCCTGTCCAGGCAGTGACCGAATTGTTGTGACCATAAGTACGTCGTGGCGGTTTTTCATGCGGGGTGCTGGCCAACACCGGCGATCCGCGGAGAAGTCTTGTCCGGACACACACCAGGTCACCGCCAGACGGCGGTTGCCGCCGATTGTTCTCAGAGACAGCACCTGCCCTGTCGTTATCGGCACAGAATCGCTACGCTTCACGCCAGCAGCAGATGGCAGACCGTTGGAAACGGACTCGTGGTCGCTGCCTTTCCAGGATACCTGGCTCCGAATGTCGATTCATCCTACGGCGGTCATCAGCGCCGACGCCGAAATTGCCGCTGATGCCATAATTGGTCCCGGTTGCGTCATTGACGGCCCCGTCCGTGTCGGGTCCGGCACCAGCATTGGCCCCCACTGCTGTCTGTTTGGCTTTACAACGCTCGGCACCGGCTGCCGCATTCACGCCGGGGCGATCATCGGCGACCTGCCCCAGGATCGCGCTTACAGCGGCGGCGAGAGCTATGTAAAGATCGGAAATGACGTCATCCTGCGCGAGTACGTGACCGTTCATCGCGGAACCAAACCGGGAACCATCACGTCGATCGGCGACCGCAGCATGATTATGGCTCACGCCCACGTGGGTCATAACTGCACGGTCGGGAATGATGTCGTGCTGGTGAACGGCTCACTGCTCGGTGGCTATGTCACCGTCGGCGACCGGGCAGTGATCTCCGGCAATGCCGCGGTCCACCAGTTCGTCCGTGTCGGAGAACTGGCGATGATTGGCGGACTGGCCAAGATTACCCAGGATATTCCGCCCTACCTGATGTTCGACGGCCACGGTTTGTGCGTCGGCCTGAATCTGGTGGGCATGCGTCGCGCCGGAATCGGTCCTGCTGACCGCGCCGAAATGAAAACCGCTTACCGGCGGCTGTATCGCACCGCGGGCAGCCTGTCCAGCGGCATCGCAGATCTGGACGGCCAGTTGACAACCCCCACCGGTCGCCGGTTTCTGGAGTTTATGCAGGCTCCGTCCAAACGCGGTATCCACGGCCATTCACTGTCAGAACCAATCGCTGAGTAACAACCCGGCTGGATTTCTTCCGCACACTGTGCGCGGTGTGGTCGAGCTTTATTCCCGGCTGGGCAGGGTTGCAGTTCGCAAAAACCCACCGCCCTGCCAGGGCTCAGGAACGTGCCAGACGGTCCGGTTCGCCCTGTTCCCGGAACTCTTCCCCGGACGGTATGACCTACGTTTGACCCCTTGCGCTGCCAGACCGCATAATTGCATGAGTTGCGGAATTGTCAGAGCGTCCCTGCCCGGCGGCTGGTCTGCCAGACTGCAGACGCGGTCTGACACCTTCCGAACCTGCCGGTGAGCAGGCCTGTCCGGACTGCAAAATCCACTTACTGCTGTTGAAAGCCCGCATTGATGACGACTTCCGTGGCCTCCGGAATGGCCAAAGCCACATCTCAGGTTCCCGACGCTCAGGGCCGTTTTGGGGAATTCGGCCGGCGCTTTGTCCCCGAGACCCTGATGTATGCCCTGGAGCAGGTCACGGAGGCCTATCAACAGGCCCGTCAGGATCCGGAGTTTGAACGGGAACTGAATGAACTGCTGCGAACGTTCGTCGGTCGCCCGAACCCGCTCTATTTTGCCGCCCGGCTGACGGAGAAGTGCGGCGGCGCCCGGATCTACTTCAAGCGCGAAGACCTGAACCATACCGGTGCCCACAAGATCAATAACACGATCGGCCAGGCGTTGCTGACCCGCCGCATGGGCAAGACCCGGGTCATTGCAGAAACCGGCGCCGGACAACACGGGGTCGCCACCGCCACTGCCTGTGCCCGCTTCGGCCTGCCCTGCGTGGTCTACATGGGCGAGGAAGATATCCGCCGTCAGAAGCTGAATGTCTTCATCATGCAGACAATGGGAGCGGAGGTCCGCCCGGTCACCAGCGGTTCCCGCACGCTGCGAGACGCAATCAATGAGGCGATGCGCGACTGGATGTCGTCCGTCGAAAACACGCACTACATTCTCGGCTCGGTGGTCGGTCCGCATCCGTTTCCGATGATTGTTCGCGATTTCCAGGCAGTCATCGGCCGGGAGGCCCGTGCCCAGTCGCTCGAAACATTCGGCAAGCTGCCGGACGAGGTTGTGGCCTGCGTCGGCGGCGGCTCCAACTCGGCCGGCATGTTCTATCCCTTCATTGACGATGACAGCGTGGCCATTACCGGGGTGGAAGCCGGGGGACGCAGTCCGGCCCCCGGTCAGCATGCCAGTACGCTCAGCTTCGGCAAGAAAGGCGTGCTGCACGGCAGTTACAGCTATGTGCTGCAGGACGACGACGGTCAGACCGCTGACGTCCATTCGATCTCGGCCGGACTGGATTACCCGGGAGTCGGTCCCGAACATAGTTACTGGAAAGACACCGGCCGTGTGAATTACGTCGCCGTTCAGGACGACGAAGCCCTGCAAACGGTGCAGCTCGTGGCCCGCACGGAAGGGATTCTGCCGGCTCTGGAATCCTCACACGCCCTCGCCTACGCCATGCGTCGGGCCAGCGAACTGCCGGCTGACAAAACCATTGTCGTCTGTCTCTCCGGCCGGGGTGACAAGGACGTCTACGAAGTCGCCCGTCTCACCGGACGAGCCCTCGACTAGCGACGGCTGCAGCATCATTCCTGGTCACTCCCGAACCACCGCCGACATGGCCTGCCATGTCGCGATTCTCCCGAAAGATCCCCCGTGTCCCCCGCGACTCGCATCACCGACGCCTTCGCTGCCCGTACCGCGAACCAGCAGATGGCCTTTATCCCGTTCGTCACCGCCGGCGATCCGGATGTCGCCACCACAGCCACATTGATTCGTGAACTGGCGGCTGCCGGCGCGGATCTGATTGAGATCGGTTTTCCGTACAGTGATCCGATCGCAGATGGCCCGGTGATTCAGTCGTCCTACACGCGGGCTCTCAACCGGAAGGTTCGCCTGACGGACATTTTCGCGGCGGTGAAGTCGGTCAGCGGCGACGTCTCGACCCCGCTGCTGGCGATGGTGTCCTATGCAATCATCTTTCGCAGCGGCACCGAATCCTTCGTGCAGCAAGCCGCAGCAGCCGGCTTTGCCGGCCTGATCGTTCCCGATTTGCCCGGCGACGAAGCCGGCGACTTCGTCCAGCTGACACAACAGGCCGGCCTGGCCCTGATCCAGCTAGTGGCGCCCACGACACCGCTCGCCCGGCTGGACCGCATCCTCGAACATGCCAGTGGTTTCGTCTACTGCATTGCCGTCGCCGGCACCACTGGCGCGCGGGAAGCGATGCCGCAGGATCTGCAAACGATGCTGTCGCAACTGCGGGAGAAGACCCGACTGCCGCTGGCCGTCGGCTTCGGAGTCAGCCGACCGGAACAGGTCACGGGACTGAAAGGACTGGCAGACGGGGCCATTGTAGGTTCCGCTCTGGTCCGCTGTCTGGAACCGACGACAGATCCGGCAACACCGGGCGATGCCATTAGTCGCCTGCGGACGCTGGCAGTGGACCTGGCGACGGCGGCGCATCAGGTTGGCTGAACTCCGTGTTCAGGAACAGGAGGATCACATGACGGTCAATACCACCGAATTACTGGCCCTGTCTCCCGCGGAAAAACTGCAAATCGTGGAACTGCTCTGGAATGACCTGGCGTCGTCCCCGGAGCCGTTGCCCCTGGCGTCGTGGATCGAGGCCGAAGGCAGGAAGCGGCTGGCCGGGTTGCAGGCCGATCCGGGCGCCGGACTTTCCCACGAAGAGGTCTGGCAGTCACTCGCAGATCATCATGCCTGAACGATTGCGATATCATCCGCTGTTTACCACCGACGTTCGCGAGGCGATGACGTGGTATGAGGAGCGATCCCCTCGGACTGGGCCAGATTTTTCGGGCGGCCGTCCGGGATGGAACCCAGGCAATCATTGAAGATCCCGAGCGATTCGCCCAGCCCAACGACGCCTGTCGCTACCTTCAACTCGCACGGTTTCCGTACATCATTTTATTTGCTGTCACAGCCAACGAGCTTCTGATTCTTGCAGTTTTCCACGCGGCGCGTTCGCCGCAGTCCTGGCAGGAACGTGTATGACATCGGCAGACGGCCGCGATCAACTCGCCGCAAACCTGGGTGCAGTCCGTCAGCGGATGGCGGCAGCCTGCGAACGTGCGGGCCGTGCGGTCGAAGAAATCACTCTGATCGCCGTGACGAAGTATGCCGAACTCGAATGGGTCCGCGGTCTGTACGACCTGGGGCTGCGCGATTTCGGTGAAAGTCGTCCCCAGCAGTTAATCGCGCGGGCGGCAGAATTTCCCGACGACGTCCGCTGGCATCTCATCGGGCATTTGCAGCGGAACAAGTCGGCGCTGGTGTTACCGCATGTGGTCCGGATTCACTCGGTCGATTCCGTACGACTGATCCGCCAGCTGAGCGCAGATGCGCTGAAACTCGACCGGACTGCTTCCATTCTGCTGGAGGTCAACGTCTCGGGAGAAGAGTCGAAGGATGGCTTCGATCCCGGAGAATTGCGACGGGTCTGGCCGGAACTGATCACGATTCCCGCCCTGCACTATCGTGGTCTGATGACGATGGCCCCGCTGGACGAAGCCGCAGAAGCTGCCCGACCGGTGTTCCAGCGCCTGCGCGAACTGCGTGACGAGCTGTCGCAGCGTCCCGGTGCGCCGGTCCTGCAGGAACTCTCGATGGGCATGAGCGGCGACTTTGAAATCGGCATCGAGGAAGGCGCGACCATGATCCGCGTCGGTTCGTCCCTCTTCGACCACCTCCCCACAGCTCCCTGACGCAGCAGACCTCGCTTGCGGCTTCGCGATTCCCGGAGACCTGAGCTCTCAATTCCCCGTGCTCTCAAATCGCCCCATGTAACGGTCCACCGCGCGCCGCCAGCGCGTCCACCCGCCGCGTGATTTCCGGATCTTCCACCAGCGGGGGAGCATGATGCGGCTTGATCCGGGCGTCAATCACCAGACTGCCATCGCAGCCCCAGTGTTTCTGCCGAGTCCAGGCCCCCAGTCCATGCACGTCGCTGGCAGGATTGGAGCGGGTGAAGGTCATCCACAACCAGTTTTCCAGCCGCCGGGCCGCGAATGGAGCATCGTCGACCAGCAGGATCAGCGGGAACTGATTTACAGAATCATCACACTGCATGGCGGACAGGAACCGTGCGAGCCCGGGCTCGACGGCGTCCGGCGGCGCGGATTGATTCCGTACAAACGCCGGGGCCGTGATGGCCAGAATTCCCGGCAGGCACACAGACGGATCACGGAACCCCTCGGGGAACTGTGCGGCTCCTGGTAACTCTGTCGGCAGTTCCCGACGCTTCGGTCCCGCTGCCGCCAGGACCAGTTTGGAACCGGCGTTCAATCCGCTGCCGGAGTAGTCGAGCGTGTCGATCGTGGTCTGCGTCTGGAAGTGAAGATCGGTTCGCCAGTCGATCCGTTCCAGCAGATGCCGGAAATAGGCGGGGATATCATGGATGTCCAGATCCGGGGCATCCTCCTGGGCAACGATGAATAGATACTTTGCCAGGGATAACTGTCCCTGCCCCAGAATCGCATTGGAGATCGTCAACAGTTCCTGAGGTCTGCGCTGTTGGGCGTACGGCACATACCGCTCGCTGCCGATCGCCAGCAACAGCGGATGCACGCCCGCGGCATCCACCGCATGGATCGCCTTCACTCCCGGCAGGACGCTGGGAATGACCGGTCCCGTCAGTTCATGAATGATCGCTCCGAACGACGTATCTTCCTGGGGAGGTCGGCCGACGACGGTGAACGGCCAGATGGCGTCCTTGCGATGCCAGACGTGGTCGACCTGCATCAACGGAAACGGATGCTGCAAACTGTAGTAACCCAGATGGTCACCGAACGGTCCCTCGGGTTTGGTCGCGAGAGGATCGATCGAACCCGATATGCAGAAGTCGGCATCCGCCCAGACCGGCAGTCCGCCGTGCGGCGCACTCATGCGGATTGGACGCCCGCCCAAAGCGGCGGCAAACAGCAATTCCGACAGACCTTCCGGCAACGGCATCACGGCTGCCAGGGTCATCGCCGGCGGACCGCCAACGAAGATGTTGACCGGTAACCGCTCTCCCCGGCGAATGGCGGCGGCATGATGCACGCCAATGCTGCGATGGATCTGGTAATGCAGCCCCACTTCCCGGTTGGGAACATAGTCATTCCCCGCCAGCTGGATGCGATACATTCCCAGGTTCGACTTTCCGAATCCGGGCCGGTCGGGGTGTTCCGTGTAGACCTGGGGCAAGGTGACGAACGGTCCGCCGTCGTTGGGCCAGCTGGTCAACTGCGGCAATTGATCCAGACTGGTCTCACCGGCGAAGACAGGCCCGGAACGAGACCTGCGAATCCACATCGACCAGAGCGACAGCGGCACGTCCCGATAGCGCCACGGATTCCGTGCAAAGCTCAGGGGATCGATTTTCAGTTCCACCAGATGCCGGACGGCCTGCAAGGCATCTCGAAACAGGAACCGGGTGCGTTCGAGAGTTCCGAACAGATTGGACGCCATCCGAAACGGGCTGCCTTTCACCCGGTTGAACAGAATTGCCGGGCCTCCGGCCTGGTAGACCCGCCGCTGGATCTCTGCCGCTTCCAGCCACGGATCAATCTCCACGTCCAGCGAAATCAGTTGCTGTGTCCGTTGGAGGTCGGCGACGCACTCCTGCAGGCTGCGATATCCCAAGGGCCCGATCCCGTTCGATTCCAGGTGATTGCGGGAACGGTCAGTGACTGCGTCCCGGATAAAATTGCAACTTTCCCCGATTGTAGTCGCTGTTCATGGAACGCAAACCGGCTACACTATGATCAGTTGTTTTTGATATGTCCCCGAACGTCGAAGTGACGATTCGGGCAGGAATTGGCCAATCTCTTCCGAGGAAAACCGGTATGCGGCTGTTTGTTGCGAGTCTGCTGTTGGGAGTATGTGCGATGACCAGTGTGAGCACTGCTGCGGAGACCTCGAAAGTGCTCGACCACAAGATGAAATCGCTGAACGGTCAGGACGTGGACCTCGGCAAGTACAAGGGCAAGGTGCTGTTGATCGTCAACGTCGCCAGCAAGTGCGGAGCCACCCCCCAGTACGAGCAGTTGCAGGCGCTGCATGACAAGTACAAGGACCAGGGTCTGGTCGTCCTGGGCTTCCCTTGCAATCAGTTCGGTGGCCAGGAACCAGGTGACGCCGGACAGATCGCCGAGTTCTGCAAGGCGAAATACAATGTCACCTTCGACATGTTCGAGAAGATCGACGTCAACGGCAGTGACGCCGCTCCGCTGTACAAGCAACTGACGGCCCATGAACCGGGTGCCGGACCGATCAAGTGGAACTTCGAGAAGTTCGTCATCGGCAAGAACGGCGAGATTGTCGCCCGTTATGCGACCCGGGTGAAGCCCGATGCCCCGGAAGTTGTTGAAACCATTGAGGCAGAACTGGCCAGGTAGTCCAGCGTCCCTCGCGGCCTTGGGCAACAAACCGGCCATGCGACAAAGACCGAGATCAAAAAGTCTTCCGGGAACCGTTCCCGGAAGACTTTTTTCATTCCGGTTTCATGGAGATTTCCGGGCGAAACTCCGGCACCGCTGCTGGATGCGACGGCCGGAAAACGCAGGTCACGGAGTTTCTTCCTCACCCTCGAACCGCGAGCGTCGCGGAGATCGGGTGGGAGGCAGGGGTGTGGGTAATTCCGGCAGGCTCTCATCCGGTTGTGGGCTGGTGCGGGCATGACCGTTTTGTTCGTGCGGAGTGCGCCGGGGATCATGTTGTTCCCGGTCGTGCGGTAATCCGTGCGACCATTCGGCGATGCGGTGGCGGTCTTCCAGCTCCCGTAACTGGTCGCGGACACTGCGATGGTCGAGCTGCGAAAGTTCTTCGGCAGTACGGGTCGACATCGGCGGCAGCTTCTGGACACGGGCCGGGGTCCGGCGGTCGCTCCAGGCGAACGAGATCAGCGTAGTCGCCAGAATCAGACCGATGGCGATTACAATTCCCATGATCACCGGCACCAACCCGTCGGCAGGAGGCGGCTCGTTCGGCGAGATATACCGATTCAGGCGGCTGGCCAGTAACGTGGGAGCCACATGTTGGCCGCCCATACCGTTTTCGCCGCGGGAGCGGTAACCTTCCCGCTTGAAAAAATAGCCCGTCACCTTCACCCGAATGGGCAACGGAGTCTCAACGGTCACTTCCGGCCCGAGGGACGAACAGACCACACGATACGGCCGATTGCCCGAATCGGCCGTCAGGATCCACGCCTCGTAGAGCGACTTGAGTCCGTAAGGGTTTTCGCTGGCCTGAAATTCGTACAGGTGCCACAGGTCGCCGACAATCGTGACCGGCTCTCCGCGATACCGCCCGGGCTCGTGCATCAGATTCAGGTACTGCACGCCCTGCTCTGCCCGGCGCTCAAATGTCGCCGGCGGGATCTGGCGGGCACGGTCCAGCGTATAAAAGAAGGCGGAAGATTCCTCCCGGCGCACACTCAGCGTGTTGTCCTTGACGGTCGCCAGAATTTCCCGATCAATGGCGATCTCGCCCCCGGCTCCACGTTGCCGGCCTGCCGTATCTGAGACCGAACCGGATTGCAACGGATTGCCTGGCAGAGGATCAGACGGCAACGAGCGGAATTCATCCGGCTCCAGTCGTTCGTCGGTATCCTCCAGCACGCGAAACGGCTGATCGCCTTCAGCGACCGGGGCCACCGGTGCCGGATTCTCGCGTTGCTGCCGAAAGCCGGGCAGGAACTGAAAGACAATCATCACCAGAGCAATGATCGCGACGTAGCCCAGCATCCGCCGCTGCAGCCTGGGATCGAGATTGGGCGACGGTGAGAAGTTCGTCCGGAACCTCATGCGGAATACCGGAATCCGATCGAGGGGGAAGACAGGAAAGCAAAGTTTACGTAATCTGTCGATTCTAGCAGACTTCCGTCAGGACTCAACGCGGGTCTGCCCTGTTGTACAGAATTGTGAGCCAGTCGATTCGGATTCGTCGCTGCACGGCTTCTCAGACGAGTCCCGCTTCAGTCGGATTCACGGTGCTCAGTTCCCGTCGCAATTTCCGCTACAGCAGAATCTGAGACCGTTTCAGGAATCGAGGCATGTCATCCCGGGAACTTGAAGCCACCGCCTGTCACGAGGCCGGGCATGCAGTCATCGCCCTGCTGCTCGGAAGGCCGATTCACAAGATTTCGATCGAGCCGCAGCAGGAACGCCTCGGCCACTGCCAGCTGCAGCGCGGATCAACCCGCCCCACGAAAGACGCGATCGAACGGGAAGTTCTCATTCTGATGGGCGGCGTCGTCGCTGAGGCCCGCTGGCACGGTCGTTACGAATGGTCAGGAGCAGCACGGGATTTGCGGGAAATCGCCGGACTGCTGGCGATCGGCGGAGGAAACGAGCGTCAGCTGGCACGCAGCGAACGCCGGCTGCTGGACAAGACGGAATCCCTGCTGGACCGCGCGGGCGTGTGGCCAGCCGTCGTTGCCATCGCCCGTATGCTGCTGGAAAAAACCACGATCAGTGGACGAGCAGCCCGCCATCTGTTTGAGACAGAAATGGCCCGACACGCGGATCAATAAGCCTTGCCGTGAAGCTCTCAGCGACTGACGCGGGACATCACAAACTGGCCATGATCCTTTTCGGACGCATATCCGGCAACAAACTGGCCGTCGGTCGCCCACGCATTGTAAGAAAATGTCCCCAGTACCGGGCCCAGACGATGGCTGCCGCCCAGCGTCACGCGTCCCGGCTCGACACTGGTCACGGTCAACACTGCGGTATATCGAAACGGGATGAGTTTGAAGAACCGGCCGCGAAAATGGACCTGATACTGCGTGTCGTTGATCCGACAGAACGTCGCATTCATGGGGCCCCGATGACCATTCGCGGAACTTGTCCAGGTTCCTGACCAGCTGCCGCTGAGGTCCGGAGCCACTCCTATGGGAGCAACTGCTACCGGAACAACGACCGGAGTGAGCTCAGCGGGAGCGACGGTTGCCGGAACGGTCGCAGTATGCGGCTCTTCCGCGTTTCCCGGACGGGCCGTGATTCCAACCAGCAGGCAGATTGCCAGACTCATGTCCCTGGAACGAAGATACGCACTCATATTCGTTTGCCCGTAAGAATGTTCCCCCGAATTTTCCGACATTATCAGGCATTTTGAATACCACTCCAGCTGTCGTCAACACCCCGGTATGCGTAAAACCACCAGGTCTCTTGCCTCCCGTGGGCATGGCAGTGTTGGTCTAGACAGATCCACGGCTCGTCAGATATATCCCCCCGCCTTCTGAAAAAGTCAGGGAAATTCCCTCAAGGTGACATTCGCTGCCTCGCAGCATGATTTCCCTGCTTTTTTTGTAAGGTCGACAATGTCCGGGGAATTGTTTGGGGCAAACGGATGACCGGTTGCCGATGTAGAACACACGCCGCCCACGGGCACGTCTTCTACTGCACAAACAAATGACATTAGTTCAGCGAGAAGTCGAATGTCCAGGTGGATCCGATTTGCCAAACTGTATGCAGTCTATACCTGCCTGTATGCAATTGTGGCCACGCTCGCCTGGCAATTACGATACGACTTCGCGCCCACCGAATCTTCCCTCGCTGCATTTCCGGTGCGTCTGATCAGCGTGCTGGTGCTCAAGTCCCTGACCTTCTGTATCGCCCGCGACTGGATGCGTCGCCATCGGCACACGTCATTGCCGGACATGTTGCACGTCTCCGGAATCGCCTCACTGAATGCCGCCCTGCTGATTGTCGTCGGCTATTCGACCGATTTCCTGCTGGCGCCGGGTCGCTCGGTGGTCATCATCGACGCTGCCATTTCCATCATGGCAGTCATGGGGTTACGCGCCACCTTGCGACTCTGGTCGCGACATGAATTTCCACTGCAGAGGAAGTCGCGTGCTGACCGAACGCTGGTCTGTGCCACGGAAAAAACGGCTGCTCACATCCTCGGGATGCTGAATGCCAGCAAGGCTCCGATGCATGTCGTTGGTATCTTCGACGAAAGCTGTCCCTGCCCCTCGTATCTGGTCAACGGTGTTCCCGTTTTGGGAGAACCGCACACGATCGTCTCTGCCGCGCAACATTTTCGCGCATCGACCGTTGTCGTGCCGGCCAGCCTGCCGGGAAAGACGTTGCGGCAGATCCTGAACAACTGCCAGGAGGCGGATCTTACCGTCCGCACGATTCCGCTGGTCGACGAACTGGTCGAGGGCCGGTACAAGCTCGGACCGCGCGATATCACGATTTCTGACCTGCTGCGTCGCGAACCCAACCAGCTCGATCTGGAAAGTATCCAGCATTACGTCACCGGCCATACCGTGCTGGTGACCGGTGCCGCGGGCAGTATTGGCAGCGAACTCTGTCGCCAGCTCCGGAATCTGTCCCCCACCCGGCTGATTCTGCTCGATCAATCGGAAAGCGGCATCTTCGGCATCGAACAGGAATTTCACCGGAATCCGGTCGAGGGTGTCGAACTGGAATTCGTGATCGCCGACATCTGTGATGAACCGACAATCCATCAGGTTATCAGCGAAAGTCGACCGCAACTGATCTTCCACGCGGCCGCCTACAAGCATGTGCCGCTGATGGAACAGCATCCGCGGGAAGCCGTTCGCAACAATATTCTCGGCACCAGAATTGTCGCGGAAGCGGCACTCGCCCACGGCGTCCAGCGGTTCGTGCTGATTTCGACCGACAAGGCCGTTCGTCCGTCGAGCCTGATGGGGTCGACCAAGTTAATGGCAGAGCGTTGCGTGCATGCTCTCGCCGGCCGCGGCAAGACAGAATTCCTGGCAGTGCGTTTCGGGAATGTGCTGAATTCTGCCGGCAGCGTCGTGCCGACCTTTCTGGCACAGATTCAGGCGGGTGGACCGATCACCGTCACTCATCCGGATATGGTCCGCTACTTCATGACCATTCCCGAAGCGGTCCAGCTGGTGCTGCAGGCGGGAGCGATCGGACATTCCGGCGACGTTCTGATTCTGGACATGGGCGAACCCGTCCGGATCGTCGATCTCGCCAGGGATATGATCCTGCTCTCCGGCATGCGGTATCCTGAAGATATCGACATCGCCTTCACCGGCATGCGGCCTGGTGAAAAGCTGCGTGAGGAACTGTTCTATGAAATCGAGAACGGCTCTCAGCGCATCCACGACAAGATTTTCCGCTGCGTTCCGCCTTCAACACCGTATGCGCTGCTGATGTCCCAGGTCGCGACCCTGAAAAAACTGCTGAATGCTCCAGCTCCGGAATTGAAGTCGGCGCTGGTGACGGCAGTGAATGTCTGGGTCAATGACTACAGCCAGGCCGAAGATCAGGTGGCCCAGCGAGTATCGCAAGCGGCCTGAAATCTGCATCCCGCCGCACATGCCAAACCGGTCCGGCCGGCGACAGCCACAGGAAGTTCGCGACGCCCGCGCGGATTGCGCCTACCGGGCTAATCCGGGGATCACCATGTGACGCAACTTCCCGGAGCAACATGGTTTGGTAACCTGGTCTGGCAACATATCCCTGATGCAGGATTTTCACTGAAAATCCATTGCGGACCAGCTCCGGGAAATTCCTTCCGCAGCATCTGGCAAACGCCAGCCTCAAGCGCTGGCGAAGCATGTGGCAACACGTTCTCGCCAGCACCTCGGGTTGTTGACTGATCCGGTGCCAACTGATCCGGTGCCAACTGATCCGGTGCTAACCGTCCATCGCGCCGGTACTGCCTCCTGACTGAAAAGCATCGTAGTTTTTCTGGAAAGAGTCCGCGAGTTTCCGGGCGGCTGCGTCATAGGCAACCGGGTCACTCCAGCACAGCCGCGGCTGCAGCATCTCGTCAGGGACATTTGCGCAAGACGTGACGACATTCAGGCCGAACACCGGTTCCGGTGCGGTCGGCGCGTCTCTCAATGTTCCGGAATGGATGCCATCCACGATGGCGCGGGTGTAGGCCAGATTCATCCGCTGGCCGATTCCGTAGGGGCCACCGCTCCAGCCGGTATTCACCAGCCAGACCTGGGCATTGTGCTGGCGAACCTTCTGAGCCAGCAGTTCGGCATACTTGTTGGGATGCCACACGAGGAACGGGCCGCCAAAACAGGGAGAGAACGTCGCCTGCGGCTCGTTAATCCCCATTTCGGTCCCGGCCACTTTCGCCGTGTAGCCATTCACAAAATGGAACATGGCCTGTTCCGGCGTCAGTTTGGAAACCGGAGGCAGAACGCCGAACGCATCACAGGTCAGGAAAATGATGTCCGTCGGATGCCCCGCCATACAGGGAATCCGGGCCGTCGGCATATAGTCGATCGGGTAAGCGCCGCGCGTGTTCTGCGTGATCGAGGCATTGTCGAAATCGACGTGATGGCGGGCGTTGTCATAGACCACGTTCTCCAGCACTGCTCCGAACCTCAATGCCTGGAAAATCTCCGGTTCGCGCTCGCGCGAGAGATAGATCGCCTTGGCATAGCAGCCGCCTTCAATGTTGAAAATGCCGTCGTCGCTCCAGCCGTGTTCGTCGTCGCCGATCAACTGCCGCTTCGGGTCCGCCGACAGTGTCGTCTTGCCGGTTCCCGACAAACCGAACAGCACCGAAGAACGACCGGTCGCCGGATCGCAGGTCGCCGAGCAGTGCATGGACAGCACGCCCTGCGCCGGCATCAGGTAGTTCATGATGGTGAAGATGCCCTTCTTCATCTCCCCGGCGTATTCCGTCCCCAGAATGACCAGTTCCCCCAGTTCAAAACTGACATCAACGCTGGTCGCAGACGTCATCCCGGTCGTGTACCGGTTGGCGGGAAACCGTCCGGCGTTATAGATCACGAAATCTGGTTGACCGAAGTTCTCCAGTTCCTCGTCGGTCGGCCGGATCAGCATGTTGTGCATGAACAGGGCGTGATAGGGCCGCGAACAGATCACCCGGACTTTCAGTCGCAGTTTCGGATCCCAGCCGGCGAAAGCGTCGATCACGTACAACCGCTGGCGGGTATTCAGATAATCCTTGGCCCGCTCCCGGTTGATCATGAACGTCAGTTCGTCCAGCGGGAAATTCACCGGTCCCCACCAGACGTTCTGTTCGGAGTGCGGATGGCGGACCACCCGCTTGTCGTTGGGAGAGCGCCCGGTCTTCTCACCGGAGTAGGCAATCAGCGCTCCGGAATCGGCAATCGACGTTCCGGGATCGTTGCGAATCGCTTCCTCGTACAGGGTGGAAGGAGCAGGGTTTCGCAGCACATCCCGGACGTGCAGACCGTGTTGAACCAGTGAGAAATCTGTCATAGCTGGCACATCCCTGGCCGATTGCCGCGCATCGACCCATCCGTCTGATCGAAAGCATCCGCAGGGTACAGTCACCTCACGGTTTCACCGCTCCTGCAGCGGTAATTCCGAATCCTGCCAAGTCGTTGCGCGGCTGTCTATCCAACTTCGGGGAAGTTCGGAAATCCGTGAGCGCAGGGCGGGAATCCCCGTGCGGGGGAGTGGTTCTCCGGAATTGGGATCGAAGTGATGTGCGGCAAGAGATTCCCCGCGCTGAGTCACGGTCTCGGGGAGTCTTCACCGGAAATTTTTCGATTGACTCACTCAGTAAATCACCCCGTGTCCTTCACGAGGAAGGAAGCCGGACTTTCTCGTGAAGGCCGCGGGCTGGTGAATTCCCCATGCTGGCAGCGCCGCGCATGGATCGGGAAGCTCACTCCGGGTCGCCGAAGAAGTAGGCGGCAACGGCCTCGTCGAACAGTTCCCGCGTGATGACGGGCGGCAGGCTGTGGAAATCGCAGTGATGCTGGACCAGCACCAGCAGATCGCGGGCATGACAGAACCGCATCGCTCTCCCGGCTTGCACGAAGTGTTTCCGAACCAGATCCGGAATGACCTGCCCGTCATCAAACGTCAGGCGAAGCTGTTCTGCCGACAGGAGCAGGCGCCGCTGGAACTCTTCCGGAGTCGGTCCCTGCACTTCAATCTTGTAGGGAATCCGCCGCAGGTAGGCCTCATCGATCAACTCTGCGGGATGCAGATTGGTCGAGAGGATCAGAAACTGCTCGAACGGAATCCGGAAAGATCGTCCGGAAGGCAGCGGCAGGTAGTCCACCCGCGATTCGAGTGGCACGATCCAGCGATTCAACAACTCGTTGGGACGCACCCGCTGCCGACCGAAGTCGTCAATGATCAACACGCCGCAGTTGCTTTTGAGATGCAACGGCGGTTGCATCAGCTTGCTTTGCGGATCGACACGGAAAAACGTCTGGTCCAGATCCAGTTCCCCCCCGGCAATCACGGCCGGACGACGAATGCGAATCCAGCGTTCATCGACGTTGTAAGCAGCACTGGTGGATTCGAGCGGCAGGGGATGATGCACGAGGGGATCGAACAGCCGCACGATCTCGCCGCCGAAGTTGATTGCGTAGGGAATCCAGATCGCGTCCGTGTAGGCGCGGACCATTCGCTCGGCGATGCTGGTCTTGCCGTTCCCCGGTGGCCCGCACAGGAACATCGCCCGCCCGCCGGTGATCGCCCGGCCGATCCGGCTGAGCAATAACGGCTCGATGCTCAAATCGCCCAGAGCCTTCTGCAGGCTGTCGAGAGTCAGGCGGGCCCTGGAGGGACTCTGCAATTCCACGCTGCGAATGTAATCGCGATAGGAGACCGGGGCGACCTCGCAGTACGCGCAGCGCGTCGATTCCTGTCGCGCCTGATTCGTGCCGCGATCGGTCAGCACATACTCGTAATCGTGACTGCCAACCGATTGCCGGATTTCGACCAGCCGCTGTTCCCGCAGGTTGCGCAACAGCGGATCGACCAGCCGCATCGGCACCTTGATCGTCTCGGCAATCCCCGAGCCAGTTTGTCCATTGCGCTGCGCCAGCAGTCGCAACACCATCGCTTCCAGTTCTCTCAGACGGATATCCAGCGCTTCCAGCGTCTGGGGCCGAACGGGAAAGAACGGCATCTCCGCGGTTCTGCCAGAAGTTTCACCCGTTGCTGCCGGAGATGGATTCAGACCCGGCGTGCCTGGCACCGGTGCCGGCGTCCCCAGACCTGCAGGACGCGGCAGGCTGCCTGAGGAAGATTGAAATCCGCGCAACAGCCATCCTGGCTCTGCCGACGCGGGAACTTCTGTAGTGCGTGGTGTGTTCACGTTCGCCGATCGCAGGAAATGCTCTGAAACCAGTGCAGCTTCGCGCATTCACAGTATGCGCAACCCCCAGGCCGCAGGTTTCAGCCAGCCACTGCGCACCGCATCCCCGGGCAGCTGGCAAAGCTCTGTCTGGAACCTACCTTACACTTCCGGAAGATGTCCGCTTCCGTAGCGACCCGATCGGGAATCTCGCCGCTGAACTTACCCTGCCTGACAGAATCCTTACAACCGGCAGCGTCTGAGTTCCAGTCAGTTTCCCTGCGATCACACGGTTGGAATCACACGGTTGGAATCACACTGGTGCCATTACACCGGCCAGCCGTCTGCCCGGTAGGCTTCTACTTCAAACGGATTGTCCAGATAGGGATGCTTGCCGCGCAAGCTCAGCCAGAGGCTGCAAGACAGATACGCTGGAATGAAGAACGGCCCCCAGCGTTCGTACTGTCGAACGTGGACCCGCTCATGCAAACGAGTCTGTTCCAGTGATGGCAGATCGGTTCCCAGTACAATGTGCCCGAGCGTCATGGCGCGAATACCGCCCCCGACTGCGGAACGGCGACTCAGCCGCGACAGCAACCGCGGACAGGTGAACTCCAGCACGCCGTCGACGATCTGGAACCGTCCCCCTTCCCACCAGGCGAACGCGGCCGCGATCATCCCGACCGCCGTCGACGGACTGACCCACAGATATTGCCCCAGCCGGAACAGCCGCCGCCCGAAATTCACCGTCTGCATCCTGCGATCTGCACCCGGGACAATCCGCTCACGCCAGGATCTCATGCACGACATGCCCATGCACGTCGGTCAGGCGGAAGTCGCGTCCCTGAAACCGATAGGTCAACTGCTCGTGATCATAACCGAGCAGATGCAGGATGGTGGCATGCAAATCGTGCGTATGCACTTTGCCTTCCGCGACGCCGAAGCCGAGTTCATCGGAATCGCCGTGAATGTGGCCGGCCTTCACCCCGCCGCCAGCCAGCCACATGGTGTAGGCATCAATATGGTGATCGCGACCGGCCGTCTTGCGGTCTTCGCCCATGGGAGTCCGGCCGAACTCGCCGCCCCAGATGACCAGCGTATCCTTGAGCAGTCCACGTTCCTTCAGATCCAGTACCAGCGCCGCACTGGCCTGATCGGTCTCTTTAACGACGCGTTCAAAGTCTTCTTCCAGTGTCTGGCCTGGACCGCCGTGGCTGTCCCAGTCGGTGTGATAGAGCTGAATAAATCGCACGCCGCGTTCGATGAGTCGCCGCGCCAGGAGGCAGTTGGCAGCGAACGAAGGCTGTCCGGGTGTCACACCGTAGCGGTCCAGAGTGAGCTTCGATTCCTCGCCAAGATCCATCAGGTCCGGCGCACTGCTCTGCATGCGGTACGCCATTTCATAGGCATTGATGCGCGTGAGGATTTCCGGATCGCCGGTCTCCTCCAGCCTCGCGCGATTCAGGGCGGAAACGGTATCCACAAAATGCCGCTCCCGGGGTCGCGTGATTCCCTGCGGACTCTGCAGGTGCAGAATCGCATCTCCCTGACCGCGAAACGGCACCCCCTGAAACGAGGTCGGCAAAAATCCGCTGCTCCATAAAGCGGCTCCGCCGCGGGGACCGCGCGGTCCGCTCTGCAGCACCACAAATCCCGGCAGATTCGAGGACGGACTGCCCAGACCGTAAGTCACCCAGGAGCCGAGGCTCGGGCGGCCAGGAGCCTGAAAGCCGGAGTTGAGGAACAGCTTGGCGGGAGCATGATTGAACACGTCGGTCGTCACGCCACGTAACCAGCAGACGTCGTCCACGATTTGCCGATGATACGGCAGCACATCCGACAGCGTCATCCCGCACTCGCCGTAACGCTGAAAATTCCGCTGCCCGCCGAGCAGCTTTTCCGTCCCTTTCAGAAAGGCGAATCGCTTGCCCGCCATCAATTCTGCCGGCGGAGTCTGACCGTGGTGCTGGCGAAGTAACGGTTTATCGGAGAACAGCTCCAGCTGGCTGGGGCCACCGGCCATGAACAGGAAGATGACCTGTTTCGCTTTAGCTTCAAACTGCGGCAGTCGTGGAGCCATCGGATTAGTGGCATCCACATCCACCCGCAGCGCCGCTTTGCCCTCGTTCTGTAACAGTTGCTGCAGCGCAACGGCTCCGACTCCCACGCCGCACTGCTGGAAGAAATGACGACGAGTCTGCTGACGCAGGATTCCGGCTGCCAGTTCCGACGAGTGAGATTCCGGCATCGCTATTCTCGTGTAATAAAATTATCGGTATTCATCACCGCCCGGGCAACGAGGACCAGTGCCGCGGCAGCCGGGGGTGAGGTCGCAGCCCGCAGGGCCGGCGTGGTCAAAGCGTCTGCGGAGGAAGCGTCCTGCTCCAGATCCTGCCGCGACTGCCGGGCATAATTCACCAGCAGTTCCCGCTCCTCACTGGAGGGCGAACGTCCTAAGGCGACTTCCATCACCCGTTCCACCCAGGCCGTCAGTTGCTGGTCCGGACTGCCGGGCCGGTCCGTGATGGCCCGCAGCGCCAGTCCCTGCGACAGTTCCAGGAAAGCAGCGTCGTTGGCTAATGTCAGTGCCTGCAGCGGCGTGTTCGAGCGAATCCGTCGTGTGCAGACCGACTGGAAATCGGGGCTGTCGAACGTGGTCAACAACGGGTAGGGCGCACTGCGGTAGAAGAATGTGTAGAGCGTCCGCCGATATCGCTGCGGTCCGGTCTCCGTCGGCCAGTTCTTCTTGACCTGTGTGAAGGCATACACGCCGTCCGGTTGCGGCGGATACACGCTGGGCCCGCCGAAGACATCGTACAACAGACCGCTCGCGGACAATGAGACGTCGCGAATCACCTCGGCGTCCAACCGGAGCCGGGATTGTCGTCCCAGCAGCAGATTCCGCGGGTCTTTCTCCACCAGATCCTTGCGCACCACGGACGATTGCCGATAGGTCGCACTGGTCACAATCAGGCGGTGCATGGCTTTCTGGCTCCAGCCCTGCCGCTGGAATTCACGGGCCAGCCAGTCGAGTAGTTCCGGATGCGTGGGCGGCGTGCCCTGCGTGCCGAAGTCTTCCTCGGTTTCGACCAGGCCGCGGCCAAAGTAGCGCATCCAGATGCGATTCATCGTCACCCGGGTGGTCAACGGATGGTCTGGATCAACCAGCCATTTTGCCAGATCCAGCCGGTTGCGTGTTGTGGGTTCGGAAATCATCTGCGGCGAGATCGACGCAAAGACGCCCGGGTACAACCGGCCGCGATCCTTGTCCGGTCGCGTGAAATCGCCGCGGGTCAGCAGGTAACTCTCCCGCGGTTCGGACAAGTCCCGCATCACCATTGCTTTGGCGATGTCCGGATTCGGCGGAACGACTTTCTTTTTCGCCCGCGGTTCTGCCGTTTCAAAGGCCTGCAGCAGTTGTTGTTTCTGTTCCGGAGAGCGTTCTGCTTCGGGCAACTTCAGTGCCGCCAGCAGGCTGGTATCCTGATCGTTCGGCAACACGGGGCTGGATGCAATCCCCTCGAGAAGGAAACGGCCAACCAGGTAGTTCGCATGCACTTCATGATGCATCTGCACCTCGAAGTGTTGCCCGGTCGCCGGTCGCGGTTCGGCCAGTACAAAGACTGCTTCATGCGGGGCATTCATTTTCGCGGTTGAGCCTGGGCCGACATTGATCGCCCAGCCGGACTTCGCATCGTCGTCCAGGACGTCCCGAATCGGGAACTTCGGCTGCTCATGATCGGCAGCGGCGATCGCCAGTGGAATGGCTTGCCCGTTGCTCGACAGTTCAAACCGCGTCAGGACAAAGTTACCGTTCCCCGCCCTGCCCGGCCCGTTCTTCGGCAGCGACGGATCGGGCAAGACTCGCAGGCGGATAGCAACGATTTCCGGCAGATCGGTGGTGACTTCGATTTCGTAACGATCGAACGGCGCGGGGGGACTGGTGGCCAGCAACGAACCGTCTTCCAGTTGACGGAAAGTCGCTTTTCCGGAAGACGACGCCTGCACGATCGTCAGCGGTCGCCATTCCTGCGAGCGTGCGCCGGACTCCGGCTGCAACTTTTCCAGCCGCTCGCGGGTCGTCTGTTCCCAGGCAGTCCGCCAGTCGGCAATCTGTTTCGACGACGGCCCCGGTAGTTCCCGCTGCACATGGACCGGTTGGCCGAACATCTCCCCGCGAACCACTTCCATGCTGGCCCCGGTGTTGTTCACATCCTGGCCGGAGTTGAAGAAGGTCAGCAGTTCGTAATACTCCTGCTGGGTCAGTGGATCGTACTTGTGCGTGTGACACTGGGCACAACCGACAGTGAGTCCCAGCCAGACGGCGCCCGTAGTGTTGGTGCGATCCATCGCAGCTTCCACCCGAAATTGCTCCGGATCGGTGCCGCCTTCCTGATTGATGAGCGTGTTGCGATGAAAACCGGTCGCGATGAGTTGCGATTTCGTCGGCGACGGCAACAGATCACCTGACAGTTGCTCGATCGTAAACTGATCAAAGGGCAGATCATGATTGAGGGCTGCGATCACCCAGTCCCGGTAGGGCCACATCTCGCGGGGACCATCAATGGAATAACCGTTGGAGTCGGCATAACGGGCCTGATCCAGCCAGTGACGGCCCCAGCGTTCTCCGTAATGCGGCGAGGCCAGCAGGCGTTCGACCAGTTGTTCGTAAGCGGCCGGGTCGGGATCATGGCGGAACTCCTCCACCTCTTCCGGTGTCGGCAGGAGACCGATCAGATCCAGCGTCACCCGGCGAATCAACGTGGCCCGGTCCGCTTCCACTGACGGAGTTAACCCCGCCTGCTGCAGCTGCTGACCGACGAAGGCATCGATGGAATTGTTGCCCCAGCCTGCCACAAGTTCCGGCGGTGGCGTATCGCGGATCGGCAGAAACGCCCAATGTCCCTGATATGTGGCTCCGGCCTTGATCCACTCCGTCAGCAGAGCAATTTCAGCCCTCGTGAACGCCCGTTTTTTGGCAGACGGCGGCGGCATCTGCTCATCGGGATCATGGGACAGAATTCGCCGCAGGATCTCGCTGGCCTCCGGATTCCCCGGCACGATGGCTCCGGACTGCGTGGCTCCCTCAAAGGTGTCCAGCCGCAGGTCCGTCTCGCGCCGTTTTTCATCCGGACCGTGGCATTGAAAGCAACGATCCGACAACAACGGGCGGATCTGCTGATTGAACACGATTGTCGTGGGCGATTCTGCGAGCACGGGACCAACGGTGAGTCCGGCGGACCACAACATCAAACCGCAGCAGATCCCTCGCGCATTCTCTGTCATCTGCAGCATCTGCCAGATCCGAAATTGACTGAAGAACTCATCAGTGTTCGTGAATCCGTCAGCATACCTGGCGCAGTAGCACAGGAACCAGTCGAAACCGGGAAAAAAGGAACTTCCGGGGACGGGGGTCTCAACCGGTTCCACGCTGGCGGGTTCGCGATTTTCTCGTGTTTAGAAAATCGCAAACCCGCCGGCGCAGGATGATCGCGCCGGGAAACGACTGGTTATGTTTGAGAAATGTTCCGAGAAATCACCACAGTGGAACCTGGACTGGCGCTGAGAACCTGGGCAGCGGAGCCGTCGCGCGACGCAATTTCCAGTCGTCCGCTGCTGCCGATGAGTGCCACCAGTTCTCCCGGTTGACCTTCCGCATAGCAGGTGACGAAGCGGGCAGACTGCTCCCCGATCCGGACGAAGTCCGTCGGGTTCGGCAACTCGACTTCGCGAATGTTCGTGATCAGATTCCCGTAGTGATCCGACCACAGGACTTCGCCGGAGACCTGCGTGTCAGAGATCAGCGGTTTCGGCAGCGGCACACGCACTGGCGGCGTCGCGAGTTCCCGACCGACGTGGTCAATTTCCACCCCGTTCGCCAGATGGGCAGCGACCGGCCCGAAAAGATCGCGGCCGTGGAAGGTGGCAGAGACGCCCGGACGATGATATTCCGGCTTCGTGAGTTCCACGATGCGTCCCAACGGCCAGCGTTCCTGCACGGCTGTAAGGACGCCGTTATCCGGGGCGACGAACAGCCATGGACCGATCTCGGCGGCAATCGCCCGCCGTTGCGATCCCACTCCTGGATCGACAACGACGACATGAATCGTTCCCGGCGGACAGGCTGCCACACTGTCTGCCAGCACGCACGCCGCCTGCACGATGTTCTGCGGACCAATGTCGTGAGTCAGGTCAATGATCCGCGCCGCCGGCGACACCGTGGCAATCACCGCCTGCATCTGTCCTGCGTAACTGTCGCTACGGCCGAAATCCGTCAGCAAGGTGATCATCGGCGCGGACATCAAAAAATCCATCACTCAGCGAGGAAGATCGCTGGCGGGTTCGCGATTTCTGAACTCTGATGGAATCGCGAACCCGCGAAGCGTGGGATCATCAATAAGTGGAAAATTCGCTAAGGCGTTAACCTTGCGGAGATTTCCAGGAGATCGACAGCGGGCTGATGATTGCAGAAAATCGTCGCCAGCCGCCCGTAGGTTTTTGCCCCGACCGGCATCTGCAACGCCTCGGCCAGCCCCGGCCCGGCAGTAAACTGCAGGATGGCAGCGAGGTCGATATGACGTAGCACATTGTGCGTGATCAACACCCGCCCCAGGGGAATCTGTCCCGAAAGAATCTCCTGACGGACTTCGTCGGTCACGTAGGCGAAATTGAAGCGGACGATCCCGTACTGCACTGGAATGTCAGTGCCGTGCTTCAGTAACAGGATCTGGCGAGCATAGATATCTCCCGTTTCACGGGAGGCAAGCACCCGGACGTCAACCGAGGTGCCATGGTACTCTTCCATCGTGACCGTCATGTGATGGTCGTGTACCAGCATCGTCTTGTACGGTTCCGGCGTGACAGCCGACGGAATGTGTTCCACCTGCTCGAACAGGGGGGGACCGCCGGGAAACAGGTCGGTCAGCCCGCGCAATTCCTCGTGTGCGTTCACTCGATACGTCTCCTGGCGGTCGCACGGGTTGCGAGGCGAAACACGTCACCGCTGGCAAGAACCTACACCCCTGTCAGCGTGATTGTAACGGAGCGACCCGCTGATCCAGAAGGAACCGGAGCAAATCGGCATACTCCTGCGGCGACAGTTTTTCCGTAACATTCGCCGGCATCGGCGATAATCGCGTCTGTTGTCGCTCTTCGATGTCGTCCAGCGGAACCGTGACTTCCTTCCCCTGGTCATTCAACAGCACCAGCACCGCGCCTTCTTCCCGGGCCACCAGTCCCGTCAGTACGCGACCGTCATTGAGCACCAGTACCGTGGAACGGAAAGCAGCATCGACGTTGCGGCTGGGGTCGAGGGTGTCTTCCAGCAAACGATCCAGACCGCGCAATCCCACACCATCCAGTTCCGGCCCCACCTTCGCGCCCCGTTCGCCGATCTTGTGGCACGCCATGCAGGTTTTCTCAAACGCCAGGCGTCCACGGGCCAGATCGGTCTCTGCCGACAAGTAAGACTCCTTGCGCGCTGCGAGCAACTTCGCCAGTTCTTCGTTCTCCGGCGGCAACCCTTGCAACAGTTGTTCCCGCCGCTGGTCATAATCGGGCAAGCGGGCGACTTGCAGGCGTTGATGGAGTGCCGCATCCTGCAGCAACCGCGGCGAACTCTTGCCTGCCTGAATGGAAGCCAGCAGCAGTTCCCCCCCGGCGGCGGTCTGGGCCAACCCACGGGCGATCGCCAGAGCGACCGCTGAGGGCGACGCCTCAACAGTCTGCACCAGTGTCTGCTGAATCTCAGGCAGATTGCGGCTTCCCAGCACCTGCGCGACCTGCTGCTTCAATTCTAGCGGCAACGCAGGATCTCGCAGAAATCCGGCAGTGGTTGGCAACAGTTCCGGATGATTGACCGCTGCCAGCGCTTCCGTCAGCACAATCAGCCGACGAACATCGGGTTGCCCCCCTGAGGGTTGCCTGAGCAGATCGTGCAACCGGGTTGCCTGTGCGGTCAGCGTCAGATCGCGACAGAACTCGGCGCCCCGGATGACTGCGGCAGGTTCGGACGACGACAACAACTGCATGGCCAGATCGTTCGCCCAGGCGTTCCAGGCTGGCAGCCCGGGTTCCCCGCGTTCCTGAAAACCCCGCCGGGCAGCGCGCAGGATTTGCTCCTGCAACGGCTGCGGACGGCTCCGGAATTCCGAGATCAGCGGCTCGTAACTTTCGTCGTTCGCATCGGCCAGATACCGCACGACGTGCTGGGTTAACAAGGCTGCGAGATCATCCGGCCACGGTTCCGGTGCAAACAGCCGCATCGCGAGTCTCGCGGATTCCGGCGTCCGCGCCCCCAGCAGTGATTCCATCAAACGGCGGCGTTCCAGAGATGTCCAGGCAGCGGCCTCAATCTGCTGAAAGCTGTTGCGCTGCAGCAGGCTGTCGCGGACAGCCATCTTCGCGGTATGAGTCAACAAGGTGTCTTCAGCAGGCGTCTGGTTCCAGACCTGAATCAATTGCAATTCGGTGCCATCCGTCGGATGCCGACCGATTGCATCGACCGCTGCACGCCGCACGAAAGGATCAGCGTCTCCCAGCAGTTTCTCATGGACGATGCGACGTTCCCCGTCCGTCCAGTCCCCGCGTTCCGCCAGCACTTTTGTCAGGTGTACCCGCACGAGACGCTCGGGATCTTCCGCGACCTGTTGCAGCAGTTCGTCATTCAGAGCCCCCAGACGTTCCAGCACCCAGAGAGCATGCGTTCGCTGCCAGGCGCTGTCCGACGTCTGCAAGGAGTTCGTGACCGCCGGAAGACATTCGTTTCCAATGCGATGCACCAGTTGATGGGTCGCCTGTACGCGCACCGGCAGATGAGCATGTCCCAGAATCTCAATCAACTCAGCCGCCGTCGAGCGGGTCAGATCCGGGATACGCGGAGCCTGCTGATCATTTTGCTCCCCCACGTAGCTGATCCGCCAGATGCGGCCGCGCTCCCGATCGCGGCCAGGATGGGTCAGCGGAACCTCATAGTGGCCGATGATCCGGTTATAAAAGTCAGCGATGTAGAGCGATCCATCCGGAGCCAGCTGCAAGTCAACCGGGCGGAACCAGGGATCATCGCAAGTCAGGAAATCCGGCTGTTCAATGGCCTGATACGTTGAGCCACGTTGCTCCAGCGTGTCGCGATTGATTCGTCCGGTCACAGGGTTGCCGATGAACAGATTCTCGCGGTATTCCGGCGGGAAATGCGCTGCCGAATAATGCACGATGCCGGCAATGCCGGTGGACCCATGCAGATGCTGCAGCAGTTCGGGACCGAAGCCGAGTCCATCGTGAGGCTTGCCGAAGCTGGGATAGTACGCCCCGCGAAGGATCAGATACGCCGGTTTCGTGTGACAGTCCGACGTGTATTGATTCCCCAGCGAATCGAAGCACATGCCGAATGGATTCACCTGCCCGTGCGAGACATACTCAATGTGCGAACCATCCGGCCGCAGGCGATAGGTATTGCCCGATTGCATCACAATCGGCTTGCCATCAGCCCCCATGATTTTCGATTCGTTGGAAAAACCGTGACAGCCGTAAACCCAACCATCGACCCACCAGTTGAGTGAACTGCACATCCCGTGCGTATCGCGAAACCCGAAGCGGCCGTAATACTCTTTCCGGTCATCCGCCACCCCATCACCATCGGC
>VFQN01002408.1_pt1 | contig 28905 bp, 27 predicted proteins | sample 3512371 | NCBI WGS metagenome assembly VFQN01 (sample SAMN10412370, study PRJNA504923) | tailings metagenome | isolation source: Replicate 2 from Balatoc abandoned mine | place: Philippines: Itogon, Benguet | collected 2017-08-28
CCGTAGCTCTCTGTATCCGCGGCCGTTGGACGGCAACCTTCAGATACTAGCAGGGCCATCCTCTTCGGTTCGTTCGATCCCAAGAAACCAATAGAGGCCGCTGGACGCCGACTCTGCCACCTTCCGCTGAATCCACTGGCCCGGGCGCCAGACTGCACCGACGACCGTGATGAGCCCAACTGAGAGAGCTGACAATAGACCTGGCCAGTCGGCCCCGACATCAAATCGCCCGCTCGCGACCATAGGTGCAACAAAGTATGGAAGCGTCAACAAAAGGATTGCAAACACGCCAGCTATCCGAACAAACAGTGCAAGTCCAGCTGCAATCCCTGAAACACGCCGTCTGGCTCGATCCAAACGCGCCTCTGCTTCTAGGTTCGCACTTGCGAGCTTCCGTAGCTCAGCATCTCGACGATCAGCTTCAGCGAGCTCTCTTGCACTGCGCTGCCTGAGGTTCTCGACTTGACTGTTGGCGGCCTTCAGCTCCTCACGCAATGGCGCCTGAAGGCTATCTTCAAGCCTGGACAGCACCGCGAGCACCGTTGTGTCTGTGAGACGCTCGGCACCCCCTCGGGTCTCAGCCATGAGGGCGGCCTGAGACTCGATCGTGCTTCTCATGAGCAAAACCTGCTCCTCCGAAAGCTCTCCGCGCTCGAGTAGTCGATCGACCCGGTCCATGTAGTCGTTCCAAATTGCTGCCTTTGGGGTCAAGAGAGCAAGGCAGTCAGCAATTACTTGATTGCGTGGCAGGTCAGGCGCACTCGTCGGCTCCTTCAGCCAGAGGATCGAGGCCACTTGATCAACGTGTACCGCGATAGGCCAACCCTGACGCGCAAAGTCGGGGAATCTCTTCACGACATCGATAAGCGCACGGTTGGTGGTGACAAATACGGCGCGTGACGTTTCAAGACGGTCACCTTCGCGGCCTCCGCGCAAACGGTAGACAGCTGTGATGGAGTCAATGTCTCGTTGTGGACCGTTGTTCTCGGGCCGTGAGTAGTAGACGCCGTCGACGATTGCCTGAAGCAGGTCCGTCTCTGACACCGAAAAGAAGTGCTGTTCTCTCCCCGGCGTCTCATCCACCTCGATACTGAGCGCCGCCAAATCTTCTGCGACCGAATCAGCCGCAGCGAGGACATCGGAAGGCTCCAGGCCAGACTCTGCGAGGAAGTTGTCTACAGATCGCCGAGCCTCACGTGTCGCCCTGAACCGGAGACGGTTTGAGGCACCCTGCAATACCCCTCTGGTTTCCCGAACGACATGCGGAAACGTCGCCACTCGAGCTCCTTGGCTTCGTGCCAACGAGACCACCTCGGAGACAGCAGCCCGACTGACGTCGCCGTCGTACCCGAGGGCGGCCAGTAGCAAGGGAGTGTCGAAGTAGAGAGTTGTGTTAGTGAAACTCGCTCTCCGATCACTTCCCGCGGGCAAGTACATGCTCGAAGCAAGCATGCTCCCCTTCACGATCTGCACGAAGTACTCGAACTTTTCCGCGTCCTCAAGGAAGAGTGTCTTGACGAAGGACGCAACCATCGACTCGGTACCAGAGTTCGAACCGGCACTCGAATCCCAAACTGGTGATGCTTCTCCCCTCGTTGCAGCCGAAAGCAGTTTCGATGCGTGTCGATCGACATAGTCGAAGATTGCGGCTCGTGAGTCCTTGTCCTGCCATTCAACCGAGTACTTCTCCCTGACATGCAAACGGAGCGCCGCCACAAGGCTCTGCTGTTGCCGCAGAAGTCTGCTTTGGTCTTCCGAGATGTTCCTGTCGAGATCTCGCGCTTCCTCAAGAAGCCGAAACGAACCGTCCAGACCACGTTCGGCGTGCCCAGCCGCAACCGCCCTCTTGCGGATTGATCGAACGATAGAGATTGGCAAGTTCAGCCCAAAGTGTTTTTGGAGCGCCGATTTTGTGAATTCAGCGTCCCCCTCAGGCTCCCGCTCACGAAGTAGCGCCTCCACCACGAAAGGAACAAAATTGTCAAGATAGCTCTTGCTGTCGGTATTCCAGTTGACCTCAAGAATCGCCATGCTCACGAGCACGCGATCATTAGCGGCGTTAAGCTCGTTCAATGGCTAATCCTCCGATTCACGATTTGGCCGAACTGTAGTGGGCTTGATGCACCTAATAGCGATCACGCAACCTCCGCCGTCTGGCGCACGCGGCGCAGCACCACGATCAACTCTGCGACCTGCTCTTCGCTGAACAGGGCCTGCGGGCCCGTCGGCGCGAGGCCGGTGAAGGGGTCTTCGAAGAGCAGCCCCGGCTCGACGATGCCCCGCATGGTGAGCTGCGACACCAGCAGGTCGAGGAACGCCAGCTGATTGGCGGTGAAGGTCTCGCCGGCGATGAAGTCGGCCAACGCATCCTGGGCGGCGGAGCGATCGAGGCCGAGCAAGGAGCGCACGAAGAGGCCGAGGCCGTCGGACTCCGTGGTGGCGAGCGCCAGGTCGCCTTCGGTAAATTCGCCGCTCTGCCGCATGATCGCATCGAGCTGCTCGAGGTCGAGCGCCGTCAGCTGCTTGCCGTGCCGAACCTTGTGCAGCACGGCATCATCGGCGTGCGCTCGCAGGAAGGCGAGGGCCTTCGAGCGGAAGCGCTGACGGTCGACCCCGGGGTTCGTGGGCACGACCGTCACGTCAGAGTCCGGGCCGAGCGTGTCTTCGAAGTCGGTGTAGATGAGCGGCCTCTCGCGAGCGTCGATCAGGCGCACGAGGTCGCGCAGACGCACGCGCATCTGCTCGAGCATCGGCACCGTCACATCGACCCACCAGTCGACCGTGGCGACGCGGTCGATGAACTCGAGCTGCGAGGCGATGGCGGGGATCGTCTTCTGATGGGCCAATGCGTCCGCGATCCCCCGCACCGCATTCCCCACCGCCGTGAGGGACGCCGCGTCACGGTTGAGCACCGCCAGTTGTGCCCGCAGCGCGAGAAGGTCGAAACGTTTGGCCGCCTCGTCGGTGTCGTCGGCGTCCGCCGCCGACGGCAACGCCCCGAGTTCGGCCGCTACCGCGTACTGATCGTCATCGAGCGCCAGCCATGACTCCCCCGCGGCGAAGTGCTCGACCCTCCGGCGGTGCGGCCGCACGAGCACGTTGTCGAGCGACATGCCCGCAACACGATCGTGCAACCGCGCCGCAACGAGCTCGCGCAGAGCGGCGAGCTCGGGGTCGGGGTGAGCCCCTCCTCCGGACGCCTGGTCGATCGTGCGCATCAGCTCGACCCGCGCGGAGACGAGTCGCTCAGTCAGCGACGCCGTACGGCTGGAGCGGTCGGGCGGCAGCTGCTGGTTGAAGTACTCGATGTTCTGGCAGACGTCGAAGATCACGAAGTCTCTCTTGTCGTCGCCGGGCCCATAGAGGTCGGGCCGCAGCCGTGTGCCCCGGCCAACCATCTGCCAGTACTTGGTCTTGGAGTGCACCTCTTTGAAGAAGACGAGGTTCACGACGTCGGGCACGTCGATGCCGGTGTCGAGCATGTCCACCGACACCGCGATCTGCGGCAGGCGGTCGGTGGTCGAGAAGTCGTCGATCAGGCTCTGCGCGTAGGTGACCTGGTGGGTGATGATGCGCGCGAAGTGCCCACGGTAGTGCGGGTAGCTGGCGTCGAACCGCTCGACGATGAACTGGGCGTGCCGCTGACTCTTCGCGAATATGATCGTCTTGCCGAGCAGGTCACCACCGTTCACACGCCGGCCCTCGGTCATGAGCACCTCGAGCACCTTGTCGACGGTGTCGGCGTTGAAGAGCCAGTTGTTCACGGCGGTCGCGTCGACCTCGTCGGGCACATCGCCATCCGCCCAGTCGAGCAGATCCCACTGCTCCTTCTCGTCATCCGAGAGGTCGTCGTAGCGGATGCCCTGCCGCACGAACGACGTCGCCACCGCCTTGCCGACCGGGGGCACGAGGTACCCGTCGGCGATGGCGTCGGTGAGGTCGTACGAGTCGGTCGGCACCCCGTCTTCGAGCCCGAACAGGCTGTACGTGTTGTGATCGACCTCGTCTTTCGGTGTGGCGGTCAGGCCGACGATGTGGGCGTCGAAGTACTCGAAGATCGCGCCGTACTTCTGGTACACCGAGCGGTGCGCCTCGTCGATGACGATGAGGTCGAAGTGGTTGGGGCCAAACCGCCGAACGCCCTCGACCACCTCGTTCATCAGGCCCATCATGGTCGGGTAGGTCGAGACCATCACCCGACCGTCGACGCCCTTCTCGGTGACCAGGTTGACGGGGCTGGACGCGGGCAGGTGCTGCTTGAAGGCCGCGGTCGCCTGGTTGACGAGCGCCACCCGGTCGGCAAGGAAGAGCACACGCTTGACCCACCCGGCTCGCATCAGCAGGTCGGTGAGCGCAATCACGGTGCGGGTCTTGCCCGATCCGGTCGCCATCACGAGAAGGGCGCGCCTCTGCTGCTGCTCGAACACCTCGCCCACGCGGCGAATCGCCCGCTGCTGGTACGGCCGCTCGACGATGCGCTCATCGATCGGGATGCTCGCGAGCGGCTGCCGCGTGCTGCGCCGCTGCACGGCGAGGGCGAGCTGGTCGCGCGTCGCGAACCCCTGCACCGGCCGGGGCGGGTAGAGGGTGTCGTCCCAGAGCCAGTGTTCGTATCCGTTGGTGTAGTAGATGATCGGGCGCTGCCCGAACTGCCGCTCGAGCGCGTCGGCGTAGAGCTTGGCCTGCTGCTGGCCGACCTGCGGGTCTTTGCGCGTGCGCTTTGCCTCGACGACGGCGAGGGGCAACCCGTCGGCGCCCCACAGAACGTAGTCGACGAACCCGATGCCGCCGGGCGAGTTGTTGGGCATGCCCGACACCTCGAACTCGCGGTCGCGCGGCTGGTCGAGCGGCCAGCCCGCCTCCGCCAGCAGGAGGTCGATGAAGGTGTCGCGGGTCGCGGCTTCGTCGTAGTCGTGCGTGTCAACCAGGGCGGCGGCGGCCTGCTTGGCAGCGGCGACCTCGGCCCGCACCTGCTCGAGCGCTGCGGCGAGCGCGGCGTTGTCGGCACGGGCCGCGGCGAGCGCCGCATCCTGCGCCGCAACCTGCTCGGTGAGTGCCTGCAGCTCGGCGAGGGTCTTGGCGGCGACGCCGGGTTGCGGTCGCGGAATGAGCGCGGCATCGAATGCTCGGCCGGCCGCGGGGCGCTGCGCCACGTCAGCGGCGTACTGAGTGGCGAACCAGAACAGCACGTGGAAGAGCTCGCGCACGACGGGCACACTCTGCGCCTCGGTATAGCCACCCGAGCGATGCACGGCCTCGTTGCCGCGCCGCCGAATGATCTGCATCTTGGTCACGACCACCGACGGTACGAGGCGGGTGAAGGTCGGCTCGTGCAGGCGGGCGCTGAGGTCGCGCTGGTAGGGCTCGCGCAACGCGGTGTCGTACTCGTACATCCACTCGACGAGCAACTCGAGCGCGCGGCGCGCGTAGAACGACGAGGTGCGGGGGTCGCGAGCGGCATAGCCTTCCGCGCGCCGCGCCTCGGCCGCGATCGGCGCGAAACGCTCACTGAGGAAGTCGAAGTTGCTCACCCGGCCGTGCCCTTCATGTTCTGGTCGCCAGCCTAGGGCCGAGAGGTGACGAGCGGTCGGATTCCGCCCCCGAACGGGGGCCATTCGCGAGCGAATGTCAGAGGTGGCCGATGTGCTGGCGTACTGGCCACATTCCGGCCGGTCGCTCACCGCCCGCAGCGGTGCACGTCGAACCCTCCGCTGAGCCGGAGCATTCCGAGGGAGAACACCCCATGTCTGACACCCCCACCACCCCTGACCCGCAGCCCGAACCGCAGCAGTCAGCTAGCGCGCCGCCGCCCCCCGCGCCCGAGCAGGCCGAGACGGCTGTCGCGGCCCCGACGATCGCCGTTGCGCCGAAGCCCCGCTCGGCCCTCACGATGTGGGCGATGATCGCCGGCATCGTGGCGATGGTCACGGCGATCATCCCGGGACTGAGCTTCATCGCCTGGATGCCCGCTCTCGCCGCGATCGTGCTCGGCGTCATCGCTCTGGTCAAGAAGACCCCGCGTCGAGGACAGGCTCTGAGCGGGGTGGTTCTCGGCCCGATCGCCTGGCTCGTGGCCATCATCGTCAGCATCGGATTCATCGCCGGCCTCGGCACGCGCGTTGACGAGGTCGTCGCGGACGAGCCCGCGGTCGTCGACGAGCAACCGGAACCGAGCGAAGCCGCGCCTGAACCCGAGCCTGAGCCGGAGGTGGTCGAGCCCGCCCCGGACGTCGTCTACTCCGGAACCGGTGACACGATCTTGCAGATCGAGCTGCCCGCGGGCCCCGACTCGATCGGCATCGCGACCATGACCCACAACGGCCGCAGCAACTTCGCCGTCTGGTCGCTGAACGCGAACCTCGAGCAGAGTGGCCTGCTGGTCAACGAGATCGGCAACTACAGCGGCACCGTGCCGTTCAACCTCGAGTTCGGCGAGCAGATCACGGCGTTCGAGATCTCCGCCGACGGGGCGTGGACGGTCACCTTGCGCGACGTGCTGAGCGTTCGCGAATTGCCGCAGGGTGCTGCGACGACCGGAACGGGCGATGACGTGCTCGTCTACAGGGCTGACGCCACGGTGGCCGACATCGCGCACACGGGCAGCAGCAACTTCGCGATCTGGTCGTACGGCGATCGCAGCGATCTGCTGGTGAATGAGATCGGCAACTACACCGGTCAGGTGCGCTGGCAGGCGGGCCCGGCGCTGATCCAGGTTTCGGCAGACGGCGCCTGGTCTATCACTCTGCAGTAGACGCGAGCGGGTGCGGGCGGTTCTCTGATCGCCCGCACCCGCTCACCGGGATAGCGCCGACTCGATGTCGGTCAGGGCGAAGTCGCCTCCCACATAGAGCAGCGGTTCACCCGCGAGCTTTGCCGTGGCGTACGCCATGCAGTCGCCGTAGTTGAGCTTCGCGGCGTGTCGGCCTCGGCCGTATCGTGCCCACGCGGCCACCGCGGCGCGCGCGTGGGCGGCCGTGAAGTCTGTCGTCGTCACGCGAAAGCGGTCGAGAACCTCGGCCACGAGTGGTTCAGGGTCAGCAAGACCGCGCCCACCGAGCACAAGCCCCGCCTCGACGCGGTTCGGCGCAGAGATGGCCCGCGAGTGCGCGCCAAGCAGGGCATCTCGCACGCGCGTCGCCTCCGGCTCGTCGGTGATCAGCGATATGAGTGCGGAGGTGTCGACGATCACGACACGAACATCTCGTCATGACCGAGCAGCACGTCTTCCTCTTCGCGCGTGAGCGGTCGGAGGTTGCGCGTCTTCGGCCAGATGTTCTCTTCGAGCCAGGCTGTGGTCTCGGCGATCTCCGCCTGCAGGTCGTCGTCGCGCTGAGCGTCGAGCTCGGCGAGCCGCTGGCGCGCGAGCTCACGAATGGCGCCGGTCTTGGTGGTGCCGAGCTGACGCGCGAGTTCAGTGACGAGTGCGACTGTCTCGTCGTCTTTGATGTTCAACCCCACGACCATGATTCTACCTTTCGACAGTGAAGGGTAGAAAGTAGCGAATGACGAGCGTGGGCGATGTCACCACGAAAGATCTGTGGACGGCAACGACAGTCAGTCGAAGTAGTCCTCGTCGACCTCGACGACGTCGTAGGTCTTCTTCACTTGCACGCCGACGCGGTACTGAATCATGAGCTCGGCGAGGCGCGGGCCGTCGATCAGCACGATGCGCTGCGGGATGCTGTCGGCGTAGTCGCGCGCGCCCTGGCTGAAGCGACTGGTCGTGACGAAGACACCCTGGCTGGCTCCGCGCCCGGCGAGGGCGCCGATGAAGCCCTGCAGTTCGGGGCGCTGCACCGCGTTTTCGGCTGCGTAGCGCTTGGCTTGCACGTAGATCTGGCTTAGCCCTAAGGCATCCTGATCGATGACGCCGTCGACTCCCCCGTCGCCCGAGCGGCCGATGCGCTGGCCGCGCTGCTCCGCCCCGCCGTAGCCCATCGCGTTGAGCAGGTCGACGACCACCTGCTCGAAGAAGTCAGGATGCTGCTCTTGCAGCCGCCGAATCAGCTCAGCCGCGGCGTCGGCCTCGAAGCTCTGGATGCCCGCCTCGATGAGCTCGGTCGGGTCGTCGCTCTCGTCGAACTCGCGCGCCACGAGGGTCGCGGTGCGGGTCGACGGCCGGCGGGTTGGCTCGTACTCGTTCCAGACCGGGAGCGACTTCACGTCGGCGTCGGTGATGATTCCGGGATGCGCGGCCAAGAACTCGCGACCGAAATCGGTGATGACGTTCACCCCGCGCGCGGGCTTGTCGACCGCCTTCGCGCGGTAGAGCGCCGAGAGCGCCCAGCCGACGCGATTGAGGGCGCGCGAATCGCCCTGGCCCAACGTCTCGGCCCGCTGCTCTGCGGTGAGCCCGACGTGGTCGCAGACTGCTTCCTTGAGTGCGCGCGAAGGCCACTGCCTACCGTCCGACATGACCTCCAGTAGCGGCTTCATGAAGGCGTGCCAGGTCGGAATTGTGCTCTCGGCGGTGTCGTTCTCGTTCACAGTTCTCCTCGGAAGGCTTGAGTCTTGAGCGTCTCGCAGACCTCTATTGACACGTCCAGGTGTCGAGCAAGCCGGCTGCGTTGGGTGTCGATCTGCTGAAGCTGGCGCGCCATCTCCCGCTGAAGAGGCAGGGGAGGAAGCCTGAACTGCAGGTCTTCTATCCGAAACAGGGCGAGTTTGCCAATAGTCACTCGACCAGTCGCTCGATCGATCTGATCTTGAACCGCGCGAGAAGCGAGTTGCGCGCGAACAAAGTGGGGATCAATCATCACACCAGCTCGCGGCCGCAACCGAGCCGCATTCTCAGTCAAGTTCGCGCCATCAAGCATCGAAGGCACAACGGCAACTGAGCCGATCGTGCCCGCGATCGAGATGACGAGATCTCCCGACTTGACCACGTAACGGGAGATCTTGGAGTGGACGTCCGAAGTCAGGTACTTGAGCCCATCCATCGCGAAAGTGCCGCTCTTCATGTCAACTACGCGCAGGTACGGGTGGTCCGTTGGGGAAGACGCGTACAGTGCGCCCTTCGGCAAACGCTTTCCGCCGCTCACATCGAAGACGTCTCCCAAACGAACGATCGGGCCCCAGTCTTGATCATTTTCTTTTGGACGTTCGAAGAGGACATCGGTGACTTGTCCGAGCAACTCGATCGACTTCTGCCTCATCGCCCGGATGGATTCAGCTTCATCGAGGACGGAGGCGATTCGGCGTTGCTCGGGGAGGGGTGGGAGTGGCACGGGCAAGGTGCCGAGAACCGCGGGCGAGAGCCTGGGTAGATTCGCGCCGCTGGTGCGCGAGGTTGCCCAAGAAACAGCCTCCGGGCTCCGCAAGTAGTGTGCCAAGTAGGCCCGGTCCACATCGGAGCGAGGGCGAATCGGAAGAATGTCGGTGCTGCAAATGCCGGAGAACTCCGGCCGAGCAACCTTGGCGAGGTTGGGCCTCAGCTTGCCGAAAAGGATGTGCCGATCATCGAAGGCAAACTTCGAACTTGCCAGTTCGCCCGCCGAAACCTTATCGACGCGGAGAATCCGGCCACCTGTCTCGATGCAGTCGAGTCCTACATACCTGGTGCCGTCAGCGATTGACTCGGGCTGAACAGCGTTGCGATCGATGTGAACTAGCTCCGAGAGCGGCCTCTTAGGAATCAACGGCGCAGGCTCTCGGCGAGGGCGGCTGTGGCCGCCGCGATCTCGGCTTCGAGGGCCTGCAGCTCGGCGATGATCTCGAGTGGGTCGCGGTGCTCGACTTCCTCGTGCTCGACCTCCTTGTAGCGGTTGAGGCTGAGGTCATATCCGGCATCGACAATCTCTTGCCGCGGCACCAGAAAGCTCTGGGCGGTGCGGGGGCGATCCGCCTCCGGTGAGCCCGCATCCTGCAGCGTCTGCCAGCGGGCGAGCACGTCGGGCAGGTCGCTCGAACCCAGGGCAGTGCGCTTGTCGTCGAGGCTGAAGCCGTCGCTCTGCACGTCGTAGAACCACACCTGGTCGGTTCCGCCTGAGCTGGTCTTGGTGAAGAACAGGATGGCGGTCGAGACTCCGGCGTAGGGCTTGAAGACGCCGCTCGGCAGCTTGACCACAGCGTCAAGCTTGTGGTCGTCGACGAGCATGCGGCGCAGAGCTTTGTGCGCGGTCGATGAGCCGAAGAGCACGCCGTCGGGCACGATCACGGCGGCGCGGGCGCCGTTCTTCATCAGCCGCAGCATGAGCGCCAGGAAGAGCAGCTCGGTCTTCTTCGTCTTCACCATACGGGTGAGGTCGGTGGCGATCGACTCGGCATCGACCGAGCCCGCGAACGGCGGGTTCGCGAGCACCAGGCTGTACTCGCCGTCGTCGGCTCCGACGCCCTCGGCGAGGGAGTCGCGACGCTCGACCGTGGCCGCCTCCACCCCGTGCAGCAGCAGGTTCATGCTGCCGATGCGGCTCATCGTGGCATCAGAATCGAAGCCGCTGAAGGCCAGACGGTTGAAATGGTCGCGCTTCGCAGCATCCGCCCAGATCTCGGGGTGATGGTCACGCAGGTACTCGCTGGCGACCGTCAAGAAGCCGGCCGTGCCAGCGGCGGGGTCGACGATGCGGTCGCCCGGCTTCGGCGCCGTCATGTCGACCATGAGCTTGATGATGTGGCGCGGGGTGCGGAACTGCCCGTTCGTGCCCGAGGTCGCCAGCTTGCCGAGCATGTACTCGTAGATGTCGCCCTTTGCGTCGGTGTCGTCCATCGGGATCGCCTCGAGCAGGTCAACCACCTTCGCCAACAGGGCCGGGGTCGGAATCGTGAAGCGCGCGTCTTTCATGTTGCGCGCGAAACTCGAGCCCTCGTCGCCGAGCGCTCGGATGAACGGGAACACGTGCCCGTCGACGACCTCGAACATCGTCGCCGGGTCGAGGTTCTTGAACACCGACCAGCGCAGGTCGCTCAGCGGGCGCGGGGTGCGGCCGGGCGGGGTGCTCATGCCCTCGCCGAAGACGACGTTCGACAGCGGCTCACCGGTGAGGCGTGCACGGTTCTCGGCCAGCTGCTGCAGCTCGTCGAGGCGGCGGATGAACAGCAGGTAGGTGATCTGCTCGATCACCTCGATCGGGTTGGCGATACCGCCCGACCAGAACGCGTTCCAGACCGCGTCGACCTTGCTCTTCAGTGCACCGGTCACCATGCTGCGTTGCTCCCCACTTCGGCCTCCATGAGCCGAGTCTCTCAAACGAAACGAGGTGGGCCGGTCATTCGGGTTGACCGGCACACCTCGTTCTTCAGGACTAGCGGATCTTGGTCCACTTCGTCACTTGGCCGGTACCGCACTGTCCGCAGGGCGGCAGCACATCGCTCGCGTCGTCGAGCGTCACCGTGTGCCCCCGCGGGCACATGTAGGTGCCCTTGCCGGGCTTCTCTCCGATGTCGTACATCGTCATCACCTCCTTCACAGTCAGTGAGAGAAGCGTAGTTTTCAGCACCGACATCGGATGTCGGATGTGCGCCCCGACCTTGTCCCTGGCGCGGGGAGCGCCACTGAGGCCTCGACGTGAGTCGTCGAGGCCTACGTGAGCACGCCGGCAAGCATGCCGTTGATTGCACTGAGCGCCACAAGCCCGCCACCCGCGACGATGCCGAGCAACCACAACCGGTTGCGGACGATTGCCGCGCTGACCGTGCGATCGATCTTCGCGAACCGACGAGCGACCTCGTCGTCAGGCATGCCATCGGCGAGCGCGCTGCCCCAGGTCGACAGGCGCCCCGCAGCCTCCCGAAGCTCAGCGCACTGCTCCGACGAGAGGGCTCGGGGGTTGCGTCGCAGCCAGCGCGTGAGACGAGAGAGCGTGAGCACGGCAACAACCGGCTCCTTCGAGCCGTAGCGCACCTCACGCGCATCGACGAACACCACGATGGGCGTCACCTCGACCGGATAGCCGACAGCGGCCGAGAGTAACCGGGCGGCGCGGTCTGCCTCGTACTGGGCGTTGCGCACGTACTGTGTCGGCTGCCCGTTGACCCTGATCGATCCGCCGCCGGCGAAGATGCGGGCGTCATCATGTCGCTTGGTGTTGATCGTGTAGACCCCCGACGGGCCGACAACGACATGGTCGATGTCCGAGCCACGGTTGCCGATCGGCACCCCGTGAATGGTCGCCCACTCGCCACCCATCTCGTCCAGGTTTCGACCCACGGCACGTTCGCCCAGGGCGCCCCGATACCAGGCGCGAGCATCCGTTCGAAGGGGATGCATGCCGAACAGCCACGCCAGACGTGACTGCGGCGGGTCGGCATCGTGGCGTGTGATGCACTCGCGCATGATGCCGATCGCAGGCGGGCGGGTGCGGAGATCGAGGACGTCTGTCACCCGACCCACACTACGCGAGCATGGCTCACCCGGCCTGCTCCGAAGCCGCAGCTGTCAGGGCCAAGGCGCCCGCATCCGGGTACCCAGCTCGGTGGCGCGCGGCGACGATCACCCCCGCGATGATGAGGCCCTGCCCCAGGCAGTACGTCAACATGATCGCGAGGTCGGCGTCGAGCACCGAGAACCCGGGCAGGAAGCGGTCGAAGGCGAGCAGCGTGTCGCTGAGGAGGAAGACGACCGCCCCGACGGCGACGAGCGGGCGCGTCGTGAGAGCGCACACGGCGGCGGCGCCGAGCACGAGGCCGTAGAGCGCCACCGGCACGAGCAGCGACCCGAGCCATGAAGCCAGCGCGGCGACCATGCTGCCCCACCAGCTGACGCCGAGCAGGATGCCCAGCGCGAGCCCCCACCGTGGCAGGCGCTGCGTGCGCAGCGGCCCGAGATACAGCGCGATGTACGCGACGTGGGCGAGACCGAACGCGGCCATGCCGAGCAGGAAGCCGAGCTCGCCGGGGTTCTGCAGCAGCACATCGCCCAGCCATGAGAAGACCAGGGCGAGACCGCCCCACAGCAGCAGCGGCGAGCGCCGCACCGGCAGTGCCAGCACGAGGCCCGCGAGCAGCGCCGGCATGAGCAGGGGCTTGGTCGCAGCGACGAGGTCGTCGGCGCCAGCGCCGATCGCGCTCAGGTGCACGATCGTCACGAGCGCGTAGGGCGTGAGGGCGGGCACAGGGCGCAGCACCGGCAGCATGACGCTCAGGCTACTGGGCCGGGACCTTCGTACTGAATACCGGCGAACCCGTCGCGCGGGCTGCTGCCGCACCCCAGACTGGGCGCATGCTGCTGCCCGCCATCATCCTCATCGCCGAGCAGAATCGGGCGGCGGGGGTCGAGACGAGCATCCTGAACCAGATCATGGCCGTCAGCGGCGTCATCGCGCTCGCCCTCATGGCGGTGCACCTGCTCTGGGCGGTCGTTGTACTCGCTCGCGGAGTGGAGGCCGAGAAGCACCGGTTCCACCGCTTCTCGGTCGTGGTCTGGGCAATCTGGCTCGTGCCGTACCTCACCGGAGCCCTCGGCTCGAGCATCGGGTCAACGTCATGACCACCGCACCCCTCAGCTACTCGGTCACCGCTCGGGCCACTGTCGACGGCGGCACGCTGCTCGCGGGTGGCGACGACCTCGCCCTCGAGACCCGGTGGCAACCGGACACCCCCACCACTCACCCCGGACCTGCCGAGCTGCTCGCGGGCGCGTTCGCCGCCTGCCTGCTCAAGAACGTCGCCCGCTCGGGCGCGATGCTGCCGTTCGCGTACGACAGCGTCGCGGTGACGGTGACCGTGCACCGGCAGGATGCTCCCCCGCGCTTCACCGCCATCGAGTACGACCTGCACATCGTCACGCTCGAGCCCGCGCACCGGGTCGAGCTGCTGCACCGCAATCTTCAGAAGTTCGGAACCGTCTACAACACCCTGGCCGCGGTCTGCGACGTCTCGGGAACCGTGACGTCGAGCGAAACCAGACCGTAGCGGTCAGGCGATCTGCAGCACGACCTTACCGCGCAGGTGGCCGCGCTCGAGGTGCTCGAACGCCGCGCGCACCTCCTCGAACGGGTAGGTCGCCTCGATCGGCAGGTCGATCGTGCCGTCGGCGACGAGCGCGGCGAGAGCATCCAGCGTGGGGGGATGCACGGGGCCGCGCCCGACCTGGCGCACACCGTAGACGCTCGCGTCGGTCGCGATCGTGTTGATGCGCTCGGCGGGAACGCCGAGCGCGAGGGCCGCCTCGATGGTCTCGGGCCCTGCCTGGTCGAACACGGCGGCGATGCCGTTCGGGGTCAGCGATGCCAGGCGGTCGCGGAGCCCGGGGCCGTACGCCACCGGCTCGACGGCGCGAGCGCGCAGCCAGTCGTGGTTGTCGGCGCCCGCCGTGCCGATCACCCGAAGACCGCGAGCCACGGCCAGCTGCGACAGGATGCCCCCGACGCCTCCGGCCGCGGCGCTCACCACGATGGTGTCGCCGGGGGCCAGCGGCTGCGAGCCGAGGGCGTCCCAGGCGGTCTGCCCCGCGAGCGCCAGACCGGCGGCCCGCTGCAGGTCGAGACCCTCGGGAACCCGGGTCAGCGCCTCGGCCGGGGCGACGAGATGCTCGGCCGCGCAGCCCTGCGTGATCGACCCGAACACGCGGTGCCCGAGCGCGAAGCCCTCGACGCCGGGTCCGAGCGCTTCGACCCAGCCCGAGAACTCACGACCGACCCGCACCGGCAGCGGCAGCTGCATGCGCGAGCGCCCGGCCCTCAGCTTCGCGTCGACCGGGTTGAGGCCGCACGCGGCCACCCGCACCCGCACCTCCCCCGCGGCGGGTGCCGCGACGGTGACCTCATCGATGCGCAGCACCTCGGGGCCCCCGAAAGCGCCATAGGCGACGGCACGGGCAACGATCGGCAGCACGGTCATGCCGCCAGCCTAGGCACCGAGCACGACCGGCAGCGAGCAGCGCGGGCACGGCGAGCTCGTCGGCTCAGCACCGCGCGCGGTTCGCCACCGCCGCGGTCAGCACGCCGGTGCCGCCGAGCAGGGTGAGGGCATCCACCTCGATGGTGCGGAAGTGGGTGTGCACATCGTCGGGGATGCAGGTGCGGCGCACGGTGTAGAGCGGCGCGGACTGCGTGCCCGCGAGGGCGGCGCCGGCGAGCGCATCGGCGAAGCCCGTGCCCGTCGCGAGGTAGGCCGTGGTCGCGGTCGAGAACACGGCGCGGTTGATCTCGAGCGAGGTCTCGTACCGGTCGGCGCCGCCGAGCCGCTCGACCGCGACGACGCCGGGGATGGTGGCGAGATCGGCCGCGAGAGCCGCCGAGACCACCCCGACGCCGCCGGCCACGTAGAGGGTCTCGACATCGAGTTCGTCGATGAGGGCTCGCGTGTCGCCATCGGCCAGCGATGCCAGCCCGTTGACGAGGATGACCGGTCCGCCGACGGCGGCCGCCGCGGCTCCGGCGGCCAGAGCGTCGGGGAAGTTGCGCCCCGTGGCCACGAACGCGGTCGCGGCGGTGCCGAAGGCGTCGTCGATCAGCAGCCGGGAGGTCTCGTAGCGGTTCGCTCCGCCGAGCCGCACGACCTTCGCCGGGTCGTCGACGAGCCCCCGCAGCGCGGTGACGACGGCCGCCGAGACTGCTCCCGGCCCGCCGGCCACGATGATCCGCTCTGGTTCCAGCCGTGCGATCTCCGCCGCGACGGAGGCCGGCAGCCTGGTGGGCGGGGTCAGCAGCAGCGGAGCACCGCGGTGCGCCGCGGCGGGCGCGGCGGAGAGAGCATCCGGGTAGTTGGCGCCGCTCGCGATGTAGACGTACGTGCCCTCCGCACCGAAGAACGGGGCGAACTCGCTCGACACGGCGATGGCCGTGGCGTAGCGGTCGGGGCCGGCGAGGCGGGAGGCCGGGATCGGACCGGCCTCGGACATCGTCGCCGTCACGGCGACGGTCGCGCCGGCGGTGATGGTGACGAAGACCTGATCGTCCTGGTCGAGGATCTGGTTGTGGTACTGGGTGCGGTAGTGGGTGTCGGAGGGCAGAGGGTCGCTGTAGGTGATCGCCCACTGACCGGGAGCGAGCCCGCTCGCCTGCCATGAGCCGTTCGCGGCCGGAGTCGCGCTCGTGAAGTTGAACTGGTACGCACCGCCGATGTAGTGGAAGAGCACGACCTGTGCGTTGTCGGGCACGCCGAACTCTCCGCCGAGCGATCCCGTGATCGTGGCGGCAGGGTCGAGAGCGACATCGATCTGCACGGGTGTCGCCGAGGCGACCGGGAACGTCGACGACGTCTGCAGGCTGTACGTGCCGTCCCAGAACTCGGTGGCGTGGCGCGGGGTGGCTGCGAAGCCCCGCACCTCGACGCGGTACGCCCCGTAGGTGAGGCTCGAGAAGCTGTAGAAGCCGTTGACGTCGGTCTCGGCTGTGGCCGTGAGCGCCGGGCTCGCTCCCTCACCCGAGTACAGCGCCACGGTGAGACCGGGCAGCGGAGCACCGCCCACCGACGACGTCACCTGGCCCACGATCACCCCGTTGATCGCGTGCGCCGGTGCGACCGGCGCCGCGGCCGAGGCGACCAGCGCGAGGGCCGCCGCCAGGATGAGCGCTCGCGCGCGGGTGCGGGGAGTGGAAGTCGCAGCGTCCATGACCGTCCGCCCTTCGGTATCGACGCGACTGACTCTAGTGCGAGGAAGTCTCGAGGGAAAGGGCCCGGTTCAGGACCTTCGACCCTACTGGCGGGCACCGCCGACCGCTGGAATGGAGCGACCGAGAGGAGCGCTGCCATGGTCATGGGTTTCGGGGGGATCACCGAGCTGTCGACGGACCAGTGCTGGCAGCTGCTCCGCTCGACGTCTCTCGCCCGCATTGCGGCGACGGCGGCGGGCATGGTCGACATCTTCCCGATCAACTACGCCGTCGCCGATGGCGAGCGCGCCCTGTACTTCCGCACCGCACCCGGCACGAAGCTGCTCGAGCTCGCGATCAATGACCGCGTGGCGCTCGAGATCGACGGGCACGACGCTCACGAGGCCTGGAGCGTCGTCGTGAAGGGGCACGCAGAGCGGGTCGAGCGGCAGAGCGAGATGGATGCCGCGGAGGAGCTCGGCCTCGAGCCGTGGATCCCGACCCTCAAGTACCGATGGGTCCGCGTCCGGCCCACAGAGATCGCCGGACGCCGATTCGCCCTGGGCCCCGAGCCCTCCCGCATCTAGGCTCACGACGAGGCCGCGCGATCGCGCCGCAACCACCATCCCGAAAGCACGACCACCATGGCTGACACGTCCGCCGCACCCTCCCCCGTCGTGCTCGAGCGCGGCTTCGTGATCGCCTCGGCGATCTCCGCCATCGCGCTCGGCGTCGCTGCGCTCGTCTGGCCGGGCGCCACCCTCATCACCGTCGCGCTGCTGTTCGGTGCGTACCTCGTCGTGAGCGGCATCTTCCGCCTCGTCATCGCCGTCACCAGCGATGCGCTCAGCACCGGCGTGCGCTGGCTCGTCGGCATCCTCGGTGCGCTGATCATCGTCGCCGGCATCATCGCGCTCAACAACCTCGCGCAGTCGCTGCTGGTTCTGGCCTTCGTCATCGGCTTCGGCTGAATCGTCGACGGGGTCGCCTCGATCGCGGGCGGAGTCACGGGGCGCACGGCGCTACCGCGCTGGCTCGCGATCGTCTCCGGTCTCATCTCGATCATCGGCGGCATCGTGGTCTTCACCCTGCCGGGCCTCGCGATCGTCACCTTCCTCATCTTCGGAGGCTGGATCCTCATCGCGATCGGCGTCGCGACCCTGTTCACCTTGCCGCCCCGCGCGGCGAAGGCCGTGGCGGCACCGGCGGAGCAGGCCGCCGCCTAGCGCCCGCCGAACGTCCCGGAGAGACGCGCTCCGGGTCAGACGTCGAGGGCCCCGCGCACGATGGAATCGCCGGAGTGCGTGGGGTCGCCGTCGAGGGGCTCAGCGCTGATGTCGACCACCGAGAAGCGCCCGATGTCGACCGAGTCGGGCACGACGAAGACGCCGGTGCCTTCGGTCAGGTAGCCGAGGCTGATGAGGCCATCGACCTCCGGGGTGAGCAGCCAGACCTCCCGCACCACGCCCTCCGCGACCGGTGCGTCGAGCGTGACCCGCAGCACGCGCTCGCCGTCGGCGAGCCGCTCGAGCGAGGCGTCGCCGCTCGCGCTCTGCCACGCGGGCAGGGCGTCGAGCGTCGCGGAGGCGAGCAGCTCTCCGGCGGCGCGCGGAGCCGCGGCACCCCAGCCGAGAACGCCCCCGGTGATGATCGCGGCGGCCGCCGCCGAGGCGGCGATCACCCCGACGGTTCGCCGGATGCTCGAACGACGCTCGCGGCGCGTGATCAGCTCGACCACCGGCGACGGCGCGCTCGCGGCGCTCGGCATCGAGGGCACCCGGGCGGGTCGGCTCGGCGCCTGGAGGGTCGGATCGAGCCCGAGCTCGCCGCGCACCGCCTGCCACACGCGAGCGGGAGGCTCGATCAGGGCAACCTCCCCCACGGCCGAGCGCGCGACCGACACGGTGGAGCGCAGCGCGGCCACCTCGGCGCGGCAGTCGGCGCACGCGTCGAGATGCGCGCGCACCGCGCTGTCGTCAGACTGCTCACCGAGGGCCACGAGGGCGAGGGCATCCTCGTCGATGTGGCTGCCGGTCGTGCCGTGCTCACGTCGTTCCTCCATGGCTCACCTCCAGGCGTCCTCTCAACTTGCTCAGGCTGCGGCGAATGTGCGACTTGACCGTTCCCACAGGAATTCCGAGGCGGTCGGCGATCTGCAGATGGGTCAGGTCATCGAAGAAGGCCAGCTGCACCACGCGACGAGGCAGCGGCTCGAGGCGAGCCATCTCGTCGGCGATCAGCAGCCGGTCGGCCAGGTCGGTCTCGGGGGCCGAAGCGCGGTCGTCGCCGGTGATGGCAGCGACCTGCTCGGTGATCGCCCGCTCACGGCTACGCGCCTGGTGCGCGTCGGCCACGGTGTTGCGCGTGATCCCGACCAGCCAGGCCGAGAGCGAGGCCCGCGCCGGGTCGAAGCGCTCACGGCCCTGCCACGCGGCGACGAACACCTTCTGCGTGACGTCCTCGGCATCGGTCGCGTCGCCGAGAGAGCGCAGGGCGAGCGAGTACACGAGCGACGACCACTGGCTGTAGATCTCGGCGAGCGCCCGCTCGTCTCCGGCCGTGAACCGGCGCGCGAGCTGGGTCGCGTCATCGACCGTGGTCGACACCGTGGCATCCCCTCCTCGACTCGCTGGCCGGCGGACGCGCGAGGCGTCCACCGGCGCAAGCGTAGCCGGTGCGGCTGTCACGACACCTTCTCGGCGGTCACGATGTAGTTGTCGGTGTAGTTGCGGATCTCCTCGACGAAGTCGCCCCCGCACGTCACGAGCACGAGCCGCTCGGGGCCGAAGGTCTGGAAGTACCGCTGCCAAGGCACGGCCCCCTTGTCGAGCTTCTCGACGGAGCGCACTTCGTACGTGTGCCGCACACCCTCCTCGTCGATCACGGAGACCACGGTGCCGACCGGCACGGTGCGCAGTCGCGCGAACGGGCCGACCCCCTCGACCCGGTCGTCCACATGAGCGGCGATGATGGTGTTGCCGGTGCGACTGTTCGGCGCCGACCCGAACTCGTACCACGCGGCGTCGAAGGGGCTCTCGGGAAGGCTCATCTGGCCGTCGGGCTCGAGTCCGTGCGGCTCGACCGGCATATCGATGCCCAAGGACTCGACGATGACGCGGGCCGGAGGGGACTTGACGATCTGCAGCAGGTCGAGGCTCGGAAGGGTGGCCTCGACACGGGCCGAGCGGAACGGGTCGAACGCGGGGGCGCTCCGCGCCCTGCTGTCATCGACAGCGGGAGCGGAGCACCCCGAGATCAGCACCAGGCCGGCGACGGTCAGCAGCGTGGACGCCGCCAGCCTGGTGCGCATCATCTCTCGCTTCACTCGGCCAGGATCAGCGCTCGGCCGCGGCGCGGCGACGCATGATCACGACACCAGCGGCGGCGAGCAGCGCGAGCAGCGCGGCCGCACCGGCAGCGGCGAAGCCTCCGACGGGCGCGGCGTTGTCGGCCACGAGGCCCGCCGAGCCAGCCGGGATTCCCGCGGCCGCGTCACCGATGGTGAAGGGGATGATCGAGTAGGCACCCTCGACCGGGCCGTAGGCGTGCAGGAAGTATTGCGTGCCGGCGTTCAGCGCGGTGTCGGGAGCGTCGATGGCGACGACGACGGGGTCGCTGCCCGCGACCTGCACCTGGAGGTCGTAGGTGCCAGCGGGCACGCTCACAGTGCCGCCGGTGCCGTTGACGACATTCGGGAACAGCGTGGTGCTGGGGAGAGCGACGACGTTGACGGCGGGAGCCTCAGCGGTGTGACGCACCGTGACGCTCGCGTTGCCCGCGCCCGCGGCCGAGAGGTCGTTCACGAACGGCGTGAGCACGAAGTCACCGTCAGCGTCCGGGTGCGCGACGAGCGTGTACGAGGTGTTGGCCGCGATCGCCGCGCCGCCCGCACCGGTGCCGAAGAGACCCGTGCCGGGCGTGATGGTCTCGGCCGCGGGCGTAGCCGCCGGCACGATGTCGACGACGTAGTTGCCGGGAGCGACGTCGACCAGCGGGGTGACCGTGGTCGGGTCGAAACCGGCGATCGCCAGGTTGCCGTTGATGTACACGTCGACCTCGACGCCGGGCACCGCGTGCACGACCCAGATGTCGGCGGTGGTCGGGCTGACGGCGGTCGCCGGAGCGGCCACGCCGACCGTGGCGAGGGCAGCGACGCCCAGGCCCGCGAGAATACGATTGCGCATTGTTCCTCCTTGATGGTGTCCCCAGCGGGTCGAGCCCCTGAGGCGTCGGGCGGAAGTGCCTTCACTCATCACTTCCCCCGCAGCCCTCTCTGCGGATGCGCTCGAGGCTGGCAGAGTGCTGAGAGGAATCTGCGCGGCAGCCGTGCGCGCACGGCGGCTGATGCGGACCGATCAGATGACGAGCGCGCCGAGTGTGCCGACCGTGACCACGATGCCCGCGATCCACAGCACGAGGTTGACGCCGCCGATGGCGAGACCGGCGATGGCGAGGCCTCGACCGCGCGCGCGACCCGCTGCGATATCGCGCAACGCCCGCGTTCCGAGAATGCCGCAGATCGTCAGCGCCCCGGCGGTGAGCACGAACACGAGGGAGAGCACGAACAGAACGGGTGCCCACACGCCCTCCGCCGCACCGGCCTGGGCCCCGCCGACAGCGGCTCGAGCGAGCTCCGCGGCGACGAGATTGCCGACGACCGAGATCAGCAGGGGCGCGGCACCCGCGACGAGCGCGCCGATCGCGGCCCCGCGGGGGGCGCGGCTGTTGGTCGGCACCCCCACCGGGATGCGGGACGGCACCGGGATGCGGGACGGCACCGGGATGCGGGACGGCACCGCGACGACCGCCTCGACCGGCGCTCCGCATCGCGTGCAGAATCGCGCGCCCTCGCGGAGCGGGCTCGCGCACGCGGTGCAGGTGGGCATGGGCGGTACGCCTCCGGTCTGAGCACGCCAGCAGGGTCGAACGGGGTGGGCTCCGACGGTCAGGGTAGCAACGTCGCGGAGCGCGAGCCCGGCAGCGGCATCCGGAACACCATTGACGCCGACGACCGTCTCGGCGCACACTGATGGAAGAACAGCTCGCCGCCCAGGAGCGCAGGAGGCATCGCCCCGCCACTGGGCGGCGAGTCTTTTCCCCCGCATTCCGCCCCGCGGCGGTGCGCGGCGTGTCAGCATGGCGCTGTGGACCGCACGATCGACTACACCGCTCTCTTCGCTCCCGTCCAGCCCCCCGAGGTGGCCGACTTCCGGCGACGCACCCTGGCCGCTCGGCCGACCGCGACAGCGGAGCAGGTGGCGCGCCTGCTCGGCCTAGTGCTCGGCGGATTCATGGTGCTCGTGCTCGGGGTCTCCGTCCTGGCGCCCGCGGTGCTCGCGCTGGGGGCCCTGGCGAGCGGGAGCCTCGATCCTGTGGACGCGGTTATCCTCGCCTTTCCCCTGCTGCTCATCGCGGTCGGAGCGGCCTTCGGAGTCTCGGCCTGGCATTCGCGCCGATTCGACTGGGAGAAGCGCCTGCGCATGTCACGGTTCGCGGAGGCGAACGGGCTCGTCTACGAATCGTTGAGTCCGCCGCCGAGCTACCCGGGCGCCGTCTTCGGCATCGGCACGGCGCGTCAGGTCACCGACCACCTCCGCACGGCAGAGGGCCGGTTCCTCGACTTCGGCAACTACCGGTACACGACCGGCAGCGGCAAGAACCGCACGACCCACCACTGGGGGTTCCTCGCGCTGCACCTGGATAGGGCGCTGCCGCACATGCTGCTCGACTCGCGCGCGAACAACGGTCTGCTCGGCGCGACCAACCTTCCGGCGATCTTCTCGCGCGACCAGGTGCTGTCGCTCGAAGGCGACTTCGACCGGCACTTCACGCTCTACTGTCCGCGGGAGTACGAGCGCGACGCGCTGTACGTGTTCACCCCCGACCTGATGGCGCTGCTGATCGATGAGGCGGCGCCCTACGACGTCGAGATCGTCGACCGGTGGATGCTTGTGTACAGCGCGCGGCCGTTTCCGCTCGCCGATGCCGCGACCTACCAGCGACTGCTCCGCATCGTGTCGACCGTCGGAGCGAAGACCCTCTCGCAGACCGATCGCTATGTCGACGAGCGCATCGGCGAGTTCAGCGCCAACATCGTGGCGCCGCAGGGTCAGCGGCTGCGCCGCGGCGTCTCCGTGCTCGGCATCGTGCTTCTCGCCGGTTTCGCGGTCGTCTGGGTGCTCAGCGCGTTCACGTCGTTCCTGCCGTGACCGGCAAGCGCGCCGCCGCCGGGCCGGTAGGAGCGTCAGCCGGTGGGCCCGGTGGCGACCGCCCCGTGCAAGGCGTGCCGCGACGCCGCGACCCGAGCGAGCAGTTCGGCCTCGTCGGCCTGCGCGCCGATCATGTCGCGGTCTCCGACGATGCGCTGACGCGCGTAGGCCAGGCGTGTGGCATCACGGATGAACGCCTTCATGGGGGCGCCGAGGCCATGCGTGCGGGCCCATGACATCGCTGTGCGCCGCCCGGCGGGGCTCGAGAGCATCGCCACCTCGTCGGTGTGGAACCAGCCCACTGCCGCGTACTCGGTGAGACGCTCGAACGTGACACGGCGCTCCTGCTGACGCAGCAGACTGACCAGCCACACGGCCACGATGAACATCGGCACCTGCACGAGCAGGTAGTAGCCGTAGAAGTCGCTGACGAAGAACAGGGCACCATTCCAGAATGCGTGCAGCAGGATCGCGGGGATGCTGCCGAGCAGGAAGGCGACCACGCCACGGAACCACCCGGGGCGCTGGGCCGCGTACCCGATGGCGGCGCCGATGAAGGCGGTGAACATGACGTGCGCGAACGGCGACATGATGCCGCGGATGAAGAACACCTCCACCGGCGCCCCTCCTGCCACCAGCTCGCTGCCGAAGTAGAGGATGTTCTCGGTGAAGGCGAAGCCGCCCGCTACCCAGGCGCTGTAGACGATGCCATCGACCGGGCCGTCGAAGTGGCGCCGAACCGCGAAGAACAGCAGCAGCACGCCCAGGCCCTTGCCGAGCTCCTCGACGATCGGCGCCTGGATGGCGGCGCCGAAGAAGTCGGCTCCGAACTCGCCGAGGCCGGCGGCCGCGATCACGCTCTGGATCTCGGCGTCGACGATGAGCGCGATGAGCACGCTCACGCCGGCTCCCCAGAGGAACGCGAAGACGAGCGCCCCCCTCGGCTCGGGTTCCCATCGATCGATCCAGCGGATGCCCCAGAAGACGATGCCCAGCGGCACGAGCGCCATCAGGCCACCGATGATGACACCGGCCGCTCCGAGCCCGGCGAACAGGTAGGCCAGCACGAACAGCATGACGAGGGCAAGCACGATGAAGCCGATCACGGCGGCGACGACGAGGCCCGTATTCGACCGGCGGCGGATCGTCGCGAGGCCGGGCTGCACAAGGTGCGCAGTCTCGAGCCGCACGGCGTCGGGCGCCGCGGCCGGCGCGGGAGCCGGAGCGAGACCGGCTCCGGTCGCGCTGTAGTCGGGGGTGCTGTGCGTGCCGGGCATCGCGTCGGGGGCGGTCATGCACACACTGTAGTGGCGAGGGGCGGCACGGGGCAGGGGTGCGGTGATGTCCGAAAACCGCTGGTGCGGGCATCCGCCGCCTGCGACGCTGGTGGCATGCCCGCTCTCGATCACGACCGCTGCTATCGCGCGCTCGCCGCGCGCGACGCACGCTTCGACGGGCAGTTCATCGCCGGTGTGCACTCGACGGGAATCTACTGCCGGCCCAGCTGCCCGGCAGCGACGCCACGACCGCACAACGTGCGCTTCTACCCGACGGCGGCCGCCGCACACGAGGCCGGGCTGCGGGCCTGCAAACGGTGTCAGCCCGATGCCGTGCCGGGGAATCCCGACTGGAATCTGCGCGACGACCTGGCCGGGCGCGCGATGCGGCTGATCGTCGACGGCGTCGTCGAGCGCGAGGGTGTGCCCGGCCTCGCCCGTCGGCTCGGCTACAGCGCGCGCCATCTCACCCGGGTGCTCGGCGACGAGCTCGGCGCCGGGCCGCTCGCCCTCGCCCGCGCCCATCGGGCGGAGTCTGCCCGCACGCTGCTGGCCGCGACCGACCTGCCGGTCAGCCAGGTGGCGCACGCCGCCGGGTTCGCGAGCATCCGCCAGTTCAACGACACCGTGCGGGAGGTGTATCAGCTGACCCCGCTCGAGCTGCGGCACCGCGCCCGCCGAGCGCGCGACGCGATCGCGCCCGGCCGGCCCGCGACGACGACGGCGACCCCGCTCACGGTGCGGCTCGCCGCCCGGCCGCCGTTCGACGGGGTGGGCGTGCTGCAGTACATCGCCGATCACGCGGTGCCGGGAGTCGAGCGGATGCTGCGCGGTGCCGCGGGCAGCGGCGCCGACCCGCACGACGAGCGTGCCGCCCTGCGCGGCGTGGAGCGGTGGATCACCCTGCCGGCGGGGCCCGCTCTCGTGCGGGTCGAGCTCGACGGCGATCGCCCCGGTCTGGTCGTCACCGCCCAGCTCTCGGCGCTCGCCGACCTGGCGCCGCTCACCGCGCGCATCCGCCGCTGGTTCGATCTCGACGCCGACGCCCAGGCGGTCGACGCGGCCCTGGGGCACGACCCCCTGCTCGGCCCGCTCGTCGCGGATGTTCCGGGCATGAGGATTCCCGGGGCCGTGGACCCCGCGGAGACCGTGCTGCGCACGATCGTCGGCCAGCAGATCTCGCTGGCGTCGGCGCGCACAATGCTGGGACGACTGGCCGCGGAGCTGAGCGGGATGGCCCCGGCAGCGCTGGGCCCGGGAGCGTTGGAACCGCCGGTCGGCGGCACGGCCGACCTGCTGCCCTTCCCCTCCGCCGCCGCGATTGCCGAGCACGGGGCGCGCGTGCTGCGCGGGCCCGCGTCGCGCGTTCGCACCGTGGTCGGCACCGCCGAGGCTCTGGCCTCGGGCGACCTCGTGCTCGACGTGGGACTCAGCGCCACCGAGCTGCGCGACCGTCTGCGGCGGATGCCCGGCATCGGCCCGTGGACCGCCGACTACGTCGCGCTGCGCGTGCTGGGGTCGCCCGACCTGCTGCTGACGAGCGACCTCGTGCTGCTGCGCACGCTGCGGAACCGCGGGGCCGCGAGCACCCCGCGCGAGGCGGCCGCGCTCGGCGAGCGGTGGGCGCCGTGGCGCTCGTATGCGACCCTGCACCTGTGGCGCGCGGCGCCCCCCGCCGCGCCGCGTCGACGGGCGGTCGCGGTCGGCTAGTTCTCGGGTGCCACCATCGGCAGCGGGATCGCCCCGGTTGCGGGCACGACGCCGCTGAGCCGCTCGGGCGACAGCACCTTCGCGATCTGCTCCTCGGTCATGAGCCCGCGCTCGATGACGAGCTGCCGGATCGGCACCTTCGACGAGAGAGCCTCGTAGGCGAGCGCGGCCGACTCCTGGTAGCCGATGTACGGCGTGAGCGCGGTGACGACGCCGACGCTCGCCTCGACCATCTCGTTGAGCCGCTCGACGTTGGCGGTGATGCCGTCGACGCAGTTGAGGCGCAGCGTGCGGCAGGCGTTCGTCATCCACGCGAGCGACTGCATGATGCTGGTCGCGATCACGGGCTCGAAGGCGTTGAGCTGCAGCTGGCCGCCCTCGACCGCGGCCGTGACCGTCGCATCGGCGCCGATGATCGAGAAGGCGACCTGGTTGACGACCTCGGGGATGACCGGGTTGACCTTGCCCGGCATGATCGAGCTGCCCGCCTGACGCGGCGGCAGGTTGATCTCGCCGAGGCCCGCCTGGGGGCCGCTCGAGAGCAGGCGCAGGTCGTTGCAGATCTTCGACAGCTTGACGGCGGCGCGCTTGAGGGTGCCGGATACCGTCATGAAGATGCCCGTGTCGCTCGTCGCCTCGATGAGGTCGGGCGAGGTGACCATGGGGTAGCCCGAGACTTCGCTGAGGTGGCGTCGAACCGCCTCGGCGTACCGCGGGTCGGCCGTGATGCCCGTGCCGATCGCGGTCGCGCCCATGTTGATCTCGTTGAGCCACGGGATGATCTCGCTGAGTCGCTCCTGGTCCTCCCCCAGCGTCGTGGCGAAGCCGCGGAACTCCTGCCCGAGCGTCATCGGCACGGCGTCCTGCATCTGAGTGCGCCCCACCTTGAGGATCTGCGAGAACTCCTGCCCCTTCGCGGTGAACGAGTCGATGAGCAGCCGGTGCTCGTCGAGCAGGCTCTTCAGGCTGAACACCATCGCGAGCTTGATGGCGGTCGGGTAGACGTCGTTGGTCGACTGGCTGCGGTTGACGTGGTCGATGGGATGGAAGTTGGCGTAGTCGCCCTTCTCGTGACCCATGAGCTCGAGGCAGCGATTGGCGATGATCTCGTTCGCGCACATGTTGGTGCTCGTGCCCGCGCCGCCCTGCAGCACGCCGAGCACGAACTGGTCGTGCAGCTGGCCGTCGATGATCTCCTGGCACACCTGGTCGATGAGGTCGGCACGCTGGGGGCGGATCACCCCGATCTCCTTGTTCGCGCGCGCGGCGGCCTGCTTCACCATCGCGAGCGCGATCACCAGGTTCGGGTGGTTCGACAGCGCCCGGCGCGTGATCGGGAAGTTCTCGAGGGCGCGCGCCGTGTGGATGCCCCAGTAGGCGTCGGCCGGGATCGGCATCTCGCCGAGCGAGTCGCGCTCGAGGCGCATCGCGCGCGGAGCATCCGGATCTTCATCGAGACCGGGTCGGTAGACAGGAACCCCGTCGTCGCTCGTCGTGAACGTGGGAGCCGGGCCGGTGGTGCGCACCATGAGCGTGAGCCTCTTCCTCGAGGGATCGAAACGTCGGATGCGGTGGCGGGGCTAGCCTATCGCGCGCCGAGCAGTCGGTGCCGCCCGGTGATGAGCGCGTTGGGCACCGGGGTGTGGGAGATCACGAGCACCGCGCGATCGTGCCCGGCGGCGGCCCCCAGCAGCTCGCCGAGCAGGCTCTCGGCACGGTCGGGGTCGACGTTCGCCGTCGGCTCATCGAGGATCAGCACCGGCGGGTCGGCGAGAAGCGCCCGCGCGAGGGAGAGGCGCTGCGCCTCGCCGCCGCTGACGAGGCGGCCCCGCTCGCCGACCGGCGCATCCAGGCCACCGCGTTCGCGGCACCAGTCGCCGAGTCCGACCCGCTCGAGCACGATCAGCAGGTCGCTGTCGGTCGCGGTGTCGCGAGCGAACAGCAGGTTCTGCCGGATGCTCTCGTCGAACAGGTGGGGGCTCTGCTCGCAGAGCACGACCCGTCGGCGCACCTCGTCGGGGTCGAGGGTTCGCACGTCGACGCCGCCGAGCGTGTACGAGCCCTCGTGGTCGAGGAACCGCACGAGCACGTGCGCGAGCGTCGTCTTACCCGCCCCGCTCGACCCCTCGACGACGAGCCGATCGCCCGGCGCCAGGTCGAGATCGAGGTCAGCGATGGCCGGCACCCCCTCCCCCGGCCAGCGCGCGGTGACGCCGCGCAGTCGGATGACCGGGGCCCCGCTCGGCACCATGGCGGGTCGTTCGGGCCGCACCGGCAGCTCGGCGGGCACCGCGGCCGGGACGACCGCGGTGATGCGCTCGGCGCTCGCCCGCACCCGCCACCACGCCGAGAGCGCCCCGGGCAGGGCCGCGACCACCTCCAGCACAGCGAGCGGCACGAGCACCAGCATGACGAGCTGCGGGCCGGTGATGCCGCCCTGCGCGAAAGACGGCTGCGTGACGAGCAGAGTGGCCAGAAGCGTCAGTCCCGCACCGAGCGTGAAGAGGGCCGCGACGCTGCCGGCGGCGGCCGCCTGCCGGGTCTCCTGCCGACGCAGCTGGCGGTCGAGGTCGAGCACGCGCGCACGATGGTCGGCGTCGGCGCCGAACGCGCGCAGGGTCTCCCAGCGGGAGACGTACTCGAGCACCGCATCCATCAGCGCCGCCCGCAGCGGCGCGATGCGCACGTCGGCCCGACGGCTCACGAGGCGCAGCACGAGCGCGGCCGATACGGCGGTGAGCACGATGCCGACCGCGAGGGCGGTTGCCGCGGCCGCGTCGACCCACGCCACGCCGACGACGGCGAGACCCGCGACCGTGAGCGCGGTGACGAGCGGTTGCAGCACCCGCAACGGGAGGTCCTGGAGGGCATCGACGTCGCGCACGAGGGCCGTCAGCAGGGTGCCCCGGCGCGCACCCCGAAGGCCGTCGGGCGCGACGGGGAGGAGCCGGCGGAACACGCCGACGCGCAGCCCGGTGAGCGCGCGGAAGGCTGCATCGTGACCGACGAGACGCTCGAGGTAGCGGAACACCGCGCGCCCGAGTGCGAAGGCGCGCACACCCACGATCGCGAAGCCGAGGAAGAGGATCGGCGGCTGCTCGGCCGAGCGGGCGATGAGCCACGCGCTCGTGGCGAGCAGCGCGACGGCCGAGCCGCTCGCGAGCACCCCGAGGGCGAGCGCGGGCAGCGCGGCGCGCACCGGCGGCACCGCGGCGCGCAGCACGGCGCGCTGGTCGG
>VFQN01002410.1_pt1 | contig 28895 bp, 22 predicted proteins | sample 3512371 | NCBI WGS metagenome assembly VFQN01 (sample SAMN10412370, study PRJNA504923) | tailings metagenome | isolation source: Replicate 2 from Balatoc abandoned mine | place: Philippines: Itogon, Benguet | collected 2017-08-28
CCGACTCGCGGGTGCTGATCTGGGGCGGCGGGGTCTACAGCTGGTTCGACCCGCTCACCCTGATTCGCGCGGTGGCGCAGGCGCGCGGGCGTGAGCCGCGCATCCGCCTGTTCTTCCTGGGCACCCGGCACCCGGGCGTCGACGAGATGGGCATCGTGCGCGAGGCGTTCGACCTGGCGACGTCGCTCGGTCTCGAGGGGCGCGAGGTGATCTTCAATGACACCTGGGTGCCCTACGACCGCCGCGGCGCGTATCTGGTCGAGGCTGACGCTGGCGTCAGCACGCACCACGTGCACGTCGAGACGACCTTCTCGTTCCGCACGCGGATTCTCGACTACCTGTGGGCGGGGCTGCCGATGGTGGTCACCGAGGGCGACGGTTTTGCCGAGCTGGTCGAGGCCGAGCAGCTCGGCATCGTGGTGCCGGCGAACGACACGGATGCTCTCGCCGACGCCCTCGTACGGGTACTCGCCGATTCGCCTGAGGTCGCGGGCTGGCGCGAGAACGTGGCCCGCGTGCGTGAGCGCTTCGCGTGGGAGGTCGTGCTGCAGCCCGTGCTCGAGGCGGTCGCCCACCCGCGCCGCGCCGCCGACGCGACTCCGGGCCGCGACGCAATGGGCGTGGGCGCGCGTGCCCGGCGCACTGCCGGAGCCGGGCACACGCTGCGCATGGCATGGCACCACTTCCGGGCCGAGGGGCTCGGCGGCGTCACGTCGCGGGTGCGCAAGCGGCTGGGGCGCTGATGCGTCGCCCCCCGATAGGCTGAGGCAGTGCTGTTCGCCGCCCGTGACGCCCTCGTGCTCCTAACGCCGCGCGAGCGTCTCAGCTACTGGGCCCTGGTCGGGGCTCGGGCGATAGTCGGATTCCTCGACGTGTTCGGCATCCTGCTGGTCGGCGTGGTTGCGGCTCTCGGTGCCACCCAGTTCGCCGAGTCCGACCGGGCAACCGTCGTGTTCGGCTTCGAGTTGCCCGCTCTCGACGGCCAGGGACTGCTCCTGCTCGTGATCTTCGTGCTCGGCGTCTTCGTCATAAAGGCCGGTATTGCCATCGGGCTATCGCGGGCCCTGACGGCATTTATTGCGCATATTGAGTCGCGCAACGCCAACGCGCTCGCGGCTCACCTGCTGACTGGCTCGCTCACCCACGTGCGGCGCTTCTCGCGCAACGAGCTGCAGTTCGCCCTCACCGAGTCGATCAAGTGGACGTTCACAGGCCTGCTCAACAACGTGGCGGGCATCGTCGTGGAGGGCTTTCTGCTGCTGATCGTCGCGATCGCCTTCTTCATCGTCGACCCGATCGTCGCTGTCTTCGCGCTCGGCTACTTCGCCCTCATCGTGGTCGGCATGCAGGCCGGCATCGCGCGGGTGCTCAAGCGCGCCGGGGAAGACGCGGCCGAGGGCACAAAGCTCACCCTCGGCGCGCTCGGCGATACTCTCGACACCTACCGCGAGCTCACGGTGCTCGGCCGCAGCGGCATGTTCCTCGACCGAATTCATCGCTCGCGGCAGCGCGCCGCCCGCTCGGGCGCGACGCTCGCCTTCCTCGGCGGCATGCCGCGTTATGTGGTCGAGACCGCGCTGATCCTCGGCGTCGTCGTGTTTGTTGGCCAGCAACTGCTGACGGGCCAGCTCGCGACCGGCCTCGCCACGCTCGGCGTCTTCCTTGCCGGCGCCGTGCGCATCATGGGTGCGATCCTGCCACTCCAGACGGCCGTCGCGGCTCTCAAGGTCAACACCGAGCAGTCGCAGACCGCGCGCGACCTGCTGCGCGAGCTGCGCACCGCGCCCGTCGTGCCCGCGCTCGCGCTGCCCGCTGGCGCGGTAGTGCCGGGCGCCGACGCCCCGCTCGGCGTCGAGGTGCGGGGCGTCTCATACCGCTACCCCGGGGCTGCCGCGACGGTGCTCGACGACGTGAGCCTGAGTATCCCGCCTGGAAGCTTTGCGGCCGTGATCGGACCCTCGGGCGCGGGCAAGACGACTCTCGTCGAGCTCATAATCGGTCTCGGCGAGCCCGACAGCGGTACGATCGCGATCGGCGGCCTCGAGCCACGCACCTTGCGCGCCGCCGCGCCCGGGCTGGTGTCGTACGTGCCTCAGAAGCCGGGCCTCGTCGCGGGAACGGTCGCCGAGAACGTCGCTCTGGGCATCCCGCCCGCCGAGATCGACCGCGATCGTGTGCGTGCCGTGCTCGCTCAGGCGCAGCTTCTCGACGCGATCGACGCGCTCCCGGAAGGCATCGATACCCCGGTCGGCAAGCAATCCGATGCGTTTAGCGGCGGCCAGGTGCAGCGCATCGGTCTGGCGCGGGCGCTCTATGTCGCCCCGCGGCTGCTCGTGCTCGATGAGGCCACCAGCGGGCTGGATGCCGCTACAGAGGCCATCGTCAGCCAGACCTTGCGCGCCCTCAGCGGCGAACTCACGATCATCGTCATCGCCCACCGTCTCAGCACCGTGCAGCGGGCGGACACGGTGGCGGTCATCGAAAGCGGCAGGCTCGTCGCCGAGGGCGATTTCGCGACCGTCCGCCGCACCGTGCCGATGGTGGCCGAGTACGTGAAGCTCATGTCGTTCGACGACGCTCACCCTGGCGAACCGTCGGGCTCAGTGAGTGATGCCCCGATAGGCTAGGCCGCATGAGAGTGCTCGTGGCGGTTCCGGCGCTGAACGAGGCGGCGGTCATCGGCCAGGTGCTCGACTCCATCGCGACCGCGCATCCGCTCGCTGACGTGGTCATCGTCGATGACGGCTCGCGCGACGCCACCGCCGCGATCGCTCGCGCCCGCGGTGCCAACGTGGTCAGCCACGCCGTCAACCTTGGTGTGGGGGCGGCAATGGGCACCGCGTTCAAGTACGCGGTGCAGCGCGGCTATAACGCCGTCATTCAGTTCGACGGCGACGGGCAGCACCGCCCCGAGTACATCGAGGCCCTGATCGCGGCCCTCGACGGCGCCGACATCGTCGTCGGAAGCCGCTTCGCCGACGGCGGCACCTTCAAGTCGTCGGCGGCGCGTCGGGGAGTGCAGCGCCTCATCTCATGGGTTACCTCGGCGTACGCGCGCACGCGACTGACCGATGCAACGAGCGGGTTCCGCATCGCCGGGCCGCGGGCGCTCGCCGTGTTCGCTGAGCACTACCCCGTCGAATGGCTCGGTGACACCGTCGAGTCGATCGTGCTCGCCTCGCGACAGGGACTCTCGGTTCGCGAGATTCCCGTGGTCATGAACGAGCGCGCCGGGGGTGCTCCCTCGCAGTCGATCGTCCGTGCCACTCTCTATACCGGCCGCATCCTCTTGATCCTCGGGCTGGCGGGAATCCGCACCGTGCCCCCTCAGCTTCGTGCTCTGCGCGCCCGGCAGGCTCGTGAGGTAGCCGCATGACCCCTCAGGTTCTGGCGATCGTGATGGCCGTCATCCTGCTCATCGCGGTCATCCTTCTGCTGCGTTCGTACGTGCTTCCCGAGAAGTACGCGGTGATCTGGATCGTCGCCTCGGTCGCGGCGATCGTGCTCTCTGCCTGGCCGGGCCTGCTCGATGCGGTTTCTGACTTCTTCGGCATTGCCCAGCCGATCAACCTGCTCTTCGTGGGCGCCTTCTTCGTCATCTTGCTGCTGCTCATGCAGATCAGCCTCGAACTCGCTCGCACGCGCGACGAGCTGCGCCGCGTGGTGCAGAAGCTCGCCCTCGACATCGAGAACGCGGCCCGCCGCGGTGACCGTCACGATGAGCACTGAGGTGACCGCGGCCTCCGATCGCGACACGCGGAGCACGCGATGGAAGGCGCTCGTGATCGTGCCGGTGCTCGCGTTCCTGACGCTAAGCGCCTGGGTCTTCGCATCGCCCATCGGAGCCTCACCCGACGACGACTACCACCTGGCGAGCGTCTGGTGCGCCAATGACGCGCGCACCGATCTCTGCGCCCCCGACCCGGTGAACGGCGAGGGTTGGCGCCTCGTCCTGCCAGGCATCACCACCGCACCCTGTTTCGTCGCCGACGACACCGCGAGTGCTGCGTGCCAAGACTGGAGCGGCCCTGCCGCGCCCGTCGTCGCGGCCGATCACGGCAACTGGATCGGCGCGTATCCACCGGTCTACTACGCATTCATGAACCTGTTCGCGACGACCGACGTGCAGACATCGGCGATCGTCATCCGATTCGTGAGCGTCGTCATCTACCTCGCCCTGATGACCGCTCTGGCCGTGCTGCTCCCCTCCACCCTGCGCGTGCCGCTCGTCGCCGGCGCCGTCATCACCTTCGTTCCCCTCACCGGGTACCTGATCGCGTCGAACAACCCGGGCGCTTGGGGCATCATCGGCGTCGGTGCGTCCTGGATCGCCGCCCTGGGCTGGTTCCGATCATCGGGCCGTCGAGCGTGGGCGCTCGGCGCCGTGACCGTCGTCGCCGTGCTGATCGCCGCCGGATCTCGAACCGACGCGGCGGTGTACGCGATTCTCGGGCTCGGCATCGCGGCCTTCCTCTCGTTCGAGCGATCGCGCGCCTACGTCCTCAAGCTGATCCTCCCCGTCGCGCTCGTGCTCGTGGCCGCCGCCTTCTTCCGCACCAGCGGCTATGCCGCCGTCGCCGAGGGGGGTCTCAACGGAGGGATCGAAGACCCCGAGTCGCGCAGCATCGGTGCCGTGCTCGCCTACAACCTGGTCTCGATCCCGCAGCTCTGGACGGGTGTCTTCGGCTCGTGGGGCCTGGGCTGGCGCATGGAGGTCTGGCCGGGCTTCTACCTCGTCGAGTTCGCCGCCCTCGTCGTGTTCATCGGGCTCGCGTCGCTCGGGCTCCGCGTCATGCCCTGGCGCAAGGCGACGATGATCATCGCGCTCGTCGCCACCCTCTACGTGCTGCCGCTATACATCCTGACCCGGGGTGTCAGCGTGGTCGGCGAGAACGTCCAGCCTCGCTACCTCGTTCCGCTCGTGGTGGTTCTCGGCGCGCTGATCCTGCTCGGTAAGGCCGACGACCCGCCGTTCCGTCCCGGGCCGTGGCACGTGATCCCGGCGATCGTGCTGCTCTCGGCGGCGAACGCGGTGGCGCTCTACACGAACATTCGCCGGTACATCACCGGCTTCGATGTTCAGCAGCTGAACCTCGATGCCGGCCTCGAGTGGTGGTGGGCCGGCGTGCCCTTCGGCCCGACCGCCCTCTGGATCATCGGGTCCCTGGCGTTCGCGGCCACGGTGACACTGCTCGGCGTCATCTGGCTCCGCGGGCGTGGCGATGACGAGCCCTCGGCCGACCGCCCCGTCTCGTCCGAGCCGCAGGGGGTCGCACCGTGATGGGCCGATTCCGTTCCGCGGTTGCACGACTGCGCTGGGTGCATGCCGCACCCCTGCTCACCTTCATCGCTCTCGCGGCATGGGCCTACGCCTCGCCGATCGGGGCGGGGCCCGACGATGACTACCACCTCGTGAGCTCGTGGTGCGCGCTCGACGGCGGCGAGCTCTGCGAGCCCGGCTCCGAGCCCGACAGCCGCGTCGTGCCGTCGGCGTTCGAGAACGTCGCGTGCTTCGCGCAGGACGGCGCACAGAGCGCCGCCTGTCAGGACGAGGTTTGGAAGACCTGGGCCGGAGACCCGGTCGAGATCGAGCGGGGCAACTTCGCCGGCGAGTATCCGCCGGTCTACTACGCGACCATGCGACTCCTGGCCGGGGACGACCTGCAGGTGAGCGCGCTCGTCATGCGTCTGCTCAACGCTGCGCTGTTCGTCGGTCTCGCAACGGCACTGGCCGCCGCCCTTCCCGCCGCGCGCCGATCGACCCTGCTCTGGGGCTGGCTCATCGCGCTCGTACCGCTGGGCATGTTCCTCATCGCCTCGAACAATCCCAGCGGCTGGGCCCTGACCGGGGTCGGCACGGCCTTCCTCGCCTTGCTCGGGTGGTTCGAGACCACGGGCCGTCGGCGGTGGGTGCTCGGGGCGCTCTACCTCGTGGGCATGCTCATGGCTGCCGGCGCCCGGGGCGATGCCGCCGTGTACGCGTTCGGGGCGACTGTGGTCGTGTTGATCCTCTGCTTCCGTCCGTCACGCGAATCATGGCTGAGCCTTGTTCTGCCGTCGATGGGCACGCTGCTGGCACTGTTCTTCTTCATCACGGCGGGCCAGTCCGGTGTCGGTTCCAGCGGGTTCACGAGCGGGCCCGCCGGGCCGAGCGGGGGAGCCGTCGACGGAGGGACCGAGGTCGCTGCGACCGGCCTGGCCCTGGCGGCCTACAACCTTTTGATGCTGCCCTTCCTCTGGACGGGAGTCTGGGGATCATGGGCCCTCGGCTGGCTCGACACTCAGTTGCCGGCCATCGTCGTCTGGGCGGCCGCGGGCGCCTTCATCGCTGTCGCATTCACCGCGGGCGGACGACTCGACGTTCGCAAGGCGCTCGCCCTCTCCGGAGTTCTGCTCGTGCTGATCGCGCTACCCGTCTATGTCTTGACGGTCGGCGGCAATCAGGTCGGAGAAAACCTTCAGCCGCGCTACCTCCTGCCGCTCATCGTGCTCTTCGCGTTCCTGCTCGTCACCGATCCTTCCCGACGGCGCCTGACGCTCACGCGAGTCCAGACCTTCGTCGTACTCACCGCGCTCGCCGTCGCGAACCTGGTGTCGCTGCAGGTGAATATCCGCCGGTATGTCACTGGATCAGACCAGCAGGGCTTCAACCTCGACGCGGGTGCCGAGTGGTGGTGGGAGGGGCTGCCCCTCGGGCCCACCGCCATTTGGCTGGTGGGGGCCCTGGCCTACGCGGGGCTGCTGGCGACGCTGTGGCCGTCCTTGCGGGGTCGGGGCATCACCGCGGACGTACGCGCCGCTCGCGTCTGATCGAGATCGCGCCCGACACCGGTTCGAGCGCAGCGCGACCTCGACCAGCGGCCTGAGCCGGAAGCGGGGCTACACGAGCTCTTTGTACATCCGCGGGGCATTGTTCACCGCGGTGATGGCCGCCGTGAAATCGACACCGACGACGTCGAGGTACCACTTGAGGTTCGGGTACCGCGGAGTGTTCTCCTCCTCGACCAGCCGCAGGGCTTCCTCGCGGGTCAGGTCACCTTCGCGCACCTGGTTGCTGCGGAATGTGTCGTGCTCGGTGAAGCCGGCGATCGTGTAGTACGCGTAGTTGTAGAACGCGGCGGTGCCGTCGCCAATGCGCCACGTCGTCTGCGTGTCGGGAGCCCGCTCCCAGTCGTACTCGCGGTCGAGCGTGTCTTCGATGAGCTTCTCGTCCCAGCGCCAGTAGTCGAAGAGGTGGAAGTAGTCCGACTTCGTCGTGAAGCTGCGGTAGTACTCACCGAGAAGGGTGTCGGGAATCGACCGGTTAAAGTACCCGGGGCTCTGCAACATGGCCTTGAAGCGCAGCCCCTGGTACCGCAGCTGCTTCATGGCGCCGTGACTGTAGACGCGCTCTTCGGCGAAGTCCGGCGGAACCCCGAGGAACCCGGCCTTGAAGTGGGTGACTTCGAGCGGGTTGATGCCCCAGAGGTTGAGGGTGACCCCGGTCTGGCGCTTGAGCGTTTCGATGTGACGGAAGAAGTGCTTGTCGCCCGCGGTGAGCACGCTGAGCATTCCGAGGTGCGGCGACTTGATCCAGGCGTTCAGATTGCGCCGGATGTAGTCGCGCTTCTTGGTGATGTCAGCCGCCACGATGATGTTCTCGACGCCCAGCTTGGCCGACATGCGGCTGACGTTGCGGCGCCCCAGGTCGGTGACCATACCCCAGTCGTAGGTGTACGTCACCGGCTTGAGCTCGAGCTCGTGGATGATCAGGTGCAGGCCGTACGAACTGTCGCGACCGCCCGAGAAGGGCACCAGCACCTCGTCGCCGCTGGCGCGGCGGAAAGGCTTGATGAGCTCGAAGAGCTCTTCCTTGGGCCGCGGGTGGTTGCGCGGTTTGTAGTTGTGGCAGTAGTTGCAGACGCCCTGCTCGTCGAACGCAATAAACGGCATCGTCTCGGGCAGCACGCATCTCGTGCAGCGGCGGAAGTCGGGCTTCGGGTAGATCAGCAGCGCCTCTTCCTCCGCCAGCATTCCGAGACCGGGCACGAGGTTGACCGAGCGGTCCTTCCATTCGGAGATCTCGATGGTCTCGGTCTGCACGGGCACGTCGACCACGACGACATCGTTCAGCACCTGACGGATGCCCGTGGCCTGGATCTGCTCGAGGGGGTACTTCTCGGAGGAGAACACCAGCCCGCCCGATTTGTCAGCCACGTAGAGGCTGCCGTTGTTCGAGAAGAGCAGGAGCTTGCCGAGGTGCGGGACGAGCGCGGCGCAGGCGACGACGCCTTCAGCCAGTTCGAGCACCTTCACGGCCGCCGTCTCGATCGTGCCCCCGCTGTCGAGGTGCGAGGCGATGATCGCGGGGATGATCTCCGTATCGATCTCGAGCTTCGGGGTCTTGCCGATCACCGACCAGAGCGCTTCGTGGTTCACGACGATGCCGTTGTGTAGCACGATGATCTGCTCGCGTGACACTGGCTGATTGTCACCAGTGCCATTCGTGACGAGGCGGCTGTGGCCGAAGAAGAGATTGCCGAGCTTGGGGATGCGCCGGAGGAGTCGGTCGATAGGCTCGTCGGCCCGGTAGGCGTGGTAGCCAGCAGCGCTGTGGATCACCATGCCGCTGGAGTCGCGACCGCGCTGCTGCGCGTGCTTCACCAGAATCTTGGCGGCAGAGGATTCGAGGCTATCCGGGCCGATGTAGCCAAAGATTCCGCACACGTGTCAATCTCCGATTCCGAGGTAGGGGCCTCTCGGGGCATCATGGCCTGCGAATGCGCAGACCGATCAATAATGCCACGGGTGTCCACCCGGCTCTGACCGGAGCCGTTCTCGAGATCGACCGTGGAACGTTGCCGATAGGCTGGGCGCGTGTCAGATGAACCTTCGAAGCGTGCCCTCATCATGTGCTACTCGGCCGTCGGTAGCGACGCCCGTGTGTCGAACCAGATCCGCTGGCTCGAGGCCGCGGGCTACCGAGTCGACATCCTGAGCCGTGGTCCGGAGCACCCCGACGCCACCGGGAAGCGCTTCACGATTGGCGACCCGCCGGTGCGTCTGCTGCGCCTCGGGGTGTACCTGCTGATGCCGCCGCGGTTCCGCTTCCGGTACTACGTCGAGAAGGAGATTCCCACCGAGCAGCTGGCGGGAGAGACGTATGACCTGGTCATCGTCAACGATCACCACCTGCTCCCCTGGGTCGTGGAGGCCGCGCCGTCGTTCGCCCGCGGGCCCGTCGTGCTCGACCTGCATGAGGTGTACTCCGGTAACGGAATGAGCTTCTTCTACAAGGTTCTCTACGCCCGCTACGACGACTGGCTACTCACCTTCATCACCCATCGCGTCTTCACCCGTCACCTGACGGTGGCCGAGGGCATCGCCGACCTGTATCGCGACCAGTTTGGCATCGAACGCCCCGGGGTGATCCGGAATGTCGCGCCCTACCAGGAGCTCGAGCCGTCGCCCGTCGACCCCGAGCGCATCGTGCTCGTGCACCACGGCTACGCGGCGGTCGAGCGTGGCATCGATATCATGCTCGACGCCCTCTTGCTGCTCGAGTCCCGCTTCACCATGGTGCTGATGGTGCTCGGTGATGACCGGTCGCTCGCTCCGCTCCGCAATCACCCGGCGGTCGCGGCCGGCCGTGCCGTCTTCCGTGAGCCCGTGGGCGTCACCGAGGTAGCGAGTGCGCTCAACGAGTATGACCTCGAGCTGATCTTCTTCCCACCGCGGTTCCCGAACAACATCTACGCCCTGCCGAACAAGTTCTTCGAGTCGGTGCAGGGCCGCCTCGGGGTCGTGATCGGCGAGAGCCCTGAGATCGTGGGGTTCGTGCGCGACCTCGGTATCGGCATCGTCGTGGAGGGCTGGACGGCCGAGGATCTGGCCCGCGCGCTCAACGCGCTCACCGCCGACGACATCACGGCCCTCAAGCAGGCTTCGAGTCGCGCTGCCGCCGACCTGTCGACCCTCGGCGAGGGTCCGCGCTTCTTGGCCGCGATCGGGGTCGGGCCCGCACAGTCGTAGCGATCGGCGTCCGCCGACGACGCAGACACGGGGGCCGGGCCGCGAGCGCGATCGCTCGGCGGCCCGGCGCCCGTCGGTGTTCTCTGCCTAGACGGCGGCCTCGGCCGTCGCCTTACCGATGACGCGGTAGGCGATGCCCGGCCACTGCTCGGCCGACGACACGCGCCGACCGTCGATGAAGGCGCGCACCCCCGGCAGGTCGGCGGAGGTCAGCGCGCGGTACTCGGCGTGGTCGGCTTGCACAACAACGGCATCGACTGGCTCGCCGAGGTGGTAGGGCGTGAACCCGAGCTTCTGCAGCTCGTCGTCGGTGTACATCGGGTCGTGCACCAGCGCTGTCGCACCGCGGGCGGTGAGAGCCTCGACCGCGGGGAAGACGCCGGAGAATGCGGTCTCTTTCACCCCACCGCGGTACGACGCACCGAGCACCGCGACGCGGGCCCCGGCGAGCGAGCCGTACGCGCCCTCGAGCAGCCCGATCGTGTAGTCGGGCATGCCAGCGTTGGCCGCTCGGGCCGCCGCCACGACGGTCGCCTCCGGGTCGGTCCAGAGGTAGAGGCGGGGGTAGACGGGAATGCAATGGCCGCCCACCGCGATGCCCGGCTGGTGGATGTGCGAGTAGGGCTGCGAGTTCGAAGCCTCGATCACCTGGTAGACGTCGATGCCGGCCGTCGAGGCGAAGCGCGCGAACTGGTTGGCGAGGCCGATGTTGACATCGCGGTAGGTGGTCTCGGCGAGCTTGGCGAGTTCGGCTGCCTCGGCGCTGCCGAGATCCCACACGCCGTTGCCCCGAGGCAGGTCGGGGCGCTCGTCGAAGTCGAGCACAGCCTGGTAGAACGCCACGGCCTTCTGTGCACCGCGCTCCGACAGTCCGCCGACGAGCTTCGGGTACTTGCGCAGGTCGGCGAAGACACGACCGGTGAGTACGCGCTCGGGCGAGAAGACGAGGTCGAAGTCGACGCCTTCGGTGAGGCCCGAGGCCTCCTCCAACATCGGCTTCCAGCGGGTGCGCGTGGTCCCCACGGGCAGGGTGGTCTCGTACGAGACCAGCGTGCCCGGGGTCAGCACGGCGCCGAGGGAGCGGGTCGCCGCGTCCATCCACCCGAAGTCGGGCTCGGCGGTCTGCTCGTCGACGAACAGCGGCACAACAAGCACGACCGCGTCGGCACCGGGCACGGCGTCGGCATAGTCGCTGGTCGCCCGCAGGCGGCCCGCGGGCACCAGCTCGCTCAGCTTCTCTTGCAGATGCGCCTCGCCCGGGAAGGGCTCGATGCCCTGGTTGATGAGGTCGACGGTGCGCTGCGAGACGTCGACGCCGACGACGTCGTGCCCCTTGCTGGCGAACTGCACGGCGAGCGGCAGTCCGATCTTGCCCAGGGCGATGACGGCGATTTTCACGAGAAGCCTCCAGAGTCAGATGTGCGAGTCAATGCTATTGCCGGATGATCGCGAGGCTCTCGTCGGCCACCTGCGCCGCGATCGCTGCGAGCGAGAAGCGGGACGACGACCAGCGCGCGAGCTTGGCGCGCTCGGGAGGCGGCAGCGGCGCGTCCATCGCCGCGATCATGGCCGCGGCCACCGCATCAGCCTCGTAGGGCACCGCCACGCCGGCGGGGTGGTCGGCCTCGGTCAGGAAGGCAATGGTCGGCCCGACCCCGGTGAAGATGACGGGGCAGCCAGAGGCGAGCGAGGAGTAGACCTTGGTGGCGAGCGCGTACTCGTTAGCGGCGACGGGGGCGAGGCTTGCGACCGAGATGGTGGCACGGGCGAGGATGGCGGCGAGCTCGCCAGGCGGGATGGGGCCGTGGAAGGCGACCGCGTTCTCGACGCCGAGTTCGCGGGCGCGAGCCCGGAGCGCCTCGCGGTCTTCGCCGTTGCCGTAAAACTCGAGTCGCGCGTCGGGGCGACGCGCGACGACGGCGGGCATGGCCTCGATGAAAATGCCCGCGCCGTGCCACTCAGAATGGGTGCCCGCGTAGACGAAGAGCGGCGGATCGGCCGGCTGCTGGCCGTCATAGCGGAAGTGCTGCGTGTCAGCTCCGAAGCCGATGGGCACGGCCGGGGTCGTGATGCCGAGCGCACGGAACCGGGCGATGAGCGGCTCGTGGGCCGCGAAGAGCATGCGGGCGCCCTGCAGGCCCCAGGCCTCGACCCGGCGTAGCGTGCCGAGCACGAGCCGGTTGCTCGTCACGAGCTCCGCGGCCTCGGCCCAGTAGTCGGCCGCCCGCACCACGTAGGGGGTGCGGCGCAGTGCCGCGATCACGCGCACCACGGCGACGGTGGTGGGCGGTGGTTCGACGATATAGAGGTCGGCGCGGCGCGAGAAGAGCATCCGGAACGCCAGGGGGATATCGAAGCTCATGTAGCTGAGGTAGCCGCGGACGTACTGCTGCCGATCGCGCTTCACGGGGGCCCGACGCACGTCGATGCCCGCCGGGTCGTCGATCACCGCGCCTCGCGGCGGACGCGCGGTGAGGATGACGACCTGGGCGCCACGGTCGCGGAACTCCTCAGCCCAGGTGCGAAGGATTCCGGATGCCGCCGAGACCTCGGGCCCGAAGATTCGGGTCGCGATGACGACTCTCATCGTTCGGCGGGTAGCAGTCGCTCGATCACCGCGTTTAGCACGGCGCGATCGGGTTCGCTCGAGAGCTCACGAGCCGAACGGTCGGCCGCGTTCTTGAAAGCCATGACCTGCTCGGCCGTGATGTCGCGCAGCGCGTCGACGAGGGCATCGGCGGTGGTGTCGGCGGTGACGATGCCGAGCTCGTATTGGGCGATGTGGGCGTCGATCTCGGGCGCCGGCGAAAACACCAGGCCGAGCCGAGCCTGCACGAAGTCGAAGAACTTGTTGGGCAGGTGGTACAGGTGGCTCAACGTCTTCAGCGGGTAGAGGAACACGCCCAGGTCGTACTGGTTGAGCACGGTCGGCAGTGTGTCCGGCGGCACCGGGTCGTGCACCGTCACCCGGGCGCTGGTGGCCGCGCGGGCCTTGATCTGCTGCAGGTGACCGCCGGGCACCTCGAGCAGGTAGAGGTCGAGGCTGAAACGCTCGCCGAGCCGCTCAACCGCCTCGATCAGCTCCATGATGTTGCGCTCGGCGTCGGCTGTGCCGCTGTGCACGAGGCGGATGCGATCGGGGTCGACGGGTGACGGGAGGGCCTCTCGGAAGTCGGCCGCGTTGCGCACCACCTCGGTCGCAACGCCGAAGCGCTCGGTATACAGGCCTGCGAGCCCTGCGCTCACGCTGATGACGGCTGCGGCGCGCGGCAGGTAGTCCTCGCAGAGGTGCTGCATGTACGGGCCGACGAGCACGCGCCAGACGAACACGGTCGCCCGCTCTTCCGGAGCCCACTCGTGCATGTCGGCCAGCACGGGAGCCGAGCCGGCGGCGGCGAAGGCGAGGGGGAGGGCGCGCGCGTCGTTCGCCACCACGAGGTCGTAGGCGCCCGAGTTCACGACCTCATCGAGTACCGCCTTCTCGCCGGGTGCGGTGAGCTCGACAGACCGGTGCAGGTGCAGGGCGAGCTTCAGCACGCCGAAGGGAGTCTGCGGCAGCGACGCCGCCGTGTCGGGCACGCGAATGTGGCGCTTCACGCCGGGCGGGGTCGCACCGTATCCGACCGTGGTGACCTCACCGTGCTGCTTCAGCACCTCGAGCTGTCGCAAGACACGCGAGTCGGCGTCGATCGGAGAAAACGAGACGCAGAGGATCTGGCGGGGCTTCACGGGGCGTTGATCTTCCGGGACGACGGGCGCGGTCGCTCTTCAGACTACAGGCGCGGGCGAGGTGCCGACCCCGTCCGGCCCGAGCCCAACGGGGCACTCCGTAGACTGACCCTGTCGTCCAGCCCAGGTCAGGAGCATCGTGAAGCAGGTTCTCGTCCTCTATCGGGATGTCGTGAAGATGCTGCCGCTTGGAGGAGGCCGGTTCGTCTGGACCTACTCCTGGCTCCTGGCCTCCCTGGCGCTCTTCGACGCGGCGGCCCTCGGCCTTCTCGCGGTTGTCATCGGCCCCGTCTCGATCGGTGCGCCCGTCTCGCTGCCGTTCGTCGGCGAGCTCGACACCATGGGCATCGTCTGGGTGATCCTCGCCATCTGCCTCCTGCTGATCGCCAAGAGCGTCTTCGCGGTTCTTCTCACCTGGTGGGCGACCCGTCGCATTCCGCGCTACGAGGTCGCGATCGGCAACAACCTCCTGCGGTCGTACTTGGCTGCGCCGTGGCGCGACCGTCTGCGCAAGAACTCCGTCGACATCATGCGCTTCTCAGACAGCGGCATCGATGCCTCGATCAACTCGTTCCTGATGCCGGGTGCAACGCTGCTCAGTGAGCTCGTCACGCTGTTCGCGGTCATCATCACTCTGGCCGTCGTGCAGCCGCTGCTCGCACTCGCGACGCTCGCGTACCTCCTCGTTCTGGGTGGGGTGCTCTTCTTCTGGATCGCCGGCCATGCTCGCAAGGCTGGCGAGGTCAACGTCAACTACACCGTACGCAGTGCTCGCCTCATCCTCGAGATCATCGCCTCGATGAAAGAGGTGACCCTGCGCAACAAGGAGGCCGAGGTCGCCGACGTCGTGGCGCTTGCACGGCAGTCCAGCGTGCAGGCGCGGGCGAACATCCAGTTCTTGTCGCAGCTGCCGCGTTTCGCACTCGAAGCGGGTCTCGTCGGGGGATTCCTCGTCATCGGCGGCTTGGGCTTCCTGCTGGGCGGAATCGAGCAGGCGATCGTCGCGATCGGCCTCTTCGCCCTGGCCGGGTTCCGGGTCGCGCCCTCCGTCATCCGGTTCCAGTCGGTGCTGTCGCAAATGATCGCCGCCGCCGAGTTCCCCCGACAGGTGCTCGTCGAGATCGCCGACGTCGAGCGCGGCCGTGCCGAGTCGAGCCCCGGCTGGAGGGATGTCGATGAGAACTGGTCGTCGATCGTCTTCGACGATGTGTCGTTCCAGTACGCGCCGGATGCTCCCCCCGCCGTCCGCGACGTCTCGCTCGAGATTCCCGCAGGGTCGACGGTGGCGTTCGTCGGAGCATCCGGTTCGGGCAAGTCGACCATGGTCGATCTGCTGCTCAGCCTGCTCGACCCGACCGCGGGCGAGATTCGCGTGGGCGGCGCGCCGCTGCCGGAGGTGCGCACGTCGTGGCGTTCGCGCGTCGGTTACGTTCCGCAGGATGTCGCTCTCTTCGACGCGACGATCGCCCAGAACGTCGCGCTCACGTGGAGCGATGACTTCGACCCCGCCCGCGTGCAGCACGCCCTCGAGCAGGCGCAGCTCTGGAACCTCGTGTCGGCCCGCGAGGGCGGCATGAATGCCCGCGTCGGCGAGCGGGGCCTCTCGCTCTCGGGCGGCCAGCGTCAGCGGCTCGGCATCGCGCGGGCCCTCTACTCAGAGCCGCAGGTGCTCGTCATGGACGAGGCCACGAGCGCGCTCGACACCCACACCGAGTCTCAGGTGGTGAGCGCTATCGAGTCGATCGACGCCAGCACGACCAAGGTGATCGTCGCCCATCGCCTCGCGACGATCATGAATGCCGACCGCATCTTCCTGATGATCGATGGCGTGGTGGCGGGCAGTGGGACGTTCGATGAGCTGGTGGCTCAGCATCCCGACTTCGCCCGGCAGGCGCAGCTCGCCGGCCTCGCGTAGAAAGTCGCTACCGCTTGACCAGCGTAGAGGTCAGGTATCCTGGTGGAGTCGCCGGGGGGAGGGGACAGATTGGCTGGTCGGACGTGAAGTTCATGCTTCTCAGTGTTGGGGGAGGAAAGCAGGGCCGCGCCGCCCGACTCATTTCCGGAGCCGTTTCCCTCCTCCTCATCGGCCCTGGTCTTGCCGTTTCCACTGCTGCTTCACCGGCCCTGGCTGCGCCTAATGTCCCGGTGACGAAGTCGGCGGCTGTCATCGGTTCCGACTTCCGGCCAGGCCTCATCATCAGTGACGCGTTGTTCTACGACGGCGCTGCAATGACGGCCGCTGAGATTCAACAGTTTCTCGACTCCAAGATCGGCACCTGCCTCAATGGCAACTGCCTTAACGTTGCGACTATCAACTACCCGGGCCGCAATCGTGAAGTGTCGACACGGACGGGGAACGTCATCTGTGAGGCCGTACCGGCCGGCGTGGTTCGCGCGTCGGAACTCATCTACCGAGCTCAAGTGGCGTGCGGAATCTCCGCCAAGGTCATTCTCGCGACGCTCCAGAAGGAGCAGGGCCTGGTGCTCAAGAATGCGCCGACTGACTACGCGCTTCGGTGGGCTATGGGGATGGCCTGCCCCGATACGGCACCCTGCGACACAGCCTTCGCTGGTCTGGGCACGCAGATCGTTGCGGGCACACGCCAACTCAAGGTCTACAGGGCTGCCGCATTCGCGCGACAACCCGGCACCCATTTCATCGGATGGAGCCCGAACTCGTCGTGCGGGGGCACTTACGTTGATATCCAGAACTTCGCGACGGCCGCCTTGTACAACTACACCCCCTACCAGCCGAATGCGGCAGCGCTCGCGAACCTCGGCGGAGTAGGGGACAGCTGCTCGAGTTACGGGAACCGCAACTTCTGGTGGTTCTATTCGATGTGGTTCGGGTCCACGATCGACCTCCCGTGCACCGTTAACCAGCAGGAGCAGATTGCCGCTTACTGGGAGTCACAGGGTGGTTCGGCCTCAGCTCTCGGGAACCCCGTTTCGCCGGGCTTCTTCTCCGGAGCGCGTGGAATCGTCGTGGGCACGTATCAGAACGCCGACGTGTACTGCGTTCCTCGTATCGGACCGGTCGCGGTGGATGGAGACTTCCGGACGCTGCTCTCATCCCAGGGAGGCGTTGGAGGACCGCTCGGCGCGCCGACCCAGGCGGCCAGGTCCTTCTCCGCCAACGGGATCACGGGGCGACTTCAGGTCTTCGAGTTCGGAACGGTCTTGTCGTCGGCGACAACGGGGACGCACGCGGTGCTGGACGGACCGATAAGGGTCGCCTGGGGTGACCGTGGGGGCTCCGGAGGGTCATTGGGTTGGCCCCTGGGCAGTACCGAGATTGTGGCGATTGGCCTCGCTCAGCGGTTCCAGGGCGGCTATCTCGTTGTCCCTACTGGTCAGAGTCCCATTGTTCTCGCAGGTGAAGTCGGACCGTATTGGAGTTCTGGGTCCAATGCTTCGCGTCTGGGTTCTCCGACGGGATCGGCGGCGGCGTGGTCAGCTGGCGGCGTTTCGGGGGTTTTGCAGTATTTCCAGCGTGGCATGGTGCTTTCGTCCTCGACAACGGGGACCTTTTCGGTGCTCGATGGGCCTATTCGAAACGCATGGGGTGCTCGTGGGGGCACAGGGGGCGCTTTGGGTTGGCCCATCCGAGATCAAGAGGTCATCACGGGCGGACTTCGGCAGGAGTTCCAGCGGGGAATGATCGTCGTCCTGACCAACGGAACGACAGCTGTTCTATCGGGTGAGATTGGCCGGTATTGGAGTTCGGGTTCGAACGCTTCCCGTCTTGGTGCGCCGACGAGTTCTGCCTCGGCCTGGACTGCTGGCGGCGTGACGGGAACGTTGCAGTACTTCCAGCGGGGAATGGTCCTGTCGTCCGCATCGACCGGAACGTGGGCGGTGTTGAACGGCCCGATCCGCGATGCGTGGGGTGCGCGTGGTGGTTCTGGTGGCGCTCTCGGATGGCCGATCGGCGATCAGGAGACGGTCGGCGGGGAGGTGCGGCAGCAGTTCCAGCGCGGAACGATCGTCGGCTCCACGTCCAGTACGCTGTATCCGATCGAAGGGGCCATCGCGGCGTACTGGTCGGAAGGCTCGAACAGGACGCTTCTCGGAGCGCCGACCGGGGTTGCGGTCTCCGTCTCGGGCGGCGGCTTCGCAGGGCAGTCTCAGTCGTTCCAGCGCGGCATTGTTCTTTCGTCTGCCCAGACGGGAACGTATGCCGTCTTGACTGGCGCACTTCGGACGGCCTGGAACGCCACCGGAGGTGTTGCGGGCCCGCTCGGGTGGCCCACCGCAAGCCAAGAGTCGGTCGGGAGCGACCTGCGTCAGACCTTCAGTGGCGGCCTGTTGACCGTCACAGCCCAGGGCGCTGCCACAACCGTCACCGGGAGCTTCTTCGAGTACTGGGGAGCGGGTTCGAATGCCGCCACAATCGGTGCTCCTCTCGACGCCTCGATGCCATGGGCGGCCGGCGGTGTGACGGGCGCGCTGCAGAACTTCGAGCGGGCACTCGTGATGTCGTCGAGCGCCACCGGAACCTACGCCGTTCTTCACGGTCCGATCCGGGACGTGTGGGGGAGTCTGGGCGGATCGGGAGGAACCCTGGGCTGGCCGGTGGGCGATCAGATCGCCGCCGACGACGGAGTGCGGCAAGCCTTCCAGAACGGCACGGTCGTTGTCCCCTCATCGGGCACGCCGTACGTCGAGCCGAACTAGCGGCGACGAGACCCAGCCGTCAGACGCGGCTGGCTGCGGCCCGCTCTCTGCGAGTCAGGAGTGACGACGCAGGAACGTTTCGAATCGCTCGAGGACCGCATCCTTGTCCCGTTCGCGGTGTCGACGGTTTCCGATGTAGACACCCCACGGTTCAAGGTCGCGGGTCACGACGGAATTGGCGCCGACGACGGCGCCTTCCCCGACGCTGACACCCGGGAGAACCACGGCGTTCGCGCCGATGATCGAGAAGCGTCCGACACTGATCGCCGCGCGCGTCGCGTTCCGGTACTCCGCAGGGACCGTGGAATTGCCGAATCCTCCGTGGATGAAGTCATCGGTTCCCGTCAGGAGCTTCGCTCCTTGCGACACGGCGGAGAAGTCACCGAGGTCGACGCGACCGCCGCCGGTGATCGCTGCGAAACAAGCGATGTGCACGTAGTTGCCGATGGTGATGGGCTCGCGGGCGACGATCAGGGTGAAATCGTCGACGATGACCGGGGAGCCGAACGTGATGTTCTCGCGACCGATGATCTTCGCGGATTCGTAAACCGTCACTCCGTCCGGAAATGAGCTCATCGAACGATCGTATCGCTGACGTGTCCGCACGGCAGCGCCTCACCTGCGAGTGAGAGAATCGGCGTATGCCTCTCCATCACGAGCCGCACTTCGCCGAGCCACTTCATGTCGGGAGGCCGAACATCGGTTCTCCGGAACGATTCCACGCCCTGGTCAGCGATGTGCTCGACCGTCGTTGGCTGTCGAACGATGGTCCTATGGTCAAGGAGCTCGAGGCGCGGATCGCGGGATGGATCGGCGTCAAGCACGTCTTCGCGGTGTCGAACGGCACGGTCGCGATGGAGATCGCCGTGCGCGCCCTCGGACTGACGGGTGAGGTCATCGTGCCGTCGTGGACGTTCGTCGCCACGGTCCACGCTCTCCGCTGGATGGGCCTCACCCCGGTCTTCGCCGACATCGACCCTGCTACCCACAACATCGACCCCCATGACGTCCGACGGCTGATCACGCCCCGCACTTCAGGAATCCTCGCCGTGCACCTCTGGGGTCGCGCTGCGCCTGTCCACGAGCTCTCGAAGATCAGTGAGGAGTTCGGGGTACCGGTGCTGTACGACGCGGCGCACTCGTTCGGTGTGAGCACGCGTGGGCAGATGGTCGGGAACTTCGGGAGCGCCGAGGTGTTCAGCTTCCACGCAACGAAGTTCTTCAACACCTTGGAAGGCGGCGCCATCGTCACGAATGACGATGACCTCGCGGGGCGGATCCGGTTGATGCGGAACTTCGGCTTCGCTGGCGAGGACAACGTCGTGTCCGAGGGCATCAACGGCAAGATGCATGAGATCTCAGCGGCGATGGGCGTGGTCAATTTCGACCACATTGATGAGTTCATCGAGCGGAACCTCCGCCACCGTGAGCGTTACGAGAAGGGCATCCAGCGGCTCGAGGGAGTCTCGCTGCTCCCGCTCGAGCCGGGAGAGAAGAGCAACTACCAGTACGTCGTCCTCGAGGTCGACGAGTCGGCCCCCGTGACGCGGGATGCTCTGCTCTCCGCGCTGCGGGAGAAGAATGTTCTCGCCCGTCGGTACTTCTGGCCCAGCGTTCATCGCATGGAGCCCTACCGGACGGAGAACCCGGAGGCGGGACGAAACCTTCCTCACACGGAGAGGGTGTCGGAAAGGGTGATCGTCCTTCCGACCGGGACCGCTGTCGATGACGATGCAATTGACACCATCGTGGGGATCATGGCGACCGCCATGAACCGGTCATGACAGCGCACCTCATTCGTCGCCCTCGGTAGTACGAGCCAGCAGCCTCATGCCGTCGCCGATCGTCCATCTCTTCCCGCGAAGCCCGTTTCTCGACTTCGTCGCTGACCTGTTCGAGGAGGCCGCGCCGGGGCAGAACTCCTTTCTCGTCCTCGGTGACGACTCCGGTATCGACAGGGGGAGCCGCGGCTTCGCGCGCGTCTCGGCCATCGGTTCCGGTGATGACGCTCTCGGTCGCGCTCTCCGCGAGGTCGCGGGGAGTCGTCTGGTCATCGCGCACTCGATGAACACACTGTCCGCGCAGGTCTTCGCCGACGCGCCTCCCGACGTGTCGCGCTTCTGGAGCGGTTGGGGCGGGGACTACTACGGAACGGCACGGGACTCGACCGCGGGCTTGCTCGGACACCGGACGCGACTGCTCATGCTCAAGAATCGTGAGTGGCGACGGTGGGCTGAGGGTCTCTACGCTGCCCCGTGGCTCACCAGGCTGTATCGCCATGCGGCCGAGACGTCGAACTACTTCTCGGCCCCCGTATCGACGGACTTCCCGGTGTTCGCACGCCGGTTCCCTCAGTTCCGCGGCCGCTATCACCAGCTCCACTACGCCAGTGTCGAGAATTCCTACTCGCTTCCACCCGAGAGCATCGTGGGCGAAGACATCCTGGTCGGCAACTCCGCGACCCCCGAGAACAACCACCTCGAGGTGTTCGCTCTCCTGCAGCACATCGGGATCGGGGCGCGGCGCGTCCTCGTTCCGCTGAGCTACGGATACTCTCGGTATGCAGACGACATCGAGGCGGCCGGACGGGCGATGTTCGGCAGCCAGTTCGTCGCGCTCCGCGATTTCCTGCCCCTCCCCGAGTACAGTGCCCTTCTCGCATCGTGCCGCGTCGTGATCATGGGTCATCGCCGGCAGCAGGCGCTGGGGAACATCGTCAGAGCGATTTGGCAAGGCGCGTATGTGTACCTCGACGATCGGAACCCGATCATGGACTCCTTGCGGAGCGAAGGGATCTCGGTGCGGTCCCTGACCGACCTCCGCTCGGAAGGGATGCCCCAGTCAGCGCGCGGCGACGACGACGTAGCGTCCGATCGCGCCAGCGCCCGTCGGATGTGGGGAAGGCAGACGGCTCTCTCGAGCGTTCGGCGTCTCGTCGAGGAGCTCTAGGCGCGGCTCACGCGCCGGTCTGTGCTCTCCGGCCGTCTGCCACGAGCTGCTCCGCGACCTCGACGACCCTCGTGCCCTCCTCGAAGGTCACGATCCCCCGAGGCTCGCCGGCCAGTACTGAGTCGCGGAATGCTTCATGCTCTGCGAGCAGGGGCTCTTTCCTGGTGAGCGCGAACCGTGTGGCGTCTCCCTCGGAGACACCACGGAACTCACCCGGATCCCACGCAACCTGGATCCGTCCGTTCTCGTAGTAGGTCAGGTCGGCCGTCAGAGTGTCGGCGACGAGCACGCCGTTCTCGCCCGTGATCGTCGTCACCCGCTCCTTGAATGGCGTCAGCCAGTTGACGACGTGCGATGAGATGGCGCCGCCCGAGAGCGTGCCGACAGCCACGACCATGTCTTCGTGCGCCCGCCCGCTGCGATGAGCCGTACGGGCGTTGACCGACACGAACTGCTGCTGGGTGACCCACGCGGTCAGGTCGATGTCGTGCGAGGCGAGGTCCTTGATGACCCCGACGTCGGCGATGCGGCCGGGAAACGGGCCCTGGCGGCGCGTGGCGATCTGGTAGATCTCGCCGAGCATGCCCTCGGCGATACGCCGGCGAGCCTCCTGCAAGGCGGGGTTGTACCGCTCGATGTGGCCGACCCCGCCGACCAAGCCCTTCGCGGCGAACAGATCGCGCAGCGTGCGCGAGTCGGCCGCGGTCGAGGCCACCGGCTTCTCGATGAGGGCGTGAACGCCCGCCTCGGCGAGGCGGGTTCCGATCTCGAGGTGGAACACCGTGGGTGCGGCGACCACGGCGTAGTCGATGCCCATCTCGAGCAGCCGGACGAGCTCGCGCACGACCGGGCGATCGTGCACGCGGTCGGGCGTGTTGGGCGAGGGGTCGTACACGCCGACGAAGTCGACCCCGTCGAGGTCCGCCATCACGCGCGCGTGGTTGCTGCCCATCACGCCCAGGCCGAGCAGGCCCGCCCGCAGCGTCATCAGCTGCCCGCCGCGGCCACCGCGTTGACCGCGGTGACGATGGCCTCGAGGTCGCGCTGGCGCAACGAGGGGTAGACCGGGAGCGAGAGAACCTGAGCGGCCGCGAGCTCGGTCGTCGGCAGGTCGAGCGTCTGCTGGAACGACGGCAGACGGTGGATCGGCGTCGGGTAGTACACGCCGCTGCCGATGCCGCGCTTGGTCAGCTCGGCGGCGAAGGCGTCGCGGTCGTGGTCGACGACCCGCACCGTGTACTGGTGGAAGACGTGCGTCGCGCCCTCGGCGACCGGCGGCGCGACGACACCGCGGAGGTTGCTCGACAGGAAGGCGGCGTTCTGCTGCCGCTTCGCCGTCCAGGCCGGCAGCTTCGTGAGCTGCACGCGACCGATCGCGGCGTGGATGTCGGTCATGCGGGTGTTGAAGCCCACCACCTCGTTCTCGTAGCGGCGCTCCATGCCCTGGTTGCGCAGCACGCGGATCGCCCGTGCGATCTCGGCCGACGGGGTGGTGACCATGCCGCCCTCGCCCGAGGTCATGTTCTTGGTGGGGTAGAACGAGAACGACGCGGCGATGCCCCAGGCGCCGACCGGCACGCCGTCGACGGAGGCGAGGTGCGCCTGCGCCGCGTCTTCGAACAGCATCAGGCCGTGCTTCTCGGCGATGGCCGAGATCGCCCGCAGGTCGGCCGGGTGACCGTAGAGGTGCACGGGCATGATGCCCTTCGTGCGCGGCGTGATGGCCGCCTCGATGGCCGCCGGGTCGGCGTTGAAGTGGTCGATCTCGATGTCGACGAACACCGGGGTCGCCCCCGTGAGGGCCACCGAGTTGGCGGTCGCCGCGAAGCTGAACGACGGCACGATCACCTCGTCGCCCGGGCCGACCCCGGCGGCGAGGAAGGCCATGTGCAGAGCCGAGGTGCCCGAATTGAGGGCGACGGACTCGCGCCCCGCCACCACGGCCGAGAACTCCTTCTCGAACGCGGCGACCTCCGGGCCCTGCGCGAGCATGCCGGACCGCATGACGCGGTTGACGGCCCTTCTCTCGCGGAAACCGATCTCGGGCTTGGCGGCGGGAATCATCAGTCAACCTCAATCAGTCGGTGCTCGTCGGTCTGACGGTAGCGGTCGCCCGTGGCCGGGCAGTGGAATAGGGTGGGGTCGTCCGCGTCGACGGTGAGCGGCTGACCGGCTTTGCCGACCCAGCCGATGCGGCGTGCGGGGCTGCCCACCATGAGAGCGAAGTCAGGCACATCCTTCACCACGACGGCGCCGGAGCCCACGAGGGCCCAGCGGCCGATGACGATCGGTGCGACGCAGGTCGCGCTCGCCCCGATCGACGCCCCCTCGCGGATGTCGACACCCACGGGGTGCCAGTCGTCGGCCGACTTGGGCGTGCCGTCAGCGTTGATCGCGCGCGGGAAGTGGTCGTTCGTCAGAACCACGGCGGGCCCGATGAACACCCCGTTGGCCAGCTTCGCCGGTTCGTAGACGAGCGCATAGTTCTGGACCTTGCAGTTGTCACCCATCTCGACGCCCGTGCCGATGTAGGCACCGCGGCCGACGATGCAGTTCGCGCCGATCACCGCGTTCTCGCGCACCTGCGCGTAGTGCCAGATCTTGGAGCCTGGCGCGACGGTGGCGCTCTCAGCGACATCGGCCGAGGAATGGACGAAGGTCGAGGTGGACACAGGGCTCCTGGGATGTTGAATGACGGGAGTGGAGATCAGCGCCGGGCTCACTCGTGTAACGTGACGCCAACAGCTACCCCGCGACGCTCCCCCATGATACGCGGCTCGGCCCATCCGGACCGTCGTCGCGGATCGCCGCCACGGACCTTCACCGTTGCGGGTCCGTCATCCCGCTGCGAGTCGCTGTCGGGTGAAGAATGGTGGCATGGAGACTCCGGTGCGGCCCGCTCGTCCGTTCGCTGCTGTCCTCGCCGTGATCATCGCCCTCGGAGGCGTCTCCGCTTGCACGCCGGAGCCGGGGACTCACCCCGCACCGTCTCCGAGCGGCTCGCCATCGCCGTCGCAGCCGATTCCGACGGCACAACCGTCGACCACTCCGCCTCCGTCGGTTCCGGGTATCGAATCCGTCCCCATCAGCGTCCCGTGCGATCAGATCCTGACTCCCTCAGAGCTCTACGAGTTCAATCCGAACGTGAGCAGCGATCCTTCCCCCGCGCTCTCCCCGAACGGGCTGCGCGCCCTGGGGTACGGGGGAGTCTCCTGCAGCTGGGTCAACCTGACCAGTCAAGAGCGATTCGCGATCTCGCTCGTGCAGGTGTCGGAAGACGGAATCCCCGTCCTCCAGAGCCAGTTGGCCGCCAGCGCGCCGGGGGCAGGACTCTCTGGCATCGACGGATACTTCCGCACTGAAGATGGCATGGGCATTCTCGACGTGATCAGTGGGTCCTACTGGATCACGGTCGAGTCTGCCGCCTTCGTCTCGGCCGCCGATTTCGAACCACTCGTGGTCGTCGTCGTCGACAACCTGCGGTGAGATCGGTCTGGCTCTCGACTGAGGGTCAGTCGAAGCGGCCGCGCCACGAGCGGTTGCGGGCGGCGGCGAACGCTGAGGTGACGAACAGCAGCAGGCCGCCCTCGAAGAGCAGGTAGCTCTCGGTCATGCTCACCGTGGCGAGCAGCACCAACGTCAGCGCGGGCCAGACGTAGACCGTGCTGCGCCGGTCGGCCGCGACGAGCCAGGCCCGCACGAAGGCGAGGCCGAGCGCTGCGAGCAGGGTGATGATCCCGGCAAGCCCGAGCTGCAACCACACATCGGCGAACGCGTTGAGCGCCGACTCGGGTTGCACGCCGACGCTCGAGAGCACGCTCGAGAACGGGTAGACCGAGGTGGGCCACATGCCCACCCACCCCCAGCCGAGCACGGGCTGTTGGGCGACGAGGTCGCCGACCACGCTCCACACACTCGTGCGCTCCTCGACATCGGTCGCAGCATCCACCAGCCCGATGATCGGGCCGCGGAAGACCCAGGTGATCGCCGCGCCCACCACGACCGAGACCAGCAGCACCGACTGCGTCGCCCGACGGGCCGTCGGATGCTGACGGCGGATCACAACGAGCGCGAGCCCCACGACGAGCACGGCCGCGAGCACCAGGTACGCCACGGGGGAGCGAGCGAAGATGATCGTCGCCGCGGCTAGAGTCAGCGAGTAGGCCGTCACGGCGCGAGGCACCGAGCGGGTGCGGTACTCGATCCAGAAGCTCAGCACCGCGAGCGCGCCGAGGAACGCGAAGGCGTTGCGCGTGCCCGCGAGCCCCTGAACCGGGCCACCGGCGGCGAGATCACCCGAGATGCCGATCCAGAGGAACGGCGTATCGAAGAGGAGGCCGCTCAGCACCTCCAAGACGAACGACGCGGTCAAAATCAGCCGCAGGGCGTTGCCCACCGCGCGCACCAACTGGATCAGGTCGCGCACCAGCGCGATGTACACCCCTAGGAAGGCGAAGGCGAGCGTGTAGGCGATGCCGCCCAGCGTCGCCCACGTGTAGTGGCTCCAGATGATGCTTACCGTCATCAGCGAGAAGAGCGCAATGAGAGAGAGCGGCAGCACGCCGCGCCACTCGACGCGCTCGGGCTGCGCCGCCAGGCTCAGGGCGGCCACAACGACGAGGCCGCTGACGACGGCGATGGCTCCCGGCCAGCCGAGAAGAGTCCGCACCGCGAATGACGCCAGTGCGACCCCCACGATCACCTCGGTGAGCGCCTGCGTGAGACGGGGCGATCCGACGAAGGTGCGCAGCGCCGCGATCACACCCGCACCGCCGCACTCGTGCGCACCGGCAGCGTGACTCCTCGCAGCCTGCTGGCCACAGCGAGGTAGACGAGCAGCACGAGGCCGCCCTCCACCAGCAGGCGCGACTCGGCGAGGCTGTGCACCAGCAGCACCGTGAGGAGCACGGCCGGCAGCGTGCGCAGCGCGGGGGAGGCCGAGGCGTCGCCGAGGGGAGCATCCACCGACCACGACAGAACGCGCATGCCCGTCGTCACAATCAGGATGCTGAACACGACGAGGCCCACCACTCCGAGCTGCATCAGCACGTCGAGCCACGCGTTGTGCGCCTGGAGGTAGGTGACGCCGTTGATCACGACCAGGTTGTCGAACGGTTCGACCCAGGGCGCCCAGTAGCTCACCCACCCCCAGCCGAGCACGGGACGCTGCTCGGCCAGCCCGAGCACGGCGGCCCAGATGTCGAGGCGTCCGGTGAGGTCATCGCTGCGGCCCAGCAGGCTGAGCAGTTGCTCGCGGAACGTCAGCGCGAGCGTTACCACCCCGCCCGCGGCCAGCGCGGTGACGCCGTAGAGCGTCAGGCGCCCGCGAGGGGTCAGTCGGCGTGCCAGCAGCACGATGCCGAGCGCGACGGCGGCCGTAGCGCCGGCGACGAGCACGGTCGACGAGCGGGTCAGCGCGAGCGTCAGCGCCGCCGCCCCGAGCCAGCCCCAGCCGGCGACGGCACCCACGCGACGCTCGGCCGCCTGGATGCCGAACACGATGACCCCCAGCAGGGCGGCGAAGGCCAGCAGGTTCGCGTTGCCCGGGATGCCCTGGATGCGTCCGCCCTCGAACAGCAGCGCGCGCGACCAGTAGAAGGCGCGGGGGAAGGGTTCTTCGTACTCGACCCAGAGCGGTAGCACGGGGCGCCGCAGCACGGCGGCGACGAAGAGTTCGAACGCCAGCGACAGTCCGAGGATCCACCGCAGGGCGATGCCGAGCGCCCGCACTAGCTGCCCCAGGTCGAGGGTGTGCGCCATGATGATGCCGACCAGCATCGTGGCCAGGGTGCCGAGCACACCGAGCGCCGAGGCGCCCGGATACGCCGACCAGGCGATCGAGGCCACCATGAGCACGGCGAGCGTGCCGAGCGCGATCGGGATCCGTCGCAGATCGAGCCGGTGACGCACGGCTACGGCGATCCAGCCCGCGACGATGATCGCGACGATGACGCCCCAGCCGTACCAGCTGATCGAGTACCGCCAGGCGTCGCCGGCCAGCACCGTGAACATCGTCAGCGTGGCGAGAGCCACGCGCCGGTCGCGGAGCCACGTCATGGTTCCAGCGTAGCGGCGGGTCGCCGCGGCGACGCGGGCGGATGCGCGATCAGACGAAGGCGCCGACCCCGGTGATCGCGCGGCCCACGATGAGCGAGTTCATCTCGCGGGTGCCCTCGTAGCTGTACAGCGCCTCGGCGTCGGCGTGGAAGCGCGCGACGTCGTAGTCGAGCACGATGCCGTTGCCGCCGAGCGCCTCGCGGCACAGGGCGACCGTCTCGCGCATCGCCGTGGTCGCGAACGCTTTGGCCAGCGAGGCGTGCTCGTCGCGCTGCACGCCCTGGTCGAGCATCTGCGACACCCGCGTGCACAGCGCGATGCTCGCGGTGATGTTGCCGAGGCTGCGGCTGAGCAGGTCTTGCACCAGCTGGTGGCTGGCGATCGGCTTGCCGAACTGCTCGCGGGTCGTCGCGTAGTCGACCGCGGCCTCGTAGGCGCCGATCGCGGTGCCGACGGCCGCCCACGCCACCTCGGCGCGGGTCAGCCGCAGCACCGCCGCGGTGTCGCGGAACGAGTTCGCGTTCTGCAGCCGGTGTGACTCGGGCACGCGCACGTTCTCGAGCACGATGTCGGCGTTCTGCACGATGCGCAGCGCCTGCTTGCGCTCGATCTTGGTCGCGGAGTAGCCGGGGGTGCTGGTCGGCACGATGAAGCCCTTGACCTGCCCGTCGTCGGTGCTCTTGGCCCAGATGATGGTGATGTCGCTCCAGGTCGCGTTGCCGATCCAGCGCTTGGCGCCGTTCAGCACCCAGTGGTCGCCATCGCGGGTGGCGGTCGTGCGCAAGCCCTGCGCCGAGTCGCTGCCCGAGAGCGGCTCGGTGAGCCCGAAGGCGCCGATGACCTCGCCGGTCTTCAGCTTCGGCAGCCACTCGGCGCGCTGCTCGGGCGAACCGGCAACACCGATCGAGCCCATCGCCAGGCCGTTCTGCACGCCGACGTAGGTGGCGACGCTCGCGTCGACGCGGGCGAGCTCCAGTGCCGTCCAGCCGCTGTAGACCGCGCTGAAGTCGCCGGCCTTCGTCTCCTCCCACAGGTTGCCGAACACCTGCTGCTCGTGCAGGCCGGGCAGAATCTGCCGGGGGAAGTCGGCGCGGTCCCAGTAGTCGTTGACGACCGGCTTCACCTCGGTCTCGAGGAAGGTGCGCAGGCGCACGAGTTCGCGCTGCTCGTGCTCGGCGAGCAGGCTCTCGAAGGCGTAGAAGTCACTGGCGAGCGTGGGGAAGGTCATGGCGCGAGGGTAGTGGCGAAGCAAACTCGGGCGAAGCCACATTGGCCGTTCAGAACAGCATCACGCGGCGGCCGGGCGCGCAGCCTGGCCCGTATCGCCAAAAATGCGGGTTGGCGTCGCGGGCGAAGGTGCTCTTGGAACTCAGCGGATGATCCGTGCGGGAGCACCTGATGAGTAGGTGACGATGAGTCCGCGTTGGAACGCCTGCTGGAATCCGTTGGCGGTCGAGACTTGGTCACCGATC
>VFQN01002411.1_pt1 | contig 28882 bp, 24 predicted proteins | sample 3512371 | NCBI WGS metagenome assembly VFQN01 (sample SAMN10412370, study PRJNA504923) | tailings metagenome | isolation source: Replicate 2 from Balatoc abandoned mine | place: Philippines: Itogon, Benguet | collected 2017-08-28
CGCTCGCCGTCGCCGGTTTCCGTGGCTACGCCTCCATCGACTGGGGCGCGATGTCGGCTGCCTCCATCATCATCATCCTGCCCATGGCGCTGTTCGCCATTCTGGCGCAACGGCGCATCGTCCAGGGCCTCAGCCTCGGCGCGGTCAAGTAAGCCCCCTATCAATCAAGGAAAAAAGCCATGTCCGCCGTTTCCCTGGAAGGCATCGATATCTCCTACGGCTCCGTCGATGTCGTGCGCAATCTCGATCTCGACATCAAATCGGGCGAGTTCGTCGTCTTCGTCGGCCCCTCCGGCTGCGGCAAGTCGACGACGCTGCGCCTGATCGCCGGGCTGGAGGAGGGCCGCTCCGGCAACATCTCCATCGGCGGCCGCGTCGTCAACGAGGTCGATCCGGCCCGGCGCGACGTCGCCATGGTGTTCCAGAACTATGCGCTCTTCCCGCATATGTCGGTTGCCGACAACATCTCCTTCGGCATGCGGCTGCGCGGCGAGGCGAAAGACAAGATCGCGGTAAGCGTTGCGGACGTGGCGCGCATGGTCGGCCTTCAGGATCACCTGCACAAGCGGCCGGGCGCGCTCTCCGGCGGCCAGCGCCAGCGCGTGGCGCTCGCCCGTGCCATCGTGCGCAAGCCCGCCGTTTTCCTGTTCGACGAGCCGCTCTCCAATCTCGACGCCGAATTCCGTGCCGCCATGCGTTACGAGCTGAGCAGGCTGCACCGCGAGCTCGGCTCGACCATGATCTATGTCACCCACGACCAGGTCGAGGCGATGACGATGGGCGACCGCATCGCCGTTCTCGCCCCGCTGAAGCAGGCGGGCCGCTCGAACCTCATGCAGTTCGGCACGCCGGAAGAGGTCTATCATCGCCCCGCCAACCTTTTCGTCGCCAAGTTCATCGGCTCGCCGCCGATGAATTTCTTCGAGGGCCGGGCGGACGGCGGCGACATCCGTATCGGCGGTCTGACCCTTCCCGGCGCGCGCCATCTTCCCGCCGTACTGACCGTCGGTATCCGCCCGGAACACGTTCGCCTTGGCGCGGGCGAGGGGGCGTCCATCACCGGCACGGTCGAGGGCGTCGAAAACCTCGGGCACGAAAAACTCTGGTTCCTGTCCACCCCGGAAGGCCGCATCATCGCCCGTACGCCCGATGGGGTCAGCCATGCGGTTGGCGAGCGTGTCGATGCGCATTTTGCAACGGACAAGCTGCACCTCTTCGACCGCGCGACGGGCGGGCGGGTCGAGATAGAGGGGTAGCGACGCGCCATCAACCGCCCGGTCACCGCGAGTGGTTGTCATCGGGGTGCCGGCAGTGCTCGCCTGTGGGGTTACGAATTCACCACCGTGCGAAACGCCTGGGCGAGTTTCCGGACTGCGACGTCCATCTCCGCCGGCGTATAGGCGGCAAAGCCCATCAGGAAGCCCGCCTTGCCATGGCCGCCTGCGTGAAGCGACGACAGGCCCAGCAACTCGATACCGGCCCGGCGGGCTGCCTCGACAGCGGCATGTTCGGAGAGGTTGCCGGTCAGCACGCACGGCATCTGCAGGCCGCCGATGGGAACGCGCGGTTCCACGAACCCGGACAGATGTGCCCGAACGAGACCGACCAGCACCTCCAGGCGTGCGGCATAGACGCTGCGCATCGTGCGGACATGCGCGCCAAAATGCCCACCCTCCATGAAGCGGGCGAGCGTCAGCTGCGCAAGCGGCGCCGAATGCCCGTCGAGCAAGGTGCGCGCGACGGTCATCGGCTGCACGAGCGCGGGCGGCAGCAGTGCATAGCCGATCCTCAGTCCCGGAAAGAGCGATTTGGTGAAGGTGCCGATATAGATGGTCCGCTCGTGCGGATCGAGGCCCTGCACGCAGGCGGTCGGTTTGCCGGCATAGTGAAACTCGCTGTCATAGTCGTCCTCGATGATCCAGCCCTCGTGGCGGGCCGCCCATTCGATGAGGGCGAGGCGGCGGTCGAGCGCCAGCGTGGCGCCCGTCGGGAACTGGTGGGAGGGCGTCAGGAAGACAGCCCTGGCACCCCGGGGCTCGGCCATGATCTGTTCGGCCATCAGCCCCTGGCGATCGAGGCGGACGGGCACGCAGTCGAGTGCCGCTGCTTCGAAGGCCCTGCGCGCGCCATAATAAGCCGGGTCTTCGATGAAAATGCGGTCCCCGGGATCGAAGAGCATCGTCGCGCACAGCGTCAGGGCCTGTTGCGAACTGGTGAGAACCAGCACCCGGTCGGCTGTGGCGCGGGCACCGCGCTCGAGGTTGATGTAGTCGGCAATGGCGCGTCGCAACGGTTCGGTTCCCTGCGGATCGCCGTGAAGCAGCGCGCCGGTGCCGACCTCCTTCAACACCTGCCGCTCGAGGCGTTCCCACAGATGCAGCGGGAATGTGCGCGTCTCCGGCACGCCGGGTGCGAAAGGTCTCGGTGCTAGCGGTTCGCGAACGCCGCCGCTGCGGAACATGGCTTCGCCGCGCTTGCTGAGGGCGGGCGCCTGTTTGCGCATCCGCCGGTCGCGCGGCGCGGCGCGGCGCGGTGGCGAGAACTCGGTCATCTCGGATACGAAGCTGCCGCTGCCGACCCGGCGCTCGATGAAGCCCTCGGCGTGAAGCTGGGCGTAGGCCGCCTCGACAGTGTCGCGCGAGACACCGAGCGACCCGGCAAGCGCCCGCGAGGCGGGCAGGGGCTTTCCCGCGCCAAGTGCGCCGTCGAGAATCAACTGCCGAATCGCCCGCTGGATCCGCGCGTGAAGCGGCAGGGCCGCATGGGCGGGCTGGGCAAGCCAGGCCTTTACGGTTTCCAGTTGGGAATGCTTGAACAATTGGTCTGAGCCTTCTTGACGAAATGGATGGGATAATCCGGCCATTTGCCGGCTAGATGTCAAGCCCTTCGTCGGCCATGCGCCGTCGCGTCCAGGAGCTTCGTCACAACATGTCCCCCGTACCATCGCCCATCCGCCTCCATGATCTGACGCATCCCGTCGTTGCCGGGCTGATCTCCGTCATCGTCAATTATGGCGGCACCTTCATTCTCATCTTTCAGGCCGCCAAGGTCGCGGGCCTCGGCCCGGACCTGACGGCGTCCTGGGTCTGGTCCGTTTCCATCGGCGTCGGCGTGACCGGGCTTGTTTTGAGCTGGCACTATCGCGAACCGATCATCACCGCCTGGTCGACACCGGCGGCGGCGTTCCTCGTCACCGCGCTCGCCACCACGCCCCATGCGGAAGCGGTCGGTGCCTATATGGTTTCGGCGGCTGCCTTCGTCGCGCTCGGTCTTTCGGGTTGCTTCGAGAAGGTCATCCGGCTGATCCCGCCGGGCATCGCATCCGGCCTGCTCGCCGGTATCCTGCTGCAGTTCGGCATCGGCGCGTTCAGCGGCGCGAGCGTCGATCCGTTGCTGGTCGGTCTGCTCATTCTCGCCTATGTCGTGTTGAAGCGGTTCTGCGCCCGTTATGCCGTGGTCGGCATCCTCGTGCTCGGGCTGGTCTTCCTGCTTGCGCAGGGCAGGGTCGAGCTGTCAGGCCTTGCGCTGAAATTTGCCGCACCGGTCTTTACCATGCCGGAATTCTCGCTGAATGCGCTGCTGTCGGTCGCGTTGCCGATGTTCCTCATCACATTGACCGGCCAGTACATGCCCGGAATGCTGGTGCTCCGCAACGATGGCTTCAGGACGAGCGCCAATCCGATCCTTACCGTGACGGGGCTCGGTTCCCTCGTCATGGCGCCCTTCGGATCCCACGCCTTCAACATCGCGGCGATCACGGCTGCCATCGCCACCGGCCGGGAGGCCCATGAGGATGGTCGCAAACGCTGGATCGCCGGGATCGCCGCAGGCAGCTTCTACGTGCTCGTCGGGGTGTTCGGCGTGACGCTCGCGGCCGTCTTCATGGCCTTTCCCGCAACCTTCATCACCACGCTTGCCGGTCTCGCCCTGCTCGGCACGATCGGCGGCAGCCTTGCGGGGGCGATGGCCGATCCGTCCTCCCGCGAGGCTTCGCTCGTCACCTTTCTCGCCTCCGCCGCGAACATCAACCTGCTTGGCATCGGCGGGGCCTTCTGGGGGCTGGTCATCGGACTTCTTGCCTATGGCGTGCTGAACGGCCGGGTGCGTCTGCCCCGGCCTACGGGGCCTGTCAGCCCCGGAAAGGTGGCGGACAGGCAATGGCGGCCATAAGTTTGTGCTCCTAGAACGTGGTTTCAAGCTCGGCCACGAGACGCGCCAGTGCCGTATCGCAACGCTCGAGCTGGGCGCGGCTGACGAATTCGTCCGGCTTGTGGCCCTGCTCCATCGAGCCGGGGCCGCAGATCGCGGTGGAAAGGCCAAGCCCCTGTTCGAAGAGGCCGCCCTCGGTGCCGAAGGCGACCTTGTGCGTGCTCTCGTCGCCGAGGATCCTCGTCAGGAGACGTACGGCGGGTGCGTCGGTTCGGGTGTTGAGGCCGGGATAGTCCGAGACGGGCTCGATCTCGATACAGGCCATGGGAAACAGATTGCGATAGGGGCTCGCGATGGCCTCGGCATCGGCCGCGATGGCGGCGAGGATGGCGTGCGGGTCGTCCTCGGCGATGGTGCGGATCTCGAAGTCGATCTCGCAGCGGTTCGGCACGATGTTGAGCGCGGTGCCGCCATGCATCATGCCCGCGTGGATGGTCGAATAGGGGATATCATAGTCGGGGTCGCGCGCACCGTTTTCCGCAAGCGCCTCTTGCCGCGTCTGCAGCGCCTTTATGAAGGCAGCGCCGAGATGCAGCGCGTTGAGGGCGTTCGGGGCGAGGGCGGAATGGCCTTCCTGTCCGTGGCAGCAGGCGCGGAGCGCCTGCTTGCCCTTGTGGCCGGTGGCGATGCGCATCTCCGTCGGCTCCCCGACGATGCAGAGCGCCGGCCGCTCGGCGCGCCCCGCCAACGCCTCGATCATGCCGCGCACGCCCATGCAACCGATCTCCTCGTCATAGGAAAGCGCGAGATGCAGGGGGCGTTTCAGCGGCCGGCCGGCAGCAAGGAGCGCGGCGCGAAGGCTCGCCGCGACGAAACCCTTCATGTCCGCCGTACCGCGGCCGTAGAGAAGCCCATTGCGCTCGGTCAGCGTAAAGGGATCGCGGCTCCAGGCCTGTCCCTCCACCGGCACGACGTCCGTATGACCAGACAGGACAACGCCGCCCGGCCCCTCGGGACCGATGCTGGCCCAGAGGTTGGCGCGGCTGCCGTCCGGATGGGAGAAACGCTCGATGCGCGCGCCTGCCGGGCGCAGAAGCCCTTCCACATGGTCGAGCAGCGCAAGGTTCGAGTGGCGCGAGATCGTCGGCTCTGCGACGAGGCGGGCGAGAATGTCGGGCGTCGAGGGGATCATGGTTCAAAGATCGCCCGGCACGCCGTAGCTCGGCGCCCCCGAAGGATTGAGGGCACGCGTCACATAGGCGTCCATCTCGCCGCGCCAGCGCTCCCACAGCGCCGCGCAATCTTCGATCGGGTCGCCGTCGGTCCAGTCGACGCGCAGGTCCGCAACGTTCCAGGAAACCTTGTCGACCATGACGAGGCCCATGGAATGGACCGGCCCTTCCTCGCCGCCGGCGGCGACGGCCGCACGCATCGCTGCAATCAGCCGGTCGCCGAGATGCTTCCCGGTGGTGGCCTCGAAGGCCTTGACCATCGTCTGCGGGATAGCCGTCGTCGTCAGCATGTTGCCGGCGGCGACCACGTTGTTGCCGCGCGCGGCCGCATGGGTGCCGAGGGTTCTCGCGCCCGAATAGGCGGCCGTGCGGCCCGCCGCATCGACGAGGGCGAGCTGGCGGTATTCGATATGCGGGGCTTCCGCAACGAGGCGTTCGAGTGCGGCCTCAGCCGACAGTCCACCCGCCATCAGCTCAAGCCCCTTCGGGCCGAGCCGGGGATCGGTGACGTTCTGCGTCGAGACGGCGCCGACGCCGGCGCGCACATGGGCGCAGCGCGCCGCAACGCTCGGCGAGGACGAGGAGACGGCGATGCCGAACATGCCGGTATCGGCGCAGCGGCCCGAGACGGAAAAGGTCATGCGCTCCTCCCTCACGCTTCGTCGGGAATGACGGCGGTCGCCTCGATCTCGACCAGCCATTCCGGACGGGCGAGCGCCGAGACCACGAGGCCGGTGGAGACGGGGAACACGCCCTGGAGATACTTGCCCATCTCCGTATAGACGGCCTCGCGATAGCGGATGTCGATGAGATAGACGACGACGCGGCAGATATGGCTGAGTTCGGAGCCCGCCTCCTCGAGCAGCATCTTGATGTTTTCCATGGCCTTGCGGGCCTGCGCGCCGGCATCGCCGATATGCAGGCTCTCGCGCGTGTCGAGATCCTGCGCGATCTGCCCGCGCACGAACACCGTCGCCCCGCGCGCCACCACCGCCTGGCAGAGGTCGTTGTTCAGCTTTTGCTCGGGGTAGGTTTCCTTGGTGTTGAAGGGGCGGATGCGGGTGTGCACGGGCATGGATGTCTCCTTGACGATGGCGGGGAGCGCCGCGGTTACCCGCGGCGCCATGGCGAACTATTGCAGAAGCTGTGTCCAGACGCGGGTCACGAGGTCCTGCGCGGCGGCCGAGCAGGTGCGCGAGAAGGTGATCGGTACGTCGGGATAGAGCTCGGGTGCCTTGTCCTTGGTGTAGGTGACCTTCTCCTGCACGACCTTCATCGGCGAGGAATGGGCGTAGAAGTTCATCTGCTCGGTGGCGTTTTCCTGTGTGGAGAGGAACTCGATGAACTTTAACGCATTGTCGCGGTTCGGCGCGCCCTTGGGGATGACGAGGCTGTCCATCCAGCCGACAAGCCCTTCCTTGGTTATGGCGAGGCTGACGGGCGAACCGGCCTTGCGCGCCTTCAGCGAATCCCCGTCCCACCAGAAATGGGCCGAGACCTCGCCGGAGGCGAGACGGCTTGCGATATTGTCGGAGGAGTAGGCGGCGACAGCCGGCTTCTGGGCCATCAGCAGATCCAGAACCTTCTTCATCTCCGCCTGGTCCTCCGAGCAGAAGGGCACGCCGAGATAGAGCTGGGCCGCGCCGATCACCTCGTCGGGATAGGAGAGCAGGGCGATCTTGCCCTTCAGCTCACCGTCCGGCTCAAAGAAGTATTTGAAGCTGTCGGTCGGTCCCTTGTACTGATCGGTGTTCACCACGAAGCCGGCAGTGCCGTAGGCGAGGGGGATCGAATAGGCCTGTTGCTCGTCCCACCACTGGTTGCGCCATTTCTCCTCGATGTTCTCGTAGGCCTTCAGCTTGCTGGCCTCGAAATTCTCGATAAGGCCCTCGTCGATCATGACGCGCAGGAAATGCTGCGACGGCGTGGCGATGTCGTAGCCGGAGGAGCCGGCCTGCAGCTTGGTGAGAAGGTCCTCGTTGGAGGTGAAGCTGTCGACATTCACCTTGACGTCGTTCTCCTTGGAGAACTTTTCGATGAGGGCCGGCGAGATGGATTCGGCCCAGGCATAGATGTTCAGTTCTCCCGCGGCCTGTGCGCCGGTGGCGAAGCAGAGGGCAAGGGCCGTGGCTGCAAGATAGGTCTTCATTGTCTGTTCCTCTCTTTGATTATGGTTCGGCGTTCTCACGGGCGCCGCGCGCCGCGACCAGGAGCGCAACGGTGGCAAGGATGAGTGAGGCAAGGATCAGCAGGGTCGCGATGGCATTCAGCTCCGGCGATGTGCCGGCGCGGATCAGCGAGAAGATGTAGACGGGCAACGTCGTCGAGCCGCCCGTGGCAAGCAGGTTCGAGGTGATGAAGTCGTCCATCGAGATGAGGAAGGCGAGCATCGCGCCGGAGAAGACGCCGGGGAAGATCAGCGGCAGCGTCACCCGGCGGAAGGTCGTCCAGCGATCCGCATAGAGGTCGGCGCTCGCCTCCTCGAGATCGAGCGACATGCCCTGCAGGCGGGCGCGGATCGGCAGGAAGGCGAAGGGCGTGCAGAAGGCGGAATGAGCGACGACGAGCCGCAGCATGCCGTTCTGGATGTCGAGCAGCGAGAACAGGATGAGCGTGGCGACGGCGAGCACGATTTCCGGCAGGAGCAGCGGCAGGTTGACGATCGTCTCGGAAAGCTTGCGGAAGCGCAGGTCCTTGCCGCGGATGATCGCGAGCGCGGCGGAAAGCGCGATGAGGGTGGAGACGGCGGTCGCGATGGCGGCCACCATCAGCGAGGTCCTGAGCGCGTTCATCAGCGCGGCATTGTTGAGTGCCGAGCCGTACCAGTCGAGGGAAAAGCCTGTCCAGACACCCGCAACGCGGTTGGCGTTGAAGGAGTAGACGACGATGATGGCGAGCGGGGCGTAGAGATAGAGGAAGAAGGCGGCGGTAAGGGGACCGAGGCCCGGGTAGTGCTTGACGTCGTGGCGAATGTTCATGGCGTCACCTCCCGGCGGGCGGCGCGCAGCGCGGTGACGATCAGGAAGACCATGACGAGCGCCATCAGCGCCATGGCGATCGCCGCGCCGAAGGGCCAGTTGCGGCCGCCGCCGAACTGCAGCTGGATCAGCGAGCCCATCATCATCTGCTTGCCGCCGCCCATCAGCGTCGGCTCCAGCACCGCGCCGAGCGAGGGCACGAAGACGAGGATGGCGCCGGCCGTAAGGCCCGGGGCGGTCAGCGGCAGGATCACCCGGCGCAGCGTCACCCAGCGGTCGCCGTAGAGATCGTGCGACGCCTCGATCAGTGTGCCGTCGAGCTTTTCGATGGAGGCGAAGACCGGTAGGACCATCAGCGGCATGGCAGTATAGACCATCGCCGTCAGCGTCGCGCCGTCGTTGAACATGAAGCTCATGCCGGAAGAGAACCCGAAGGCTTCGAAGAGGCGCGGCAGGGTGCCGTCCTTGCCGAGAATGATCATCCAGGCATAGACGCGCAGGATCATCGAGACCCAGAACGGCAGCGTCACGAGATAGACGAGGATTGCCTTGCAGCCGGGCGGCTGGCGCGAGATGAAATAGGCGACCGGCACGGCGAAGAGAAGGCAGATCAGCGTCGTCGCGCCGGCCAGCAGGAAGGTGCGGCCGATGATCAGAAGGTATTGCGGGGTGAACTCCAGCTCGCCCGTCCAGCCCTCGTTGAAGAGGATCTGGCGATAGCCCGCGAGGTTGAGGTCCCAGGCAAAGCCGCCATGGGCGCCGCGCGTGGAGAGCGAGACGGCGGCGATGATGAAGATCGGCAGGATCAGCGCAAAGCCCATCAGCAGCCGTGACGGCAGCAGGCCCCAGAAGGAGAGGTCGTGCCAGAAGCGGGTGCGCGGGGCGCGCTCCGTTCCGGCGGGGGCGTGGAGGGCGGTGTCGCTCATGCCGTCAGCACTCGCGCCGAAGCCACGACGAAGCCGACCGGAACCTTTGCGCCGAGCGGGATCGTATCCCCCTCGCGCGAGGCGTTGCGGCGCGAGGCGCGCAGTTCGGTGCCCGCGACGTCGAGCGTGTAGTGGGTGTAGCCGCCCATATAGTTCTTGTTGGTGATGCGCCCCTCGAAGGTGACGCCGTCCGCCGCCCCCTGGGCCTGATTGCCGAGGTTGATCTTTTCCGGACGCACGGAAAGCGTCGCACGCCCCCGGGCGGTGGGGCCGGTGGCCGGTACGGTGATCGACAGGCCGAAGGGCGTGCGGACGGTCGCTTCCCCGGCCGCGGTTTCCAGCACTTCGACCTCCAGAAAGTTCGTTTCGCCGACGAAATCGGCAACGAAGCGGTTGACGGGCTCCTCGTAGATTTCCGTTGGCGTGCCGATCTGCTGCACCTCGCCGCCACCGAGAACGGCGATACGATCGGACATGTCGAGCGCTTCTTCCTGGTCGTGGGTGACGAAGACGAAGGTGATGCCGGTGTCGCGTTGCAGGGTGCGCAATTCGTCGCGCATCGCCTGGCGCAGTTTAAGGTCGAGGGCGGAGAGCGGTTCGTCGAGCAGCAGCACTTCGGGCTCGGGCGCAAGCGCGCGGGCGAGTGCGATGCGCTGGCGCTGGCCGCCGGAAAGCTGGGCGGGCTTGCGTTTCGCCATCGCGCCCATGTGCACGCGTTCCAGCATCTCGCCGACGCGGCTCTTGATACGCGCCTTGTCCCAGCTGAGGTTTTCGAGACCGTAGGCGACGTTCTGCTCCAGCGTCATGTGCGGGAAGAGGGCGTAGCTCTGGAAGACGGTGTTGACGCGGCGCTTGTGCGGCGGGATGGCGACGACCTCCTTGCCGTTGAGCAGTATCGAGCCGGTGTCCGGGCTTTCGAAGCCGGCCAGCATGCGCAGCAACGTGGTCTTGCCGCAGCCGGAGGGGCCGAGCATGGTAAAGAACTCGTTGCTGCCGATGTCGAAGCTGACGGATTTCAGCGCCTGATAGGCCCCGAAGGACTTCGAGACCGATTTCACTTCGATGGCCTTGGGCTGCTGGGTCATGCCGTGCTCCTCACGCCGGTTCGAGCTGGGTGACTTCGCGGCGGAAGGGCAGGTCGTCGCCGATATCGGGCGTGTCCAGTTCCCGCGCATAGCGATGGCCGGCATAGGTCGCCCAGGCGATGGGGGCAGGCGCTGCGGCGTCGCCGATGATCTTTATGCTCTTGATGCCGGCGTCGGCCCAGTCGTCCTTGCGGGCGAGAAGGTCGTTGTAGAGCGCATCTTCGGAGAGGCGCGAGGCGACCATGACCACGGCGTCGCAGCCGATGGTTTTGCGGCGGCCGGTATAGGTGCAGTTGGTCTCGACCTCGCCGGCGCGGATGGCGATGGCGCCGCGGTTGAGGCGGATATCGACGCCGAGATCGTCGAGGCGCACATGGATCGCGCCCTGTTCCAGCGTGTTGCGCGTCCAGTCGGAGACGTAGGCCGAGGGCGTGACGAGGATGACGCTTGCGCCGGCCTTGGCCATCACCTCGGCCATCACGCCGCCCATGTAATAGTGGTCGTCGTCGTAGACGACGACGGTTTTCCCGGCGAGGTTTTCCGGGTGGAGCTTGCCCATGATGTCGTCGGGCGTCCAGACGGTCATGGCGGGATCGATCGGCATCGGCACGACATGCTGGCGGGCGACGCCGTCGTGTCGCCAGCGCGAGCCGGTCGCGATGGCGACATGCTCGAAGCCGAAGCCGAGCACGTCCTCGGCGGTGAGGCGGCTGTCGAAATAGGTCTCGACATTGGTGCGCTGCGAAATCTGGTACTGGCGGTAATCGACCACGCGGCCCCAGGCGGAAAGGCCGGGCAGCAGCCGCTCGCGCGAGACGCGCCCACCGAGCGTGGTGGTGGCTTCAGCAAGGGTGACGTCATAGCCGCGCAGCGAGAGGGCGCGGGTGGCCTCCAGCCCGGCCGGGCCTGCGCCGACGACGAGCACGGTCTGGCTCTCGCCCTTTTCGTTCATGCGTTCGGGGTGCCAGCCCTTGCGCCATTCCTCCATGAAGGTCGGGTTCTGGGTGCAGCGGCTGATCGACATGGTCATGTCGCCGGTGATGCACATGTTGCAGCCGATGCACTCGCGGATGTCGTCGATGCGGCCTTCCTCGATCTTCTTCGGCAGGAAGGGATCGGCGATGGAGGGGCGGGCGCAGCCGATGAAATCCAGCACGCCCTGACGGATCATGCGTGCCATCACATCCGGCGAGGTGAAGCGGCCGACGCCGACGACGGGTTTCGAGGACAGTTCGCGGATGCCCTTCACCAGAATTTCCTGCGCGCCCTCCTCCTTGAAGCGGGAGGGCCCGGAACAGTCTTCCCATGCGCCGTGCGCGAGGTCCCAGAGATCCGGCAGGTCGGCGTTCATCTCGACGAATTCGCGCACCTCCGCATTGGAGAAGCCGAGTTCGCCGATGGTCTCGTCCAGGCTGACGCGCATGGTGATCGCCGTCGTGTCGCCGACGGCATCGCGGATATCGGCCACCACCTCGCGGGCGAAGCGCGAGCGGTTTTCCAGGCTCCCGCCATAGTCGTCGGTGCGCTGGTTGGTGGCGCGCGACAGGAAGTGCTGGAAGATGCCGAACCCGTGCGCGCCGTAAAGACAGATCAGGTCGAAGCCGGCGATCTTCGAGCGCTTGGCGGCGTTGACGAACCAGCGGCGGAGATTCTTGATGTCGGTGAGGTCGAGCGCGCGGGCCTGCACCGGATCGTTGGTGAAGGTGCGGATCGGCAGCGCGGAGGGCGCGAGCGGCACTTCCTTGGTATAAAAGTTCGGGCCGTTGATGCCGGAATAGGCGAGCTGGATGCCGGCGAGCGCGCCGTGCACCTTCATCGCGTCGGACATGCGGCGAAGGCCGGGAATGTCCTTGTCCTCCCACAGGCGCAGCTCGATGAAGGGCGTGATTTCCGAGGTGTGGTGCATCTCAGTCTGCTCGGTGAAGATGACGCCCCAGCCGCCCTCGGACTTGATGCCGCGCATCGCCGCCGCCGCCGAGGGGTCCCGGTAGCCGCCGCCGTTGCAATGCGGCACCTGGTAGAACCGGTTTTTGGCGACGTGCGGGCCGATCGCGCGGGGTTCGAACAGGATGTCGTATTTGGCGTCACGCATGGCAATCCTCGGGGTTTGTAAGGCTATAGGATTGGGGGAAGGGCTTCGGGTAAATGATGCGTTCCGGAAGCATGGATTAGGTTCAGGCTAATCGAGACTGTTTGCCGGACGGCCCGATATCCTCGATCGATGCGAGGATATTCAGTCTCTTGGAAAATATCTTTTGATTTCAGTCAATTATGAAAAATTTGGCGCCGGCCCCCCCGCAATGCATGTGATCGCGGCGGGAGCCGGCGCCCTGATGGTCGATGGCCGGGCGGCCGATGCCTAGTATTTCACCCACACGGTTTTGAGCGCGCAGTACTTGTCGAAGCTGTGAAGGGAGAGATCGCGACCGAAACCGGACTGCTTCATGCCGCCGAAGGGTGTCATCGCTGAGAGCGCGTCGACCGTGTTGACCGAAATCGTCCCAGCGTGGAGACGGTCGGAGACGGAGAGCGCACGCGAAAGGTCCTTCGTCCAGACGGATGCGGCAAGCCCGTATTCGCTGTCGTTCGCCACGCGCAGCGCCTCTTCGTCGCTGTCGAAGGGCGTGATGGCGAGGACGGGGCCAAAAATCTCCTCGCGGGCGATGCGGGCATCCGGCGCGACGTCGTTGAAGATCGTCGGCTGGATGTAGCAATCCGAGCCATTGCGTGTCTCGCGTTCGCCGCCATGGGCGAGGCGGGCTTCCTTGCGGCCGATGTCGATATAGGAGGCGACACGGTCGGCATGGGCCTTTTCGACGAGCGGGCCCATGCGGGTTGCGGGATCGAGCGGATCGCCGAGTGACCAGGCGGCGGTGGCGGCGATGACCTTCTGTGTGAACTCCTCCTGCACGGAGCGGTGCACCAGCAGGCGCGAATTGGCCGAGCACACCTCGCCGGAGTTGAACAGGATGCCGAAGGCCGCCATCTCGGCCGCCTTGTCGAGATCGGCATCGGCGAAGACCAGACTGGGCGACTTGCCACCGGTCTCAAGCCAGACCTGCTTCATGTTGCTTTGCCCGGCATAGGTCATGAAGAGCTTGCCGACCTTGGTCGAGCCGGTAAAGACGAGCGCGTCGACATCGCCATGCAGGCCGAGCGCCCGGCCGGCATCCTCGCCATAACCGGGCACGACATTCAGCACCCCGTCCGGCAGGCCCGCCTCGGAGGCGAGTTCGGCCAGCATCAGGGCGGAGAGCGGCGATTGTTCGGCCGGTTTCAGCACCACGGAATTGCCCGTGGCGAGCGCCGGCGCGAGCTTCCACGTCGCCATGTCGAGCGGAAAGTTCCACGGCACGACGGCGCCGATGACGCCGAGCGGCACGCGGCGGATCAGGGCGAGATCGCCGCGGCCGGTGGGCGCGATCTCGTCGTAGAGCTTGTCGATGGCCTCCGCGTGCCACTGGAAGAAGTGGGCGGAGCCGGGCGCATCGATGGTCGAACTGTCGGTAATCGGCTTGCCGACGTCGAGTGTTTCGAGAAGGGCGAGTTCCGGGATGTTGTCGCGGATGAGCGCGGCGAGGCGCAGCAACACCTCCTTGCGCTCGGCTGGCGACTTGCCCGACCAGCGGCCGTCGTCGAAGGCGCGGCGCGCCGAGGCCACTGCAACATCGATATCGTCAGCGGTGCCGCGGGAAACTGCCGTCAGCACTTCGGCATTGGCCGGGTTCACGGTATCGAACCGGCCGCCCTTCGCCGCCTCGCGAAAGCTCCCGTCGATGTAGAGGCCGTTGCGGAACTTCAGGCGCGCGGCGCGCTCGCGCCATTCGGTCGTCGTCGTCATGAATTGCCTTTCTCTTGCTGGGCGGCATCGGCGCAAACCGGCAGGTCCATGCCCATGCCGCGGATCGTCTCGCCGCAGAAATCGATGAAGCGCCGGACGGTGAGTGCCGGGGTCGAACCGGCCATCGACAGGATGCCCATGCGCATCGGACGCAGGTTTTCCGTCAGCGGCACGAAAGTCAGCCGGCCGCCATCCAGCGCATAGGTGGAGACTGGCCGGATATTGGCGATGGAATAGCCGAAGCGGTTGGCGACCATGGCGCGCATCACGGACATGTCGCGTGTGCGCTCGGCGATATGCGGTGTGAGGCCGGCCTCGCGGAAGAGCGACAGGAAGTAGGCCGAGCTGTGCGGCAGGTCGAGCAGGATCATCGGATGGGGTGCAAGATCCTCCACCGTGACACCGCTGCGGCCGGCCAGCGGATGATCCTCGTGCAGCACCGCATAGGGCGGCAGGATCGCCAGCTCGTGGAAGGTCACGTCGGCGGGAATGTCGAGGTCGTAGCTGAGTGCGATGTCGAAGCGCGCCATGCGCAAGCCTTCGAGAATGCGCGCCTGGTCGCGCTCGTACTGGAAGAAATCGACGTCGGGATAGGCGTCGGAAAAGGCGCGGCGCAGCGAGGGGATGACGGCCTGCGCAAAGGTGACGAGGCAGGCGACATGCAGCGGCCCGCGCACCTGGCCCGTCAGTTCGTTGGAAAGGGCGTTGAGCTTTGCGGCCTCTGAGAGGATCTGCCGTGCCTGCGCGACGAAGCTGTGGCCGGCCTGGGTCAACGACAAGCCATGTGCGTGACGGCGCACGAAGAGGTTGATGCCGAATTCCTTCTCGAGCTGCGAGATCGCGGCCGAGACGGATGGGGCGGAGACGTTGACCCGTTCGGCCGCCTCGGTGACCGAGCCGAATTCCCCGACCGCGACGAGATATTCCAGTTGCCGGAGCGTGAAGCGCAACACCATGTCTGTTCCCCTGTTGAGGCGCCAATTAAGGAACAGATTCGCACGCGCGGAAAGGGCGCGCTCCTCGGGATTGTGAATGACGGGCTCGTCTTCGGGGGCTGGATGTCGGTTCATCGCATGCTCGCTTCCTCCTTGCGGGCTTTTGGCGCCGTCGGATTTCAGGAGGCTGCGGCGATCCGCTCCGTACCGCGGTGCTCGGCGATGTAGCCGGCAAGGTAATCCGCATCGTGCCAGCAGCCCCAGATGAAGGAGGAGGCGCGGCGAGAGAGCCACGGCAGGCCGACGAAGAAGAGGCCCGGTACCCTGGAGACGCCGCGGTCGTGGACGGGGCGGCCCTTTTCGTCGAGGGCGTCGAGCTTCAGCCAGCCGTAATCGACCGCATAGCCCGTCGCCCAGATGATGGTGCTGATCCCGGCTTCCTTGAGGTCGAGCGCGAGGATCGGATCGGTCAGGCAGGCCGGATCCGCCTCAAGACGGCGTGCTTCGGGATCCTCCGGCAGGTCGAGATGGTTTTCGGCGGCATAGGCGTCGGCGTGATCGAGCAGGGAGAGGTGGTTGGCATCGCCCCGTGCAATGTTGTCGGCAAGGTCGGGGGCGACATGCAGCACACCGCCGGAAAAGCTTTCGGCCCGGCCGAGCAGGGTCATGCCTCGATTGCCGAGGCGGCGGAAATCGACGGTGTTGCCGCCATAGGCACCGCTGACGGCGATGGTGACGTGTTCGGTGTTCGGCGCGGGCACCTTGAGGTCCCAGATGCCGAGCACGCCGAGCCACCAGCAGAAATCCTTGCCGCGGTAGCGCCGCGGCGGCCGGTCGTGCGGGCCGATGGAAAGATAGACGCGTCGGCCGGCCCGCAGCAGCTCATCGGCGATCTGCGTGCCGGAAGAGCCGGCTCCGATCACCAGTACTGCGCCCTCGGGCAGCTGACCCGGATTGCGGTAGGTGTTGGAATGGATCTGCGTGAGGCCCTGTTGCGCCGGCACCAGGGCGGGCATGACCGGGCGCTGGAAGGCACCCGTTGCGGAGACGACGTTTTTCGCCTCGATCACGCCGTCGGAGGTCTCGACGCGGAAGATGTCTCCCTCCTTGCGCACGGACCTGACCTCGACGCCGCAGCGGATCGGCGCCTTGATCTTCTCCGCATAGGTGACGAAGTAGTCGGCCACCTGTTCCTTGGGGGCGAAGGCGTCGTCGTGGAGGCCGACAAAGGTCAGGCCGGGGAAACGGTCGTGCCAGGCCGGGCCGTTGGCAACGAGGCTGTCCCAGCGGGCGGTGCGCCAGCTTTCGGCGATGCGGGCTTTTTCGAGAACGAGATGGGCAAGGCCGCGTCTGCCGAGGTGCTCGCTCATCGCAACGCCCGCCTGACCGGCACCGATGACGAGCGTATCCACTTTTTCCACTGCCATGCCGCTTTCCTTCCCGTTTCCGGAGCACCGGCCCCTGCTGCTGTATCGGGGTCGATGTGTAGTGGAAGGCGGAAAGCGCCGACATGAGCGTTTGATTCAGCGCTGATTAGGCGGCCGCTAAGCTGGCCGAATTCTGCGCGCGCGCAGGGCATGCCGGTGGATCGGGAAGGGATGAGCGGCCCCGGCGGGTTCGCCGGGGCTTGCCGTCAGATGCCGCCCATGCAGAGATATTTCATCTCCAGATAGTCCTCCAGGCCATGGCGGGAGCCCTCCCGTCCCATGCCGGACTGCTTGACACCACCGAAGGGGGCGGCTTCCGAGGACATGCGGCCTGTGTTGATGCCGACCATGCCGTATTCCAGGGCCTCCGCCACCCGCCAGACGCGGCTGAGATTGGAGGCGTAGAAATAGGCGGCGAGGCCGTAGATCGTGTCGTTCGCCTCGCGCACCACCGCATCGGCATCCGTGAAGCGGATGATCGGGGCGAGCGGGCCGAAGGTCTCCTCCTGTGCGATGCGCATGTCGCGCGAGATGCCGGTGAGCACGGTCGGTGCAAAAAAGGTGCCGGCGCCCTCGATGCGTTTCCCGCCGCAATGGATGCTGCCGCCACGGTCGACCGCATCGGCGACATGGGCCTCGATCTTGGAGAGCGCCCGGGTGTCGATCAGCGGGCCGATCGCGACATCGGGGTCGAAACCGTCGCCGACGGAGAGCGTGCGCACCCGCTCGGTGAATTTCCGTGCGAATTCGTCGTGCACGCCGGCCTGCACATAGAGCCGGTTCGCGGAAACGCAGGTCTGGCCGGCATTGCGGAACTTCGCCTGGATGGCTCCGTCGACGGCAGCATCGACATCCGCGTCGTCGAAGACGATGAAGGGGGCGTTGCCGCCGAGCTCCAGGCTGAGCTTCTTCACCTGGTCGGCGCATTGCCGCATCAGCAGCCGTCCCACTTCCGTGGAGCCGGTGAAGCTGATCTTGCGCACCGTCGCATTGGAACAGAGTTCGCGGCCGATGGCGTCGCCCTCGGCGGCATAGATCAGGTTGACGACGCCCGGCGGAAAGCCGGCCTTTTCCGCCAGCGCGAACATCGCGCCAGCCACGAGGGGTGTCTGTTCTGCCGGCTTGAGAACGACCGTGCAGCCGGCGGCAAGCGCCGGCGAGATCTTTCGCGCGACCATCGAGGCAGGAAAGTTCCAGGGCGTGATGGCGCCGACGACGCCGATCGGCTGCTTGATGACGATCATGCGCCGGTCGCGGGAGGGGGCGGGGATCGTTTCGCCATAGACCCGGTTCGCTTCCTCCGCATACCATTGCAGATAGGCCGCGGCATGCGAGACCTCGGACTTCGCCTCGGCAAACGGCTTGCCCATCTCTGCGGTCAGAATCGTCGCAAGGTCGTCCGTGTGCTGCACGATCAGCTGGTGCCAGCGCCACAGTGTGTCGGACCGCTCGCGCGCGGTGCGCGCGGCCCATTCGGTCTGTGCTTCGCCGGCCCGCTCGATCGCCGTGCGTGCTTCGACGACGCCCATGTCGGGGATGTCGGCCAGATGTGCGCCGGTGGCGGGATTGAAGACCGCGAAGATGGGGTTGTCGGCGGCAAGGCCGAGCCAGGCGGGATCGCCGATCGCTTCGAACAATGCCGGGTTCTTCAGGCGGCTGATGAGATTGCGAGACAGGGCCAAACGGTGTCCTCCCGATGAGACGTCCTCGAAGATGCAATAGGCGAGCAACCGCTCGCCTGCAATCGGGATGATGCCGCATGCTCCGGCCACCCTTTTCGGCCGGCTCCTTCCTGTGATCGTCGACCCTGCGTCTTGGCGATTGCAGCGGCCTGAGAACTGGCGGTTTGCGCATGAGGGAGCCGCAGGGCCGGCGCCCGACGGCGGCAAAAAGCGGCGGGGGATTGTTGGTGTGGCACTTTGACCTCACGCCGGCTTTCGGCGATGAATGGGCATGCGGGACGCGGCGGGCACCCGATCCGGTCGCGCAGGGCAACACATCAATCGCCGGTGCCTTCGAGACGTTCGTCAGCCGGCGCATACCAATAGGTGACGGAGCATGGAAATTCTGACAGCGGCCGGACTGACGGCGCTCTTGCAGGTCATTGCAATCGATCTCGTCCTCGCGGGCGACAATGCGGTGGTCATCGGTCTTGCGGCGGCGGGTCTTCCGGCCGAGCAGCGCAAGAAGGCGATCCTCGTCGGCATCCTGGCGGCGACCGTGCTGCGCATCGCCTTTGCGACGGTCGCGGTGCATCTGCTTGCGATCATCGGCCTCCTGCTCGCCGGTGGCCTGCTGCTGCTCTGGGTGTGCTGGAAGATGTGGCGCGAGCTGCATGCCGGCCATGGCGGGGAAGAGGAGGCGAGCCTGCAGGACACGCCGAAAAAGACCTTCCTTCAGGCCGCCACGCAGATCGTCGTTGCCGACGTTTCCATGTCGCTCGACAATGTGCTTGCCGTCGCCGGCGCCGCGCGCGAGCATCCGAGCGTGCTGATCATCGGCCTTGCGCTCTCGATCGCGCTGATGGGCATCGCGGCCAATTTCATCGCCAATCTGCTCAACAGGCACCGCTGGATCGCCTATGTCGGCCTTGCGATCATCCTCTATGTCGCGCTCGACATGATCTATCGCGGTGCGCTGGAGGTGATGCCTTATCTGGTCGCCGGCCCGGCGTGACGTCTTCGCGGCAGCCGCCGTCGCTGCCTGCCTGAAAAGGGATTGCCCGGTTGCGATAGACGGCCGCGCCGGGCTAGCCTGCAGGCAAAGTGCAGGAGTTTTTCATGACGCGACGGTTGATTCTCACGGTTTCCCTCATTGGCTTGATTGCCGGCCTTGCCCCATCCGCCGGCGCGGTGGAGCTGGAAAAGATCGCGGGCCGCACGATCGAGATCAAGGAGCGGGATTTCGAGAAGGTGCTCACCGTCGACGGTCGGGAACTGCACACCAATGCGCTCATCTTTCTGGACGACGCCTACGCCTTCGGCGGCACGGTCGTGGTCGTGGGCACGAGTTCGGTCGGGGGCAATGCCTGTGAAGGTTCCCCCTTCGTGCTGTCCTTTCCCGAAAAGGGGGCGCCGCGCATAGACGGCCCCCTCGACAGCTGCACGCCCGTGTCGCATTCGGTGGACGGCCCGGCACTGCTGTTCTCGACGGCGAGCGTTCCCGGGCGGGATACCGAGCGCTGGCAATGGACCGCAGACCGGGGCATGACGCCGCTTGCGCCGGTGGCCTTCCAGCCGGACGAAACGCGCGGCTGGGGCAATCTGCGGGAGCGCACCTTCGCGCATCCCTCTGACGCCTTTGCCAATGCCGAGATCGCTGCCAGCCTGAAGATGGTGCTCGGCTCGGATTTCTCGCAGTTCCAGCAATTGATGAGCGGCGTGGGAAGCGGTGAGTTCAAGGGAGACGACTTCGTCGGCACCGCGTGCCGCCCGCATGCATGCCTCGACGAGGCGGGGCTGGTCTTCCTCTCCTCGAGCGACCGTCGCGCCTATGTGGCCTGGAAGCCTGACGGCGAAAAGATCGCTGTCTTTCCCGCCCCGGTGACGGGCTGGCCGGAAAAGGCAAGGGCGGAGCTGAAGGAATGGGCAAAACAATGGCCGTAGGCGCTGCGAAGCACGGCCTGCGAAACGCAACAGGGAGGCAGCGATGCCGCATGTGATACTCAAGATGGTCGAAGGGCGCACGGAAGAGCAGAAGAAGGCACTTTCCGACGCCCTTACCCTGGCCGTCACGACGGCGCTTGGTTGCGGCGAGGACCTCGTGTCGGTCGCGATCGAGGACGTCAAGGACGAGGAATGGATGGCCAAGGTCTATGTGCCGGATATCCAGAGGCAACCCGGCAGGATCTACCGGATGCCGGGCTACGGTCCCGAAGACTGAGGCCGCAGGTGCCGGTTCCGCGGGCCCCTCCGTATGTTTACCTTCGGTCGGTGCCAGGCGGGGGAGGTAGGCCGGCCGGCACGGATTGCAGCCGAACCGCGAGGAGGCCGGGCATGACATCGATGGGCAAGGCGGGCTTCGTGTCGGGGATGGTCTTCACCTGGTCCGCCGCAACGGCGATGGCAACGCCGCCGGACGCGCTCTCGGTGCGCGACGAGGTGTTTGGGGTCGGTGCCCGCGAAATTCTCGTCCTGCGCACCGTCAGCGACAATCTCGGATCCTACAACGCGACCGTCAGCACGGTTTTCGTCGTGCTCATCGATGCGGCTACGGCGCAGGAGGCACTTTGGCCGGTCTACAGGACACGGCTGGTGCCGGACTATGAGAGCGATCCATCCGGCCTGACGCCGAGCATCCGGAACGAGGCGCTGGCCCAGCGCTGGGATGCCTTCGACCTTCTGTCCGAGCGAAAGGCCCTGCCGGCGGGCAGTGCATCGGCCCGGGACGAAACGCCGGATGTCATGACCTATTCCATGCAGGCCGGCATCGATATCCGCTACCTGGACGGAACCCGCTACGGGCTGACGGCCGGGGAACTGCGCCGGCGGTGGGAGGTTGCAGCCGACCAGCTGGCTGCGGCGATAGAGCCCTATGACCGGCTTGGCCCGCTTGCGGCGGTGGACCTGATCGATGACGGAGCGCTCGATCTTTCCGCATGCACGCTCGCGGATCCCGCAACATGGAGCCTTCCCGTCGGGGCCGGCTCCATGCAAGTTCTGCGCATCACCTGTGAAGGGGAAGGTCTCTCCTGGTCGCGACTGCTCGTCGTGCCGTCTCGGCAGAAATGAACAGGCTCGGGGATTTTTGGCTCGAAGCCTTCGGCGATGAGCGGGGCCCGCTCTGGCGGTATCGGCGGTGACATCCCGAAGTGTTCCCGCGACGGCGCACGCTGCTCCTACATGAAGATCAGAGCCATGCCGGCGACCACCAGGAGGGCGCCGGCCCAGGCGCCGCCGGCGGGCCTTTCGCCGGTCTTCAGCCAAAGCATGGGCAGGATCATCACCGGCGAGGTGGCCGACAGGGTAGAGACGATGCCGACCTTTCCGCCGGAAAGGGCAAACAGCAGCAGCGTCATGCCGATGGCGAGCGCGAGGATGCCGGTCAGGGCGGTGAGCGCAGCGACCTTCAGCGTCAGCGGTCCCTTCGGCTTGACGGAGGGAATCGGTAGCTGGATCAGGATGCTGAGGCAGAAGGCGGCGACGCCGACGCGCAGCAGCGAGGCCAAGAAGGGATCGATCCCGGTCGCCATGACCGGTCGGGCGAGGATGGAGCCGATAGCCTGACCTGTCGCAGCGCCGATACCGAGCAGCACGCCGATGGAAAGCGGTCCCTTGATCGTTTCCCATTGATGCATCTGCGCCCGGCGCTTGCCGAAGACGATGGCGAGCAGCACGCCCGACGCGGTCAGCAGGATGCCGGCCACTGCGAAGGGCGACAGGGTCTCGCCGAGAACCAGCCACCCGAGCAGCGCGGCAATCGGCGCATTCAGCGCGAAGAGGATGCCGGATCGGCGCGGGCCGAGGCGGTTGAGCGTTTCGAAGAGCAGCGTATCGCCGATGAAAATGCCGATCAGGCCGGACAGGAGCAGCGGGCCGGCGCTTGCCATGTCCAGGTCGCGCCAGACTCCGGTGGCGAGGACGTAACATGCCAGGAGCGCGGTGACGAAGATCTGGCGCGCCCGGTTGAAGGCTGGCGCGCCGAGATGCCCGGCGGGGCCTGCCGAGATCAATCCCGTCAGGGCCCAGCAGGTTGCCGCGCCGAGTGCTGCAAGTTCGTGGATTGGCATCGTCTTCCGATCGCTACATGTCGTGCCGGGACGTTAAAGCGGGATCGGATGGCCTTCGTCCAGCGCTGCTTGCATCCGTCAACAGGGACTTTCGGTTCCGGTGCGATCGGCACGACCTCCAGCGGCAAGCCCGGCACGCTGTGCCATCGATGGAAGGTCTTCCGGTGGTCGAAGGGCGCAGGTTCAAGGTGTTCTGCAATGATGGAAAATCCTTAGCTGGCTATTTTTCTCCTGGATGTGCGGCTGAACATAGGCAGGTCGTCCGTCAGTCAGGGCAGGGCAACGCTCCATCATCATGCGGCGTGTTCGCAGGATGCCGGCCGTCGCCACGGTGCAGGCGGCGGTGTCACATAGGTGTCAAGCGACCGGGGTAGGGAGCGATGACGTTCCCGGAAGGATGCTCCCATGAAAACCCTTGTTTCCGCCGCCGCCCTCCTCGCCGCCAGTTTCTCCGCCCTGCCGGCCTCCGCCGCAAATCTCGTGCTCTACACCAGCCAGCCGAACGAGGACGCGCAGGCGACCGTCGATGGCTTCATGGCTGCCAATCCCGATATCAAGGTCGACTGGGTGCGCGATGGCACGCCGAAGATCATGGCCAAGCTCCAGGCCGAGATCGCAGCCGGCAATCCGGTTGCCGACGTGCTGCTGATCGCCGATACCGTCACGCTCGAACGGCTGAAGCAGGACGGCAAACTGCTCGCCTATGCCTCGCCGGAAGCCGGCAACTACGATGCCAGCCTCTATGACAAGGACGGCTATTACTATTCGACCAAGCTGATCACCACCGGCATCGTCTACAACACCGCGGCCGCCATGAAGCCGGCACGCTGGCAGGATCTCACGAAGCCGGAGGCCAAGGGGCTTGCCACCATGCCGAGCCCGCTGACGTCGGGCGCCGCCCTCATCCACACCCAGACGCTGGCGGCCGTCGATGGCCTCGGCTGGGATTACTACAAGGCGCTCGCCGAAAACGGCGTCACGGCGGCGGGTGGCAACGGTGCGGTGCTGAAGGCGGTCGCTTCGGGCGAAAAGGCCTATGGCATGGTCGTCGACTACATGCCGATCCGCGAGAAGGCGAAAGGGGCACCCGTCGCGTTCGTCTTCCCGGCCGAGGGCGTCTCCGCCGTGACCGAGCCTGTCGGCATCCTCGCATCCTCGAAGAATGCCGAGGCGGCCAGGAAGTTCGTCGACTACGTTCTTTCGGTCGAGGGGCAGGAAGGCTTCGTCAAGCTCGGCTACATCCCGGCACGCAATGGCATCGCCATGCCCGAAGGGTTTCCCGCACGCGAGACCATCCGCGTTCTGCCGCTCGATGCGGCGACCGCGCTGAAGAACGCGGATGCGGACCTGAAGACGTTCTCCGGTTCCTTCGGCTCGAACTGAGGCGCGCCGCGACGTTCATGTACGGTTATGTTCGTCCGGGAAGCAGCCAGCCGATCTGGCTGCTTCCGCTTATCGCAGGCGTGGTTGTCGTCCTCAGCGTGCTGCCCCTGGCGCGGCTGGCGGTGACCGGCATCATCGCCTTCGCCGATGGCGGCGCCTTTGACGTGCTCACCGATCGCGCGCTCTGGTCGGCGACGTACTTCACGCTCGTCACCGCCGTTCTGGGCACGGTCATCTCGCTGGCGATCGGCTCGCTCTTCGCTTTCCTGCTGACCTTGACCGACATGCCGGCCCGGGGAACGCTCAGCTTTCTCTTCGTGCTGCCGATGATGATCCCGCCGCAGGTGACGGCGCTGGCCTGGGTGCAGATGTCCGGCCCCGCAAGCCCGCTCCTGAAGGCCTTGCACATCGCGCCGCCGCTCGGCTCGCCGCAGCCGCTTTATTCGGTCGGCGGGATTGCGCTGCTCTACGGGGTGCAGCATGCGCCGCTCGTCTATCTGGCCCTGCGGGCCGGGCTGATGAACATGCCCCGCGACGGGATGGAGGCGGCGCGCCTTTCCGGCGCCTCGGCCCTGCGCACGTTCCGGGATATCGTCCTGCCGCTTGCGTTGCCTGGCATGATCGCCGGCGCCGCCATCGCCTTCGTCTCCTGTATCGGCAATTTCGGCATTCCTGCGATCCTCGGCATCCCGGCATCGATCTACACTCTCTCGACCCTTGTCTTCACCAAGTTCGCCGCCTTCACGGATCGCACCTTCGGCGAGGTCGCACTGCTTTCGGGTGTCATCGTGCTGATTTCGGTGGCCGGGCTTGCCGTGCAGGAGCGTGCACTCGGCGGCCGGGACTATCGCATTCTCGGCCAGGCCGGTACGGCGGCATGCCTTCCCGTTGGCCGATGGCGCTTCGTCTTCCTGCCCCTGCTGGTGGTCCTCCTCTTCGTCATGCTGGTCGCGCCCTTTCTCGCACTCGTGGCCGGTGCGCTCGTGCCGGCCTATGGCGTGCCGCTGACAATCGACACCCTGTCCTTCCATGCTTTCGAGGAGGTCCTGCTGCGGCAGGCGATCACCCGGACCGCCTTTGCCAACTCCCTGTTCCTTGCCACCGCCACCGCCATCGGCCTGCTCGCCCTGTCGGTGCTTGCAGGCTACCTGCTGACGCGCCGGCGGGGTGCGACGGTGCGCGTCCTGGCGAACCTGATCGAGATTCCCTATGCGCTGCCCGGCATCGTCATCGCCGTCGCCTTCATCCTCGTTTTCGCAGCGCCCCTGCCGGTCTTCAACGTGTCGCTCTACGGCACGATCTGGATCATCCTCATTGCCTATTTCGCGAGCTTCTTCGCGGTCAGTCTGAAACCCGTCGTCAGCGTCTACCGCCAGCTCGATCCGGCGCTCGAGGAGGCGGCGCGCCTGGCCGGCGCCAGCTTTTTCGTGCGTCTGAGGGATATTATGATCCCGCTGGTGGCGCCCGCCGCCGGCGCCTCCGTCATCCTCGTCTTCCTCATCGCCTGCAATGAGCTGACGGTTTCGGCGTTGCTCTGGTCCGCGGGTACGCAGACGCTCGGCGTCGTGATCTACAATCTCGACGACAGCGGTGGCTCGGATCTCGCTTCCGCCCTCTCGGTGCTCGTGGTGTTCATGGTCGTCGCCATGATGCTGCTACTGGAAACGATGGCGAAGCACCTGCCGAAAGGAGTGGTGCCGTGGCGAAGCTGATCCTCAACAATGTCAGCAAGGATTTCGGCACCGGCCGGCCGGCGGTGAAGGGCGTCTCGCTCGATGTGCGCGACGGGGGCTTCCTTGCGCTGCTCGGCCCGTCCGGCTGCGGCAAGACGACGGTGCTGCGGATGATCGCCGGTTTCGAAGCGCCGAGCGACGGCGCGATCTTCCTCGGCGAGCGGCTTCTGGCCGATCCCGCGCAGTCCCTGCCGCCCGAGCGGCGCAACATGGCGATGGTGTTCCAGTCCTATGCGCTGTGGCCGCATATGAGCGTCGCCGACAATGTCGGCTATCCGCTGAAGGTGCGCGGCGTTTCGAAGGATGCCTATCGCCGCGGGATCGTCGAGGCGCTCGAGACCGTGCGCCTTGCCGATCTCGCCGAGCGCCGTCCGGCGGACCTCTCCGGCGGCCAACGCCAGCGTGTCGCGCTTGCACGCTGCCTCGTTACCCAGCCGGATGTCGTGCTGCTCGACGAGCCGCTGGCCAATCTCGACAGGCACCTGCGACAGGAGATGGAGGAGACCTTTCGCGAGTTCCACCAGCGCTCCGGCGCGACGATGGTCTATGTCACGCACGACCAGAGCGAGGCCATGGCGCTCGCCACCGACATTGCGGTCATGTCCCGGGGCGAGCTGCTGCAGGTTGCGCCGCCCCAGGAGATCTATGCCCGCCCCGAGGGGCGGCTTGTCGGCAGCCTGATCGGCCGCGGCGCCGTTCTTTCACTTGCGGTGACTGCGGGAATTCCGCGAAAACTCGGCTGGGAGGTGCTGCGGACCCTGCTGGCGTCGGCCGTGTCCGACGGCGGCATGGTGGCCGATGTTCTCGTTCGGCCGGAGGATGTGGTGCTGGGCGGCGAGGGGATCGCGGCACAGGTCCGCTCATCGCTCTACGAGGGAGAGCGCTACAGCCTGACGCTGGCGCTGGCGGACGGCCAGATCCTGCGCGCCTTCAGCCGTGAGAAACCGGCACCGGGCGATACCGTATCCGTGACGATTGCTTCCGCATGGCGGCTCTAGCCCTGGAACAGGGCAGGTGACATGTGGATTTTCGGGGAACCAGGGACCGGCGGCTTCGTTAGGCCTCTGATCGTTCAACGGAGAACAGCAAGCCATGGACAAGATCTCTGACGTTGCCAGGTCGAAGGAAGACAAGCGCCGGGAAGAAAAGAAACCGGGCGTGATCGTTGCCGGACCGGAGGCCCATGCCCGCGAGCACGCCGGAAAAGCGCCGTCTGGCCGTAAGCCCAAATCCGCGGATGGGGCTTACAAGGGAACAGCAGATCCCTCGTAGTTCGACGGTGCCAAGGCCGATTGGGCCTTTCGGCAGGCCTTCCCCCGCCGAAGCGGGGGAAGGGATATGCGTCGCTCCCGGATACCGGGCTGGTCTTTTGGTCAGGCGGCCAGATCGAAGCGGTCGGCGTTCATGACCTTGACCCAGGCGGCAACGAAGTCCTTCACGAACTTCTCCTTGTTGTCGTCCTGAGCATAGACCTCCGCATAGGCGCGCAGGATCGAGTTCGAGCCGAAGACGAGGTCGACGCGCGTCGCGGTATACTTGGCGGCACCCGTCTTGCGGTCGCGGATCTCGTACAGGTTGTTGCCCGTCGGAACCCACGAATAACCCATGTCGGTAAGCGTGACGAAGAAGTCCGTCGTCAGTGCGCCGACCTTGTCGGTGAACACGCCATGAGCGGTGCCGGCATGATTGGTGCCGATGACGCGGAGGCCGCCGACGAGCGCCGTCATTTCCGGCGCCGTCAGGCCCATGAGCTGGGCGCGGTCGAGCAGCAGCTCTTCCGGGCTCACCACATAGTCCTTCTTCTGCCAGTTGCGGAAACCGTCGGCGAGCGGTTCGAGCGGGGCAAAGCCGTCCGCATCGGTCTGCTCGGCCGTCGCATCGCCGCGGCCTGGTGCGAAGGGCACCGTGACGTCGACGCCTGCGGCCTTCGCCGCCTGCTCGACACCCCAGTTGCCGGCGAGAATGATGACATCCGCAAGGCTTGCGCCCGACGCGGCCGCAATCGGCTCCAGGACGGCGAGGACCCGGGCGAGACGCGCCGGCTCGTTGCCTTCCCAGTCCTTCTGCGGAGCAAGGCGGATGCGGGCGCCGTTCGCGCCGCCACGGAAGTCGGAACCGCGGAAGGTGCGGGCGCTGTCCCAGGCGGTGGCGACGAGATCTGCGGCCGAAAGGCCGGAGGCGGCAATCTTCGCCTTGACGGCAGCGACGTCATAGTCCGTGCGGCCGGCAGGGATCGGATCCTGCCAGACGAGCTCTTCCGCCGGCACATCCGGGCCGAAGTAACGCGACTTCGGGCCCATGTCGCGGTGGGTCAGCTTGAACCAGGCGCGGGCGAAGGCGTCGGAGAAGGCGGCGAAGTCGTTCTTGAAGCGCAGCGAGATCTCGCGGTAGATCGGGTCCACCTTGAGCGCCATGTCCGCGTCCGTCATCATCGGGATGGTGCGGATGGACGAATCCTCCACGTCGACCGGCTTGTCTTCCTCGGCGATGGTGATCGGCGCCCACTGGGACGCACCGGCGGGGCTGTGGGTCAGCGTCCACTCGTGCTTGAACAGCATTTCGAAGAAGCCGTTGTCCCACTTCGTCGGCTCGGAGGTCCAGGCACCTTCGATGCCGGAGACGACCGTGTTGCGGCCGATGCCGCGGCCCTTCGTGTTCATCCAGCCAAGGCCCTGGAATTCCGGGCCGGCTGCTTCCGGATCCGCGCTGAGATCACCCGCGCTGCCATTGCCGTGCGACTTGCCGATCGTGTGGCCGCCGGCGGTGAGCGCGACGGTTTCCTCGTCGTCCATGCCCATGCGGGCGAAGGTCTCGCGCATCTGCGCGGCCGTCGCCAGCGGATCGGACTTGCCGTTGACGCCTTCCGGGTTGACGTAGATGAGACCCATCTGCACGGCGGCGAGCGGGTTTTCCAGCGTTTCCGGCTTGGAGACGTCGCCATAGCGGCCGTCGCTCGGGGCGAGCCACTGCTTTTCGTCACCCCAGTAGACGTCCTTTTCCGGCGCCCAGATGTCTTCGCGGCCGAAGGCGAAGCCGAAGGTCTTCAGGCCCGCGACGTCATAGGCGATGGTGCCGGCGAGCGCGATCAGGTCGGCCCAGGAGATCTTGTTGCCGTACTTCTTCTTGACCGGCCAGAGCAGGCGGCGGCCCTTGTCGGTGTTGACGTTGTCCGGCCAGGAGTTAAGCGGGGCGAAACGCTGGTTGCCGGTGTTGGCGCCGCCGCGGCCGTCCGCGGCGCGATAGGAGCCAGCGGCATGCCAGGTGACGCGCGCCATCATGCCGACATAGCTGCCCCAGTCGGCCGGCCACCAGTCCTGGCTGTCGGTCATCAGGGCGCGCAGGTCCGCCTTCAGCGCTTCCACGTCCAGCTTCTTGAGTTCTTCGCGGTAGTTGAAGCCCTTGCCCAGCGGATTGGTCTTCGCGTCGTGCTGGTGCAGGATGTCGAGGTTGAGCGCGTTGGGCCAC
>VFQN01002412.1_pt1 | contig 28872 bp, 47 predicted proteins | sample 3512371 | NCBI WGS metagenome assembly VFQN01 (sample SAMN10412370, study PRJNA504923) | tailings metagenome | isolation source: Replicate 2 from Balatoc abandoned mine | place: Philippines: Itogon, Benguet | collected 2017-08-28
CCCGTCCCACACACTCTGCAGACTCGTTGTTCCCTGGGTACAGACGCACACAACCCTGGTATGCCACGCTGCCTTCCGAACATCTCACCCAAGGGCGCCATCTTGCACGCCTTGTACAACCGCACCCACCCGCAACGGCACCGCCGTACGGTTGCACAACCGTAAGATGCCGCTTTCCGCGGCTACTATTGTCGGGCTACCGTTGATACCAACCGTTGACAACCACTGCGCCCCCGCCGCCCTGTGCCACCCTCACGCGCGGCGCTTGCCCCCGTACTTCCCTCCCTTCCGGCCCCTCTTCCTCCCTCGCGGTGCCTCCACCTCCCCAGCCGCAAACGGCCACACCTCGCGCTCCGCTAGCACCCCCGAGCCCACCACCTGCCTGTCACCTGTGACGTTGTCAGACACCTCCCACTCCTCCCCGCCCTCCACCCGTCCAGCCGGCACCTCCGCCCCAGGCGCAGCACCAGCGCCTGCTGCCTGGGGCACCACTGCGCCTGCCGCCTGGCCGCCAGCAACAGGCTGCGCATCCGCCGCCCCCACTTCCGTGCTGCCTCCGTCATTCTGGACCCACCCTTTCGCCAGCAGCCCCCTCTCCTGGTTGCCGCGCACCACCCCACCGCTGCCCGGCCCCAGCCTCAGCACCCCTCCCGCCTTGGCCATGCAGCCCGACCCCTGGTTGCCCTCCACCACCGTGCCGGCAGCCCCAAGGCACGCCATGCTGCGCACGCCATTGCTGCGCACGCCCTTGCTGCGCACGCCGTGCCGCCCGTTCCCCCGCGACACCACGCCGCCCTCAGACGCGTCCAGCCGCCCGCCGTTCTCCGCCACCAGGCCGTCCAGCCGGTTGCCCTCCGAGATGAAGCCAGCCTTGAGGATGACAGTGCCACCGTCCGCCGCGACACCCTCGCCCCTGCCCTCCGCCTTGTCCTCCTGCGCCGCAGCTCCCTGCGCCCCGTTCCCTTGCTCCCCCCTTCCCACGTCGCCGCTGCCCCCTGCGCCGCTGCCACCCGCCCCGCTCCCTCGCGCGCCGCTCCCATGCACACCGCTGCCACCTGCGGCGCTCCCGTCATCCACGTCCTCCTCCTTCGGCCCGTTCTTCTCCGCCCTTCCCCCGGCCTCGACCACCAGCTCACCGTGATCCAGCCCCAGGTACCCCGTCTCCTTGTTGCCACGTGCCACGCTGCCCGGCCCCAGCTCCAGGTGCGCGTCGCCCTCTGCCTGGAAGCCGTTGTAGTTGCCCTCCGCCCGCGCGTCCTGCCCCACCGCCATGTGGCCAAAGTCGTCGCTGATGAAGCCTGCCTCGCCGTTGCCGCGCGCAATTGCCCCATCCCCCAGCTGCATCACGCTGTTCGCACAGCAGCAGCTGAATCCGGACTTACCATTGTCGTACGAGCCCACGCCGTTCTTGGCTCTGACCTTGCCACCCCGTGCAGCCACGAGCCCATCCTTTGCGTTGTTCCGCAGCACCACCCGGTCGCCCACGATTATCAATCCTCCCTTTTTCGCCCCCGCGCCGTCCTTGCTGTTGCCCATCACCAAGGTCCCCGCCCCAGCTTCCAGCACGGAACCCTGAGTCCAAACGCGAAGCCCCCAGCGTCCATTTCCGTCTACCACGCAGGGTTTTTTCCCGTCCGCGCCCAAGACCGCCTTGGCCCCCCGGCAGCACGCCACCCCGTGGCCTCCGTTGCCACATGCGGTACAGCCGTACAGCTGCAACTCCGCCTTATTGCCCACTGCACGGAACCCCACACCCGCGCAGCCCTCCGCCTTGGTCCCCACTGCGCCTGCAAAGCTCCCCGCCTCCACCACCAGCCCCGATGCCGCGCCCGTCAGACTGCCGCCCCACACCTCCACGCGCCCGCCGCCACGTGCCAGCACACACGCGTAGGACGACGTGCCCGGGGACTGTCCCGGCTCCTTCGCGCAAGCGGACACGTGCTGCGCGTCCACTGTCTGTGCATCCAGGTCGCAGTTCACCAGCGCCACTAACGTGTCAGGCTCTTCCGCAATGACCAGTGCAGGGGCTGCGTCGTTACCAAAGGGCCGCTTGTTTGGCTGCTTTCCCGCCGCTGCAGCCGGCCGCTTACCCATCCGTCCGCGAAACGTCACCTCCTCAAACAGCAGCTGGCTGCCCCCCTGCGCCAGCACGCACATGTCCGACATGTGCAGCCCGCCGTTCCTAATGGTGGCCTTCACGCCCGCGGGCACCACCAGCACGTCCCCCGCCCCCCCGCCCAGCTCCCTCCCGCCCAGGTCGAACACGGGCTGCCCTGCAGAGCCATGCCCGCCTCCGCCTCCGCCGCCACGGCCTCCGCTTGCCGCTGCACCGTTGCTTGCACGCTCCTGGGACTGCGGCCGCTCCGCTGCCGCTGCTCCGCTGCCACCTTTCTGCTGCGGCTGCTGCAGCCCCGCTGCCGCTGCCCCGCTGCCGCCCTCCTTCTCAGGCTGCCGCTGCTGCTGCGCCGAGGGTGCCAGCGCTTTCAGCCGGACCTGCAGCTCATCAAGACTAGTAACAGGCACAACCTCCTCCGCTGCTACACGTGCCGTCGCCAGTCGGAGGTGGGCGCCGGACCAGTCAGCAGGGCCTGCAGCGGAGCTAGAAGGACCCGCACCTGGGGCGGCTGCTGTCGCCGTGTTGGAGCGCGGCGGCCTCGGACGGGTTCCTGTGATCCTGGCGATGGCCTTTTCCTTGGCCCTCCTCCCTATGACGCCTGCCAGCGGCTCAGTGACCCCACCCCCAACCGGTGCCGCTGGGGCGCCAGGTGCCTGAGCTGGTGCGGCTGCTGCTGCAGCAGCCTCGCCGGCAGCGGCGGGGGCAGCTGCGCCAGCCGGGGGTGCGCCGGCAGCTTGGCCGGATGCCGCAGCGGCAAGATGCACCCGCGCAGCCGCTCCGTTCCGCCGCCCGCCCTGCTGCATTGCCTGCCCAGCAGGCCGCCCTGCTGCCGCCTGCGGTGTGCGTGCCCGTTCAGCCGCCCCTGACGGCCCCGCCGCAGCTGGGGCCTCCCCTGCTTGCCCCACCTTGGTCTTCTTCTTCTTGTTGGCTGAGGACTGGCCATCCGGATCTGCCGCTCGCTTGACCCCCGGGACCGGCCCGCTGGCCCCAGTCCCTGTACCACCGGTGGACGGCCCCGCGCCGGCCTCCGCGACCAGCCCCTGGCCCCCAGCCGGCGCCTCTACATCTGCATCCTCCGGCCCCGTAACAGGCTCAGAATCCGCATGTCCCAGCCCCAGCGGAGGACCGTGACCATCACCACCAGCGCTAGCAGGGCTTGGTCCGCTGCCAGGAGCCATGTTACCGGGGGGGAGTCGCTGCGGGGAGCCCAGGGGTGCCGCCGCGGGCGATGGCTGCAGCTGCGGGAAGTGCTGGCGTTGGCGTTGCGGCAGCGCTGCCCCAGGCCGTGCAACGGGGGCCGCCGCCGCGCCGCTGGTTGAGGGTCCCTCGCCGCCGGCGTGCGGGCCGCCGTACGTCTCGACATGGGCGGCAAGGCCAACACCACCGCGCCTGAAGCCGTCGGCGAAGCTAGGCTCGGAGCCGGAGTCTAGCTCGTTCCCCTCACCTTTTACGTGCACCCCAACTGCTTCGCTTGCGCTGTCTGTCTGGCCACCTGCAGCTGCACCACCCTGACCGCCCCCGCCCCGAAACCCGAAGCTGATGCTGCCCTCCTCGTCCAGCCCGCCGCTGCCGCCTATGACGCCGTAAGCTTGCCCCGAGCTGCCTGCGCTCCTCTCGGGCTCTAGGCTGTCCGCCTGGAGTGGGTTGTGTGGACCATCTTGCGCCGCCGCCGCCGCCGCCGTTGGCGCCGGGTTGTGGGGATAGGGCTGCGCATCCGCGCGGTTCTCCGGGGCGGCGGTCGGGACCGCTGCCGCCCCTGCCACTGCCGCCCCTGCTGCCGCCGCAGGAGCACGTTTATCGCTTCCATGTCCTGCATTACGCTGAAGAGGGCTTGGAGCAGCACCGGCAGCGACGGCCGGACCAGCAGCGGGCGGTGCAGGCCTTTGGGGGGCGACACCAGCGCCAACCCCTGCGGGGCCTCCCCTTAGGTTACGCCACCCAAAATCCCCATGTTGCCGGGCTTCGTTGGCAGGGCTGCCATCCGTCCTTGTGGCCGGGGGTGTGGGCGACTGCCGCTGCTGCTGCTGCTGCTGCTGCTGCTGTGGCGGCGGCGGCGCCGGCGGTGGCGCCTGCTGTTGGTGATGGTGTTGCAGCTGTGGCTCGTGGAGCTGCTCTTCAGGCGCCCCATGCTCACCATCAGCCGCTGCGGTGCCTGCTGCACGTGCCGGCACAGCACCTGCCTGCAGGTGCTGTGGTGACTGCGGCATCGGGATGTCGGGTGTTGCGGGGGCTGCTTCGACACCCGCTGCTACATCAGGCCCTCCGCCGGCAGTCCCACCGTGAGCACCATCCAGTGGGCGCTGCAGGTCTTGCTGCAGCTGCTTGTCCAATTCCCGTTCTAGCACGTGCACGTCAGCCTGCAGGCGCTCGCTCCTGAGCTCAGCTCTCCGTGCCCGAGCCTTCTCCTCCCGCAACTCCCGCTCCAACTGCTCCACCCTTCGCTGCAGCGGCGGCAGCTCACGACAGCACGTGCAGCTGCCCGCCTTGCAAACGCTCGGTCCGGTAGCCGTCCGCCCGTTCATTGCTCTCTACCACGTGAGGCACTCCGGACCAAGGTGCTGCTGACCACGTCTGCAGAACCGCACAGTGAAGAGGCAGGCATCAGTGCATCAATGGCAAGATAAGGTTGCCGTATGTGGCCCTCAACCAGGCAGACAGCTACAGGCCCAGTAGGGCACGCCTGGCGAGCTACGTGGGCCACAGGGACGAAATTTAGGGTCAGGTATCTAGTTGACAAGCACGCGTCCGGCCATCATGTGACGTTCGTGGAGCGACAAGACCCGGGGCGACGTCTCCCTCGTCAACGCTATTCATTACTAAACACATCAACAGCGCATGTGACTTCGAAGCCTCGCACCTGCCTTCGCCGAGACCGTAAGCTGACCGTTGTAGCCCTGTTGAAGCACTGTATGTACGCGAGAGCTCCCAACTGCTACACCAAACGCTATGCAGCAAGAGTCAGTGGAGTTCTTGTGTGCAGAAGCTGGCGTAACATTCTGTGCCGCTGGCGTCTGGGTTTCGCTCGTGTTGCGTGCACGAAAAGCCCCGCCGAAAAGTGGCTAAATCTAAGCAACGTTTATGCATGGGCATGAGCGTGCGGCCAAACAACGTCTCCAGCATGGGGCTTCCTGATTGTCGCCAAATTGCCTCGAGCTCTCGACAGTCTTCCGGAAAGGAGGCCTCCCGTTATGACTCGTACGCAGCACAGTAGACACGGGGTTGTTGCATGGCGAGAACGGCTGCAGCCTGAGTTTGTGACAAGGGTGTAACGTGCATGGTCTCCCCTGGCCGCAACTGGCTGCAACCGTGGCTACACCGTTAGTACCGTTCTTGCATTGTGCCAGAAGGACACAGCAAGGAAAACCCACTAATATGTGAGGACGCCATAGCACAATACCAGGGGCAGCCAGGGGCGTGCGTAGACGCGTGACACGCTGTGACAAGGGCAGGTTGGCACCAATCAGGAAACTGACTGCCTGGACGCCTCCGTAGTCGGTGCAGCCTGGTGCAGCTTACGCTACTGGTAAGCGGCTACACACCTGCATTGCAATTATAACCATGCGCTGTTATACGCTATACGCTATACGCTCCTAGCATGCCATCCCGACGTCCTGCCGACATGCGCATGTACCAGCAACGCGGCCAAGCGTCCCTCCTGCACACTACCCTCCACCACATCCTGCTACACACTACCCTCCATCCCACACTAAAACGCACCCCATGCTGCCACACGCAGCCACGCCACGCCACGCCGTCAGCCATCCCTGCAGGCCGTCACACCCTTCCCACGCAACCCCGGTCGCTACCATCCCTGACAACCACCAACCCACGCCGTGTTGCCTTCCTGGTCTGGCCTTGATGCATGCCTCACTATCCCTGCACTGCACGCTACTACGCATGCTTCCCACTCAGCACCACGTCACATAATCGCTTAACCGCGGCGAGAACACCTCGTAGATGAGCGTCAGCGGCTGCCCCCCGCTCCAAAAGATGTACTGCCGCCCCCACAGCCCCTCCCCTGGGCCCTCCTCGCCGCCGCCGCCGCCGCCGTCCAGCTCCAGCAACTGCCGCAACCGGTCCGGCGCCGTGCCGCAGTACAGCCCGTGCACCTCGCGATACAGCTCCACGTGGCCCTGGCTGAGGGACATCCAAATGGGCTGCGAGCGGTCGGCCAGGTAGCGGTCCACCGTGGCGGCGGGCCACCACGACGACGCGTACACCAGCGGCACGCCGCCGCCAGCGCCTCCCCCGCCGTTGGAGCCGCCACCGTTGCATGCGTTTTTGCTGCTGTTGCTCCTGGCGGCGCTGTGTTTGTCTCCGGTGGCGCTGTCACTGGGGCCGCTGCGGGTGCTGGTGCTGGTGCTGACGTTGGAAGGCAACGGGGGCGGCTTGCAGCGGAGAAGGACCTGCAGTGGGAACGGGGGAGGCAGCGAGTTACAGTTTCAAGACAAGGTTAACATTAACAAGCCACCACACAGGTACCGACATGGCAGCATAAAACCTGGTGGATCAACGCGATTTTCGCCCGGCGCGCTATGGCCCAGCACGCGCCCATTCCCCAGTCGGTTACTCCGTGAAGTTCCGTAGCCAAGTATCACGTTTGCATGCCCTCCTCCTGTGGCCTTGCCCTGCCCTGCCCTGTCCCACCCTCGCCCGGCCCCCGCACCTGCCGCTGCACGCGCGGCCCCGGTATGAGCTCGGTGCCCGGCGGGAAGCCCTCCGTGGAGTCGCCCACCTCGCGCATGGACAGGCAGTCCTGCGGAGCAGTATTGGTATACGGCAAACGTAGGTCCACGACAAGTGCGCACGGGTGCTGAGCATGCGGGCTGTGGCCTGCCTGTCCGGCGCCGACCCGCCCAACGCTCCCAAGCTCCGAGCCCACAAACCGAGACGCAGGCACACGGTAACGCACATACACGCATGCCGCACGAACGGCCCAACCGGAATCCGTCATGCCCCCCAAGTATCGCGTAGCTGAACGATGCCAGCACGGCTCTACCCGCATGGGCCGGGCCTCACCACGGCCACGGGCGCCCCGCTGAGCAGCTGCAGGTGGCGCGTGACGGAGCCGTCGCTCAGCAGCAGCATCTGCGCCAGGGCAGCAGGACCATGAGGGGGAGCACAGGAGAGGGAACAAGCATTTGTTGCCGCCCTGGTCGTTGAGGCAGCCTGCTCAGCGGCCCGGCGTCAGGCCGTGCTTGGTGTGTGGCATACCCCAACCCAAACGTGTACGGCATCTGTATTGATACGCTGCACCGCACCACGATGATGCCCTGGTTGGCGAACCAGGACAGCTACATACCAGCTCATTGTCCGAACCGCAGCCTGTTCTGGCTGCTGTGACCCAACATGCACACGTGTCAGCTGCCTGGATCCGAGGCGCTCCCCCTGTCCAAGGATACGGCTGCGTGACAGTGACACGGTACGGCACATGCCAGGGCAAAATGCTCCAAGTTCCGAACCTGCCCGCCTTGTCGCCAGGCGATGGAATGTCTAGTGAAGCGGGGGCTAAAGTAGAGGTCCACGCAGGGGCTGCCAGGGGAGCTCACCTTCCATAGAGGCGGCAGCCCACATGGCACCGAGTTGGAGATGGCCTCCTCAAAGGTGGCCTGGGAAGGGCACAGGAGGCGGCGGGTGGGCACGTGAGGGGGGACAACGTGGACAGCGCCAGACCCCACCTTATCCGTCTACGCGCAACGGCACCCCTGCCCCGCAGGGCGCATGCGCAAAGCTGCAGCAGGACGTACCGGTAGCCTGCTACACGCCCTCATGTCCCTGTCCGCCGCACCAGGTATGAGAAGGGTGGCTGCAATGCCGGCCATGAAGAAGTGACGAAAGGGGGGGCAGGGCTTGCCCCTGTTGACGGGCTAGACAGCACTTGTCGTGCCGTGGCTCCCCCTGGGGCCCCTCCATGCGCACGGGCAACGCCGGGGGTGCTCCTCCCCTGACGCTCTGCGAACGGCGTCCCCGTGCATGAGCTGCTTCTCCCTCCGCTGCCGTTGCCTGCACTGCTAATCGAACTGCAACGAGTGCCTTGTCTGAATGGTGCTGGAATGGCGCCTTCACTGCTGTTGCCTGTAACTGCTCTGCGTGGGTGGCTTCTGCGCGCCTTATGACAGCACGCCCTCCAGCAGGGATCTGGGTTGCAAGGCCGTCCTGTTGCACTCGCTTCCGTACAAAGGAATTGCCGTCTTACGCTTTGTTGCCCTCCGCACACGGAATGTTGCGAACTGGTCCAGCTGTGCATGCTGATTCCGTGGGCGGTGCTGACAAAGGGGAAGGCGACAGCCGGCTTCACTTATCCGACAATAGAGTTGGTATCATAGATATTGATGCCTTCATGCCCGTTGATATCAGTGAACAGCAGAAGCAACCGCTGTCGACAAACAAACAACTTTTGCGACAGCCCTGGGCCTTGAGACGTGCACCTTTGTTATGTAGTGATTGAAATTTGAAGGTCAATGTGTTGAGCAGAGCAAGGCATTGGAAAGAAGACCTGGCTGTGCTGCTCATGCATTACGCGAACACTGAAGGACTCCCATGTATGCGCAGCCTGTCCAGACGTTTGCCCCCAGACGCCATCACAACAACAGCAGGTTGGCACAGTATCCCAGATAAGAAAAGCTCGTTACCTGACGTGCGTCTTTTCAGGATCTCTCATCGATCCCTAGCCTACTTCTTTTCTCTACGCTTACTTACCGCGTTCAGGTTATTTCTCAACCGCTTAGAAAAGTTAGGTAAAGTACCACGAAAATGGGCCGCGCTGGAGGCGAGGGCCTGCGCACGTATTACAAGGCGAAAATTGAGGAGCTTGAGCTCCAAGTAAAGGAGAAGACACACAACCTCAGACGTCTAGAGGCGCAACGTAATGAGCTGAACTCGCAAGGTACAGGACGTTACATCGTGGGCTTCGGGGTTCGCGCCTCTGCGTAGTTCAGGGCACATGACACGTTCCTCTTCTTGCTCTACACAGTGCGGGCACTCAAGGAGGAGTTGCAGCTCCTACAGGAGCCTGGCTCTTACGTGGGAGAGGTTATCAAGGTAAGACTCCACGGTAGACACCACCCCCCTCCCCCATCAATGGAGTGGGCGGCAGGGGCCTGGCAGCTCTGCAGGTCCCTTGCTGCTCAGCTGCACCAACGGGTACATGCCCCAGCAGGGGGACTTTCCCAGGGGCACGGTGCATTATGCAATGCAGCTGGCGCGGTCGCGGGCGCCTCGCGGCCACCGCACAGGGGGCCAAGCGGGGGGTCAGCCCTACCCCGCTCCCAGGCCTACTGCTCACGACAGGCAGTATTACGTTGCGCCGCGGCCCCGGGCCGGCAGCTTCAAGGCTACATCCACCACAGCGTATACACCCTTGCGCTGCAGTTCAGGCTGCAGCCGTTGCTGCTGCACCATGGTCGGCGGGTTGTCAGTGCAAAGGAACATGGGCTGAAGCACCAGCATGGAGCTACGTGCTGGCGGGGGTTACCATGGGGAGTTGTGGGGCGGCGGGGCCGCTGTAGGATACCATGGGCCCGTACTGTTGCGGGCTGCCCGCTGGGCCCCCGGCACCCACGCTGGCAGCCGCGTACACGTGCGTACATACGGCATTTGGGGCGGATGCTGGCCCACAGCAGAGCTTGGAGTGTCGATCGTGTATGCGTAACGCGCAGCCAGCTGGCAGCCCCAGCCGCCGCTGAGGCCCCTTGAGGCATTCAGTTCATCAACGGCGGGCCTGCCGGGCCAACCCGCTCACTGCCTCCCTGGCACCCTGCCCCTTGTCCCGACCGCCTCGACCAACCTTCCCCTCCCCTTCCCTTCCCTCCCCTCCCCAGCTCATGGGCAAGAACAAGGTGCTGGTCAAGGTGCACCCCGAGGGCAAGTACGTGGTGGACATTGACAAGGTAGGCGGGCAACAAGGAATGGAGGGGCGGCCTGGCGGCTTTTGGAGATTCGGACAGGGGGAGCGTTGCCAAGCTATGACATGATGCACTTTGACACGGTGGGGGCAGGGGAGGCAAGGGGAGCACAGTGGGAACGGTGGGCTATGGGACGGGGACAGGGACATTGTCGACATCGACAAGGGGACGGCAGGGAGGGAAGGGGACGGGACGCGTGCTGGCAGAGGGACGTGGTGGACGCCAACCAGCGGGGTCAGGGCGGGTGGTGGTACGTGGGGCTGAGCGGCAAGACCTTGCCGAAGTGATTTTGCATACCATATCGGCATGTCCGTATGGGCAGGTATCGGCATGTCCTGTCCTCTCTCACCCTGCCTAACCTGCTCTCCCATCCTAGATACTACCTACCCTGCGGTCGCTGTAGGATCCCGCCCCCGTCCCATCGATTTTTTCCCCTGACCCTTACTTGCCGCTGCCCACCTCCTCCAACCCAGGACATCTCCACCGACAAGCTCAACCCCGGCGCCCGCGTGGCCCTGCGCAACGACAGCTACACGCTGCACCTGGTGCTGCCCACCAAGGTGGACCCGCTGGTGTCGCTCATGAAGGTGGAGAAGGTGAGCAACGGCTGCGGCAAGGGGGTGGCTCTTCGTTCGGACGGCCCATACCACGCTGCCAATGTGACAGCAACGGCACACACTGCGTGTGTATGGGTAGCGAGAGCACATAACGTGAAATGGAGCACGCGTACAGAGGGCGCCGTCAGGCCGTGGTTGTTGAAGGTCCGACTTGTCCGACTGGACCTCAAGAGTTGGTGGGGTGGCGGACCACATGCCGCGCTTCCCCGTCCACGTGTTGCACGCATGCATTAGCCCACTTGCCGACCACGTGCGCATCCTTCGTCCTTCGCCCAGGTGCCTGACTCCACCTACGACATGATCGGTGGCGCCGACCAACAGATTAAGGAGATCAAGGAGGTGGGTGGTGGGTGTTGCATGCATGAAAACAAGGGCCTACAGCGGTGTTGCGTGCGGGAAAACAAGGGCCTGCAGCGAATTGCTGGGAGGGCGCAGGGAGGGCATGCCTGGCAATGACTCCTGGTGCCTCGTTTGAATTTACGGGTATGCCAGCCACTGCTCCTTGACATGATGATGTGCCGAAAGGTCCTGCTAGCACCGGTCATCAGGGGCGTTAGTCATGCTCCTTGGCCGTACTGCGCACCCACCGCACCTGTCCGGCTTCCTCCGTACCCACAGGTCATCGAGCTGCCGCTGAAGCACCCCGAGCTGTTCGAGAGCCTGGGCATCGCGCAGCCCAAGGGAGTGCTGCTGTACGGCCCTCCCGGCACCGGCAAGGTGCGGCGGCACGGGATACACGGTCACACCGGCACGAAAGCACAAGTCACGGCTGGTTTGGCATGTCCTGCCTCACAAGCCTACCGTCCTCGGTCACGGTACTTTCACAAAACTTGCGGCCCTCCCCTCGTCACCAGTACTACTCTTTCGCGATTTGGTACGTTTCCCCCCTCGTCACCCGTCCCTACATGGCCCAGTTATCTCAGCCTTGAGCGCCCCTTGCGCCCTGCTCCCCAGCCGCTTCTCACACGCGCGGTGGCGCAGCATGCGTGCGATGTTGCAGGCCGCGTCAGCATAACCCGCGCCGATCTCTCTTCACGCGTCGCATTGACCGGCTGGGCCTCCTCCTCTCCCTGTTGTTCCCCAGACGCTGCTCGCCCGCGCGGTGGCGCACCACACGGACTGCACCTTCATCCGCGTGTCGGGGTCGGAGCTGGTGCAAAAGTACATTGGAGAAGGCAGCCGCATGGTGCGCGAGCTGTTCGTCATGGCGCGGTGAGTGAAGAGGAGATGGTAAAGGAGATGGGTGTTAATTGCGACTCGTAGTGGCCAGGGGTTCGGAGGGAGGGCGCGTGCTGGTACAGTAAGGATTGGCCTTAGCGGCGGCAAGGGAGGGAGGGTCTATGTGGTGCTGGGCGTGACCGTGGGTGCTCGGGTAGGGGACCACTGCACTGGTGAGAGCGCTCGGGGATCGGAGGGCGGTGATTCAGAAAGGTTCTTGAGGCAGACGAGGAGCCTTTTCGGTCCACTCCAGCGCCCCTTTGGCGTTGCCTGACTTGTCCTCTCTGCATTTGTCGTTCAGGACCTCTGCGTAGCGAGCACGCACCTTGCCTGTCCCCCTGTCCAAACGGCCTGTGCCCCATCTACCATATTACGCCTGCTGCGCAGCGAGCACGCGCCGTCCATCATCTTCATGGACGAGGTGGACTCCATCGGCAGCGCGCGTACCGACAACAGCGGCGGCGGCGGCGACAGCGAGGTGCAGCGCACCATGCTGGAGCTGCTCAACCAGCTGGACGGCTTCGAGGCGTCCAACAAGATCAAGGTAAGCGCGTGCACGAGTTGTAGCTAAGCCGGTCAGCAGCTGTATTGGGACCTGCTGGAGCGTTGTGGGGCTGCACAGCTGGCTCATTGCTTCTGCGGCTGGTGGTGAGTTCAAGACTGGGCACACGTCTTGTCTTGGGGCCGAGCATCGAGTCGCCCATGGATTGATCCCGCACGCGCTCTCGCATTGAGCCCAGGAACACCATGGTCACATGCCCACATGCCCACTTGCTCCCACCCCTCCTGACCCCCAGGTGCTGATGGCCACCAACCGCATCGACATCCTGGACGCCGCGCTGCTGCGCCCCGGCCGCATCGACCGCAAGATCGAGTTCCCCAACCCCAACGAGGTGCGCAGCTTGGTGCCGCGCCACGGCGGGGTGGCCCAGTGGTGAAGAGCGGCGTGCACGGCATGTCGCTGTTGCGCGCGGGGTGACGCACTCCACAAGGGGAGGGCCCCGCCCGTACCTAGAGACACCCTCCAACGCATCTTTTTGTCCACGTCAAGCCCCTGCTCAACACCTCCTTGACCTTCCAGCCTCATGCAGCCGCAGACCCACTTCCTCGCCCGTTCCTCCGCCTCGTCTACACCCCCCAGGCCGCCCGCGTGGACATCCTCAAGATCCACTCCCGCAAGATGAACCTCACGCGCGGCATCGACCTGAAGAAGATCGCCGACAAGATGTCCGCCTGCTCGGGCGCCGAGCTCAAGGCCTGCTGCACGGAGGCGGGCATGTTCGCGCTGCGCGAGCGGCGGGTGCACGTCACGCAGGAGGACTTCGAGATGGCGGTCGCAAAGGTAGGTGTTTTCTCGAGTCCACGAGCAGATTGCGGGACGGGTTGGAGGCGGCTGATCGTCAGGTTATACCGTGCCATGCTCAAGACCGTGTGACAGTACGATACGAGGTACTGTGCTACACCCAGTTAGAAACGTTCACCGTGGCAACAGGGGGCGCTGTCTTTGCCTGGTCTTCCCTGTTCATGCCAACATGGACGACGGCGTGGCTGGTCGCTGCTGCCCCGCGTGCCTGCAACTCCACCCGCTAATTCCCTCTTTGTTTTTCCCCTGCCTCCTTGTGCCTGCAGGTCATGAAGAAGGACAGCGACAAGAACATGTCCATCAAGAAGCTGTGGAAGTAAGCGCAAGGAACTGCCCATCAGGAGGCGGGGTGTGCATGGGTGCACATTAGGGTGGATGGGCAGGACCCTGCGGGCCTGGCGCAACTGGCCAACGGCGTGCTGCACCCGCCGCGCAACTGGCGCATGTGGCGGCGGCGGACGCCGGAGTGCCCGGGCGCTCTAGGAGCCTGCATCAAGGGGCTGCGGTGGCGAGGCGCCGGCACCGCGTGGGAGTAGCAGTACGCTCCCGCCGGCCCTCACTGCCCGCCAGCGGCCTGGACCTGGGAGCTTGTCGCTACCGGGGCGTGTTCGGGGCCATTGTTGAAACGGCTGTATGGGGGCTGATGCAACCTTTGCTGTCGCGACGGCGAGCGGGTGCTAGGTGCTCAGCAGCAGGACGGCATTCCTACTGTGCAGTCCCATGGGTGCTGTGGAGTAGCATTATTGCAGGACATGAGCCCGCTTCCCTGTGGGTCTGGCGGCGGCCAAGGGAGCCTTTTACAGACGGCAAAGTGTTTGTGGGCCACTAGGCAAGAATGTTTTGTGCTACCCAGGCGACAGTCGTGGTATGATTGCGCATGTTGGCGCCACCTGTCAATCATGGGACGCGGGCTGTTGCCTTAAGCTGTTTGAGGTCCTGTTGTGCTGCCGTGGCAGCGGGTAGTCCTCGATCCCGCGGACTGAGCTTGGCGGCCCGGCGAAACAAGAAGAGTTCGAGTGCAACGCATGTGTGCCGTAGCATGTGTAGCATACTAGGGTCCGCTGGCCTTGAAGGTGGTACAGCTGTTGTACGGCACGCCTATGCATGCACGTGATGGCCTTCCGCTAGCTGCTGCCGATTGGCGTCCCAGCAGGCAAACGCTTGCGCTGAGGCCACACCGAAATATGAGGGCCAGACGCTGTGGGGGAATTCCCGACGGGCAGGGAGTGCGACCCGACTGTAATGCAATCTGCATTAGGTACTTTCATTTGTGGTAATCGGGCCACGGGGAGGCAGCCGATGTGCCATGTGCCCAGGCCGCAAAGGGCCGCACATGGCAAGCCCGTTGCGTCAGGCATGTCGCATGTGGTCGCCGCATACGGCAATGTGGTTTTCTCCAGGACTTTTCCTGACGCTGTACTTCCCGGCATCGCCATGCCTGGTAACCAGCGCGTCCAGTGGTTTCAGCAATTGCCTCAAGAAGTCAGCCTACGACATTAAGGTACGATGGGTACGGTATACAACTATACATGTCCAGACCTGTCACAACCTCGCAGGCAGCTGGTAATGTGCCCTGCTTCCTGCTCGTCTTGCCATGGTGCTGCATTGTGCTGCCTGCCTCCTTACCTGCACGTTGCTAGCTGCTATATGTGAAGCATGAGGCGCACCAGGTGACCAGGTCGAGTTGATTGGTGCAGGGGTCGCGGGCTCGGTAGTGTCATGTAGCCATTAACTGTACTGGACGGGGCCCATGTAATCCTACATTGCATACGCCGCTCCCCGTGTTAACGTTCTCAAGGGACGGGGCGTGCTCGCCGCAGCCGGCAGGCAATGTGGCACGTGGCAATACCTAGCAGCGCTTGGGCGCCACCGCACCGTGGTGTTTTGCCACGCAAGGCTTCGTCAAGCCAGAACCGATACCGGCAAGCCTTTTGACCCTTCATTCTGAACGGGCCTGCACCCCAAAAGCACGTGCAGTCCCTCAGTGGGGGCAGTGGCAGTGCGTAGCGAGAGCCGAGAGGTCATGACAACTGCCGGCGTGCAAGGCGGGCACAACCGATAGGCGGCAGCTTCGGTTGCAGGTAGGGCCAGTGCAAATAAAAAACGTTTGATTAGAGTGTGGATTGGTTGTTAAGCGATATCGTTCATACCTTTGGCGTAATGGGCGTAAGTAGAAAAGTAAGCGTACGCTCATATTCCTGCACAAAGGTCTGGATCCCGGGCACATATTCGCCGCTTCCCTCCCTCCAACCCGCTTCAGTCGGACAGAGTCCGCTTCCAACAAGCCAGGTGATTGACCGCTAACACCTGTTGTTGATAATCAAAGCAAATTCAAAGACAATGATGCCTTGCGCCTCGATTTCGTGTACCCCTGCTTTGCTTCCATCCATCGACGCTGCAGCGACGGCAAAAGACTGAACGCCCTGCCTTGATGAGAGGCACGCCTAAGATGTAATCACTTTAGCACCGACGACTTTCCAGAGGCACCAGGTATCATTCGATGAGCCAATGGATTCGGTATCAGTTGCAGCCGTACGACCAACCGCCATGATGCGCCACGCTCGATCCCTTGCCCCGCGGCGCAATATAAGGACACGCAGCTGGTGAACATGCCATCGCGCCTCCACAAGTACTGTCGTGGGTAGCCTGAAGGCAGGTAGTGGTGATTGGCAGCAGCCCGTGCAGTGGCCACCGGCCGGCATCTGGGCGCGCCGCACGAACTGCGCATTGCAGCGTCGTGGAATTCCACACGTTTGAGCATTGAACTTAGCGCGCACAATATCAACTATGGCCGCCGGGAAGCCTATTGCCGTCGGGGTGCTGCTGCTGGCGTGCGTGGCGTACTGCCACGCGGCCATCTCCTTCCCCGGGGTGCCCTTCCCCTTCACCGACAAGCAGAAGCACAGCGTTCTGGCTACTCATCATGCTGTAGTTGGAAAGGGCACTGCCCTGAAGGTGCGTCCTGTCGGCTGTCGCGCATGCTTGCTTACCTACCCAACCTCTCAAGTCGCTCGCCAGGCCAGCTAAGCTCGTTTACAGACTACGACTCAACCCCATATGCTATATGATATTTGCATGATTGCAGCCCAATGCAGCGGCTGTGGCAAACAAGATGGTCGGCGGCTTCCAGCTGCTCTTCCGCAGTGGCGAGCCGGGCATGATTGGTGCCGTTCGCGATGTTAACGGCAATCCTGTTGACGCTTATGGTGCTAATTACACCAAGAGCAACAAGGTAAGCACCTCGGCTCAGATTCCGCACTTTCATGACGGAACAATTCGGTTGACGATTTCGGAGCCCTTGGCGCGATGCCTGCCAGTTAGCGCAAAGCACCATTGCATGCACAGCGTTGCATGTGTAATATACACGTTAACATCTACGTTAGGTATAAAATTGGTCTTATCTCTCCTGTGTCGAAGGCAACAAGGATGGACAAACGTAGGAGCCCGACCGACCTTGCCGCTGACCAACTCTTCCCCATACATATCCACAGACCGATAGCTCCGTCAATCCCGACTCTATCACCGTCATCCCTCGCCCCGGCGACGTCAACAAGGTGCGGTCGACGCGTGAGCCTGCTGCTCAGTGCCCTGCGTTAGACCAGTCTCACGCACTCCCGCATGCCGCCAGCCCGCACCCTGAGCCCCCGGCGCTCCGGCTCTTTCTCCTCCCTTGCGTCCACACGCCCCTGCCCTTCCCCAGCCCCTTGTCACTCACCGTAAATGCCTGCGCCACCTGCCCAAGTCCCTCCGCCTCCTGTTCCCCGCTCCCTCCCCTTCCCTCCCCCCAGGCCGACATGTTCATCCACTTCGAGTCCCCCATCCCCGCCTCCCTGTACCACGTGGAGCTGTCCATCGGGTCGGACGGCCACCTGGACGTGGTGTCGTACGACCCCGTGGACTTCACCGCTTGGGGCGGCCTGTGGACGCCGTGCGCGGGTGAGTGCGGGACACGCGGCATGACGCGGCACGTGGCTACATTGCAGCGCCCCTGAGTACCTCGATAATATGCGGCCGGAGGCCACGCACCTGCAATGCGCCTGACCTTTTGTGGCCGTGTCATCCAATGCATGACACGTGGCACGCAGGGTGGTACGCGAGTTGCCCACCCAACCCCAGCGGAGCATCCTCGCCCATGGCACGAAGTCCACGTCTGTGGTTGTGATGTGTACTCCTTCGTCGTACGGCCCGCCTCCCAAGCGCACGCACCACCCCTACTCGACACGGGCACCTGTGCACTGCACCCAGCCTGCACCCTGTGCCCCTGCCTCCCCCTCCCGCCCCCCAGGCTCCCTGACCCCCTGGGGCACCCACCTGGGCAGTGAGGAGTACGAGCCGGACGCCCGCGCCTTCCTCATGTCCAACTCGGTCAACAGCCGTGTGAGGGACTTCGCGCGCTACTGGGGGCTGTACCTGGTGAGGGAGGGAGGGGGTGGGGGAGCCAGGGGGCCAGGAGGGGTCGTGAGGTGCGTGTGGGATCGCGGTCGTTTGGGTGCACCGGGCCTGGAGGGATGCAGGCTGCCCCACGCTGCGCACACCAGGGCGGCACTGCCTTGCTGGTGACGGTGCCTTCCGTAATTTGTTTTGGTACATGAGATCTAACTCCTGCACATCGTCCTGCTGCGCCAGGGTGACTTCGCCGACGGAGCTGCCTTCATGGCCGAGGTCCGCAAGGTCATGAACCCCTACAGGTGGGCAGGGACTCGGGCAGTGCATGACGCCATGCCTACGACAGTCTGGCTTACCATCTCACCACAATGCTACTGGCATGGCCTAGCAGGAAAGAGCGGACTGCGGCTTGTTGCGAATGCCCACAATGCTGCAGTCGTCGACCATGGCCACCAGCGCAAACACGCACAACCCCACACCGCTTCACCTGATCCGCGCCGGCAAAGCCACCTCGCATGCTGACCGAACCTCACTGCTCCCTCATCCGCCCTTGGTGTACGGCGCCCGCAGCTACGGTTACGTAACCGAGGTGGCGTACGACGCCGCCTCCGGAACCACCAGCGCCAAGAAGTGGTACTCCCTGGGCCGTTCCGCGGTGGAGATGGGCCTGGTCATGCCCGACCAGAAGACGGTGCGTGGGTCCTTGCATGCTTGGGTGCAGGGCGCGCTGACAACCGGAGCAATAAAGCAGGGCCTTGCCATCAGCTTCGTCCCCACCACGGAACGCCTGCCACCTCCCTAAACCACACATGCTGCACCGTTCTCCCCCACCACCACGACCCGATACCAATAGCCCTCTACTTGCTAACCCACACGCTAACGTACACGTCCTCGGTCCTCCACTCTCTGCACACTGCCCAGGTGTACATCACCGGCTTGTCAACCAGCTCCCACCCACGACTTTCCTGTTTGCCCGCACCCTAACCCACACATAACCCCCCTGCCCCTCAGGTGTACATCACCGACGACGGCCGCCAGGTCGGCTTCTACAAGTTCGTGGCCGACCGCGCCGGCAACCTCAGCACCGGCACCCTGTACGCCGCCAAGTTCAACCAGTCCTCGGACGCCAACGGCGGCACCTTCGCGGTGGGTCACGTCGGCACCGCTGTGCTTTCTGCACTTTACGATCAGCACATGACGCGCAAATTGGTTCAGGGGTCGAAGGAGGCCCGCTTCAAGTCTCTCCTATCAGGATCCTCTTGCAGGAAGCTGGTCCAGCCACTCAGCCCTATTGACGCCCAACCCACCTCTGCTTCTCTCCCTTTCCTCCTCCTCCTATTCCACCCCCCACAGATCAGCTGGGTGTCCCTGGGCCGCACCGACCACGCCGTGCTGGCCTCCGAGCTGCCCAAGACCAACTTCAGCTCCATCTTCGACTACGTCGCGCCGTCCAACGGCACGTGCCCGGCCGGCTACACGGCGGTCAAGCACTCGTACGGCGAGGAGTGCCTGGCGCTGAAGGACGGCATGGAGATGCACGCCGCGGGCTTCGAGACGCGCAGGTGGGGGCCGGGACACGTGGCATGCGACACGTGGCACGTGTTGGCGCGTGGGGGCGTGGTCGTGCGGCTCTCTGATGGGCGAGGGGTGTGGGCACTTGCTGTCATGGGTCCACCACATTGTATTCGCATGAACTCGTGCCTCGCTCGCTGCCGTTTGGGAGTCCATGTGGGCGCCGCACCTGCAGCACACTTCCTTCATTGCATGCCTTACAGTATTTGCGTTTGCTGCTGCCCTCGTTGCAGGTACGCCGCGATGCTGGGTGCCACCACCGAGTGGAGCAAGTGGGAGGGCATCACCTTCGACTCCAAGCGCCGCCGCCTCTACACCGCCATGTCCGAGCTGGACCAGGTGAGGAGGGGAGCTGGACCAGGTGATGGGGGGGGGGGGCGCGGGCGAGGAGGAACATGCGTGAAGAAAATGTGGCTGGGCTATAAGACTGGCGGACAGCGTGGCGGGCAGGGGGCCCCTGGCATGACAGCAGAATGCACATGACACGTGCCATGTGGTACTTGCTGTCGCATCACTCATGCGCAGGGCTCCCCTTCTCATGTGCCGTCTCCAACGCGGCGAGACCAGATCTATTGGTGGTACGCAGCTGTATGTAAAAGACAGTACGTACAAACGTGCTTGTGCCTTTGCCCTCGCAGGGCTGCCTGCCCGAGCCCAACCGCTTCGCCGGCCTGGACCACGTGCGCCTGCCGGCCAACAAGTGGGTAGCGTTGCGGTAGTGGAGGTGGTGGTGGTGGCGGTGGCGGTGGTGGTGGTGGTGGTGGTGTACCGGCAGCATTGTGGTGTGTTGAGGATTACTGCTAGCTAGGCGCCGGGCGGCCGCTACTGGTGTAACACGCCCTCGCAATGCGGAAGGCGCGGTGCGTATCCACAGCACTAGGGGCCTCCACCAGGCCATGTTGCTTCGTGACCGTAGGTCCCCGCCTGGCAACCCAACCCCGCATCCCGCGTCCCCTTGCCCCCTTAGGTGCGGCTGCGTGTACGCGCTGGACGTTGACGCCTCCTACTCCGCCACCAACATGTACGCCCTCACCTGCGGCCTGCCCGACGTCGGCTTCACGAAGGTGCGCATGCGTGCGTGCGTGTGCTTTGTCGTGCCTTAAAAAAGCAAGATGTGACGCGTGTGGGCTGCCCTTGTCGGCCGTACATTGGCATGTACATGCCCGACATGGGATTCACAAACGTGGGAGTGCACGGGTTAGCCCTGCTTGTCATCTTGTGTCGTACGATGTGGCGGAGCCTGGTGTTTGGTTGGGTGCTGCCTGTTGCATAGGAGTGCCGGGGCCTGCTGCCAAGCGCGTTGCCCGTGGCCCATGAGCTCAGGGCTGGCCCCTGGTTAGAGCCCATGCAGGACTCCTTGCCTTGTCGGTGAGCTGCCTTTGAAGGCACTCGCCAACACATCACAGCCTACCACCCGTGTTGCCCAACGTAATGCTGTCCCCACAGGGCACCATCAGCAACAACACCTGCTCCATCGACGGCATCGCCAACCCCGACAACGTGGCTTACAGGTAGGGGGCACAGCTCGGCGTGCACTCGTACTTTCACTGTTGAGGCTACGGCGCCCGTCGCCACGCACGCGGGCGGCCGCGAAGCCACGCATCAATGCAGCCCCCTCCCGCCTTCTCATTTGGTACACCACTCGTCTGCTAGCCAGTCTCGCACCGCGCCCACAACCCCAATCCGCCCCTAAACAACGCCTTACACTGCCTCCTCCCGCTCCACACGCTTTCCACCCCTCCCCCCCTCAGCCGCGAGCTGGACATGCTGCTCATCGCCGAGGACGCCGACTACCACGAGAACAACTTCCTGTGGTCCTACGACGTGAGTGCCGCGCGGGGGAGGTTGCCTGCTGCCCTATACGTGCGTAACGAGTACTTCATCCGTCAGCGTGCCAACCTTGCGTGCCATGTGCGTCCTTGCTGTATGCATACAGCAGCAACAGCGTCGCCTCGTGACCCTCCCTCCGCCCCGAACCCGCAATCCCCATCACGCGCAGATCCCCACGGGCGACATGACCCGCCTGCTCAGCACCCCCTACGGCGCTGAGGTGACCGGCACCGTGTTCGTGACCCTCAACGGGGCCACCTACATCTTCAACGCGCTGCAGCACCCCTACGGAGACACCTCGTACCTGCCGATTGTCAACGCCACGGGTGCGTGCCAGCCCGGGCGTACCGATGTTTGCGCTGCAAGTCACCGGACGCATGAGCAATACGCACAGTGCGCAACGTGTGTAACGCGAAGGGATGTCCTGGTCTACTTTGGCACGCCCAGCGCACCTACACGTTTGCTTGTGGAGACTGGTGTAAGTAGTTATTATTGCTCCTCGCAGAGTTCTCTGGTTACGGCGGCTACGTGGGTTACTTCGGGCCGGTGATGGTGGGCCGCGGCCAGACCCTGGCCATGCAGCACATCCCCCCGCCCACCACCGTCGCCGCCAAGCACTCACTGGTGTCGTCCGCCAAGGTGGTGGTCGGCGAGCGCGTGGTGAGTACAGTACAACACACGTGCACCAGTGTGGGTTGGGCGCGCCGCATGCAGCTGCTTGTTTTGCCAAAGGAGCAGCTGCAGATGGCCCTGCAGATCCCGAACAGTGTGCACCGTGGGCCAAGTGGCTCATCGCGACTTGACGTCGCACGCGCGATGCGCACGATACTGATGGCGCCATGTATAGTTAAGACACTCTTTCTTTACGTTGCCACGTGTGCCACGTGCCGCAGGCCGCCACGTACGACATCCTGGAGCGCTCCGGCCAGATCCTGGGCAACGGAACCGTGGGTCAGCAGTACGACCAGCACATGGACCCCATCAAGAGCTACACCACGCCCAACTGGGAGGTGGTCGAGGTGGGTGCCGTACAGCCGGGCCGGGGGGCATGCACTTGTACACGTGCGGCAGTGCAACCTCAAAGGTACATGGCGACGCCGTGGCGCACGCCCCGACCTCATATGCTCCGCCTCAGTCTTCATTTTGGATGGAAGCTCCTTACCACTTGCCTTTCTGGGCTGCCGGCCAATCCACACCCGCAGAACGCCTCCGTGTCCAACAACCCCGACTTCGCCGCCCTCAACCAAGTGTGCAACACCACCTTCCTGTCGGCCCACTTCGAGTGGCAGAACCCTGGTGGGTGCGGCGCAGTGTCGCACGTGTACGGCAGCGATGGCTCGCATACGGTCCTTCTGGACGGGGCGGGGTCCACTCCCCACCTCCGGAGGCAGCAGCACTAGGCAGCACTGGGTTTGATATTTGCCCACCAGGGGCACCAGCACGTCGGCTTGCTGACGGAATGAGTGTGAAGGCCAGCATTACTGGCTTACTGATCCCCTTCGCCTTGGTCCCTCCCGCCGTACCGTGCGGCAGCCGCCATGTACGTCACGCAGCTGACCCAGTCGCCCAACGGCTCGTTCGACGCCGTGTCCACCCGCCCCGTGGACTGGTCGGCGTGGGGCGGCCTGTGGACGCCGTGCGCGGGTGAGTGGCACGAGGCACTTGCATGCAACGCACGGCTGTGGGTACGTGTGATGAGCATGCGTCTCCCATCCGTGCCGGTGACACGTGGAACCCGGAAGGGTTTCCGTGCATGCGCCTCTCGCTGTCAGGACTGTTGCGATGTTGGGCGTCATGCCAGGCTTGCGGCACACACTCGGTCTCACGAGCTCAGCCGGACGCATCCGCTGCTGCCGACCCCGCTGACGCCGTGACCCGCCCCCCGCCCGCCCCCAGGCTCCATCTCCCCCTGGGGCACCCGCATGGGCAGCGAGGAGTACGAGCCGGATGCCCGCCTGGTCGAGTCCGCCACCTCCCTGGAGCAGATCGGCGGCGGCGCCAACGCCTCTACCTTCTCGTGGGTACCTAGCGCTGTGTACAACAGCATGGCTTTAGTATAGACGGGCCAGTACAATGCTTAGTCATCGCCTGCACCTGCATTGCGCTCCTGTGACTGGTTACCGGTTCATGCTCAACAGTCACTACCGCTGCATTCGCCTTGGCCCAGTGCCCGGCCATTCATCCGGCTTATGGGCCCTGGTTGCCTCTCCGCCGGTGGATTAGGGATGTGGTCTATCCCGAAATCCCCTGACCTTTGACCCTTTGTATGGCGCTTGTGCTGACATGTATCCGTACTCTGCCCCGCTGTCGTCTCCGTACGGCAGGTACGAGGGCGGCAACGCGCTGGCCATGGCCCGCCAGTTCGGGCTGTACTACGGCAACATGACGCTGGAGCAGTTCCGCGCCGCCTTCAAGCCGTACATGTACGGCTTCGTCACGGAGACCAAGATCCAGCTGGACGGCTCGACCATCCCGCAGGTGCGTGCCGTACACGCCCTTACTCGTGCAGAAGCTTGTTCACAGCAGCAGCTCAGCACACGGTGTGTGAGCACGGAGGGCCCTGTGCGTGTCCAGGGGCGCAGTGTGGTGCTCATCCCTTGCGGCAATCAAGCGCTCAGGAGCTGTTTCCCGCGCGGCCAGTGGCAGGCTCCGGCTGGCTGCCGATCACGATGACGCTCACCCTTTACCTTTCCATTATTCCAACCCTGCAGAAGCACTACCTGCTGGGCCGCATTGCCATCGAGCTGGCCTACGTCATGCCCGACCGCCGCACCGTCTACACCACTGACGACGGAACCAACGTGGGTAAACAGCAGCGCACAGTAGTACCTTGGTGCGACCACTTTGACGCGCCTGCAAGGCAATTGACGTAGTTGTGACCGACCTCACTACTGATGCTTGCGCGACGTCGTCGCACTCCCTTCGCACTCATCCCTGGCCGCATCTCAAAACCGACAGGTCGGCTTCTACAAGTTCGTTGCCGACCGCCCCGGCGACCTGTCCTCCGGCAGCCTGTACGCCGGCAAGTTCACCCAGGTGGGCTAACACACAGCGCCGTGCACACCGTTCCGCACCCCTCTGTTGTACAGTATCCACACCTGTCCAGCTCCGCGGTCTAGACCTCTTGAACTCGCTTGGAAACATGCGTTGTACCTGCCATCACTGCATCCTACTACACACCAGCCCAGCTCCACCGCAAGCAGCGGCCCTGTGCGCCGGCCTCAGCCGCCGCAGTACTGCACCTCCCAATCGAGGTACGGTCAACCTAAACCCTTCCTCGTGTGCGGTGCACCCAACACACCGACACACCCCCAGGTGGACGGCAACGGCGGCGGCAAGTTCCGCCTGGACTGGGTGTGGCTGGGCTGGTCCACGCAGGAGGCGCTCATGGCCGCCACCGCCACCCTACAGTTCTCTGACCTGTTCGATGCCGCCACCCCGGGCGCGCCCAGCGCCAACGCCAACGGCACCGCCTCCACCGGGCCCTGCCCCGACGGCTACAGGCCCATCAACGCCGGCGGCCGCGGCTGCGAGTGCCTGCGCGTCAAGGCGGGCATGGAGACCTACGCCGCCTTCCTGGAGACACGCAGGTACCGTACTGTAGAGAAGAGAAGCTGCGGGCACGTGCGAATGGCATGCGGGGAGCCAGGGCAGGACGCGAGCCTGCGGCTTGGGGCTACAGAGCCATGCGCCCCTGCGTGCGCCCGCGTTCGTCGAGTGCCAGCGACTGCTGCTGGTGACGTCACACTGATCTCCTCCCCACACACACCTGTGAACCTCTCCTGTCCAGGTACGCCGCGGTCCTGGGCGCCACCACCGAGTTCTCCAAGTGGGAGGGCATCACCTTCGACGCCAAGCGCCGGAAGCTGTACACCTCCATGAGCGACGTGAGTGCATAACGAGGGAGCTCCAGCAAGCATGCAGCGTTCTCCCCACCGAGCCCCTTAGTCACGAGCCACGATGTGTGTTCCATGCACCTTCGCCATCTCCCTGCCGTACGCCCCTATCCGTACGCAGGTGCGGTACGGTATGGAGGACTACAAGAGCCGCGGCCGCGACTCGTCCAGCTACGACATGTGCACCTCCAACGACATCCGCCTGCAGGTGCGGAAATAGCTGGGGGTGCTGACCCGGCGGGGTGCGGGTGCGGGGCCTCTTACCGTGTGCAGTGATGTGCCAATGGACCCCTGTGTCTGCTCTCCGCTGATGCTGCGCGGCCGTGCCGTGTCAGACAGCATGTTCATGCAGCACACGCCTGCTAGCGGGCCTTCCTATGCGCTGGGTGTCCTGTGCATGTGCCCGCCCCACGTCGAGACAACCTGGTGTCCCGCAAGCCCTGACAGTAATAACCCTTGCTCCTCCCTTTCCCTTGCTCCTCCGCCCCTGCTGCAGTACAACCGCTGCGGCTGCGTGTACGCCCTGTCCCTGGACGGCGCCTTCAGCGCGTACTGGATGCAGGTGGGTGACTTGAGGTGACTCCAGGGCTACAGTAATGGTTGACAATCACGCTATCCTTTCATGTAGGTTTTGCGTCCCGCGGTGTTCGGTAACAGACTGGAATCCGCGGCTCCTGCCTCCCTGGGCGCACTGCTGCTACCCTACGCGTCCCAACGTCCTGCCCTGCCTGCTCCGCGCACACCCCACAGGAGCTGGTGTGCGGCACGCCCACCACAGACCCGGCGGACCTGGCCTACGTCCCCGGCAACAACTGCCACCCCGACCGCATCGCGTCGCCTGACAACGTGGTATACATCCCCGAGCACGACATGGTGGGTGGGGGGCACAGGGCCCGAACCTGCCTCTCCCTACTGCATGGTCATACCCGTGTGCTTTGGGCACACAGGACAAACAGTCGCATGCGTTTCTCACCTGTGTGGCTTCGCACGCCGCAGCTGATGATCGGCGAGGACACGTCGGAGCACCAGAACGACGTCATCTGGGCGTACGACATGGAGACCGCCGCCCTGACCCGCATCCTGACCACGCCGTACGGCGCCGAGACCACCTCGCCGTACTGGTACCCCAACCTTGGCGGCTACGCCTACCTCACCGCCGCCGTACAGCACCCCTACGGTAGGCGCCTGTGCACGCCACAGCGTTACAGCAGTTAGCATTAGCGTTGTAGCAGTTAGCATGGACAGCCACCCGCCGCACGTACGTTGTCTGCCAGCCTGTCTGACCAGCATGGCGGGGTGCAACGTTCGCCCGCCTCAGTGCCTCAACCAGGCTTCATACGTGCTGCCAACTAGTGGCGTTCTGCCTAGTTCGCCAGGTGCACCCTGGAAGCTAATCGTGTGCATGCTGCCCTGCTGCGTGCATTACCGTATTGCCACGCAGGCGAGTCCGACAACGACAAGGTCGGCGAGGAGTACTCGTTCGGGCTGCAGGGCGCCGTGGGCTACGTGGGCCCCTTCCCCGCCGCCGTGCCTGCTGCCATCCCCGAGACCTGCACCCGCTCCTCCACCTGGCTGGTCACCGTGCAGGTGGGTTAGCGCTGCACCACGTGGCTGCACCATCGGCACGTGCGCAAGCGGTGATGGGATGCAGAGCGGCCGGGCCTCCTTGCTGGCTTGCGCACGAACGCCGTTACGGGTACTCAGGCTCCCAGCTGAACACCGCTGATCCCGTACTACACCATGTCGTACGGGTGCCGTACAGGTCGAGTACGACCGCTCCGCCGCCAGCGAGGCTGAGCTGGCCCGCCTGGACGCCTACCTGCTGGCACGTGTGGACGCGCTGCTGGCCATCGCCAGCGGTGCGGACCAGGTGGGGGCCTGGGGCTGGAAGGAAATGGGGGGGATGGTGGCAGGGGTACCAGGGGGCGAGGGCAGCCCTGAGCCGCCGACCAGGCTGCATGGGACCAGGCGGCGCCTTCACGTACAGCTGGCACGTACCACCGCTTCTTGGGCCATGTGCGCACAGAGCGCATTGTGCTCTAGCTGCCGCCCTGAGCCGTATTGGCAACACCTCCTGTCCCGCGTTGCGCTATGTGCGTCTTGCCCTTTTACCTCTCAACCCCTTGTTACCCCCCCTTCCCAACTCCCCATCCCCCAGGCCGCCCGTGTGGCCAGCAGCTCGCTGCCCTCCTCCGACGGTGCGGTGGCTGTGGTGGCCAACGTGCAGCTGGCGGAGAAGCGCGACGCCACCGCCCTGTACAACATGCTGGTGGGTGTACGGCACAAACAGAGGTGTACGGCAGCCACTTGCCGGGGCCCTTCGCACAGCACAGCCTCGCATGCTCCCCGCCATCGCTTTTGCTACTTTCCAAGGTGCCGGGGTTGTGTATCTCGTGCGCGCGCCCTCACCCTATGGCCCCGTGTCGCTGCCCTCCCCCCAGATGGACTCGGCCGGCTCCTTCCAGTCCGACCTGGCCGCCACCTTCGCCCGCCTCAGCGCCAGCGGCGGCACCTACGCCATCCACGGCTACGAGGTCAAGGCCACCGCCCCCACGCGTGTCATGCAGCCACGTGCCTACACGCCGCCGCGTGCCACGCTGTGAGCTTCCATTAGTAACTATGGCGTGATGGAAGCCGCATGAGTGGAAGTGTGTATGAGGAATATAGCTCATGCTGCACATGCGGAGGTGAACATATGAAGACGGGTCTTGTGATTGTTGCCAACGTGATCAATCTATCTGCACCCTGGTCTATTTGCATCTTCCGTAGCGGCTTCGCGCGGGTTTGGGGGCAACAGGTGCCGCGTGGTGCACTGCCTTCAGCTGGAATTCTTGCATCCTCTGCAAGCGAGGACATTTGAATGTGGCTTGCATGCCCATCTAGAGCGATCCCACGAGCGTGTGAGCGAGTAGTGTCATTCCCGCTAATTGGCTGCTGTCATGCCTGCTTGGCGGCTCAGCGAATACCATCTAGTGCCCGACTGTGAGGCACGCATGCATATGCAGGGGTAGGCGAAGCAGGGTGGTGTTTTAGCTTGTTGCTGTTCTTGGTCAACCGGACCCTTCGTTGCGATGTGCATGTTGGTGCAATGCAAGCCACCCTGTGATCTGCGTTTCTAGCGCATGTGTCTTCTGCGCCAGGCTGCGCATACGCACTGGCTAGTGTTGTACCCTAGGGTTTCACCCACATCTTCAACTGGTACACGAATTTTTTCATGCAGGCTTTGCTATGTTCTGTTTCAGGCTGGGCCTTGGCAGGTGGTAGGGCGAGGTACCCTGCGGACCCTGCCGAGACCTTTTCAGTCACCGTTTGCCCATGTGGCCGCGTGCCAAGCCACCCGACCTACCATGCGTTGCGGCTGTCTAAATGTTTGTGTCTTAGCGGTGGTTGCGGGTTAAACTGGTTTGAGAAGGTCGGGATCTTCTCCCATCCGTGGCTCACCTTGATCTCAGTTGTTGCGAATACGGTTTGTAATATCTAACAAGACGCCGTTGCTGTGCGGGTCGATTGCACACCTCTAGGGGGCGGGGGCTGGGGCAGTCGGCTGCTTGTTGGCTGCAGGGGTTGCAGCATCAGCACGAGAGCTGGGCATGCGCGTGCAGCCGTTGCAAAATGGGTAGCGAGCTTGTTGGCCGTCGGGCCCGCCGCCAGCACAGCACGACTGCGTTGGCAAGGCCAGCACCATCAGCTCCACAGGTAAATCCATGCTCACACAATTCCCGTGTTATGTTGAGCATTGTGAATGTGCCAGACTGCTAGTGGACCACTCAGCAGTCATTGTGATCATGACCCATGGGTCACCTGCCCAGTCATCACCGACAGCATGGTTGCCCAGGGAACGCTGTCGTCTCAACTGTGCTAGGGTTTTCCCCCAGAATTGCTGCCTGTTTGATCTGAACGGGCGGCGTGTCAAGACAGCAATACTTGAAGCACTATCTGCTAATAAATCTCCAGGTTCAACCCAATCACC
>VFQN01002413.1_pt1 | contig 28858 bp, 25 predicted proteins | sample 3512371 | NCBI WGS metagenome assembly VFQN01 (sample SAMN10412370, study PRJNA504923) | tailings metagenome | isolation source: Replicate 2 from Balatoc abandoned mine | place: Philippines: Itogon, Benguet | collected 2017-08-28
GTGTTACTGGTTCCTTCTTCGATGTCGCGAATACGAACCCTGGTGCCAGTATCGCCGATCTGCAAGCTGATCAGGTAGTTGCTGATCGAGTAACTTCCCAGATACGGATTGGTATCGCGGCCTGCCCCGGCATCAGACGCGCAGCGGTAGGCCGCCATGGGAGTTCTCAAAAGTTGTTGGCCATTGAAGGTGGCTGCGCTGCCCGGCATCTCGCAACCATCAGGTTTCAGCTGGTTATAGAGCGGAGCCTGATCGAGATACGGCAATATGAAAGTTCCCCAGCCCCAGTCGTTCGGATTACTCCCTGATACGGTGCTTCCGTCCGATTTCAGTGTGCAGCGACCCCACCGTGGGTTGCCGACACTGCCCGGAGGGAACACATTCATGGAATCGTGATAATTGTGCATGGCCAGTCCCAGTTGCTTCAGACTGTTGCGACACTGGGTGCGTCGGGCAGCTTCCCGGGCTTGCTGGACAGCAGGCAGCAGCAACGCGATTAAAATTGCGATGATCGCAATGACCACCAGCAATTCGATCAGGGTAAAAGCGGTGCGACGATTACGCGGGCCAGCGCAGCCAGCTGCACTGGAATGACGAAGCAGGTGGGTCATCAATTTTCCTCAATCCGGTGCTCGAAGACGGGAAAAGAGAACGGTTATTGTGATTTCAAAGAATTTCCGTTTGTCCAGACAACGACCAGAAGGCAACCAAATTCATGGCTGCTAATGATGGAACGGAAATTTATTGAGTTGTGATCAGTGGTCGCCATGAAATTACATTTCAGCATTTTAATTTGTCAATTGATATGTGGCGGCGGCGTCAAGAGTGCGCTCATCCGAAATGGAACTATATATCGCTGCCCGTGCAGGACAGCATGTCTACTTAGCATTAGCCGTGTTGTGGTAGTATGGTGTTGAAATCCATCGAGAGAGTTTCCAGCCGATGCGATGGTCTTTCCAGCCGATGCGTTTCCCGGATTGGAAACCTTCGGTCACCAATTGAAAGCCGCCGGAACTGGCGAAGTCATGCTGAATCACCACCGGAGTTTGTTTGCATCACGAAAGAAATGGCTCTCGCGTAGGACGCTGGTCATTTCGGGGCGGATCTGAAACCCTGTTGGGGTGAGTTGTGAGCTGTGCCTGCATTCCAGTATTCAACCGGAGACGACGATGCCGACGCGACGGGCCGTATTACAGGCAACGCTAACGACAATTCTGGCTCGTCCGCTGTGGGCGATGTCACAGGGGGACCGGTTTGACGCGGCTGCGAAGGAAATGGAATCCGCCGTTGCTTCCGGTCTGGTGAAGGCTGCGACATTCCATATTGAGAGTCGCGGTGTGGTGGAGCAGTGGCATTTCGGCCAGACGCCGTCGATGGACGCGATGTTTCTGCTCGGGTCGATCAGCAAGCCGATTTGCATTGCCGCTCTGCTGCGTCTCTATGACAACGGCGAATTTTCGCTGGATGATGCGGTCGTGAAATTCGTCCCGGAGTTTCGCGAAGCTGGTCGCGAGCGAGTCACGTTGCGACACCTGCTGACGCATACTTCCGGGTTGCCGGATCAACTCGCCAATAACAGCGAGTTGCGCAGCAGGCATGCCGGTCTTGCGGACTTTGTCTCGGGGACGATCCGGACGCCGCTGCAGTTTCCCGCCGGGACGCGCTATCAATACTCCAGCATGGGCATTTTGCTGGCCATGCGTGTGGCCGAGGTCATCAGCGGAACCGGAATGGTGCCGCTGGTAGAGGAAACTGTGCTGCAACCGTTGGGGATGACGCGGTCGGCGCTGGGGCGGGGCCGGTTTGAGCTAGCGGATTTCGTGGCCTGCCAGACAGAGTTTGCCGCTCCGGAATCCGGCGCAGGCGATGCGTCTGCAAAAGGCTGGGACTGGAACAGTGCGTATTGGCGCAGCCTGGGGGCTCCGTGGGGCGGACTACACGCCTCGGCCCCCGACGTCGCTCGTTTTCTGAAGGAGTTCCTCGCCCCGGCTGGCAAGCTGTTCCGGCGTGAGACGGCCCGGGAAATGATCCGGAACCAGAACCCGGACGGCTTCACGCCGCGCGGGTTGGGGTTTGCCGTGGGAACGTCTCTGGGGGGAGCGGGCTGTTCGGAGCGGACATACGGCCACACGGGTTCTACGGGAACCCTCGCGTGGGCCGACCCGGACGCGGAGACTGTTTGCGTGGTCCTCACCTCATTGCCCGGAAGGGCCGTGCCAGAGCATCCGCGGACGAAGGTCTCGAACAGGGTGGCGGCCAGCCTGAAGAGGCAGGAGTCCCGCTAGCGCTGTGTTTTCACGGGATGCGGGTCAGTGGCTGAGCCTGCGCTTTCGATTCACCACTGGCGGCTGGAAACAATGCCAGCCGGCGCTGATCGATGCGGGAGATCAGGCCGGCTGGCATTGCGACACAGGGGGACACGTCGATTTGCGAGAGATACGCCCGGCGGGGTCAGCAGGGTCTCCGGAACGGGCAGCCTCCTGAATTTTTGTGGATATCAAATCAGCGCGTGAAGCGGGCTCGCACTGCCTGGCTCGCAGAGCCGTAGAGGTCGCGGGCCGTGGCGCTAATCTGGTTCAGCGGACGGGCGCGAACCGCTTCCGGCGGAGGTGGCGGCACCTGATCCAGACCGTCCACGGGTGACGGCAGCGGTTCTGCGGATGGCATGGGAGCCGGTTGCGGGTAGGGTGCCGGCGAGCCATAGACCTGCGCTTCGGCGCATTCATAGCACGGCTGCGCGGGATAAACTTCAGTCTGGCAATCCTTGCATTTGCCATAACGGGTCGCAGAACACCCGGCAACAGCAGCCATCAGGGCTACAGTCGCCGCCATTCGTCCGGCCGGGGAAAACAACATGGAAAGAAACCTCGCGCTGCGGGTGGGAATGCATTACAGCGGTTCGCAGGATTGCAGCCATTGAACTGCCATCTCCGGGACCGTCAGTGACAGGAGTCGTGTCAGACGTACGATCGGTATCCGACGACGCGGTCGTACATGCAATTCCTGCCGATTCTGTTGTGCGGCCCACGCGTTGTCCGGTTATGCGGGATGATCGCAACTCGCGGAGAGCAAGGAGGATCTGTTGCCGGAAGTCGTGCAACCGGAGTCCGGATATGCCGGCAAAATCGGCTGGTGCAGATTCTCTGCCGACACCAGATTCTCCGGATAACCACCCTGTAGCTGACTCGGGAATCTGTTCTGCGGCTGGTACCTGTTATCCTCTGATGGACGATTATGCCGCGAGCGCGGGGTGGCGTCGGGCAATGGTGCGTCCGGGACTTGCCCTTCCGGACTGAAGACCATTGGCAACGCCTTCCCGGACTATGTTAGAATCAAATCGTAATGTTGACTGTCGGAAAGCGGGCTGTAGTCCAGCGACTACCCCGCTGCGATTCCGGAGGGCCATCAGAGATGAGGCAAAACGGCATCCGGCAGGTTCACACGGGGGACGAAACCCGACCGCGGTCGGGTGACAGAGGCGAATTTGGTAAATGTCAGAGGCGGAGCGTTCGATCTGTCCTATGGCATTGCCACGGAATTTCATACAATTACGAGACCAGCGGTGAGAAATGTCGCATGTCTGACCTGAGAGCTCCGCAAGTCAGCAAGCGTCATTTGTGACCGGACAGGGTCTGTGCCTGGCATCACATCCCGGACGCAATCGTCGGAAATCTGATCCTGAAGACAGACTAAAAACAGATCGCAGTTCCCATCCTGAAAACCGAAGTGGCCGTTGCGAGACGCCGAAGATCCTCACCTTGTAAGGACGGCTCCGTGCCTGAATTGTTTGCCCGTCAGCCGAAACGCCTGATTTTCCTCGGCCTTCCTGTTCATTGGCTCGCAGTGCTGCTGGGCTGCGTGAGCCTGATGCTGGCTATGACGGCGGAGACGTTTGCGCAGCCGCAGCCTCCGGGACGTCCTGGCCTGGGCCGGCCACGGCCAGGCGCTCCCAACACCGGGAAAAAGACGACCACACCGACGGGAAAGAAGGGCACTTCCGGAGCGGGCACAACGGCGGAACCGCCGAAGCCGCCGCAGACGCTGCCCGCCGACTATCAGCCCCCCGGCGTTCCGCCGGAAATCATGACGGACTGGGTGGAGTTGCTGACGCCGGCGGAACGGGAAGAGTTCAAGAAGATTCGCAACAAGTATTCGTCGGCCCTGCGGAACGGTGCGACCAGTGCATCAGACCGCGAAGCACTGGCTCAGGGGCTGAAGTATCGCGTACAGATCATGTCGATGAAAGATCAGCTGCGCGAGCTGCATGATCGCCGCATTGAACTGGTCGCTCAGGATCTGCAGCAGGCCGGCCGCATCATGAAGGCCGACGAGGTCAAGGCCTTCAGGCGAACGGTGCTGGAGCAGGTCGTCAAGTATGCCGAGCCGATGTTGCAAGGCAACTTTTATAGCCGGATTCAGGCTGCGACGCTGCTCGGTGAACTGGATCTGGTTACGGAAGACACCATCCGGAACCTCAAGCATGAAACCTACACGCCTGCCTGTGAGCCGTTACTGAAGGTGCTGCTGGATCCGAAACAGCCGGTTGCCGTGAAGATTACCGCCGCCCGCAGTATGGTCCGGCTGGTCAAATTCGGTGATGTTCCGGTCGAACTGCGGCACCGGATTGCGACGGGCGTATTGTCGGAACTCGCGAAGGCAGACACCCACTACTGGTATCAGATGCGGCTGGCGGAAATTCTGGCCTGTCTGGACGTCACGCTGGATCTGCAGAGCCGCAAGCCGTTCGTCGTGAATGGCCTGGATGCTGCCCTGCGGGATTCCCGCCGCGACTTCCGGGCACGCGCGAAGCCAGCACGGGCACTGGGACGTGTGCCGTTTGACCGGGAGGTAGACGTCTCGGCCCTGAATCGCGATCTGATGCAACTCGCCCTCGAGATGGCGACGGCCGCCCAGGAAAATCCGACCGACACCAAATGGAAGCAGTGCTTCTTTGACCTGTATCTCGCATACAAGCCGCTCGACAGCACTGACAAGGATGCGACCAGGAAGACTCCTGCCGGACTGCTGAACAATCCGCAGGCCCAGACAGCTGCCCAGCAAACCTATCGTCTGATCCTGCCGATGGTGAATGCGGTCATCAATAACCGCGCGATCGGTGTGCCGGACGTCCAGGCATTGCAAGCCTGGCTGCAGACCAATGCTCCTGCGGGGAATGCGGTGAATTCGGTCAGCGGCAGTCGCACCGGAACGACCCCGATGGCCCAGCCGACCAGCGCACCCGCGCAGAAGTAAATCTGGTTTGCCGACAGTCAGGCATCTCAGTCGGCGGGAACGCAGCGTTCTGCCGCCCATGCCTGCAGGCGGGCAATCCGTTCGGGCATGACACGAGAAAGCGGTCTGGTTGCCTGCAGTTCTCCCAGTAAAATGTCTGTGCTGAGATCGACTTTCCGCGCGTACGCCGAGAACAGTCCGCTTACGACTGCCTGTTCGAGTTCTGCCCCGCTGAAGCCGGCGGACGCACTCGCGAGGGCAGTGAGATCAAATTGCTTCACGTCACGGTTGCGACGTTCCAGGTGAATTCCCAGGATGCGGCGTCGCGCCGCATCATCCGGCAGATCGATAAAGAACATCTCGTCGAAGCGGCCTTTCCGCATCAGCTCGGGAGGCAGCTGCGAGATGTCATTGGCGGTCGCGACCAGGAAAATCGGATGGCGATGGTCCTGCATCCAGGTAAGTAATGTGCCGAACATCCGCTGCGATAGTCCGCCGTCTGCGGAATCAGCGGAAGCGGACGCGAACGCCTTTTCAATCTCGTCGATCCACAACACCGCCGGCGCCATCGCTTCCGCCTGCTTCAGGGCTTGCCGCAAGCGGTTTTCTGTCTCTCCGACAAACTTTTGATACAGCACGCCTGGGTCCAGACGCAGCAAGGGCATCTGCCAGTCGGCTGCGACCACTTTCGCGCATAAACTCTTGCCGCATCCCTGTACGCCCAGCATCAGCACTCCGCGCGGCGGCTCGATGCCGAACTGACGGGCCTCTTCCGTGAACCCGCCGCGTCGCATCGCCAGCCACTGCTTGAGATTGGTCAGACCGCCGATGTCCTCCGGCGAAAAGTCCGCGACGACCGATTCCAGACAACCGGTCTGGCCGAGCAATTCCCGTTTGGCTTCGATGATCCGTGACAGATCCGCTCCGGTCAGTGAGTAATCGGCGTAGATCGCGGACGCCACCACCCGTTCGACCTCGCCGCGCGTCAGGCCTCGCAGCGCATTCACCAGCTGTTCCATCTCCTTGCGGGTGATATTGGACGTGACTTCCTGATACGACTCCTTGCGAATCCGTCGATAAGTCTCGCGGATGGTGTTGCGGATCTCCTCCGGTTCCGGCCAGCCGAGTTCAAACCTGGTGACGAGTCGCGTGGCTTCCGGGGGCAACGGGAGATACTCAATGCAAACGAGTGCGCAGCGCATGGCCTGACACTGCGGCTGGAGATCGCGGATCAGCCGATGAACGTGGGCGTCACGAACGTGCGGTCCCAGATCCCGCATCAGGAAAATTGTCTGTTCGCCGCTCTGCAGGATGTGGCTGAGTGCGGCTGCCGGCTTTCCGGCTGGCGCCAGTTCCTGCTTCCGCCGACCATCCGGATGCAGTTCCCACAGACCTTTGGTGAGCGACCACTCGCACAACTTGCGTTGCAATTCTCCCGCGGCACTGCGGACCACTTCCACGGCCCGCTCCTCATCCGTCGTTTCGATCAGGATCAGCGGATGGCCGGATCGTATCAGCAGCGACAGCTTGTTCTGCATGGATCAATGCTCCGACCCGGGGGCATCCGGATCTTCTGGATGGTCAGGGGGAGTATCAGCGATCTGTCGGAAGCGAAATCCTGCCGGAGCGAAAACGCCCGAGAGCGGATGGCAGACTTCCCGAAAATGGCATCCTCCGGAAATTGTACCGGTCGAGCAGCCGACCACGTCAATTATCGGCTCCCGCACATCAATCGGCTCCGGGAGATTCAGGGCCAGGGTCAGATCGCTATGGATCTCAGCCGATGGGCAGACTGATCGCAGATTGATATCATCAGGCAGACTGTCGAAGTGCCCGGCTGGGATTTTGTCTCGCGCGGGTGCGAGAGTTCCGGGGGGAAATTTGCACGCCAGTGAGGCCGTTTCCGTGATCCAGCGTCCGTCCGAGACTGGTTTCCTGCCGCCGGGATCTCCACAAATTCGTGCGGATGTTCTGGCCCTGATCCATGGGGAGCGCGACTTCATTGCCAATGCTGCGAATGTCGCTGCGGTGTTATACCATGCCCTGCCGGACGTGAACTGGGCGGGATTTTATCTGCTCAAGGGCGAGGATCTGGTGCTGGGCCCCTTTCAGGGACAGCCGGCCTGCGTCCGGATCGGGCCCGGTCGCGGCGTGTGCGGAGCTGCCCTGCAGCAACGCCGGACGCTGGTAGTCCCGGACGTCCATCAGTTTCCCGGTCACATTGCGTGCGATGCGGCATCCCGATCCGAAATCGTGGTACCGCTCCTGCGGGACGGGCAGCCGCTGGGTGTCCTCGACCTCGACAGTCCGCAGTTGAATCGGTTTCAATATGCAGATCAGGTCGCACTGGAAGAGATTGTGGACCTGTTGCTGGCCAACTCGGACCTGGAACCGGTTGGCTGGCGTTCCTGATTCCCGTCTGACTGGCGCCGGTGGCGACGGGAGAGCCCTGCAAGCATCAACCCTGCGAGCAATAACAGGAGTCGTGTGGCATGCCATCCTGGCCGAATCAGCTGTTTATTGACGGAAAATGGGTCGACAGCGTTTCCGGGAAGACCTGGAACGTCGAGAATCCCGCGACCGGAGAATTGCTCGCGGAGGTGGCACTGGCGAATGCCGAAGACACGCAGCGGGCAGTCACCGCTGCCCGTCGCGCGTTTGACGAAGGCGAATGGCCCCGGATGGACCCGTTGCTGCGCGGCCGGCTGATGTTCCGGCTGGCGGAGCGTATCCGCGAGTCGATGCACGATCTGGCACTGACCGATACGTTGAATATCGGCAAGCCGATTCGCGATACGCTGGGCTTCGACATTCCACGAGCAGCAGACCTGTTCGAGAGCTATGCCGGCTTGCCGGACAAGATTGCCGGTCGCAGCTACGGCACACTGCCGGATAACGTCTCGATCCAGATCCGGGAGCCGATGGGCGTAATCGCCGCCATCACGCCCTGGAACTATCCGATGACGAACGCTGCGATCAAGCTGGCGCCGATCCTGGCCTGCGGCAATACGGTGGTCCTGAAACCATCTGAAGTTTCGCCGCTGTCGGCGCTGATGCTGGCAAAAATGGCAGAGGAAGTGGGCTTCCCGCCGGGCGTGATCAACGTCATTCACGGCACCGGGGCCGAAGCCGGTGCGGCCCTGATCAAGCATCCGGGCGTCGACAAGATTACCTTTACGGGCCGGCACCAGACCGGAGCCCAGATGCTGGAAGCCGCCAAACATGGCATCAAGGGCGTGATGCTGGAGCTTGGCGGGAAGACGCCGACGCTGGTGTTCCCGGATGCTCCGATTGACCATGTTGTCAATGGCGTCGTGACGGGCATCTTCTGCAACCTGGGACAGATTTGCGTCGCTGGCTCGCGACTGCTCGTGCATGAAAGCCAGCACGATGATCTGCTGGAGCGCATCATCGCCCGGGCGAAAGGTCTGCGGCAGGGAGATCCGACGAATCCGGAGAATCATCTCGGCTGTCTGGCCACGCCGTCGCATTGCGATTTCGTCCGCCAGAAAGTCGAACTGGCCAAACAGGAAGGCGCCCGTTGCGTGCTGAACGGCAATTCGCCCCAGGATCCTCGCGACTGCTTCTTCCCGCCCACCATCTTTGACCGCGTTTCGCCGGACATGGAAATCGCGCAGCAGGAAGTGTTCGGTCCGGTCCTGAGCGTCATCACCTACCGCACGGAAGAGGAAGCGGTACAGATTGCCAACAATTCCGAATTCGGACTGATGGCCAACATCTGGTCGACGGACGGCACGCGGGCTCTGCGTGTCGCCCGCCAGCTGCGTGCAGGCCGCATCGCGATCAATGGCGGCGGCAACCTGCGGCCCTGCCTGCCGATTCATGGCTACAAAATGAGTGGATTCGGTTCCGAACTCGGATTCGACGAGGCCATTCACGAATACTGCAATTCCAAGTCGGTGCTGTATTCCATGGCCACCGAACCGAGTCCCTGGCCGGAGTGAGCCCTGGCCGGAGTGCTGTCCGGTTTCTGACAGTTTCGCCACTTCCGGGTGGCATGCTTGCCCTGCCAGGCAAGCATGCCATACCCATTCATACTGTGAATTCCGCGAGCAAATGTCCCCACCACCAATTAGCGACTGCACCCGTGCGACCTGACCGACGGTCCGCGGCCGACTTTTCAAGAGCGACCGCGGATCGCATTCCCTGCTTCCTGTGACAGATCCCCTTGCCTGACTGGTTTCTGTGAATGACAACATCGCCTGCCCAATTGCTGGAAGACCTCCAGGACGGCGTCTTGCGGATCACGCTCAATCGTCCGGAGCGCCGGAATGCACTCTCGGAATCGCTGCTGGAAGACCTGGGAAACCTGCTGAACCGGATTGCCGACGATGCGGCAGTACGCTGTGTCGTGCTGGCGGCCAATGGACCGGTTTTCAGTTCCGGACATGATCTGGGAGAGATGGGCGGACGTGAAGAGGCAGCATATGCCACGCTGTTCGCCCGCTGCTCCGCCGTCATGCAACAACTGCGGGCGATTCCGCAACCGGTGATTGCCCGCGTGCATGCGCTGGCAACCGCCGCGGGTTGTCAGCTGGTCGCAGCCTGCGATCTCGTGGTCGCGGCCGAAGAGGCCCGATTCGCCACGCCAGGAGTGAAAATCGGACTGTTCTGCACGACTCCGATGGTGCCGCTGGTCCGCAGTATCCCGCCCAAGGTGGCGATGGAAATGCTGCTGACCGGTCAACCCATCTCGGCCCGTCGCGCGTATGAAATCGGTCTGGTCAATCAGGTGGTCCCGGCGGACCAGCTGGATGCCACCATCAAGTCCATGACGGACGCGATTGTCAGTTCCAGTGCCCATGTCATTCGCATCGGCAAGCAGGCGTTTTATCACGAACTTTCGCTGGCTGAGACCACGGCCTACGAACATGCGACGCAGGTGATGACCATGAACGCCATCAGTCAGGATGCCCAGGAAGGCATCTCCGCTTTCCTGCAGAAGCGCCCACCGCAGTGGTCGCATCAGTAACAGGTCGTTGCATTAACGCAGTGGTCGCCGGATTGCCGGGTCGATTCACCGGAGTCACCTGGGGGCTGACCGAATCGGCGGCCACCCGGTGACCTCCTGCTACTTCAGCCGGGCGGATTCCACCAGCTGGAAGAACTGCTCGCGCGCGGCAGCGACTGTGGCCTTCGGGCCGGTCATTTTCAGAAAGAAGTTGGCGGGACCGGTCGGGATCACTGCCCCGAGCATCGTCCAGTTTTGACGGGGACCGCCGCCGCCAAAACCATCGCGAAAGGTGCCGTGCAGCTCCAGAATCACGGCATCAGTACCGTCGACACGCAGATCCGTCCGCACCGGTGCCGGATCGTCCGGACCACGCTGGAACTGAGACTGCCAGCGGTCCAGATTGGCCTCGACTCCACCGCCAGCGGACGACAGGGTAACACGGGCGGCTCCGTCGTCACCGGGGACGCTATACTCTGCCTGAATGAATTCCGATGCGAGTGGCCGTTCTTCCCAGCCGGCGGGAATCGTCAGCCGGATCCCCGGAAACTGTTTCTCAGTCGGCTCAGCCAACACCTGAGAACCGCTGGAGTCTGAGTCTGCATCGATCGACGGAGCGACGGGGACCGGTGGCTCGGTCGCCTCACCGCCCCGATGGCGGCAACCTGCTAGGCAGGTGAATCCTGCCAGCAAGCCACAGCCGACAACTGTCTGGCGGACAGTGCGCGTCAGAAAACTCCGCATTACCTGGGCTTCCGGGACGAGGCGGCGCTGGCTTCCGTTTCCGTCGCCTTGCGCGAGCGTTTCTTCGTTGAACCCACTGCCCCGGTCGGCCCGGCTTTCCGTGAGACTTTCCGCGGCGACTTCGTCAGCTTGTGCAGTTCATCGCGGTCGACCACCCAGCCGCGGCATTCCGGACTGCCGCACAGGCAGGGAATGGCACCGTCGGCACTCCAGGCGTAATCGATCGTCAGTTCGGCGCCGGCCGGAATGGTCGTCAGCGCTTCCAGATGAATTTCTGCCGGCGCAGGACTGCCGTCCTCATACACGACCTCGGTCATCACGAGCTGGCAGTTGGGGGAACAGGAGTGATTGAGGTAACGGAACGGCGCCCGCGGTTCGAGTGAGAACGAACTGCCCAGATCGATGCAGTAGGCGCTGGCATACTCTGCATCATCAATCACGCGGCCTTCCACTTCGCCGACGATGGTTTCTGAGGGGATTTCTGTACGGGCAAAGACGCCACGACCGTAGGCAACCTTACCGACACGCACCCAGGTTTGTGTGACTGGCATCCGGCCCCATCCTTCCCGGAGCTTGTGCCCGGGGTTCGATCGTCGTGAATCTTTTGCGACACTCCGTCCGGCGGAGCACCAGCCTTGTGACGTGCGACGATACCACGTGCTGCGTGAACGTCAACTGTGGCCTTGCGGCATCATCCAGGTGGCCAGGTCGTTTTTTCGCAACTGGCGGTGGCAGCTTTCGCAGTTTGTGGCCGTCTGTGCGGACAGTAGTTGCAAGAACCTGGCGAATTCGGAAATCACAAATTGCTTCGAGGGGGGATTTACCCGGATCATACGATTGTCCCAGGCGGGTCTTGCTTTCATTTCTGCATCCGGGGGAACACAAATGCAACAACTGATTCGATGGCTGATCTGTGCGGGTATGACAGTGGGAGCCGCAGCACCTGTGGTCGCTGCCGAGTGGAAAACGGAGGAGCTCCTCGAAATTGCGTCCAAATCCTCAGAAGCCTATGCGAAGGCATTCAAGGAGGGAGATGCCGGGGCGCTGGTGAAGTTGTTCACTGAAGACGCGGAATATATCGACGGCTCCGGGGTGGTCTTTCACGGTCGCGAAGCCATCGAGCAGGAACATGCAGCGTATTTTGAATCTGCCCCCAAAGGAGAACTGACCGTTGAAATGACCTCAATTCGGCCCATCGCAGCGACGGTGGTGGTCGAAGAGGGAATCTCCCGGTTTCAACCGGCTGACGATGGACCGGTTTCCATCGTCAGCTACGTCGCCACCCACGTGAAGCAGGAAGACGGCACGTGGAAGCTGGCCAGCGTCCGTGAGCTTACCGAGCCGATGCTCGCTCCTCATGAGCAACTGAAAAAGCTCACCTGGCTGGTCGGCAGCTGGCGTGATGAGTCTGCAGATGACGTGGTTCATATCCAGTGGGACTGGTCAGACGACGGCAATTTCCTGCTGGCCAGTTTTCAAACGCATTCTGCTGCCGGTAAGTCGACGGAAGGCACTCATCGGATTGGCTGGGATTCGCAGAAAAAGCAATTTCGCTCCTGGATCTTCAGTTCCTCAGGCACATTTGCAGAGGGTTGCTGGACTGAGATCGATGGTGCCTGGGATATCAACCTGACAGCTACGCTGCCCGATGGTAGCGCCGCCTCCCAGATCCTGCGATTCGAGCGGGATGGTCAGGACGCGATACAGGTCAGTCAGATGCAACGCCAGGTGGGCGGTTCGCCGCTGGACAATGTTCGCACGCGAATTGTGCGGATGCCGCCCACTCCCGGGTCGTTGTCTGCCGCGGAACCCAAATAGACGGAAAATGTGCGGAAACCGGCCATTGTCCCGTAACAAACAGAAAAAACGTCAAGTGGACCACTTTTTGCGTTCTACATCAAACACAGAAAACGCGGGCTCAAGGTCGAGTTCATTTCATGCGTCCAGCCTCCAGTGCCGGATCCAGTCGCGAGAAGAAGCTCACCTGCGTCCACGTCCGTTAACAGGGGGAAAATCGATGATCAGAACACGAATACATCAGGTGATTCTCGGCCTGATGATCGGCTCCATGCTGGGGCCGGAAGTCTGGGCTCAGGGAGGCCTCGGGAGACATCATGGAGGCGGCGGGGGCGGTGGCCGTCCCGGTGGAGGAGCTCATTTTGGCGGCGGAGGCGGCGGCAGATCGGGACGCGGGTTCCAGCCTTCTGCACGGCCTGCCGCGCCATCGCGACCATCCAGCATGCCGTCTTTCAATCGTCCGTCGTCACGCCCCTCTGTACCCTCCGTCAATCGTCCGAATCCTGGGCATACGGTCAACCGGCCGGATTTCGGGTCAGGTTCCCGCCCGGGAGGAAATATCGGTTCGGGTCGTCCAGGTGGTAATATCGTGAATCTGCCCGGTAACGCAGGCTCACGCCCGAACGTCGGTAATCGTCCGGGGCTGAGTATCGGGGACCGTCCGAACATCGGGGATCGTCCCAATCCGGGAAATCGCCCCGGACTAGCGGATCGACCGGATGGGGGGAACCGTCCGAATATCGGCGACCGCCCGAACCTCGGCAATCGCCCCGGCGCCGGTGACCGCCCCAATATTGGCGATCGGCCGAACATCGGCGATCGGCCGAACATTGGTAACCGTCCCGGGATCGGTGACCGCCCGAATATCGGTGATCGTCCGGGAATTGGCGACCGTCCCAATGTTGGCGATCGACCCGGAGCGGGTGATCGACCAAACATTGGTAATCGTCCCGGTATCGGGGATCGCCCCAATATCGGTGACCGGCCCGGTATGGGAGATCGGCCGAACATTGGCAACCGCCCAGGCGATCGGCCGGGCATCGGTGATCGCCCAGGTTTTGGGAATCGGCCGGGAGACCGTCCGAATTTGGGAGACAATCGCCCGGGGGCAAATTTCCCGGGTCTGAATCCGGATCGTCGTCCGGGTGCCGGTCGTCCGTGGGATAACTTCAACCCGGACCGGAATGTCTGGGTCAATAATCGTCATAACGATCTGAACGTCCGCTTTAACCAGCTCAACAGCCATTGGGGCGACCGCAACTATTGGAATAACCGCGGTGATCGTATTCCCGACTGGCGTTCCTGGAACAACCGGTACTATGGTTACCACGGTGGCTGGTATCATGGCTACTGGCCGTCGCCGGGATATCGCTGGAACTACATGTGGAATCGCTATCCGGCTGCGATGGCCTTCGGCGTCACTCGCTGGGGTTTGAACTCGCTGCTCTGGAATTACGGGCTGGGCGGTTACTACAACCCGTACTACAGCCAGCCGGTGTATTACAATAGTCAGCCGATTGTAATGTATAATCAGCCGCTGGTTCCGATTCAGACGGCCTCAGCGACTGATCCGACGGCGCCGGTGACGATGCCGGCTTCGGCTCAGGAACTTCTGGATCAGGCTCGGGCTGCCTTCTACGACCAGCGATATCCGGAAGCACTCGATCTGACGAACCAGGCGTTAGCCGACGTTCCCAAGGATGCTGTGACGAACGAATTCCGTTCACTGTGCCTGTTCGCCCTCGGACAGTATCAGGAATCTGCCGCCACGATCCATGCGGTGCTGGCAGTGGGCCCAGGCTGGGACTGGACGACCATGTCCAGCCTGTACCCGTCGACTGCGGTTTACACCGATCAGTTGCGTCAGCTGGAAAACGTGGTGAAAGCCCAGCCGACTGACGCGGCCGCCAAGTTCCTGCTGTCTTATCACTATCTGACGTGCAGTCACTATGAGGCGGCTGCCCGTCAGTTGAATGACGTCGTAAAGTTGCAGCCACAGGATACCGTGGCGGCGCAGCTGTTGAAGATGATTGATTCGTCCGAGAATCCACAGGAGGAAGTCCCGCCTGCTCCGACCGATCTGGCAGCTCCTGCAATTCCCATGGATCAGCTGTATGGGTCGTGGAAAGCAACTTCCGATGATGGCCAGTATCAACTGGAACTGACGTCCGCGAATGAGTTCACCTGGACATTTACGCGTGACGGTCAGCCTCAGACGATCAAGGGGGCCTACACCGTTCGCGGCAACAGCCTGGCGATGGAACCGGATACCGGCGGTGTGATGCTGGCCGATATCCAGCTCAACAATGGCATGTTGACGTTCGCAGTCATTGATAATGGACCGAAGCTGACCTTCCAGCATTAGTCGATAACGCTGGACCGTTAACACAGGAAGCCCGGACATCATGATGTCCGGGCTTCTTTTATTGTCATCCGGGGGTTTCTCATGAGAAACTACGGCAGTTCACGAATCCGGATGCCGCGAAATTCAATCGGCGAGCCTTCCGACTCCAGGCACAGATGACCCTCCGCTGGTTCGCAATCACTGCCGCCGGAAACTTCCTCGCCATTCACCCACAGGCGGATCTCGCCATTAATGCCGCGAACGTAGTAGTGATTCCACTCGTTAATTCCCTTGCTCAGTTTTTTCTTCGGAAAGCTGCGCTGTCCATTCGGAGACAGCGGGGGAAACGGTTTCATCTTCGAGGTGCCGACCGGAAATACATCGCCATTGGTCGAGAACCAGTCGGCCTTCTTTCCGCTGTTTCGTTCGTATTGTTCGGTGTAGCCATGATCGAGAACCTGCACTTCAATTCCGCCACGCGGCAGTGAATTTCGCGGCACTTCCTGCAGAACTTCCGGTGACGCCCAGACGAAGATTCCCGAGTTTCCTGCTGATTTGAGATGCTTCCACCGGGCGACCAGTTCAAAATTCTTCACAGTGAATTTTGTCTTGATCACCCCCACCGGCTGACCCGTGCAGAGCACGCCATCGTCTTTCCAGGTCCAGGTTTCCGGATCACAATTCACCGGCGCAAAGTCATCCCCCGTCAAGGTTCGCCACCCGTCGCCGGTGCCGTCGATAAAGGCTTTCGTGACGACGGCTGATTCCGGTGCCGGAGCATCAGCGGCCCGTGCCGTCAGACTGCCGGAGAGGAAACTACTGGCGAGGAGACAGGCGAATCCCGGGGAATAGCGGAGTGTGCAGAACATCGTGCTTGACCTTGGCTGAATACGTGGAGCGCAGCAGTCACTTGTGCAACCGCTATCAATATCAGAGTCCCGTCAGGATTTCACGGCAGGTCAGCGCGAGGATTCCGGACGTGCTGTCGCCACGAGGTTCCTGACCGGTATATCATGGTGCCGACAGAGCAGATCATGATTCGCAGACTGTGATCAGGCAGAGTCAGAACCTGCAAACAGGGATGCGGGCAGTCATTGATTCTCCCGACGCATGACCCATCAGCGTTTGCTGGCAGATTTCCGGGAATTGGTCAGCAAACTTCAACCTGCATGAAATCCGAAGATGCCTTACAAGCCGACGCCGGAATCGATCCGGACCTCTGTCGAAGCGATTTACGAACGCGAATCCCGGCGGGTCTTCGCGACTCTGATTCGCCTGCTGGGCGAATTCGATCTGGCGGAAGAGGCCTTGCACGATGCCTTTGCCGCTGCGATGGAACAGTGGCCGCGTGACGGAGTGCCCGCAAACCCGCGGGCCTGGCTGGTTTCGACCGGACGCTTCAAGGCGATTGATGCCCTGCGCCGTCGGGCCCGGTTTGACGCTTCGCTGGAGCAGATCGCAGATCGTCTGGACCGTCCCCGGGAAGACCCGCGTCATGCCGGGGACGAATCGTTTGCGGACGATCAACTACGACTGATTTTCACCTGTTGCCACCCTGCCCTGCCGCCGGAGTCCCAGGTGGCCCTGACGCTGCGCGAAGTCTGTGGTTTGACGACCGAGGAAATCGCCAGTGCATTCCTGTCCACTCCGCCGACCATCGCCCAGCGGATCGTTCGCGGGAAAGCGAAAATTCGTGATGCGGGCATTCCATATCAGGTGCCGTCGCTGGCGGACCTGCCCGAGCGGGTGAATGCCGTGCTGGCCGTGATTTATCTGGTATTCAATGAGGGTTATTCGGCCACCAGCGGCCATGAAGTTACCAGGTCGGACCTGTCGGGCGAAGCGATTCGCCTGGGACGCTTGCTGCAGAGTTTGCATGATGATGCGGAAGTGTCCGGCCTGCTGGCGCTGATGGTCCTGCAAGAGTCGCGACGCGCAGCCAGAAGCTCTCCGTCGGGCGACCTGATTCTGCTCGAACAGCAGGATCGTACGCTCTGGAACCGCGAGCAAATTGCCGAAGGCATCGCTCTGGTTGCCCGCGCCATTGAGACGGGGTCCGTCGGCGGATACACGATTCAGGCAGCCATTGCTGCGGAACATGCTCAGGCTGCGACCCCCGAAGACACCAACTGGACGCGGATCGTCGGCTATTACGACCTGCTGTTGCAGGCCACCCGTTCCCCCATCGTGGAACTCAATCGGGCAGTGGCGGTCGCCATGCGGGACGGACCACAGGCCGGACTGGCGATCATTGAGGGGTTGTTAAGCGACGGGCAACTGGCGAATTATCACCTGGTCTATGCGGCAGCAGCGGACCTGTACCGCCGCTTGCAACAGCCGCAGCTGGCTCGAACTAACTACTTGCGAGCCCTGGAGTTCGCCCGGCAGGAGCCCGAGCGTCGCTTCTTGCAGCAACGGCTGCAGGAACTGGAATCATGAATTCCGGCCGGCGATGTCGATTTCAGCTCGCGCCATTCGACAAGCAGGAGAACAGGAGACCGTTTTCATTCGATCCCGGGGAATGCCATGCGATTCATCTGTCTTGGTTATGCCGATATGTCTTACTTTGAAACTGCCCCGGAAGCCGAGGTAAACCGCTTCGTCGAGAGCTGTTTCGAGTACGATGATGAACTCCGTCGCGGCGGTCATTTTGTCGCTGGTCAGGCCTTGATGCCTCCATCATTTGCGGTGACCTTGCGACCGCAGAATGGTCAGGTCGTCACCTGTGATGGACCGTTCGCCGAAACGAAAGAGCAACTGGGCGGCATCCTGATTCTGGAAGCCCGCGACATGAATCACGCGATTCAGTTGATGTCCCGACATCCGGGCGCCAAATTCGGACCCTTTGAAATCCGGCCGGAGAATGAAGGCATGACCCGCATGATTGCAGAACGAAGTGCAGCTCTGGCCTGATTCTTTCCGATGCTTGCCCGCAATCAGCATCTCGTCCACTACACAACGCACCATACCCATCAGGAGCCCGTACGATGCAGGTTACTATCGAACAGCAGCATGAATGGCTGTCCCGTCTTGTCGGCACATGGACCGTCGAATCGGAATGCAGCATGGGGCCGGATCAACCGCCGTCGACCATGAAAGGGACGGAGGTTGTCCGCTCGCTCGGCGGTGTCTGGATGGTGGCGGAAACCGCCTATGTCGCTCCAGACGGCACCGGAACGAATATTATGACGCTGGGCTACGATCCACTGCAGCAGAAGTTTGTGGGCACGTTCATCAGCTCGATGATGACATTCCTGTGGAACTACACCGGTTCACTCGACGAATCCGGGATGGTGCTGACGCTGGACACCGAAGGTCCGGATTTTCACAACGGCGGCATGGCGAAGTACCAGGACATTATTACGATCGTCAGTGACGATCATCGCACCCTGACTTCCCGCAGCCTGCAGGCAGATGGCACCTGGCAGCAGTTTGTGGTGTGCGACTACTGGCGGCAGAAGTGATGACACCGGCGACCAGAGGCCGCGGTCCTGTCCGCGGCTTCTGGTCGCCGGAATGCGGGAATTCATAGAGGAGCCAACACCATGAAATACATGCTGCTGATTTATGGCGCTGAGCAGGTCTGGAGCGATGCCGAACGTCAGGCCTGTTACGTGGAATCCAGCCGGTTGACGCACGACCTGGTCGAGGAAGGAAAGTTTCTGGCAGCGGCCCCGCTGCAGAGCGTGGCGACGGCCACGAGCGTCAAGGTCCGGGACGGCAAACGGATCATTACCGACGGCCCCTTCGCAGAGACCCGTGAGCAACTCGGTGGCTACTTTCTGATCGATGCTTCCAATCTGGATGAGGCGATCGCGATTGCGGGTCGGATTCCCGGCGCCCGCAAGGGGACCGTGGAGATTCGTCCCGTCGTGGATCTTACCGGAATTGCCAGCCCGGCCTCAGCCATTTCGGACTAGTGACCGTCTGCTGGAAACTGGAACGGGTTGCCGTCAGTGAGGTTGTGCTCGCACAGTTCGTAGGCATCGTCAAAAGCGAGCGGCTGTTCAAACTGTGCGACAACCTTCCATAGTCCGGCCCCGAGTTCCAGCGAGCGGATGACCTTTGCCGTGGGGAACTGGCTGCAGCTTCCGGTTTTCAGCGGCAACCGAACCAGGATTCGTTCCCCGGCCCGCCACGACTGCAGCAGGACAACCGCCATACCGTTGCGACTAAGGTCCAGCAGTTCGCCAGCACTTCCGTGACGACACAGCAGGGCGTCGGCTTCCGCAGCAGTTAACTCCTGCCTCGTTGCGAACCGGGCTATCGTTGCGGTTCCGCGGGCTTCCCGGCGCGGAAAGATGCGTCGATCCGATTCCTGAGGTTCCCCCGCGATTTCCATGTCGCCAGCTGGCAACAGCGGTGCCGGCAGCGGCGTCCGGTCGAGTTGCTGCAGACGCAGCAACGCCGTGGCGAGGCAATCCGATCGCTTTCCGGATGCAGGGTCTCCCCTGCCAGCGTCTGGAAACGATCGCGACCGGCTCGCCGGCGACCTGATTTCCGGTTGCGCAATGCTCTCTGGTTGCGCAGGCTCCGCGATCGTTGCAGCCATGGCTGCATCCGTCAGGGAGGCGCTGGGGAATGACGAATCAGAAAAGGGCATCCCGGTGTTACTTCCGACGAGGGCGCGGATCTGGAGCAACTCTAGCTCACGAATAGCGGGGTCCAGACAGGATTTCCGGAATTTCCGGAAGAGACTCCCCCTGCTCCCGTCACTGCGGTATCTTCAATTCCGTACTCACTTCTGATTCGATTGCGCTCGCGATCGGAATTCCCGGAACCAGACGATCACAGCCGGTTGATCTTTCTCGCGGCATCGACCTGGCACGCCCCTTTCGTTGGTGTCCTCTCTGAAAATCCTGTTCATGCTGATGAAGGATCGAATCAGTGTTCATTCCCGGAGTGCTCTGGATTCGCAACAGGTCGTCCCGGTCAGTCGTGCAATGGTCATCAGCAGGCGATTTCCGGTCGGGGTTGTCACGCTGGTTGTGGCTGGTGCTGGTCGGGATTTTTTCCCTCCAAAACACGCTGGCGGCAGCGGATGTTGCCAGTGCTGAAGCCGACCTGGCAAACTCTGTGAGTCCGTTGATCGCGCGTCATCAGGGCGAGGTTGCGGTCTACATCCGGCATCTGCCGTCGGGGGCGACGTTCAAACATCGGGAGCAAGAGCCGATGCCGGCCTGCAGTCTCGTCAAGCTGCCGGTGATGGCCGCTGCCTATCAGCAGGTAGCAGCCGGCAAAGCAGATTTGACGAAACGCGTCACATTTCGCGACAGCGATCGCACTTCCGGATCGGGCATCCTGAGCCAGCAATTCAGCGACGGGCTGGAACTGCCGCTGCGAGATTGCATCCGGCTGATGATCGCCTTTTCTGATAATTCCGCCACAAACCTGGTCCTGCGGGAAATTGGACTGAACACAGTCAATGAGTTTGCGGATCGTTACGAATGTCCGGATACCAGAATCTATGCGCAGGTCTTTCATCCCGAGTCCTCCATCGATCCCGCGGAGAGTCGCAAATGGGGGCTGGGAAAAACGACCGCCCGGGATATGGCCCGGATGCTGGAGTTGCTGGAGCAGCGAAAACTGGACCGGCCGGAAGTCTGCCAGGCAATGCTGGAGCATCTGGAAGCCTGCACCGATCGTGACCGGCTGGGACGTCTGCTGCCCGGGCGTCCGAGAATTGCCATGAAGACCGGCGCGGTCACGTCTGCCCGACACGCAGTCGGGATCATCGAGACCCCGGTTGGCCCGTTGATCGTGTGCGTGCTGACGTCTGCGAACAAGGACCGCAGCTGGAGCGAAGACAACGCGGCTTATCGCCTGTCGCAGGAAATCGCACGGGCTGCCTGGCGGGTCTTCCAGGCGGAGCAACTGCCGCCACCGGTCGATGGCTTGTTGAAGGCCGGTCACCAGGGAGAGTTGGTCGAGGATTTGCAGCGGACGCTGAATGCCCGCCTGGCTCCGTCGTCCCAAGTGACGGTTGATGGGGAATTTGGGCCACAGACGGAAGCCGCACTGCGAGTTTTTCAGGAGCGGGCTGGCATTCCGGTCACCGGTCAAACGGATCACGCGACCTGGCAGGCCCTCGGGCCAATTCCTGTAGCGGATGCTGCGGAGGTCCGAGCGGTAGAAACCCGGGTTCCAGCCGATCCACTGTCCGGCCCGCCGCCCGTCTCCTGCCGTTCCTGGCTGATCGGCAATCCGGACTCCGGAGAGATTCTGGCGAGTCATGAGGCGGAAACCCCGCTGGACATTGCCAGTACCACCAAGATCATGACGGCTTATGTGGTCCTGAAGCATGCCACACAAAAACCCGAGTGGCTGGAGCAGACGCTCGTCGTGAGCCCCCGCGCTGCTGCTACTCCGGGGAGTTCAGCGAAATTGCGTGCCGGGGAGAGCTGTCGCGTGGATGAGTTGCTATACGGCCTCCTGCTGCCATCGGGTAATGACGCATCCGTCGCGCTGGCGGAGCATGTGGGCGGACTGGTGCCTCCCCTGGAAAATTCCACAACCCTGGTGGCTGAAGCCCGCTTTGTGGCAGAGATGAATCAGATGGCCCGTGAACTGGGAATGACACAGACCACTTACCGTAATCCTCACGGTTTAACCGACCCCGAGCATCGTTCCTCTGCCCGTGACCAGTTTCGCCTCGTCAGCGCCGCTATCAAACTTCCCCGGCTGCGCGAGATCATCTCGTCACGTGCGCACGTCGGCCAACTCGCTGGACCTGGCGGATACACCCGGGAAGTTGCCTGGAAGAATACCAATCGTTTGCTGAATCACGAGGGATTTGCAGGAGTCAAAACCGGCACCACCTCTGCGGCCGGAGCCTGCCTGATTTCACTGGCGAAACGCGACCAGACCGAACTCGTCATTGTGGTTCTGGGAGCGACTTCGTCCGACGGCCGCTATTTCGACACGCGAAATCTGGTCCGCTGGCAGTGGCAACAGCTATCGGCGCCGAAGTGAACAACCCGGAGTTCCGGGAGCGAGATACCAGAGACAGTCCGATTGGGGGCCTGATCACTTCCTCACTTCCTGCTGGAAATGGGGACCGGCAGGAAAAGCAGGTTTACCGGGGCGAGGATGCCGCCTGTAAGGGCTTTCCGTAAACGCAGAAACCGGTATTGATCCCAAGTTGACCTTTGGCATTAACCGATTTAGCATATGCAGTTGTGTTGATGGCTCGGCGATTCGACCTCGCGCGGAGATGTAACCGATGCGCACCAGCTTGGTTTGCCTGTTTTTCAGTCTCGCTGGTCTGGCCACCGTACATGCGAGTGATGCTGCCAGCGATCAGGTTGTGCAACCGCGGCTAACGTCTGCTCAGCTGGATGCCCTGCTGGCGGGAGAACTCGCGCATCATCCAGCCAACAATCCTCAGGACCAGCAGTCGTCTGCAGTCTTGCCGACAATTACCGATGAACAATTTCTTCGTCGGGTCACTCTGGATCTCGTCGGTCGTCAGCCGACAGTGAAGGAATTGATGGAGTTTCTGGAAACCCCCTCCCCTGACAAACGTGGACAGGCCATCGAACGTCTGCTGGCTGATCCGGAGTTCGGCGCCAACTGGGCCAACTACTGGACCGATACCATCGCGTTCCGCGTTCCGCCGCCAGAGCTGACGTTTCTGAACTACGATCCCTTTCGCGACTGGCTGGCGCAGCAACTCAACTCCGGCGTGAGCTGGGATGTCGTGGTGCAGTCGATCCTGTCTGCGACCGGGAAAGTTCGCGACAATCCGCCAGCCACTTTCGTGGCCTATCATGAAGGCCATCCCCAGCGTCTGGCTTCAGAAACCGCCCGGATTTTCCTGAGCTTGCAGATCGGTTGCGCGCAGTGTCATGATCACCCGTTCGACGACTGGAAACGCGAGCAGTTCCATGAACTGGCGGCCTACTTCGTGCGGGCTTCTGTGAAGTTTCCCTGGAACGAGGGTGCTGAGACGGAAGTCAAGGACAAGGGCAAGGGCGAATACACGATGCCCAACGTCGTCGACCCGACCCAGAAGGGGACGTCGATGGAGCCGGTCTTTCTGACCGGCACTGCCAGCGGAAAAGGCAAGTCGGACGTGGAACGCCGCACGGAACTGGCCCGGATGGTGGCGAGTGCCGATAACCCCTGGTTTGCAAAATCGTACGTGAACCGGGTCTGGGCTCGTCTGATGGGACGTGGTTTCTATAATCCGGTCGACGATTTTGGTGTGGCCAATTTCCCGGTGATGGAAGACGTCCTCGCCCACATGTCGGACGACTTCATCGCCTCCGGCTTCGACGTGAAGTCGTATTTCCGGCTCGTGATGAATTCAAAGGCTTACCAGCAGCCTTTGCCCGGCAATCCGTGGACCGCCGACGAACCGTTTGCAGCAGCAGCCACGACGAAACTGCGTGGCGACGAAATCTTCGCGTCTCTGGTGACTGCCATTGAACTGCCCAACGTCAAACCGGAAGCAATGAAGCCGACGAAAGAGATCCGGTTTCCACCGCCTCCGAAAAGCACGCGGGACATCGTCGCTGAAACCTTCAACTTCGACCCGTCCGCCCGTCCGCAGGATGTTGCCCGCACCCTGCATCAGGCGATGTTGCTCATGAACAATGACCAGTTGCAGGCCCAGGTCAACTCCGATCCGGCCAGCAAGACGGTGTTGTCCCGACTGCTGGCAAAAAACAGCGACAATCGGATCGCGATTGAGGAGTTGTTCCTGACGATGCTGGCCCGCGAGCCGTCGGATAATGAAGTGAAGATCTCGCTGGATCACTTGGCGAGCGTCGATAACCGCGGCGCCGGTTTCGAGGATCTGCTCTGGAGCCTGATGAACTCTGCCGAGTTCACGACCAAACGCTGACCAGACGCAGACTGTTGTGCGGTATCAACAGCTTCCGGATTTGCTCAGGAATTGTCCCATGTTTCGCCCGCAACTGAACGTCACTGTCAATCATCAGGGTGTCGTGGGACGGCGGGGGTTCCTCAAACAGCTGGCGGGCGGATTGACCGCCAGCGGCGTGCTGTGCCTGGGCTGGCGCGATCTGATGATGGCCCAGGCCGCAGAACTCCGCAAACAGGGCAAGGCGATCATTCTGCTCTGGATGGACGGCGGTCCCAGCCAGTTCGACACGTTCAATCCCAAGATCGGCTCCAAAAACCAGGGGCCGGCCACTGCGATTGACACCGCGGTTCCCGGAGTGCAGTTTGCCGACTTCTGGCCGGAGACGGCGCAGGTGGCAGATCGTCTGGCCGTGATCCGTTCAATGCGAACCAATGAAGCCGAGCATGATCGCGCGATCATGCTGGTTCGCACCGGTTATCCCCCGAATCCTGCCGTGCGCTATCCAACCTTTGGATCGCTTGTGGCCCGGGATCGTGAAGACCCGGAGTTCGATTTCCCTGCCTTCGTTCGCATCGGGAAGCCGCGCATCAAGACACGCGATGTGGATGCCGGAATTCTGGGCGTCCAGTTTAACTCGTTCAACGTCGATCGCGCGGGCGAACTTCCGCCGAATGTCCGCCCGATTGTGCAGGAATCTGTCTTGCGCCGCCGACTGGCGTTGACCGACCGTTTTGACAGTGAGTTTGCGGCAGCTGGTGCGGTCGCCGCTGTCGCGGAGAAGCGGACCGTGTACGAGCGCACGTCCCGGTTTGTGATGAGTCCGCGACTGGATACGTTCAATCTGGACCAGGAATCGGCGGCCCTGCGCGATGCCTACGGCCGTACCAACTTCGGTCAGGGCTGTCTGATGGCGCGGCGGCTGGTTGAGCAGGGAGTCAGCTTCGTGGAAGTGATTTCCAGTGGCGATCGCAATGACGCTGGCTGGGACACGCACAATAACGGCTTCCGCGATCAGCCGTACCTCTGTGCGGAAGCCGACCCGGCCTTCGCCACATTAATCACCGACCTCGAACAGCGCGGCATGTTGGACAATACCCTCGTCGTCTGGATGGGCGAGTTCGGACGCACTCCACGTATCAAGGCGGACGGCGGTCGCGATCACTATTCCAAAGGCTGGCCGGTGGTTCTCGCGGGCGGCGGGGTTCGCGGCGGGCAGGTCATCGGAGCTACCGACCCGGACGGCATCGACGTTTCCGAGCGTCCCATCTCGATTCCGGATCTCTTCTGCAGTTTCAGCAAGGTGATGGGTCTCAATCCGCAGGAAGAGTATGTCACCCCTGATGGCCGTCCCATCAAGCTCGTGGACGGCGGCGACGTGATTCCCGAATTGTTCAGCTAGGTCGAAATGGCCGTGACTTTTACTGCAAGATCGCTGAATTCAGGGGCGGTCACCTTGCCTGATCGGCGTCTGACTGGCAGTGAATTCCGGAGACCGACTTCCCCGTTGCACCCACAGCCCTGCCTGATGTCCGCCGAATCCCAGCGACAGTTTCAGCAGGGACTCCACAGGGCGTGACAGTGCGGTACATCGCCACGGCAGGTTGCACTCCGGATCGGCATGGTCCAGATTGACGTTCGGGGGAACCAGCTGATCGCGCAGCATCAGGCAGCACAGGGCCAGTTCGACGCTGCCGGCAGCCCCCAGCAGATGTCCCAGACTTCCCTTCAGACTGCCGCAGGTGACGGACTCCAGCCGGTCCCCGAAGACGCGTCGCAAGGCCCGACATTCCGCGGCATCATTCAACCGGGTGGCAGTGCCATGCAGATTGATCACATCCGGAGTCTGTCCAATTCCCCGTGAATCCAGGGGTTGACAGTCAATAACCAACCGGCCTAGCAGTTCGCCGGAAACATCCAGGCTGGTCATGCCCGTCGGGTCGCTGCGCAGGTGTCCGCTTCCCAGTTCCGCGTACCAGGTGTGACGTCTGGACCGGGCATGGCTGCGGCGTTCAAGAATCAGACTGCCCGCCCCCGCACCGATGACAAACCCGTTGCGATCCCTGTCAAACGGTCGGCTGGCCCGGGCGGGATTCTCGTGACTGGCCAGCACTCCCAGTCGCTGGAAGGATGCCAGCACCAGGGGATGCAGTGAATCATCGGCACTGCCGGCGATTACCACATCGCACTCTCCGGACTGAATCAACTGTGCGGCGCGAATCACTGCGGCCAGTCCTGATGCACAGGCTGCGACCGGGCACAGGCCGGGACCGAGAGCGCCGTACTCCCGCGAAATCGCCTGCACTGCGAGCGCCGGTCCCGCCAGAACATCCTGCCAGGCATGATTGGCAGTGTCGTCAATCGGGTCCGGATTTGTCAGGCAGTCAGTGGCTGCAAACAGCGATCCCTTGCTGGTGGCGAACACACAACCCAACCGGGTCGTGTCGAGCGAGCAAACCTCCAGTCCCGAATCGGTCCATGCTTCCCGCGTTGCGGACCGGGCGAGTTCGATCACCCGGTCGCTGCCGTCCTGACGCGGCAGCGCTGCCGGACTGCCGATCCACTGCGATCGCCGATGATCACTGCACGCGGACAGCGATGGAACATCGGCGTCGGTTAACCAGCGAGCTGAGGTCTCTCCGGCGAGCAGCCTGGTCCAGGTGTCCCGCAGATTGGCTGCCAGCGGAGTAACGGCTCCGAGCCCGGTAATGACCACAGGGTCGGATTCGGACTGGTGAATCAGGGATTCAGACTGGCGGGACATCGGTCTCAGGGATCAGGCTGGAAGTTCGGCCACTCGAACAGTGATTCCCTGTGATGGTCCCGGGAAGCAGCAGCGAATTCTGTCGACAGACGCAATCACACGCGACGGCTGCTGCGGCAAACGGCAAACAGCGCCAGTCCCACAAGGACTACAAACAATCCCGCATCGATGGTCATGATTCCGCCTGCCGATTCCCGGTCCTGAAAGAAAATCTGTGCTGGAAACCAGGTCACCCCTCAGCGGACAGCCGATGCAGGCTCCGCTGATGAACCCATGCCGGGTCTACTTGCCCGATGATCTTGCGCTGATGTCATAGGACATCAACAGTTCCTGGTCTCGCAGGTACAACCGACCGTTCGAGATCACCGGATGGGTCCAGATCTTGCCTGACGGGCTGCGTTGCTCCGTCTGGGGGCTCAGGACGAAGCTGCTCCGCAGGTTCCAGCCTTCCGGAGACGCATCGATCAGCGCGACTGTTCCGTCCTGCTCATAGACGAGGTACAGCTTGCCGTCGGCGTAGGTCAAACTGCCTTTCTTCTTCGGGTCACGTTCGTTCCAGACGAGTTCCCCCGTGGCAAAATCCTGGCAGATCCAGCCGACGCCGTCCGAGTGGCCATAAATGTGCTTGCCGACCAGCACCACGCCGCCGTGATGATTCTTCATCACCTTGTTCATGTAAACGTCGGTCGGTTCGCTGTCCTTGTGCAATTGCACGAGTTTGCAGCCGACTCCATAGCCGCTGGTGATATAGACCTGACCGGTATGATAGACGGGCGTGGGGATCACCGCTGTCTGGCCTGGCCATTCGCTTTTCCAGATCACGTCGCCACTGGCAGGATTGAGTCCGACCAGCGTTTTCTGGGAGAGCTGCACCAGTTGCTGCTGACCTTCAAATTCAATCGGCAGAATCGAGGCATACTGGGCTCCATCGGTGAACTGGCTGCTCTGCCAGATCGTGTCGCCTGTCATGCGGTCGAGGGCGATGACGGCGCCCTTGTCGCCACCGGGCGTACACAGCACATGGTCCCCGCGAACCAGTACGCTTTCGCAATAACCCCAACCGGGACGCTTCCCGCCGAAATCGGCCATTTCCTTGTGCCAGACCTGGCGACCGCTGTCGATTTCATTACAGGTCAGAATGCCGTTTCCGCTCAGGGCATAGACGTGAGCACCGGCCACGGTTGGGGTGCCGCGCGGTCCATCGCCCCACTTGTTCGTATACAGGCTGGCCATCTTGCTGGACCAGCGCTCGGTGCCGTCGGCGGCATTGATGGCAATGACGTATTCCTCGTCATTGCGTGCGCCCATCGTGTAAATGACGTTATTGACGACCGATACTCCGGAGTATCCCAGGCCGGCATCCCGGTAGACCCACAACTGCCGGGGGCCACCTTCCGGCCACTCCTCCAGCAAGCCGGTCTCGGTGGACAGATTGTCGCGATTCGGTCCGCCCCACTGCGGCCAGTCTCCGGCCTGACATACCACTGCCATTGCCAGCCACAGGCTGAACGTCAAACTCGTCTGCCGCATCACGAAAATTCTCCAGCTACCCTGTCAGCCGGTTCAGGCCCGGGGCGAACCCCGGCCGGGAAACACATAATCAGTATGGATTCTCTCAGGATATGACTGAAAATGTCCAGTCCAGGCCGGCGAATTCAGGCAGCGGACCGGACCGAGTCCCTGTCAGATCGTCCGGAGAACTGCCAGAGCAGTGCCGCGAGCACATACATTCCGGCGTAGGTGGCAAAGACGATGGAGTAGCCGCTCATCTGGAAAGCGCTGACCTCTGCCGGCCGCAGATCCGGGATCAGGACGCCCAGCTGGACGGCTCGGCGGGCCACGGTTTGTTCGACAATGGTGCCGGTCAGCCAGCTGGCGGCGGCAGCCCCCAGCGTCCCGACCGTGTTCATCGTCGCTGCGACGACCGCGGCGTGTTGGCGGCCAATGTCCTGACAGGTCGCCCAGGCAGCTCCCAGAGTCAGGTCGACACAGAACGCGGCGAAAGCAACGCTCAGACAAAAGACGTGGAGACTGTCGGTTTGTCGCGCGGTCGCCCAGCAGATGGCACAGCCCAGCATTGCCAGAGATCCCAGAATCTGCCGGGAACGCCGGCGGTTCCGGATCGCCAGATCGATCAGCGACACACAATAGCCGCCCCCCACACATCCCAGCGCGCCG